>Ga0209777_10002257_pt1 | contig 25815 bp, 19 predicted proteins | sample FrelakmetHBP12HB_FD_187147 | JGI IMG/M metagenome (GOLD analysis project Ga0209777, IMG submission 187147) | Freshwater lake sediment microbial communities from the University of Notre Dame, USA, for methane emissions studies -HBP12 HB (SPAdes)... | ecosystem: Environmental > Aquatic >... | reverse complement strand
CGAGCGACTGGACGGTTTCGGCGCCGGGGCGCGTCGAGCCGATCTCGGAGGACGTCAAGGTCGGCTCCGAGCTGAACGGCAAGCTGAAACGCATCTACGTGGAGGAAGGCGACATTGTGCGTCGCGGGCAGCTGCTGGCCGAACTGGTGAACGCCGACTACCAGGCGCAGGTCCAGGCCTACGAAGCGGCGGTGAAGGAGCGCGAAGCCGAGCTGCGCAAGACCATCAACGGCGCGCTGCGGCAGGAGCGCGGCGAGGCGCTGTCGCAGGTCCGCCAGCAGGAAGCGGTGATGAACCAGGCGAAGGCCGAGATGGAACGCCGCCAGCAGCTGTTCGAAGCTGGGGTAATCTCGCGCGAAGAGGCTGAGCGCTATGCCCGCGATTATGACGTGGCGCGGGCACGGTACGAGGAGACGCGCGAGCATTCGCTGGTGGTGGACCGTGATGCGCGCGAAGAGGACCGCGCCATGGCCGAGGCCAACCTCGCGGCGGCGCGGGCGCAGCTCGCGTTGGCACGGGCCACGCTGGAGAAGACCTGCATCCGCTCGCCCATTGACGGCACGCTCATGAAGCGCCACCACCGCGCGGGCGAGTCTATCTCCGTCTATGCGGCATCACCGGACGCCATCTTCACCCTGGGAGACAAGCGCCGGCTGCGCGTCCGGGTGGACGTGGACGAGGCTGATGTGAGCAAGCTGCGCGTGGGCCAGCGCGCCTGGGTGACCGCTGACGCGTACGGCGACAAGCGCTTCTGGGGACGCGTGGTGCGCATCGGCGAGCAGATGGGCCGGAAGAACATCCGCACTGAAGAGCCGACCGAACACGTGGACACAAAGATCCTGGAGACCCTCGTGGAGCTCGACCCTGGGCAACCGCTGCCCGCCGGTCTGCGGGTGAGCGCGTTCATTAAGTCGGACGTACGGTAGGAGGCGCCGGGCTCGTACAGGTTCCTTCCAGGCCAGCATTTCCGAACCGTCATCCTGTTTATGGATGACGTCGTCGCTCATCGCGCGGCTTGGTGCTGAATGGTGTTGCGGGTGGAGCGCAGGGTGAACTCCAGCGATTCGCGCGGCACGTTCTGCACGAACGGACCTATGAGCCAGCCGAGGCCGGTGGGAATGTTGCGGGTGAGCGAGACCGCCTCGCACTCGGCAATCACGCCTTCGCTGGTCTGCTCAAAGCTCCAGAAGCTGTTCAACCTCCACAAAAAGCCGTCGTCATCGCCCTCCGGCCGGGTGTGCTCGGACGCCGATCCTGCATCCGCGACCTGCAGCATGTGGGTGCTGTGCGAGAGGCTGAAGCCATGCGTGTCATCGAGCCGGCCGCCGTGAACGGCAAACTCGCCTTCAAGGAAGATGGTGATGACGCGATGCTCGCGCAGGCGCAGGCGCAAGTTGTAGTCGGCGCCGTTCTGCGCCAGCACGTCGGCGGCCTGCACCTCGGGATGGTAGATGGCGGTCCAGTGCGGGTAGTCGTGGAGAACGAACTCAAGCTGGGCGATGGTGGCGCTGGGGATCAGCATGGTGCCGCGCCAGTGGTGCATCAGCCCGTCGGCAACTTTTGGCGGCGGCACTTTCTCAATGAGCACCTCTCCGGCACGCAGGCGCGCCATGGCTGCCTCGCGCTGGGCGGGGGGCAGCGTGTCAAGCGCGAGGAACGTTTGCGGACTGCGCTGCCGCGCTAGGATCTGCGCCTCCGCCTGGCGGGCGTAGTTGTCAAACGCCGCCGCCGTTGCCGGCTTGAGCTCGGCGGCGAATGCGGTCGCGCCAAGGACCAGAGAAGCGAAGGAGCAAACAAGAACGCCTCGAACGTAGCATGTGGCCGTGATCTTCATGTCGTGTACCCGGGAACAGAATGCACCATCGCGGCGCGCAGCGCCATCGTCAGCGCATCAAGCTCAAGTCAGTCGTTAAATTCATGAGTCCGCGCCAGATGCCGCGGCGCGTCAACTCAGGCGCGGTCAGCAGCCGAACTGCCGCAGGTGATGGTCAATGTGCTTCCATTGCAGCGAGTTCCACTGTCGGACCGTCAACGGGCCGAAGAACGGGTGCTCAGGACCCTTGCCATCGGGTGCGCCCGCCAACCGGTTGATGGACTCCACAACCCGTCGCCGGTCAGCTTCGAAATCCGTAGGAGCGGTGACGAGAAGTTCGGGGGAGGTGGGTACGCCCTTGGGGAAGGGCAGCACGTAAATGAATAGATGTTTGAGGGGGAAGTGATGGAACGCTTTGCGGCCCATGGGGCGCGCAGGAAAGCGGCCGAGCGCCATGCCCAGAGTGTCGTCCAGGTGGCAGAGCATGCACGCTGCGTTGAAGGAGCCCCATCGCGGCTTTGTGGATGCTGTGAGGCTCTGCAGCCGCAGGATGAGGCGGCTGCGGACCGCTTCGTCGCGAAGGGAAGGCATGTCGTGTCACCTCTCGACGCATGGTACGCGATTTGTCTCGGGGCAGTCGGCAGCACAAATGGCCGAGGCCGCCCGAAAGCGGCCTCATGGTTAGCTAGCGAGTGCTGCTACTTTACGTTTCTGCCAAAGTCGAAGGTCGGACCGACGGAGAGGCGCACGGCATTACGCGGCTCCGCCAGAAAGCCCTTGAAGAGAAAAACATGCACAACGTCCACGGCAGCGCGAATGTGCACGTGCTTGGAGACGTTCAGGTCGAAACCGCCGGCGCCGCCCCAGAACATCGCGGTGTCGGTCTTGGCGCCCGACGGCGAAAGAACGGCATAAGCCGGGTTCTCCAGCAAAGCGAGCGCTCCCAGTTGAGCGGCGTAATAGGGACTACCAGGGTCCGCCTTGGCCGTAACGCTCTCATGCATGACGCCAAGATCCGGGTGGGCGAAGAAGGTCACGTACTTGAACTTGCGCAGGTTAAACTGCGGACCGGCGGCAAAGCTCCAGGTGGTGGCGTCGTATGGCATGCTAAATCCAGGCGGCAGGCCTCCGAGGGCCATCAGCACTGGCACAGGGATGTTGGTGGACGGACCCGTATCTAGCTCGCTGAGGACGAGTGAGCTGTGCCCCTTGAAGATGCTGTAATCCACGCCCATCGCGACCCAGCGCCTCATATTGATGCCGAACTGGCCATTGAAGCCGCGCTGCGTGAGGTTCATCTTCGGACTGGTGAGATAGCTGTAGGAACCGAAAGCGTCATAGCGGGCAACGTAGTCCTGCTGTGCGAAGACCACAGTGGCGCAGAGGACGAGCATGAGGCAGACGAGGAAGCGGCGCATGTATTAAAGACTCCAGTCAGTTTGGAATTTGCCTTACTACTACCCAAGTCAGCGGCGAGTGTAGCAGACAGGGGTCTCTCACCGGAATGAAAGAATGTGAGAGATCGACAAAAATGCATTGGAATGAATGAATTGCCATTCATTATTGGGCTGCGAGATTCTTATGTCGAAGAAGCCCTCCGCGGTGCGGAGTGGCGAAGAAGCACCCGCTCGCGCCGGGTGGATTGCGAAGGGGCGCCGCCGCACTCCGCCGCAGCGCGGACTCTGAGCGATAGCACAGATTGGCGGAGGGCCGCGCCGTGCGGGGATGTTTCGTTCGTGTCAAAATAGTAAAGTTCATTATGTGTTCCGCAGTCTTCCCGGCGGCGCCTGCCGCCTTTTTCATTCACTTCCGCCGGCTCATCGCGCCGCGCCTCCACCGTGGCGTGACGTGCATCGCCCTACTGTTGCTATGCGTGAGCGGAACAAAGGAGAGAGCACGAGCGCAGGACGTCATCAGTGCGGTGCACGGTTACAACCTGACCATCGTGGTGGATGGGGTGCGGAACTCGGTGGGAACGATAGGAATGTTGCTCTTCAACTCCAGCCTGGGCTGGCCCGACGAGCTCCGCAGCGCATACCTTTCGAAGTCCGTGCCGGCGGTGGCGGGCAGCACGGTGCTTTCACTGAGCGGCCTGCCGGAAGGCGACTACGGCGTGCTGGTGATCCACGACGAGAACGGGAACCAGAAGCTCGACCGCGACTGGAAGGGCGTCCCCAAGGAACAGTGGGGAATGTCCAACAACCCGCGCGTGTTTCTCTCCGCGCCGGGATTCGAACAGGCGCGCTTCCACCTCAACTCCGACCGCGAACTCCACATCAAGCTCAAGTGATTGCCTGATCCCCGGCTCTTCCAACTGAAAAGGACCGCCGTGTTTCAGACGGCGCGTGCCTGTGCGGGGTGTTCGGTGCCGGCAAGCAGGCGGCGGAGTCCAGCGGAGATGTCGCGGCCCAGATCGAGCCGGATGGCGCGGCGGCCGCGTTGTGCGAGTGACTCAAAGTCGCCGAGCGCCTGCGCGCCCTTCAGCACGCTGAAGCCGTAGGGCTCGCCGGGCAGAGGCGCGTCCTCGGAATCCGCGGCGGTGATCTGGATGAAGATGCCGTTGTCCGCACCACCCTTGTGCAGTTGCCCCGTGGAGTGCAGGAAGCGCGGGCCGTAGCCGGTGGTGGTGGCGGCGCCGGTGCGCCGCCGGATGGCGATGCGAATCTCCGCCAGCAGCGCATCATGCTCCGGCGACTCGTCAATGTACTCGGTGAGCGCCACGTAATCGCCCGGCCGGACGCGCGCCAGGTGGACGCAGATCACCGAGGTGAGACCGGCAGCGCCCGCCAGCGCGGCGGCATTCTGTGCGTCACTTGAAATGACGACGCCGTGATCGGCTGCGATTGGCTGAAGCGCCGCCAGCTTGTGGTCGCGGACATAATCGGCGAGGAGGCGCCTCGTGTTGTCCTTCGATTCCTGCACGTTCGGCTGGTCGAACGGGTTTACGCCGAGGACCGCCCCGGCGACGGCGGTGGCGAACTCCCATAGAAAGAACTCTGCGCCGAGGTCGAGCGGGTCGCGCAGCAGGTGAGCCAGCACGGGATGGCCGGCCGAGACAAGAGCTTCGATTACCTCGGCGGTCGTGCCTTGCGGCGCGCCGGTACCGAGATAGACGAAGATGCGGTCCGAGCCGTACTCGGCGGGCGCGCCCAGCGGCTCGCCCGCGATCGGCACGATGCCGCGGCCGACCTTGCCGGTGCTCTCGGCGACGAGCTGCTCGATCCAGAGGCCGACAGAGTCAATTGGCGGTTCCGCGATGATGGTCAGCTTGTCGCGGCCCTGAAGCGCGAGCGCGCCGAGCGTAGCGCCGAGGCGCAGGCCCAGGTTCTCCGCACCAGTCAGGTCGGGTCCGCACGCAGCGGCAGCTTCCAGGGCGCGGTCAAGGAACCCCGCGACGTCACCGCCGGCGAGCGCGAAGGGCACCATGCCGAAGTACGAAAGCGCCGAGTAACGGCCGCCGATGTCCGGCATGTTGAGGAAGACCCGCCTGAAGCCATCGCGCTCCGCGTCCTTCGCCAGCTGTGTGCCTGGATCGGTGATGGCGATGAATTGGCGCCCCGCTTTCGCCGCACCGGCCACGCTGCGCACGCGGTCGTAGAAATAGCGGTGAAACATGACCGGCTCGGTGGTGGTGCCGGACTTCGAGGCGACGATGAAGATGCTGTGCGCCAAGTCGAGTTCGCGCTCGACGCGCAGCACGGTGGCGGGAACGGTGGAATCAACCACGTGGAGTTGCGGCCACCCCGCACGCTGTCCGAAGGTGCGGCGCAGGACCTCGGGGCACAGGCTGGAGCCGCCCATGCCGAGAACAACGACATGCTTGAAGCCGTCTGCGCGAATCTCTTCGGCGAATGCAGCAAGCTCGGCGAGACGCTCCTTCATGGTCCGGGCGACGGTTAGCCAGCCCAGCGAGTTGGCGATGACCTTCTCGCCGGCGGCATCGGGCGTCCAGAGAGAAGGGTCCTTCTTCCAGATGCGCATCGCAGCTTGCGACTTCTCGAGCTCGTCGAGCGCGGCCTTCACTGCAGGCTCATGCCCGGCCAGTGCGGCCTGGTGGTGGTTGCTAAACGTGGGCGGCAGCGGCACGGCGGCTCTCCACAACCTTGAGCAAAGCGTCGAAGGAATCGGCGAAGGACTTCACGCCGTCGGCGGTGAGCTTGTCGGTGACGGCCTTGAAGTCAATGCCGGCCTGTGCAAGCGCGGTGAATACCTCCGGCGCTTTCTCGATGCCGTCCTTCAGGCGGGCGGCAGGATGGCCGTGGTCGCGGTAGGCGTCCACCGTCGGCGCGGGTAGTGTGTTCACCGTGTGCGGACCGATGAGCGCCTCAGCGTACATCACGTCAGGATAGTTGGGATTCTTGGTGCTGGTGCTGGCCCACAGCGGACGCTGCACGCGCGCGCCCTTGGCTTCGAGCGTCTGCCAGCGCGGCCCGCTGAAGATCTTCTCGAAGGCGGCGTACGCCACCTGGGCGTTGGCGATGGCGGCTTTGCCGAGCAAGGCGGTGAGCCGTTGCTTCTGCGCCGGCTCGCTCGCGGCCTTGAGCTTCTCGTCGAGGAGCTTGTCCACGGCAGTATCAATGCGGCTGACGAAGAAGCTGGCGACGGACGCGACGCGGTCCACCGGTTTGCCGGCGGCGGCGCGCTGCTCAAGCCCGCGCAGGTAAACCTCCGCCACCTGGCAATAGACCGCGGCGGAGAAGATAAGCGTGACGTTGACGTTGATGCCTTCCGCGATGGCCTGCTCAATGGCAGGCAGCCCCTCGGGCGTCGCCGGAATCTTGATCATCACGTTGGGGCGCGCGAGCCGGGCGAAGAGCCGCCGCGCCTCCGCGAGCGTGGCCTCGGTCTGGTGCGCGAGCAGCGGAGAGACCTCCAGGCTCACAAAGCCGTCGCGGCCCTGGGTGGCGTCATAGACGCCGCGGAATGCATCCGCCGCCTGGCCGATGTCCTGCGTGACGACGGCATCGTAGATCTGGTCACGTGTCGCGCCACCCGAGGCGAGGCCCCTGATCTGCTGGTCGTAGTCCGAGGAGCCGGCGATGGCCTTCTCGAAGATGGTGGGGTTCGAGGTCATGCCGCGCAGGCCGTCCTGCTCGATGAGCCGTTTGAGCTCGCCGGTGCGGAACATGGAACGTTGGATCTGGTCGAGCCAGACGCTCTGGCCGAAGTCGCTCAACTGCACGAGGGGATTCTTCTTCATGGGTCCTCTGGTTGTCTTCTCTCTACTCTAGCGGATGGGAGCCGTCGTCGGGAAGGACTCCGCTCGGCGCCCCAGCGCACCGTGTCCCATTGTGGCCCCGAGTTGTCCATGGCCTATTTGCGGCCGAGCAGCTCGTTCGCTTTGGCGATGACGGCATCAACCGTGAAGCCGAAGCGCTGGAAGAGCTCCTTCGCCGGGGCGGAAGCCCCAAAGTCATCGCGCGAGATGCTCGCGCCCTCCGCGCCAACGTACTTTGCCCATCCCAGGCCCGTGCCCGCCTCCACGCTCAGGCGCTTGCGGATTGACGGCGGCAGCACCGCATCCCGGTAGGACTGGTCCTGTTCTTCGAAGAGCTCCCAGCACGGCATGCTGATGACGCGAACGCGAGTGCCCTCGGCGGTCAGCTTCTCGCGGGCAGCAACGCAGAGTGAAAGTTCGCTCCCGGTGCCGATGAGGATGATCTCCGGCGTACCCTTGCAATCGCCGAGCACGTATGCGCCGCGCCGCACGCCTTCCGCACTCGCGTACTTCGCGCGGTCGAGCGTGGGGAGTGCCTGGCGGCTGGTGACCAGCGCCACCGGGCGATTCCGCGTCTGCATAATCACGCGCCACGCCTCCGCCACCTCATTCGCGTCGCCCGGCCGGATGACCATCAGCCGCGGCATGGCGCGCAGCGTCATGAGCTGCTCGATGGGCTGGTGCGTGGGGCCATCTTCGCCCAGTCCGATGGAGTCATGGGTGAAGAGGTAGAGCACCGACTGCTCCATTAGCGCGGAGAGCCTCATGGCACCGCGCATGTAATCGCTGAAGATGAGGAAGGTCGCGCCGTAAGGGCGCAGCTTGCTGAGCGCCATCCCGTTGCACACCGCGCCCATGGCGTGCTCGCGTATGCCGAAGTGCAAATTGCGGCCGCCATAACTGTCGCGCTCGAACGATGCCGCTCCCGCGATGAGCGATTTGTTCGATGGTCCAAGATCCGCCGAACCGCCGATCAGCCACGGCACCTTCTTTGCGATGGCGTTCTGCACCTTGCCGCTGGCCTCGCGTCCAGCCACGCCCTTGGGATCGGCAGGGAAGGTGGGGATGTCGGCGTCCCAGCCGGCGGGCAGCTTGCCATGCTGCATCAGCTCCCACTCGGCGGCGAGCTCAGGGAAGGCCTGCTTGTAGGCCACGAACCTCGCATTCCACTCGCTCTCCCACTTCGCGCCGCGCTCAACCGCCTTGCGCATGTGCGCGAGCACCTCGGGAGGCTCGCAGAAATCCTGCTCCGGCCAGCCGTACGCCTTCTTGGTGAGCGCGATCTCCTCCGCGCCGAGCGGCTCGCCGTGAGCGGCGGCGGTGTCCTGCTTGTGGGGTGAGCCCCAGGCGATGTGGGTGTCAACGATGATGAGCGAGGGTTTCTCCGACTTCTTGGTCATGGCCAGTGCGACCTCAAACGCAGCCAGGTCGTTGGCGTCCGTGACGTGGCTCACCTGCCAGCCCAGCGCCACGAACTTGCCGGCGATGCCGTCGCTGAAGGCGAGGTCGGTGCTGCCCTCGATGGTGATGCGGTTGTTGTCGTAGACCCACACCAGGTTGCTGAGCGCGAGGTGACCGGCGAGCGAGGCCGCCTCCTGGCAGACGCCCTCCATCATGTCTCCGTCGCCGCAGAAGGCATAGACGCGGTAGTCAACGATCTCATGCCCCGGCCGGTTGAAGTACGCTGCCAGCCAGCGCTCGGCGATCGCCATGCCCACGGCGTTCCCGCAGCCCTGGCCAAGCGGGCCGGTGGTGGTCTCCACGCCCGGGGTGATGCCGTACTCGGGATGGCCGGGCGTGCGCGACTTCCACTGGCGGAAGTTCTTGATGTCATCGAGCGAGAGGTCGTAGCCGGTCAGGTGCAGCATGGCGTAGAGCAGCATGGAGGCGTGCCCGTTGCTGAGCACGAAGCGGTCGCGGTTGGGCCACTGCGGGTTGCGCGGATTGTGGCGCAATGCGCGCTCCCACAGCACGTAGGCCAGTGGCGCCAGCGCCATGGGCGCGCCGGGATGGCCGCTGTTGGCCTTCTGCACGGCGTCCATGGCGAGGGTGCGGATGGTGTTGACCGCCAATTGGTCGAGCCCGCCGGCCTTGCCGGGCGCGGGTATGAAACGCAAATCGGTCATGCGTGCCGCCTCTGAATGGATTTGATGCCGCAACTGGGAGAACCACCCACGCAACGGACTTTTTATTGCGTGGAACGGTTCGTGCGCATTAGGGCTATGGTACCGGAATGATTGGGGAGGGGCGAGAGGCGGGGATGACTCCTTCTAGTGTGGTTCACTTCTTTCCGCAGCTGTCCATCAACTGCTGGTCAAGCGCGAAGTCCATCGGTTCTGTCAGGATTGGCTCAGTGTACAGAAGGCCCAACTTCGCAAAGCGTTCACGAATAGGCTCGGCTTGGTTCTCCTGACCCGGGAGCCACGTGAAGATGAGAAACTGCACGGCACGCTTGTCTTTCGGGTCCAGATCGGCAAGGAAGATTTCCATGCTCTGCTCAAGTTTCATTCCTGGCGAGAGAAGCATGTACGATTCGTCCCGGTGGAGATCATGCTGTGGGTCAACGGCGGCAAAGACAAGCTTCTGGTACTCTTCGCGGACGAGGGCAGTCCTGCTGCCGGCGAAGCGAGCCTGTATCCAATTTCCGGCGGTGCTTTTCAGGAGGATGAGATTCTCGTCCCCAACGTTCCTGAGGCTCGTTGTAAGCGTCAACCAAATCTGACCATCCTTGCATCGCGCATTACTGAAGAGTGCCAGCGCTTCGAGCGGCGACGCGCTCGGGGCGGCGCCGATCAATCTCCGCAAGGTCGAGAGCGCCTCCAGCCTTGCCAGCTTGGAGGCGTCGGCGCACAAATTTGCATGTGCCGGGACGCCGCGACAATCTCCTTGGTCAAGGAACTGCGTGATATCTTTCGTCTCACCTAGGTAACCCAGAGAAAAGCCGGGGGTTACTTCGTAAGTGTACTTTCGCGTTGCGACCCACTCCCCCTGCTCCGCTCGTCGGGTCATCGCATAGAAGACATCGCTATCCTCAGGCACATCGCTCAAAACGTGGCTGTGAAATGCGAATTGCGGTCGACCGCCACCGGCGGGCATATGTTCTTCCAGCACTATTCTGTGCATTTGCCGTCGTTCGAGAATCGCTGAACCGTCAGCGGAGATTGAATACCGCAGGTCTCCACCATATGGCAGTATCGCCGACTCCTGCTGTGCAGGAATGGCGTATACGTACCAGGATCCTGCCTTGCCCGGCAGAATTGACCAGTTATAGGGTCGGGAGGGATGTTCGTTCGCCACGAAGTCGTGCCGTGCCGTTTCCAGTGCGCAGGCAGCGTGGAAGAAGAACTCAGCGTCTTCTCTAGGTGGCTCAGCTTTGGCTACAGTGAATTCGGCTGCGTTTGCGCCTTTCGTTGCTTCGTAGCTTATGAGAAAGCGTGAATGCGCATTGTCGAAACGGCCCCAAACGACGGTCCATCCGCGCGCCGTTTGTCTTGCCACGTACAACTGGACGGTCTCCGCTACCGGACGCACCGCCTGGACAGCGTCGCTCGCATGCCATGCTGCGTCGTCGTACTCCGCAAGAGCTCGACCTCGCACAGCGATTTCTTTGAGCTCCTCAGGGGATGCCGGTCCTCCAGATTGACCACTGAGTGCGCCGGATAGCGTTGCGGAAATTGCAACTATGACGAGAATGCGCCGCATAGAGCTCCGAACATAACTCGCACTTGAAATGAAGACCATGCGTTAGACATTGTATTCGGGCGAGCGCCGTGCAACCCACTTTTCGATTTGCACTCGACCCAAGTACGAACCGTGGTCATCAACGGCTACTCTCTCGTCTCCTGTGCCGTTTCATCCTCCAGCTTCTTCGCCGGCAGCAGGCCGCGCACGATCACATAGAGAATCGGAATGATGGCCAGGTTGAGGAACGTCGAGAGGATCATGCCGCCGAAGACGCTGGTGCCCACCGAGTGGCGTCCGGCGGAGCCCGCGCCCGTGGCGAAGACCAGCGGCAGCACGCCCAGGATGAACGCCACCGAGGTCATGAGGATGGGGCGCAGGCGGAGGCGCGCGGCTTCGGTGGCGGCGTCGAAGAGCTTTAGCCCCTTTCTCTGCAACTGCTCGGCGAACTCGACAATGAGGATGGCGTTCTTGCTCGCCAGGCCGATGAGCATCACCAGGCCGATCTGGCAGTAGACGTCATTCTGCAATCCACGCGCCCACACCGCCGCCAGCGCGCCGAGCACCGCCATGGGCACGGCCAGCAGGATGATGAACGGCAGCACGAAGCTCTCATACTGCGCCGAGAGCGTGAGGTACACCACGAGCAGGCCGAGTCCGAAGAGCAGCAGAGACTGCGCGCCGGACTGCTTCTCTTCAAGTGCGAGGCCGGTCCATTCGTAGGTGTAGCCGGCGGGCAGCTCCTTCTGCGCTAGGCTCTCCATGGCGGCGATGGCCTGCCCGGAACTGAAGCCGGGCTTGGCGCTGCCGTCAATCTCGGCGGAGCGGAAGATGTTGTAGTGCGGAATGATGCTGGCTGAGGTGGTCTCGGTGATGTGCACCAGGCTGTCCAGCGGCACCATCTGGCCGGTGGCGTCGGAGCGCACGTAGAACTGGCGCAGGTCCCGCGGACTGGCGCGATAGCGGCCCTCCGCCTGCACATAGACGCGGTAGGAGCGATTGTTCAGGTCAAAGTCGTTGACGTACTCCGAGCCCATGAAGACCTGCAGCGCGCCGGTGATCTCCGTGAAGCTGACGCCCAGGCTCTTGGCTTTCTCGCGATCGATCTCCACCAGGATCTGCGGGTCGTGGGCAGTGTAGCTGCTGAAGAGCCCGACGAGCTCGGGGCGCGCATTGCCCTTGGCGATCATGTTCTGCACCTGCTGTTGCATCTCTTCGAGGCTGCCCGAGCCGATCTGCTGCAACTGGAAGGCGAAGCCGCCGAAGCGGCCGAGTCCGCTGATTGCTGGCGGCAGGAAGGGCACCACAAAGCCTTCCTGGATGCTCATGAGCGGCCCGCGCAGGCTCTCGATCACGGCCTGAGCGGAGTGCTTCTTTCCGGGGCGCTCCGCCATGGGCCGCAGATTGATGAAGATCAGACCCTGGTTGGGCGCGGCGCCGCTGAAGCTGTAGCCGGCGACGGCAAAGACCCCGTAGACATCCGGATTGGCGGCGATGGTCTGGGAGGCCCTGTCCGCGACCTTGGTGGTGTACTCCAGCGAAGCTCCCGGCGGCGCCTGGATGACGCAGATGAAGTAGCCCTGGTCTTCATCGGGCACAAAGCTGGTGGGCACGCGCTGGAACACATACCAGGTGAGCCCCAGGACGAGGAAGAAAAAGACCACCACGGCGTAGCGCAGGCGCTCAGTGAAGTGCAGCGCACGGATGTAAAAGGCCGTGCCCTGCGCCAGCAGGTAGTTGAAGGCGCGGAAGATCGGATTGTGGCCCTTGTGGAAGTGCTTGAGCAGCAGAGCGGAGAGTGCCGGCGTCAAGGTAAGGGCGTTGAAGGCGGAGAGCGCGATGGAGAAGGCGATGGTGAGCGCGAACTGCTGGTAGAGGCGCCCGGTGGTGCCGGGGAAGAGCGAAACCGGCACAAAGACAGCGATCAGCACCAGCGAGGTGGCGATGACGGCGCTGGTGACCTCAGACATGGCGACGCGCGAGGCCTCGGTGGCGTCGTGAATGCCCTCCTCAATGTGGCGCTCCACGTTCTCGATGACCACGATGGCGTCGTCCACCACCAGGCCGGTGGCCAGGGTGATGCCGAAGAGGGTCAGGGTGTTGATGGAGAACCCGAAGAGCTTGATGAAGATGAAGGTGCCGATCAGCGATACTGGGATGGTGATCGCCGGGATCATGGTGCTGCGCCAGCTCTGCAGAAAGACGAAGATGACGATGATGACGATGACGATGGCTATGGCCAGGGTCTTCAGCACCTCGCGGATGGACTCGCCGACGGCTATGGTGGTGTCAAAAGCGACGCGGTACTCCAGACCGGGAGGAAAGCGCTTGGAGAGGCGGGCCATCTCGGCGAGAACCGCCTTCTCCACGTCCAGCGCATTGGCGTTGGAGAGCTGGGACACGCCGATGCCGCTGGCGAGGTGGCCGTTGAAGGTGAGGTTGCCCGAGTAACTCTCGGCTCCGAGTTCGGAGTGGCCCACGTCGCGCAACTGCACGATGGAGCCGTCCGCCGCGCGCTTGAGGACGATGGCGTCGAATTGCTTGGGGTCGGCGAGACGCCCGATGGCGCGCACGCTGATGTCGTAGCCCTGGCCGGCGGGTACCGGGGCCTGTCCGACCTCTCCGGCGGCAATCTGCTGGTTCTGGTCGTTCAGCGCGGTCACCACGTCATTGGCGGAGATGCCGCGCGCCGCCATGCGGACAGGGTCGAGCCAGAGGCGCATGGCGTACTTGCGCTCGCCGAAGATGCGCACGTCGGCCACACCGCGCACCCGCTTGAGCGCATCCCTCACGTACACGTCGAGGTAGTTGCTGATGAAGGGGAGGTCGTAGCGATTGTCGGGCGAATAGACGCCGATGGCGAGAACGAACGACGGATTGCTCTTGGTGACGCTGATTCCCGTCGTCTGGACCGCGATGGGCAGGCGGCCAAGCGTATTGAAAGCGCGGTTCTGCACATCCACGGCGGCGATGTCGGGATTGCGGTCCAGGTCGAAGGTGGCGGTGATGGAGCTGGAACCGTCATTGCCGCTGTTGGAGGTTATGTAGCGCATTCCCTCGGCGCCGTTGATGGCCTGCTCGAGCAGCGTGGTCACGCTGGTCTCCACCGCACGCGAGTTGGCGCCGACGTAGTACGCGCCCACGCTGACTTGCGGCGGCGTGAGGATGGGAAATTGCGCGATGGGCAGAGTGGGAATGGAGACCGCGCCCGCCAGGATGATGAGCAGCGAGCATACGGTGGCGAAGACGGGGCGGCGGATGAAGAAGTTGACGAACATGCGCGGGCTCTCTCCGGTCCCTAGCTCTGCGGCGCGACGGGCATGCCGTCGGCCAGCATCTGCACTCCGCTGGTGATGAGCTTCTCGCCCGGCTTCAGGCCTTCGAGGACGATGTAGTAGTTGTCCTCGATGTCGCCGAGGCGCACCGGCCTCTGGTGGGCGAAGTACTGGTTGCCCTTCGATTCGGCGACGAAGGCGAAAGCCTGTCCGCCGAGGCGGGCGACGGCGGTCACCGGGATCGTAGTGCGCTCCACCTCGCGCCACACCAGGCGCAGGTGCACCACCTGGTCGTTGCGGAAGCCCTTGCCCTCCGGCATCGGGGCCTTGAGAAGCAGCAGTTGGGTGGCGGTGTCCACGCGCGGCGAGATGAAGCTGATGCGGCTCTGCGCCACGACCTTGCCGGAGTCATCGAGCAGCTCGACGGGCGTGCCGAGGCGGACGTCGCCCGATTTCTCCGCCGGGATGGAGATGTAGGCTTCCAGGCCGTTGCCACGGTCGAGGGTGGTGAGCACGGTCTGGACAGTCACGCGGTCGCCGACGCGTACCGGAACATCTCCGACGATGCCGTCAGCCGGAGCATTCACGGAGTAGTAGCGCAACTGCGCCTGCTGCTCGCGGACCATGGCTTCAAGGGCTTCCACGTTCGCCTTGGAGGCTTCATAAGCCTGCTGCTGGACCTCGAGGTCGTTGCGGCTGATGACGCCATTGGCAAACAGTTGCTTGCGCCGCTCCAGCTCGCGCTGGTTGTAATCCAGCGTCGCCTGCGCCGCGCGGCGGTTGGCCTCCTGGGTGTTGACCGTGGCCTCCTGCTTGCGTGGGTCTATCTCCATCAGCGACTGCCCGGCTTTCACGTGCTGTCCGGAGCGCACGAAAATGCGCCGCACTTGTCCCTCGACGTCCGGCTGAATGACCGAGCCATTGAGCGAGCGGATGGTGGCAAGGTACTCGGTGTACTCACCGACCTTGCGCGCCTGCGTGGTCTGCACCTTCACCGGCAGGGCGCCGCCGGGGGCGTCGCCCTGCACCTTGCTTGTGCACGCGGAGGAGGAAAGTAGAATTGCACCCAGTCCAAGAAGAAACAACAGACGATAGACTTGCATAGGTCCGTTCCGCCGCAAACCGCGCGGCTCGAGAGGATTCCAGGGGCCCGCTCAGGGGGCTGCCAGTACGGTGGCTGCCCGGAGCGCACTCGGGGCCCGGCGGCAACCCCCTAGTATCCTCCGCCGGAAGGGGATTCACAACCGGCATCGCCCGGCCGCATCCCGCACGCCACGCGGTTGAACAATTCTTCGATGCAACCCGGCGCATCGCGGCGCACAAACTGGGTGCGCTGGTCCTGATGGCGGGTTTTGCTTTTGGGCGCGCCTTGCGAGTAACTTAATGCGGGGCTTAAGGCGCCTACATTCAGCCTGCTGCGCCCGCAATGCGGCGTCTGGCAGCCGCGCCACAGCTCGAAAGGAGCCACATCCGTGAAGCTTCATCTTGCCCTTCTCATCGTAGTGATTGGAATGCTGGTGCCCGCATTCACGCAGGAGAAACCGATGCCGAGTACAACTGCCGCGCCACCGGCGTGGATGGCCATGGAGCTCGCGGGATTGGAGGACGCCCTGGTTCTGAAGTATGGCGAAGGCCAGCGCGTGCGGATCCAGCGCGGCTTGAAGCAAGTGAGCCAATTCTGGCGGGAAGAAGACGGCGACCGCGGAGATTTCCGCAGCTTCATGACTGACAATTTTGCCGGCACGCCGGCGGCGCTGGACACGATGTTCGCGCGCTTTGAGAGCCTGCTGGAGCAGTACGACGGCCACATGCATGAGATCGGCCGCCAGTTCCGCACGCAGAGCGATCTCGATCTCGGACCCATCGAAGGCTACGACGACATCTTCGCCGGATACGACCCTTCGGCGCACTTCCTCGATGACGCCTTCCGCAACAAGCTCGCCTTTGTCGTGCTGCTCAACTTCCCGCTTACCACGCTCGAGGAGCGGCTCAACGACGGACCGAATTGGTCGCGGCGGCAGTGGGCGGAGGCGCGGCTGGCCGAGCGCTTCTCCAAACGCATCCCCGGCGAGGTGGCGCTCGCCATCAGCGAGGCGGCTTCGGCGAGCGAACGCTACATCTCCGAGTACAACATCTGGATGCATCACCTGGTTGACGACAAGGGTGTACGGCTCTTTCCGCCGAAGATGCGCCTGCTCTCCCACTGGAACCTGCGCGACGAGATCAAGGCCGACTACGCCGGTCAAACGGGCGGACTTGCGAAACAGCGCGCCATCCAGCAGGTGATGGAGCGCATCATCACGCAGACGATCCCGCAGGCGGTCATCAACAATCCCGGCGTGGACTGGAACCCCTGGCAGAACAGCGTGAGCCCAACACCGGCAGCGGAGAACGACGGCGGGGCCAAGCCGGAGGTGCAGTCCGTCGCCGACCGCGAGCCGGATACGCGCTATGTAACGCTGCAGAACTGCTACAAGGCGGTGCGCAAGGCCGATCCCTACTCGCCGACCGCGCCGACGCACATTGCCCGCAGCTTTGACGAGAACCGGGAGATCCCAGAGGCGCGGGTGAAGGCGATGTTCGAGCAACTATTGTCATCGCCGTTGGTGCCACGGGTAGCCGCGCTCATCGAGAAGCGGCTGGGTCGTCCGCTGGAGCCGTTCGACGTCTGGTACAACGGCTTCCGCGCAAAGTCGAAGTACACCGAAGCTGAACTCGACCAGATCGTGGCGAAGAGGTATCCGACGCCCGCAGCGTATCAGAAGGACATTCCGGAGCTGCTGCGCAAGCTGGGCTTCCCGGCTGCGGACGCCGACTACGTCGCGGCTAATATCGTGGTTGATCCGGCGCGCGGATCTGGTCATGCCATGGGCGCGGGCTTCCGCGAGGGCCACGCGCACCTGCGCACCCGCGTCGAGAAGATGGGGATGAACTACAAGGGCTTCAACATCGCGGTGCACGAGATGGGGCACAACGTGGAGCAAACGCTCTCCATGAACCGCATGGACCACTACCTGCTGAACGGCGTTCCGAACACCGCGTTCACTGAGGCACTGGCCTTCGTCTTCCAGGCGCGCGACCTGGAACTGTTGGGGCTGCAGGAGCCGGACCCGCAGGCCGAGGCGCTCTCCACGTTGAACGATTTCTGGGGAGCCTACGAGATCGCCGGCGTGGCGCTGGTGGACATGGGCGTATGGCACTGGATGTACGACCACCCGGATGCCACTCCGGCCGAACTGCGCGAGGCGACGCTGGCCATTGCCCGCGAGGTTTGGAACAAGTACTACGCGCCGGTCTTCCACAAGAAGGACGTGGTGCTGCTGGCGGTGTACTCGCACATGATTGACTCGTTCCTCTACCTGCCGGATTACCCCATCGGGCACATGATCGCCTTCCAGATCGAGGAGCAGGTGCGGAAGTCGGGCAAGGTGGGCCCGGAGTTCATGCGCATGGTGAAGCCGGGCAGTGTGGTGCCGGACGTCTGGATGAAGAACGCCACCGGCCAGCCGGTTGCGCCGGATGCCATGCTCCAGGCTCTGGAGCGGGCACTGAAGCAGTTGGGCGCGTGACCCATATTGAAACATAAGTTACCTGAGTCGTAATACCGCAGTGAATGACCCTATTGGCATGGACATTCGCGCTGTGCAAGTATCTTAGATGGAGAAAGTATGAAGAAATTCCCCCCATTCATGTTGTTCTTGAGCCTGTTATTCAGCGCCTGTCTGCTGGTGTCGTCCGCAACGGCGCAGGACTCTGGCCGCAAGGCGAAGACCAGGGTTGAGCCGGTCTACCCTGACGTTGCGCGCCAGTTGGATATCTCGGGAGCGGTTCGGCTGCAGGTAACGGTTGGGCCTGATGGCAGGGTCAAGCAGGTGAAGGTACTGGGCGGGCACCCGTTGCTGGCCGAGGCCGCTTCGAATGCGGTCAAGCAATGGAGGTTCGAGCCCGGGCCGGAATCGATTGAAATCGTGTTCGTCGAGTTCAAGCACTGAGCATCATCGCGATTCTCCTCTCCTCACGCAGCCCCGGTCGGCCGGGGCTGCTTTCTTTGACCTTACAAGAGCGCCGCGCGCTGGTAGATGCCTCCGCCATGGCCTACAATGGCGCGTTGCATCGTCGCTCCAGCTGCGCGTGCTCCAAGCCGACACTTTCCTGGGGGCCTAATGCCGATTCGCACCATCATTGAGCCGTTTCGCATCAAAAGCGTGGAACCTATCCGCTGGACGACCCGCGAGGAGCGCGAGCAGCTCCTGCGTGCCGCGCACTACAACCTATTCCTGTTGCAGGCGGATGACGTCCTCATAGACCTGCTCACCGATTCCGGCACCGGCGCGATGTCCACCAAGCAGTGGGGTGCCATCATGGAGGGCGATGAGAGCTATGCGGGCAGCCGCAGCTACGTGCGCTTCCGTGATTCCATCCAGGACATCTTCGGCTTCCGCAACGTGATCCCCACCCACCAGGGGCGCGCCGCCGAGCGCATCCTCTTCAGTTGCGCAGTCAAGAAGGGTGATGTGGTGCCCAACAACACCCACTTTGACACCACCCGTGCCAACCTGGAGGCCGCCGGCGGGGAGGCGCTCGACCTGGTGATTCCCGAGGGAAAACAACCGGCAACCATCCACCCGTTCAAGGGCAACATGGACGTGGCCGCGCTGGAGGAGGCGATTGCGCGCGTCGGGCGCGACCGTATCCCGCTGGTGATGATGACGGTGACCAACAACTCCGGCGGCGGACAGCCCGTTAGCATGGAAAACCTGCGTGCGGTGAGCGCGCTCTGCCACAAGAACGACATTCCGCTCTACATAGACGCCTGCCGCTTCGCCGAGAATGCCTACTTCATCAAGTTGCGCGAGCCCGGCTACGCCGCGAAGACGCCCAAGCAGATTGCGCAGGAGATGTTCTCCCTTGCCGACGGCTGCACCATGAGCGCCAAGAAAGACGGCATGGCCAACATCGGCGGTTTCCTCTGCACTAACAATGACCTGCTGGCGCAGCAGGAAAAAGACCTGCTCATTCTGACCGAGGGCTTCCCCACCTACGGCGGCCTGGCGGGCCGCGACCTTGAAGCGATCGCCGTGGGCATACAGGAGGCCCTGGAGGAGAACTACCTGAAGTACCGCATCGCCTCCACGGCGTATCTCGGGAACCACCTGCACGAGCAGGGAATCCCCATCGTGATGCCGCCGGGTGGGCACGCCATCTACCTGGATGCGCGCAGCTTTGTGCCGCACATTCCGATCGGACAGTTTCCGGGCGCAGCGCTGGCCGCCGAACTCTATCTCGAAGGGGGCATCCGCGCGGTGGAGATCGGCACGCTGATGTTCGGTGGTGCCGCCACTATGGACCTTGTGCGGCTGGCGATTCCGCGGCGCACCTACACGCAGAGTCACATTGATTACGTGGTGGAGGTCATGCTCGAAGTCTGGCGGAAGCGTGACAAGATTCGCGGCCTGCGCCTGACCTACGAACCGCCGTTCCTGCGTCATTTCAGCTCGCACCTGGAGCCGGTGCAGGCGGGAGCGCGGGCCGGCGCGGCGCGCTAACAACCGGGATGCGGCTGCGTCTGTTGCAGTAGTCTCCATCCGGCCGATTCACAGTGGGGGATGCCTTGCGTCAAGTTCGAGAAGTCTCCGCCGTACTCCTGTGCTTCTTCCTGATCTCCTCACCCGCCATACCGCTGGCGGCGCAGCAGCAGTCTGCTCCGCAGCCGTCGACTACCCAGGTTGTGGGCCAAGCTGCCGCGCCCGCGCAAACCGAGCCTGGCTTGGTGAACCTGCTGGCCACGGTGCGTGACAAACATGGGCAAAACGTCAATAACCTGACGCGCGCTGACTTCAAACTGGAGGACGACGGCCACCCGCAGAGCATCAAGGAGCTCGTTCGCGGCGATGACCTGCCGCTCTTCGTCGGCCTGCTCGTGGATACCAGCCTGAGCATGCGCAATGCGTTGGAGGACGAGCGCAAGGCTGGCGCGGGCTTCCTGACCCAGGTAATGCGCGAACAGAAGGACAAGGCGTTTCTCCTCCACTTTGACCGCGAGGTGGAGCTCCTGCAGGATTTCACCGCTTCCAGGCAGAAGCTGCAGGACGCCATGCAGAAGGTGCAGCCCTCGAGGTCTTCCGGCAGGTCGAGCGGCAGCTCCCCGGGCGATGACGACGAACTGGGCGGGTACCACCGCGGCGGTACGGCGCTCTACGACGCCGTGTTCCTCGCCTCCGACGAGCTGCTGAAGAGCCGGAAGGGTCGCAAGGCGGTTGTCATCTTCTCCGACGGCGTTGACTCGAACAGCACGGTTTCGCTGGCGCGCGCCATCGAGAGTGCGCAGCGGGCGGACACCGTGGTCTACACCGTCTATGTTGCAGGCGAGCAGCAGGGAAGCCACGGCTATGACCGCGGCATGGGCGGACACACGCGCTATCCCGGAGGCGGTTATCCCGGAGGTGGGTATCCTGGCGGAGGCTATCCCGGAGGCGGATATCCCGGCGGTGGCCGGGGCGGCGGAGGCGAGGAGCGCCGCGAGCACGTTGACGGCAGGAAGATCATGGAGCGCATCGCGCATGAGACCGGCGGGCGCTTCTTCGAGAAGAAGAAAGAGAACCTCGATGAGATCCTGGCGCAGATCCAGGAAGACCTGCGCAACCAGTACATCATCACCTTCGCCCCGGATCATCCCGAGGCCGGCTTCCACAAGATCACCTTGACGACTACGAAGAGCGATATGGAGGTCCAGACGCGCCAGGGCTACTACTACGGCAAGGCGGAGGACACGCAGTAAGAGATCCGAGGCCGCTGCCCGGCGAGCAGCTTGTTCAGGCGGCCGTCTTCGTGGAGGATGAACGAATCGTAGAGGCTGGAGACGAGCAGAATGTCCTGCACGCGGTAGGACATCAGGCCCTCGAAGTTCTCGAAAATCCGCTCGCCCCGTTCCAGGCCCGGTAGTGGCGCCGGTTCGCTCATGCCAGCCTCGGTGCGCAAAAGGTTGCGGGGTGGATTGCTCCACCCCGCTCAGTGTAACCGCTGCTGCCCAAAGACTCTACACGAGGCCCTGGTCGAGCATGGCGTTGGCGACCTTCAGGAAGCCGCCGATGTTGGCGCCGTTCACCAGGTTGCCGGGCGTGCCGTACTTCTCGGCCGTCTCGAAGCAGGTCTTGTGGATGGCGATCATGATCTTGTGCAGCTTGTCGTCCACTTCCTCGCGCGTCCAGGCCAGGCGCATCGAGTTCTGCGACATTTCCAAGCCGCTGGTGGCAACGCCGCCGGCATTGGCAGCCTTGGCCGGACCGTACATGGCCTTGGCTTCCAGGAACATGCGGGTGGCTTCCAGGGTGCTCGGCATGTTGGCGCCTTCGCTGACCAGCTTGCAGCCGTTCTTGATCAGGTTGGCGGCGTCCTTCACGTTGATCTCGTTCTGCGTGGCGCTCGGGAACGCGCAATCCGCCTTGATGTTCCAGATGGGGTTGGCGTCCATCGTGCCTTCGGTCGGGGTGTACTTGGCGCTCTTGAACTGCTCGGCGTACTGCTTGATGCGGCCGCGCTTCACGTTCTTCAGGTCCATCAGCCACGCCAGCTTCTCGCGGTTGATCCCATCCGGGTCGTAGATCACGCCGTTGGAGTCCGAGCAGGTGACCGGCTTGGCGCCGAAGTCAAGCAGCTTCTCGATGGTGTACTGGGTGACGTTGCCGGAACCGGACACCAGGCAGACCTTGCCTTCCAGCTTGTCCTTGCGGCTCTTCAGCATCTCGTCGGCGAAGTACACGCAGCCGTAGCCGGTGGCCTCCGGACGAATCAGCGAGCCGCCCCATGCCAGACCCTTGCCGGTCAGCACGCCGGTGAACTCGTTGCGCAGACGCTTGTACTGCCCGAACATGAAGCCGATTTCTCGGCCGCCCACGCCGATGTCGCCGGCCGGAACGTCGGTGTTCGGACCGATGTGGCGCTGCAGTTCGGTCATGAAGCTCTGGCAGAAGTGCATCACTTCGCTGTCGCTCTTGCCTTTGGGATCGAAATCCGACCCGCCCTTGCCGCCGCCCATGGGGAGCGTGGTGAGGGAGTTCTTGAAGACCTGCTCGAAGGCCAGGAACTTCAGAATGCCAAGGTTCACCGAGGGGTGGAAGCGCAGGCCGCCCTTGTAGGGGCCGATGGCGCTGTTCATCTCGATGCGGAAGCCGCGGTTGACCTGCACGTTGCCGTGATCATCGGTCCACGGAACGCGGAACATGAGAACGCGTTCCGGCTCGACGATCCTCTCCAGGATCTTATGAGAGATATATTCCGGATGACGCTCAAGCACGAGACGCAGAGAATCCATGACTTCCTGCGCCGCCTGGTGGAATTCCGGCTCGGCGGGGTTCTTGGCCTTCACGCTCGCCATAACGTCGGAAATGTATGCTGCGGGGGTCTTAATCGTCGTACCAACACTCATTGAAATCTCCTCGACAGGCTGATAGGCCCGTACAGTAAGGTTGCCAGAGGGAGAGGCAACAGAGCATTAAAGGCTCATGCCGCCAAATGCGCGGTGACTGTTATCACTCGGATGGGTGACGCAGCCCCAAATCAGACACCCCTTGGTACACCTCCCGCCTACTGGGAACGCCTGAAGTGGAATGGCTGCACCGGCTTAGATGGCTTTCGGGCGTTACGGGTGGCCCTTCGACGCAAATGAGCAACCCTGTGTGACTTCACCCCGCGCGGCGAGCAGGCCCGCTGGGTTCGCTGTAAGGCTTTTACAATGAGCGGGATGCGGGGCAACCATGCGGGCTAGCCGGCCCCCGCCCGGCGTCTGCGGCGACGAATGTCCCTGGGCTGACCCTGCGGACCCAGCCTCCCGGTGTTTACACTTGACTTCGGGGGGGCCGCAGGCGAAGCCTAGCCACTGGCCGGGAAGGCGCTTGATGGGTGCGAAGAAATTGTTTTTGTTGTTGGCCCTGGTGCTGATGGCAGCGCCCTGCTTCGCACAGGAACTGACCATCGCCGCCGCCGCCGACCTGCAATTCGTCCTGCCCGAAATCGTGTCGGACTTCCAGAAGCAGACCGGCATTGCCGTCAAAACGACCTTCGGCTCCTCGGGAAATCTCTCCATGCAGATCCAGAACGGTGCTCCGTTCGATCTGCTGCTCTCGGCGGACATCGAGTATCCGAGGCGGCTCATCGCGATGAAGGCCGCCGATGGCGATTCTCTCTACGAATACGCAGAGGGCCGGCTGGTGCTCTGGGTGCCGAACGGCTCGCGCCTCGACCTGAGCCGTGGACTGGAGGCGCTGAAGGACCCCGCGGTCGGGAAGATCGCCATCGCGAACCCGGCGCACGCTCCCTACGGCCGGGCTGCGGTGACGGCGCTGCAGCGAGCGGGCCTCTACGATGCGGTAGCGGGCCGGATTGTGATGGGAGAAGACATCGCGCAGGCGGCGCAGTTTGTGCAGTCGGGCGCAGCGGACGCCGGGCTCATCGCACTTTCGCTGGCACGCGCCCCGGCAGCGGCGGACAAAGGGCGCTACGTCGTGCTGCCGCAGGACCTGTGTCCCCCAATCCGCCAGGCGGCCGTCATCGTCAGCGCGTCGCCGCACAGGAAAGAAGCACAGAAGTTTCTGGAGTTCCTCAAGCAGCCCGCGACGGTCGCCCTGATGAAGAGTTACGGCTTCAGCCTGCCGCGGTAGCGCTGTTCCCGCGAGCCATGTTCGTTAGCTGGTGCGGGCCGGAGAACCGTGGCACAATGATTGGGCCGCGGACCGACTTGCGGGACGATGCTCGAGGCGCGTCCATTGGAAGCGGATCCGGGCAGCGTGTGCGGGGATGGCGAAATGGCATACGCGGCAGCCTTAGGAGCTGTTGCCCTCACGGGCGTGGGGGTTCAAGTCCCCCTCCCCGCACCAGAGATGCGCAAGGTCCTGCGCCCGCGCTGCGGGCGCAGGATTTAGCCTGCGGGCTCCGACGCCCGCAAGACGGCCCAAGTTCAAGTCCCCTTTCCTGCACCAAAGGCAGGTTGAAGCCGACTAGGCTCCTCCCTGCCTGGATGCTTGTGCGGATTCCTCTCTGCGGCGCTCTGCTAGAACGCTATGGAGTCGACGGCGATGGTATCGCCGTTGAGCTCGCCCTTCACTTTCACCCGAAGATGGTCATTCTTGTCGGTGGCCTTCAGCAGGGCTAGGGCCTTGTCGTTGCCGTTCTTGTCGAACTTCAGGAACTTCCCTTCGCTGGTGATGATCCCGAAGCCGGAGTCGGCACAGCGCATGGCGCAAGCGCGGGGTGCATGCCCGGGTTCTTGGATGGCGCGGCGCGATGCCTGTCCGCAGCCCGCCAGGCGGACGCGAGTGGATTCGCGGCGGCTTCCCGCGGAAAGATTCGTTACAATGAGAATTCCCCATGGAACCTCTTGCCGCCCACTACGTGGACAGCGACCGTGCGCTTCAACCGCTGATCCAGCATCTTGCCGGCCAGCCTGTGGTCGGGCTGGACACGGAGTTCATCTCCGAGGGCCGGTACGAGCCCGCGCTTTGCCTGGTGCAGGTCTCCACGCCGGAGGGCATCTGGATCCTTGACCCCCTGGCGGTGCCGGATCTTGGCAAGTTCTGGAAGGTGTTGACGGATGCGGAACGGGAGGTGGTGGCGGTCGCGGCCCGCCAGGAGATTCGCTTCTGCGCCCGCGGCGCCGGACGCATCCCCGGCAAGGTGCTGGACGTGCAGATTGCGGCGGGACTGCTGGGGTACGGATATCCGCTCAGCCACACGAACCTGGTGTACCGGCTGCTGAACATCCGGGTGCACTCCGGCGAAAGTTTTACCGACTGGCGCAAGCGCCCGCTCACCACGCTGCAGCTGCGCTATGCCGCCGACGATGTGCGCTACCTGCTGGAGATGCGCGCCAAGCTGCAGCAAAAGGCGGAGAAGATGGGCCGCACGGAGTGGGTTGCCGGCGAATGTGCACGCCTGGCGGCGGATGTGACCCGCGACGAAGAGAAGTGGCGGATTGCCGGCAGTACGCGCATGAGCCGCCGCCAGCTCGGTGTGCTGCGCGAGCTGTGGCGATGGCGGGACAACGCGGCACGACTGGCCAACCTGCCTTCCATGCGCGTGCTCAGCGACGCCATGCTCCTGGAGGTGGCGCAGCGCAGCCCTAACACCGTGGAGGACCTCTTCGCCATCCGGGGGCTCGACCGCAAGATCTTCCGCAAGAGCGAGGCCGCGATGGTGGAGGCAGTGCGCCGGGGCCGGCAGCTTCCAGATGACGACCTGCCCACCAATGACCGGCGCGAAGACCCACAGCAAGTGGCGGTGCTGGCCAAGCTGTTGTCGGTGGCCTCCAACGGGCTGGCGGCGGAGTTTGAGGTGGACCCGGCACTCCTCGCCACCACCGCTGACCTGCAGGCGACTGTGCGCTGGTTCCTCGACCGCGATGGCGCCCCCAAGCCGTCAATCCTGGAGGGCTGGCGCGGAGAGATACTCGCGGAACCGCTCCTCGGATTTCTGGAAGGTCGCAAGGTAGTGCGCGTGGGCAACGCCAAGCGCGCGAATCCGCTGGTGTTCGAGGACTTCACCCGATAGCCGTTGCGTTCGGGCCCGAACCGGCCGCCTACGCTCCGTTCCAGCCGCGCCAGTTCCACATTCCAACAATCAGGACGGCAAGGGACGGCATGGCGCACTTCGTCCGCCCATGAGGAAGCGAACCGGCGCCGCCGGGTTGCCAGAGCAACGCGGGCGGCATTAGAGCATTTTAGTTAATTCTGTAGTTGATATCCGCAGTGACGGAACCAAGCGGCGGCATTTTGGGCGGTGATGGTTTTCAGAGCTTCGGCGATGGCCTGGTCGAGAGCCTCGGCGCTGCGGGCTTT
>Ga0209777_10002256_pt1 | contig 25821 bp, 21 predicted proteins | sample FrelakmetHBP12HB_FD_187147 | JGI IMG/M metagenome (GOLD analysis project Ga0209777, IMG submission 187147) | Freshwater lake sediment microbial communities from the University of Notre Dame, USA, for methane emissions studies -HBP12 HB (SPAdes)... | ecosystem: Environmental > Aquatic >... | reverse complement strand
CGCTTTTTCCATGGCATGTTGAAAAACGGCATCTGGCTGGCGCCATCGCAATATGAGGCAGGGTTTTTATCTTTTGCTCATACTTATAGAGATATAGATAAGACAATTGATGCCTGCTCGAAAACATTGAAAAATCTTTGACCAGCACAGTGGAGCCCCCTCCGGCAGGAGCCGGAGGCTCCCTATAATAATGAGACTCGCTGAAAACTGATCCCGACTCTGTCGGGATGAAGTTTAAAGCGTAAGTCGAATTATCCCGCAAAGCACAGGATAACGCGACCTCCCGCAGGCTATAGATCATATTCCTTCACAGGCTGGAACTGGGGTATTCCAAGACGCGGGATTGACAAGTATCAATCAATCCTGTAATAGTTCTCCATTATCCATAAATTGTTCTAAAATAATTGATTAGGAACCGAATTATGAAAAAAACTTTAACGGCTCAATCCTTTTTTGCCGGGAAAAATAAAATCGCCATTATCGGTTTGGGATATGTGGGTTTGCCTTTGGCGGCGCACTTATCGCGACATTTTAAGGTGATGGGTTATGATACCAGTGAAGCGAATGTTGCCGAATTAAAAAGAGGACACGACCGTACCATGGAACTATCCGATGCTGAATTAAAAAAAGCAAAAATCCGGTTTACCTTCAAACCGGCTGATCTTTCCGCATGCAAACTTTTTATCGTCGCTGTTCCCACGCCGGTTGACCATTTCCATGTTCCCGATCTTGGCGCGATAGAGAATGCATCAGCCATAATCGGCAGGCGAATGTCTCCTGGTTCATGTGTAGTCTATGAATCCACCGTGTATCCGGGGGTGACGGAAGATGTTTGTGTTCCCATACTGGAGCATGAATCCAAATTGAAATTCGGCAGAGATTTTACCGTGGGTTATTCTCCCGAACGCATTAATCCCGGCGATAAAGTCCATACGATCAGCAACACGGTTAAAATCATCTCCGCCTCTGATACGGCCACATTGAATTTGCTTGAAGGCATCTACAGCGCGGTCGTTAAAGTCAATTTGCATCGGGCTTCGTCAATAAAGGTTGCCGAAGCGGCTAAAGTTATTGAAAATACACAGCGCGATATTAATATCGCGCTGATGAACGAACTGGCCATAATTTTTAACAAAATGGGTATCGATACTCTGGAAGTTTTAGAGGCGGCAGGAACAAAATGGAATTTTCTTTCCTTTCGGCCCGGTCTTGTCGGCGGTCATTGCATTGGCGTTGACCCGTATTATCTGACTTATAAGGCGGAGAGTATCGGCTATCGCCCGGAAGTCATTCTCGCCGGCCGCAGGATCAATGATAATATGGGCAAGTATGTGGCAGAGCGGGCCGTTAAGATGATGATTGCGGCTGATATTCAGGTGCGTAAAGCGCGTGTGGCTGTTCTGGGTCTGTCATTCAAAGAAAACGTCCCCGATTTGCGCAATACACGCGTCATCGATATCATTAATGAACTGAAGGATTACGGCATAGAGGTTTTAGCTCATGATCCCCTGGTCGATCCTGAAGAAGCGCGTCAACACTACAACATTGAACTTGTTTCGCTGAAAGATATTAAAGACGTTGATGCTGTTGTTTTAGCGGTAGCACACCGCAATTATCAGGAAATGGGCGTTGGACATATAGCCGGCCTCTGTCGCAAAGATCATCCGATTTTACTCGATATCAAGGCCATTTTTGAACCGGAAACAGCAAACTCTATAGGAATTAATTATTGGCGCTTATAATATTTACGCTTACAAGGAGATACAATGAAAAAAGCTTTTCTTACAGGTATTACGGGACAAGACGGCTCTTATTTAGCAGAGTTTTTGTTAAATAAAGGATATGAAGTTCACGGTTTGATCCGCCGTTCGAGCTCTTTCAATACTGAACGCATCGATCACCTTTACCATGACTTCCATACGCCGGATACACGATTATTTCTGCATTACGGTGATTTGAGTGTTTCCGGTCAGCTTATGGATTTGCTTCACTCTATACAACCCGACGAAATTTACCATCTCGGAGCTCAAAGTCACGTGCGCGTGAGTTTTGACATGCCCGAATATACCGGCGATATTACCGGATTAGGAACTTTGAGAATTTTAGAGGCAATACGCAAGACCGGCATTAAAACTAAATTTTATCAGGCATCGTCGAGCGAAATGTTCGGAGCTGCATCACCACCACAGAGTGAAAACACTATATTTCAACCGCGCAGTCCTTATGCCGCCGCTAAAGTTTATGCTTATTATATTGTGCAAAACTATCGTGATGCATACGGCATTTTCGCTACTAATGGTATTCTTTTCAATCATGAATCACCGCGGCGGGGAGAAACGTTCGTCACTCGAAAAATAACCCGTGCCGCCACACAAATTAAACTAGGATTAAAAAACAAGCTTTATCTGGGCAATCTGGAAGCTAAAAGAGACTGGGGTTTTGCGGGAGATTTTGTAGAAGCTATGTGGCTGATGCTGCAACAGGATAAGCCTGACGATTTTGTAATCGCCACTGGCGAAACTCACTCAGTGCGCGAATTTACAGAAAAAGTTTTCAGGAAGCTCGATCTGGACTATAATAAATATATTTCTGTTGATCCCCGCTATTTCCGTCCGACTGAGGTTGATGTTCTATTAGGAGACGCCTCCAAAGCAAAAAAAGCCCTCGGCTGGAAGCCAAAGATCACTTTTGATGCCCTCATTGATATGATGATCGCAACCGACATGGAACTGGCCAAAAAAGAAAAAACTCTATTGGATGCAGGTTTTTCCTGTAACAATAGCGAACGTCTTACTTAAACTGAATAAGAGGATTGTGCCGTGCTGAAAAACAAAAGAATAACCATCACCGGCGGCAAAGGATTTTTGGGAAGCCATTTATTAAAGAAAATTAAAGATAACGACTGTCAATATATTAAAATTGCCGATCGTCCCGAATATGATTTAACTGATATTGCCGATATTCGCCGGATGTATGAAGAAACTAAGCCCCAAATCGTTATTCATCTTGCCGCAAAGGTTGGCGGTATCGGCTTTAATCAGGAAAAGCCAGCTGAACTTTTTTACGATAATTTAATCATGGGTGCGCAATTGCTCCATGAAGCCTATCTCCAAAATATTGAAAAATTTGTAGCTTTGGGAACAATTTGTGCTTACCCCAAATTTACTTCTGTACCGTTTAAAGAAGAAGATATTTGGAATGGCTATCCTGAGGAAACTAACGCCCCTTATGGTCTGGCCAAAAAAATGATGTTGGTACAATCGCAAGCTTATCGTCAGCAATACGGTTTCAATTCCATTTTTCTACTTCCGGTAAACCTATATGGTCCTAGAGATAATTTCGATCCCCGATCTTCCCATGTTATTCCCGCACTAATCAAAAAATGTTTTGATGCTATTGATGCCCATGATGATAAAATTGAGGTCTGGGGGACAGGTTCAGCCACTCGGGAATTTTTTTATGTGGAAGATGCCGCCGAAGCTATTTTTATGGCTACGGATGCTTACAATAAAAGCGAACCGGTAAACATAGGCGCGGGCTTCGAAATATCGATCAAAGAGCTTACAGAACTGATTGCAAAATTTACTGGTTTTCAAGGGAAAATTACTTGGGATAAATCCAAGCCCGACGGGCAGCCCCGCCGAATGCTTGACACAACTAAGGCATTAAAAGAATTCATGTTTACTGCCAAAACTAATTTGACCACGGGACTTATAAAAACAATTGATTGGTATAAAGAAAATCGTCATTTTTTATAAAAATGAACGCCGGTCATATTTTTGATTGACTTGGTCTTTTATTCATGTTAAGGAGCTCTCCGTAAAATGGATCCTGAAACCCGAAAGTATGCCATGCAAATGGCCTTTGCCAGCACTATAGGCATTGCCATGGTTTTAGCGGTTTTTGGTTGTCTTTTACTGGGAGTTTATTTAGATCGCAAATTTGACTCCGGCCATGTTTTTACTGTAATTTTTTTATTAATAGGCATTGCAGCCGGATTTCGTAATATATATGTTTTAATTAAAAAAAATTTTACGGATGAAGAACAAATAATAAAGAGTTTAAAAAGTGAACCTCATCGGCAAAGACCCGCTCCAAAAAAGAATTGAAATTTATAACTGGATTACCCTGGCAGTTTTTTTTATTCCATCATTAATCTTCTCTCCTGTAAAATTTTCTCTCGGTGTGCTTTTGGGTGGTTTTATCAGCATTCTCAATTTCTACTGGATGGCGCGCGGTTTACGTGGCCTTTTTAATAACCCTGCAGGTAACGTTAAAGGCCCGGTTATGGTCAAGTATTATATTCGCCTGGCGCTGACCGCTGTTGTTTTATATTTACTGATTGCGAATCACACAGTAAATGTCATTGGATTGCTTATCGGACTTTCCATTGTTGTAATTAATATATTAATCACTTTAATTATTGTTTTGGCAAAAAAAAAATTTATTGAGGAGGTTTATTAGAGTATGCATCCCCTGCTTTTCTTGGAAAATAAACATATTCCTGAACAAGTCATGTATACATTGTTTATCATCGTCCTTTTGTCTCTACTTTCATTTTTATCCACGAGACGTTTGGCAGTTTATCCCGGAAAATCCCAAAATGTCATGGAAGTGATTATTGGCGGCATTGATTCTCTGCTTAGTGAAATAATGGGACATAATGGTAGACAATTTTTCCCTCTGATTGCAACCTTGGGAATATTTATTCTTACCTCTAATCTTATAGGTATAATTCCCGGTTTCGAATCCCCTACCGCAAATATTAATACTAACGCGGGTATGGCTCTCGTTGTTTTTTTATCCACGCACGTCGTTGGAGTTAAGAATCATGGATTAAAATACTTCAAACAGTTTATGGGACCTGTTTGGTGGCTCACACCTCTTATGCTGCCTATTGAAGTTATCAGCCATATATCACGGCCGCTTTCATTAACTTTCCGATTGTTTGGCAATATCAAAGGCGAAGATATCGTTCTTCTGGTTGTTCTTTTTTTGGTTCCATACTTTGTTCCCCTTCCCGTTTTCATACTGATGATTTTTACATCTTTGGTTCAAACGCTCGTTTTTATGCTTCTTTCCATGATGTATATTGCGGGAGCCATGGAAGAAGGCCATTAATTTTGTATGGCTTAAAAAATTTGTAAATTCAGATTGCAACGGGAAATTTTGATAATCAGTAAATCAGGATTCCCCGTTGCTATTTATCATTAATTTGAGCGCTTTCCTATTTTTCCTAAATTTCCATTATAACAATAAATTAATTTATATGTTTGAATTCAAATATAAAAAGATGCCATTTGATGCTTGACGATTAAATTCAATCGTAATATTTATTATTATCCGGTAAATATTATTTTTTTTAGTGGAGCTCCCCTCCGATAGGAGCCAGAGGCTCCCAATATAACGCGACCTCCCGCGAATTACAGCGCATCTCCCCCCGGCTGAAGCCGAGGGATTCCAAGCCGCGGGATTTAACCATTCGGGATTTTTTATGCATAGTATGGGAATTAATATCGGTGCTTCCAATGTTAAAGTCAGCATGCTAGAGGAAAATAATATTTTATGGAACGATGTAGAGCCTCATGAAGGCAACTTTCTTCATACACTCGAAAAAGTTTTATCATCCCGCAATATGCCGGCCGATATTAAAGTTCTGGCCACCGGCACCGAGGGCAGACATCTTCTTAACATAAACAGTGTAATTGAACCTCTCTGTATCGAAGAGGCGCTCCAACATCTTAATTATGAAGTTGACGCTATCGTTTCTCTGGGTGGCGAAGATCTCGTTGTTTATACCATCGATAAAAATAACAAGATAATAACTAGTTTTTCAGGAAACAAATGCGCCTCGGGCACCGGCGAATTTTTTAAACAACAACTTGCCCGGATGAATATGCGTCTCAATGATATTAATGCGCTTCCCGAACAAAGCCGTGTATTAAAGCTTTCTTCGCGCTGTTCCGTATTTATGAAAAGTGACTGTACTCACCGCTTGAATAAAGGCGAGGCTAATAAGGGCGATATCGTCCTGTCATTGTCCGATGTAATGGCTGCTAAAGTGATTGACTTCATTAAACGGGCAAAAATAACAAGTGGAAAGGTACTTCTTACCGGCGGGGTCACACAAAATCAGTATCTTGTCCGCTTTATCCGGGAACGAATGCCAGAAATTAAGTTCATAATTCCTGATCAGGCTCCGTATTTTGAAGCTTACGGAGCAGCGCTTATGGCTAAAAATTCAGGAAGTACCTTACATTCTCTGAACAATCTTTTCAAACACAACAAAATTCAATTCAAGCAACTTAAAAGTCTAAAGACGGCTGAAGGCAAAGTAACATATCTCCCTTCCAAAAAATCTAAAGTTATTGCGGGAAGAGAATATATCCTTGGCGTTGACGGCGGATCAACCACGACCAAGGCCTGCTTAATTGATATAGAAACAAATGAAATTACAGCGTCTTTCTATGGCCGCACACATGGCGATCCGGTTGTAGCGCTAAAGAATTGCCTTGTTGAAATGCAAAAACAAATTAAAGAAGATACGGGCAACGATAAAATCAACATAACGCTTGCCGCAACAACAGGATCATCGCGAGAGCTTCTTGGCGTTTTTTTGGAAACTCCTGCTGTATATAATGAGATCATAGCTCATGCCGTCGGCACCACTTTTTATAACGATAATATTGATACAATATTTGAAATCGGCGGACAGGACGCCAAATATGTTTTTCTGAAAAATAAAGTTCCTATAGACTACGCCATGAACGAAGCCTGTTCTGCCGGAACAGGTTCGTTTTTAGAAGAATCAGCACAGGGCGATTTGAATATTGCCCATGCCTGGGAAATCGGCGATATTGCTCTTAGGGCAAAAGAGCCGCTAAAATTCGGCGAACATTGTTCTGCGTTCATCAATTCGGACGTCCGCAATGCCATTCAACAAGGAGCACAGCGTGAAGATATTACGGCCGGAATCGTTATCTCTATTGTTTCCAATTATCTAAACAGAGTAGTCGGCAATAGAACCATCGGCAACAATATCGTCTTGCAGGGGGGAGTAGCCAAGAACAAAGCCGTACCGCTGGCTTTTGCCATGCTGCTCAATAAAGATATTCTTGTTCCTCCCGATCCTGAACTCATGGGTTGTTTTGGCGTCGGTTTACTGGCCAAAAAAAAGTTTTCCGAAGGATTTCTGACCAAGACCAGTTATGACCTTGATCAAATTCTGGCCACGAACATTATCTATGAGAAGGAATTTCAGTGCAAGGCCTGCGATAACTTTTGCCCGATCCGCATTCTCAGCGTGAATAACAGCAAATATATGTTCGGCGGCAGATGTAATAAATATGCCAATATCAGGAAGAAAAAAGTTGTTACTGATGCTGAGGTATCTGACTATATCGAACAGCGCAACAATCTTCTCTTTAAGGAATGCGCCCCTAATCCCGATAATTTTATCAAGAAAAAAGACTGCATTATCGGCATTCCCCGCTGTTTTTCCATTTATACCCTTTGGCCGCTCTACTCCTGGTTCTTTCATTCTTTAGGGGTTGAGACTATTGTCTCGAAGAACATATCGCCAGAGGGAACGGCGCGGGTGGAAAGCAACTATTGTTTTCCGGCGGAAATTGCCCATGGAGCTGTTCAGGATATATTCAACCGCAATCTGGATTACATCTTCCTGCCGCATTTTAAAGATATGGAAAGTTATGAAAAAGATTCTCCGGCAAATTTCTGTCCCCTCACTCAAAGCTTGCCTTATTATATTAAGAAAGCCTTTCCGGAAATTCCGGAAGATAAATATTTAGTTCCTGTGGTCAGTTTTATATATGGCGTAGAAAAGGCCTGTGAGTCCTTTATTAAAGTGGGTTTTAAACTCGGGTTTACCGAAAGTGAATCTAAAAAAGCTTTTGCTATCGCCTATAACAAACAAATGGAATATTTTACCAAGTCAGCCGATCTCGGCAAAACCGCTCTGGCCGAAGCTCGTAAAACCAAAAGGCCGGTTATTGCCATCCTTGGCCGTCCTTATAACGCTTTTACTACTGACGCCAACATGGATATCCCGAGAAAATATACAACCTGCGGCTATTCAGTTATTCCTTTTGACATCCTTCCTTTTACCGAAGAAACTATCTATCCGAACATGTACTGGTATTACGGCCAGCAGAACATGAAGGTCAGCGTGCTTTTAAAAAATGAAGGTAATATCTACGTCACTTATATTTCCAATTTTTCCTGCGCGCCTGATTCTTTCCTGTTGCATTATCTGAAATGGATAATGGGTACCAAACCTTTTTTAATTCTTGAGTTGGATTCGCACACGGCCGATGCAGGCGTGGATACGCGTATTGAAGCATTTCTGGACATCATCGAAGGATATAGATCGAAGTTTACCGATATTCGCGAGGAAAGATATGACAATGGTCTGCAATTTATTAATAATCCAAACGAAAATATTTATATCAAAAACATCCTTACCGGAGAAAAGATTCCTATTAAAAACAATCCGCGGGTTAAAGTTCTTCTCTCCAGTATGGGCAGGCTATCAGCGGAACTTTTAGCGGCAATTGCCAGATCGTCTGGAATTAACACGGAAGCAATGCCCGTTCCGGATATATACACGCTGCAACTGGCAAGGAATCATACTTCCGGCAAAGAGTGCGTGCCTTCACACCTTGTTTTAGGCAGCGCCCTTAAATATTTTTCCTCCGATAAATACCGCAAAGACGAAATCTATCTTTTGTTTGTTCCCACAACAACCGGACCATGCAGGACAGGCCAGTATTTCGTTTTTTTTGAAAATATTTTTAAAGATCTGCGGATGGAAAACGTCGTTATCTTTTCTTTAGATTCGGACAACTCCTATAATGAACTGGGCCCCGAATTTTCCAAACATGCGTGGTGGGGATTTACTATCGGCGATTATATGAAAGACTTGGAAACATCCTTGAAAACTTGTGCAGCCGATCCGGTAAAAGCAATGATAGATTACGATAGACTTTGGCGCAGGATGATCAGCGTGGCCGAACAAGATGTTACCAAAGTCCTTCCTGTTTTAAAGGAAATATCCGGCGAGATTGCTAATATCCCTCTAAGGAAAAAAATGGAGAAATGCCCTAAGGTTCTCATTGTCGGCGAGATATATGTACGCCATGATGATTTTGCCGTGGACGAATTGATTCAGCATTTCAGCAGGCGCGGGATAATAGCTAAAGTATCGAGTGTTGCCGAGTGGGTTTACTATTGTGATTTTATCCGGCAGCATGAACTCAAAAAAAAGTTGCAGTTAATTCCCTGGTATCGTCGAGCCTTGGCTAAGGAGTCTATGGATTTAATTAACTGGAACATTGAACATGCTTACAAGTATAATGTGGAAAAAAATGTCCGCGAGGCACTTGCTTCTACTGGTTTGATTCCTGATTCTCCGCATAATATGAAGGAGGTCATGAACAACACCGAAAAATATTTTGTGAGCACAGAACTTTATTCGGAAATAAGCATCTCCAGTGGTGTTGCCGCCACGGCAATGATGGACGGATACTCCGGCATTGTGAACATTTCGCCTTTTGCCTGTCTCATCGGACGGGTAATCGAGGGGGTTTTGACTCCCTGGGCCAGAGAACGGAAATATCCTATCATATCCATTGAGATTGACGGCAATATCCTGCCTCCCAATGTCCTCAACAAACTGGAAATATTCATGCTCAACGTGCTGAGATTCAAGGGTAACGAGGATGCAAACACTATGGTAGAATAATAATTATGAAAAAAGACATGACAGGAATCATTTTAGCCGGCGGCAGTAATTCCCGCATGGGAACCAACAAAGCGTTTCTTAAACTTGACGGAATCCGTCTGATTGATAATATTTTATCCGTTTACCAAAAGATATTTTCTGAAATTATTATTGTTACCAATGATCCTTTGTCCTACACAGAATTCCCCAATGCGATTGTTGTCAACGATATTTACAAAAAGAAGGGGGCTTTAGGTGGAATTTACACCGGTTTGTTTTACGCCACACACGATTATTCTTTTGTTGCCGCTTGCGATATGCTTTTTTTAAATGAAGATTTTATTATTTACCTAACCGGGCAAGCAGGCAAACATGATATTATAGTTCCCGAACTCCCTGAAGGCTTTCAACCGATGCACGCCATATATTCGCGAAATTGTCTTTCTCACATAAAAAAAATGCTGAGCGCGGACAAACTTAAAATTGCCGGCTTTTATAAAGAAGTGCGACTGTTGAGTATTCCTGAAGAAAAGATAAAACCATTTAACAAAGACGGGCGTCTTTTTCTCAACATTAACACTCCGGAAGATTTAAAAGCTCACCAACGACAAATACTTAATAACGGACAGGTGTAGGTTGCACCCATTTCTTGTTGTCACTATCATAATACCATTTATCGGAAAAGCCGCGGCGACGGATAAAAGTGGGATTATCGGCCCAGCGTAAAAGTTCTTTATAAGTATCGTGAATTTTACGAAAGGTGGCTGCCTGGCCACCGATGTCAGGGTGATGAATTTTCACCTGTCTCCGGTAAGCATTTTTTATGATTTTACCTAATTCATGTGAATGAAGGTCAGTCTTATTTATTTCCAGATAATTCAACACTTCCGTTTTTATGGTGGGAATTCTTATTAATCTGGGACGTTGTAACCCTTCCGATATAGCGTAGCGGGTTGCCAGCTTCAAAACATGCTGGGAAGCCATATAATTTTTGTTTGTCCGCTTTGACTCCGTCCACCAGGCATTGCCCAGTGCATTGGTCATTATACTGAAATCCGCGGCCGGATTATTTCCGGCTGTGCGTTTACTCGTATAACGGAATATTTCTTTGATCCCATGAGGGACAATATCCAGAATAATCATTGTGTCGGAAAAATAGAAAGTCGCATAACGTGTATTTAATGCCTGCAGCAACCCGCTCCTCATATTGAGCTTCTGTCGAAGATTCTGACGACATCTGATCGAGCAATATTTCCGGTTATTGATATTTTCCGTTGATCCGCAGGAAAGACAATAATTTAGCTTTTCATTTTTAGCGGAAGATTTACTTTTTATTAACATAATGAGTCCCAAGTTTCAGAAGCGTAGCGCATAACCTGAAGGTCACAAAGCTGAAATTTGTTGGACGAATTAATGAAACTAAGATATTACAAGCGCAGCGAAGTAATATCTGTAAGTTAAATTATCCCGCTGCAGGCGGAGGATATCGAAGATATCCGTGGTATCCCTTGTGCAAAGCACACAGGGATATCCTATTTGCAATGCCGAGTGGGTATATTAAAGCAAATAATTAATTAACTCATACCCGTTATTTTGCTGCGGTCAGATATCCCTTCGCCAGCGCTTTATTAACATGCAGTACACCTCTATTCATATCTTTCATTGGATAATCCGGCGTAATGGTCGGCAGCATATCAGCCTCCAATTGAGTTTTTATTACTGAACCGACCGGCACATAGCGGCCATCAGCAACTTTAACACCCATTAAAATAACACCTGGTTCGATGACGCAATTCTTTCCCACAAAAGATTTAAACACCAGCACTTTCATCCCGACAAAAGTATCATCCATTACCACGGCTGGTCCGTGAATCTGCACCTGATGCGCCAGAGAAACTCTGCTGCCCACATAAACTGCGTATTTTTTACCATCAACCTCCACTAGATTTTTTTCCACCGGTTTGCCGTCCAGTTCCGTCTCCAGCGCGTGGATGACCACGCCTTCCTGAATGTTTGTGTCGTCGCCAACATAAAGCGGCTGGCCTTCATCGCCGCGTACACACGCTGTTGGCGCGACCATCACATTGTTTCCCAGAATAACATTGCCGATCACCGCCGCTAGCGAGTGAATATAAGTATTAGAGCCGATCACCGGCTCGGATATCTTTGCGTTGAAATCTGTTTTTACATTTTTTTCAATCATTTTTTGCCTCCGTTTTCTGTTTTCTTGTATTTTTTATCAAGACCGTCTATTGTCAACCGGACTGAATTTATTTTTTGTTTTTCCTTATGCAATAGTTCCTGCCAGACTTGCCTCACTTTCTTTTCAGTTTCAGGAATGCTGCCCTTATTATCAATGACAATATCTGCCAGTGCAATTTTTTCACTAATGGGCATCTGGCTGTTCAATCTTTTTTTCGCATCTTCTTTGTTAACTCCATTGCGTGTCATCAAACGGCGGATCTGTTCTTCCGGAGCGATAAGAACCAACATCGTCAGGTCAAATAAATGCTGCATGTTGCCTTCAAACAGAAGAGGAACATCAGAAAGAACAATGGCATGTTTTTCCTTTTTGCCGATTTTCTCCAGACGCGCATGCCACGATTGATAAACCAACGGATGAACAATATTGTTGAGCGCATTTAGTTTCTTTTTGTCGGCAAATACAATATTTCCCAGTTTAATGCGGTCAATTTTTTTATCTGGTTGGAGAATTCCCTCACCGAAATGATTGACGACTTCTTTCCATGCAGGCTTTCCCGGTTCCTGCACTTCGTGAGCAAGTCCGTCGAAATCAATCAAATGAGCTCCATGCTTCGCAAACATCTTTGCTACGGTTGATTTTCCGCACGCAATGCCGCCTGTCAATCCAACATTTAACATGATTTATTTCTTATTTAAGTTATAAATAATACGCAAACCTTCCAGCGTCAGCATCTCTTCAATTTTATCAATGCTCTTTGTTTCCTGCGCTACAATCCGCGCCAGCCCTCCTGTCGCGATCACCAATGGCTTTGTTTTAACCTCCGCTTTTATCCGCTCGACGATACCGTCCACTAGTCCCGCGTAACCGAACATAATACCTGCTTGCATGGCACTTACCGTATCTTTTGTGATTACCGTTTTGGGTTTGCTAAACTCGACTCGCGGCAATTTTGAAGCCTTTTCAAAAAGTGCTTCGCTGGAAATCACAATACCCGGGGCAATACAGCCGCCCATATACTCCCCTTTGGGAGAAACATAATCAAAGGTGGTTGCAGTGCCAAAGTCGACAATAATTGATTCTTTGCGGTACTTGTTGTAAGCCGCAACGGCGTTGACAATTCTGTCCGCTCCTACTTCTTTGGGATTATCATAAAAAATAGGCATTCCAGTTTTAATTCCGGGACCAACGATCATAGGTTTGATGCCAAAATACTTGATACAGAGAGGCTCCAGAATATTGAGCATGGGTGGCACTACACAGGAAATAATAATCGCCGTGACTGCTTTGATCTCTTTAGCTTTCATCCGGCTGGACTGGTATAAATTATAAATGAGCACACCATATTCATCAATGGTATGATCAATCTCCGTACGGATACGCCAATCATGCTGCAAAGACTCTTCATCAAAAAGCCCTAGAACAGTATTCGTGTTGCCAACGTCAATGACTAAAAGCATATCCATCACCTCTTTAATATTGTCGCGTCTCCCGCTGAAACCTGAAGAGTTTCATTTTTGTCTGTCAGAAGAATTAATGAACCATCTTTATCAAGGCCTATTGCCTCGCCGCTCACAGTTTCTTCATTAAATATTACCTGAACCATTTGGCCAATCATCGGCGTCAGGCCAAGCCATTTTTCTTTGATCCGGCCAAACCCGTTTTGTAATAGCTGTTTATACCATTTTGCCAGATTTTCATACAGGCTAATTATCAATTCCAAACGGGAAATTTCACGGCAGGTTTCCATCGCTAAAGAAGTCGCCAAATTGCGTAGTTCCTGTGGAAATTGATTATAACTAATATTCACATCAATGCCAATGCCCAATACAATAAAATCAACTTCGCTTAGAGCAGTTTTCATTTGGGATAAAATACCGCACACTTTTTTCCCGCCGATCAGAACATCATTAGGCCATTTGAGTCTAATTTTATCCGGACAATAACTCTCCAAAGTTTCGGCTACAGCAACACCGGCTAATATGGAAATCTGCGGAGCTCTCGCCGGCTCTATCTGCGGCCGTAAGATGATTGAAGTGTAAATGTTACTGCCTGCCGGTGAATGCCATACCCGCTGCATACGGCCTTTGCCTGCATTCTGGCTATTCGCGATCAGCGCCGTCCCTTCCGGCGCTCCTGCCAATCCTAAACGAAACGCCTCGTCATTCGTCGAACCGATTTCTTCATAATAATATAAATGATGGCCGATAAACTTTCCGTCAAGCTGTTGTTTCAATATTTCGGGCTTCAAAATCATTAGTCTGTACCTTATTCGTTAAAGCTGTTTTTGGATCATAATTGATTTATATTAACATCGCTACAGAAAAATAATATAAATTATTGTCAACAACCATGTAAACCTTTTAAGAATTAAAAAAGAAATTTTCGAACATAGTTCTCTGGGATGCGGAAAAAACCTCCTGCAATCCGAAAATATTTGTCACATAAAAAATAACATTTTATGATATTAGGAAAAATGCGGAAAAAACAAATGTTATTTCCGCACATGTCGCCATTCTTTCTTCCTGAAAGGTTGTTTTTGATATTTTCCCAATTCATACAACATTTCAACTGATAATCGTTAAAATATCTCTTTGCCCATTCATCCAAAATAATATCTTGACAAACAATTAAATGGAGAGCACTCTATTTCACAATGCGGAATGATTCCGAATAAGATATGATAAAAAAAGAAGCAATTATCCAAAATCTAAAAGAGCAAGGGTTACGAATCACCCCTCAAAGAATTGTTATAATTGAAGTGTTACTCGAAAAAGGGCATCTTCATCCAGGTGCTTATTTCATCTATAAGGAAGCAAAAAAAAAGAGCAGGAGCTTGAGCTTATCTACAACCTATGCAACCATTAATACATTTTCCCGCTGTGGCATCATCAAGTTGCTTCAATTCGATGGGAAGGAAAACCGCTGTGAAGGGAACCTTGATGAACATATCAATTTGATTTGTGCTAAGTGCGGGAAGATAATTGATTACGAAGCCCCTGTTTTTGTCGATAAGAATGAGGTAGCAAAGAAAACAGGCTTCATCATTACAAACAACAGATTTGAGTATTACGGATACTGTCAAGATTGTAAATAGCGGTGGGTTTTATTGCATTGTTCAGTATGGTCACTAAGATATTTGATCCAGTTCTCTTGAATAGAGCTGGGCTCAAAGAAATAAATAATATTGGAGGGGAATCATGGTGAAATTGTGGAGATGTGTTATTTGTGGAGATTGTTATGTCGGCACAAATCCTCCGACGAACTGTCCGTTTTGCGGTGCTCATCAGGAGCTTATTCAAGAGGCAAAAGAAGCGGTCGTAAACTTTGAGATTCCTCTTACGGAAAAAGACAGGGCTAATGCAGAGCACGCCATTCAGGTTGAGGTGAGCAATGCGACGTTTTATTCCTGTGCAGCGGGAAAGACGGATGATGCTGAAGGCAGTCTATTGTTCAAAGCCTTGGGGAAAATCGAGGCCGAGCATGCTGCCATATGGAGAAAAATATTACGTCTTCCCAAAACGCCTGTAGGAAACGAAACGTGCTACATTGAGAATGTAAAAAATCTCAACGAGTCGCATGAGCGAGAAACTAGGGCAATCGATTTCTATAAAAAAGCCGCCGAAGAATCCGATCATGACAGACTAAAACAGATATTTAAAGCACTGGTGGACATTGAAACGGATCACCTGCATCTTTCGGAAGCACGACTGAAGTAATCTACACATGAAGTAGTTCCGAAATTAGAGCAATCACAAGTGTTTTTTGTAATAAAAGAAGTTGACCTGTAATCAATCTGTAACTGTAACACCAACCATCATGAAGAAAGGAGAGGATCAATGAAAGAGAAGAAAAAACTGACCACCAGGGTAGGTGCTCCCGTCGTCGATAACCAGAACGTCATGACCGCAGGGCCACGCGGTCCTGCTCTCCTGCAGGATGTTTGGTTCCTGGAAAAACTGGCCCACTTTGACCGGGAGGTCATCCCCGAACGCCGCATGCATGCCAAGGGTTCTGGCGCTTATGGAACCTTCACAGTTACGCATGACATAACAAAATACACCAAGGCGAAAATTTTCTCCACGGTCGGGAAAAAGACCGATTGCTTCTTACGTTTCTCCACTGTAGCTGGGGAACGTGGCGCAGCTGATGCCGAGCGCGATATTCGAGGTTTTGCGATGAAGTTTTACACCGAAGAGGGAAACTGGGACCTCGTGGGCAACAACACGCCCGTATTTTTCCTGCGCGATCCCCTCAAGTTTCCTGATCTTAACCACGCCGTTAAAAGGGATCCTCGCACCAACCTTCGTAGCGCCCTGAACAACTGGGATTTCTGGTCTTCGCTTCCTGAGGCACTCCACCAGGTGACCATTGTTATGAGCGACCGCGGTCTTCCCGCTACCTACCGCCATATGCACGGTTTCGGCAGCCACACCTTCAGCTTCATTAATGCCAAGAACGAACGCTGCTGGGTTAAGTTCCATCTGAAAACACAGCAAGGGATAAAGAACCTAACTGATCAGGAGGCCGAAGCACTAGTCGGCAAGGATCGAGAAAGCCACCAGCGTGACCTTTATGAGAGCATCGAGAAGAAAGACTTCCCCCGTTGGAAGTTCTTTATTCAGATCATGACGGAGAAGGAAGCTGCCGCCTTTCCCTATAACCCCTTTGACCTGACTAAGGTCTGGTACCACAAGGACTATCCCTTGATAGAGGTCGGTGTTTTGGAACTGAACAAGAACCCCGAAAATTACTTCGCCGAGGTCGAACAGGCCGCCTTCAACCCGGCAAACGTCGTCCCCGGCATCGGGTTTTCACCGGACAAGATGCTCCAAGGACGGCTTTTTTCTTACGGTGACGCCCAGCGCTACCGCTTGGGGGTGAACCACCACCAGATACCGGTCAATGCGCCCCGCTGTCCATACCACAGCTATCACCGCGATGGCACGATGAGAGTGGATGGTAATTACGGTAGCGCTCTCGGCTACGAACCAAACAGCTATGAGGAGTGGCAGGAGCAGCCGGACTTCGCCGATCCGCCGCTGAAGCTAGAGGGAGCAGCGGATCATTGGAATTTCCGCAAAAACGATGATGACTACTACACCCAGCCTGGCAAGCTCTTCCGTCTCATGAGTGCCGCCCAAAAGAAGGTTCTCTTTGAAAACACAGCCCGTGCCATTGGAGATGCCCCGAAGAAAATCAAGATCCGCCATATCGGCAACTGTTTAAAAGCCAATCCGGCTTATGGTAAGGGTGTAGCAGATGCGTTGGGTATTCCGTTGAGTGAAGTTCCTAAATAGACAACTTTCAACTAACAACCGGTAACAGCGGACGGCGCAAAGCGTCGCCGCTGAACCGGGCTTTTACTCTCTTTCTCCTGTCTAGAATATTACATAAAAATATATAGTCTAAATAAAGCCACAAAATGTTAAACTAGCATTCCCACATTTTTATTTTTCAATGTAAATATGCCTTGTGCTGGACGGTGTTAATTTATAGGGATATTACACTTTCACTTGTTACTCTCTTTCAATTGGTAATCATCAATTCCGGCAACTACCCATCACTGAAACTTCGTAGGTGAAGTCAACATAACGCCCAATATATGACAAGAAAAGGTCGGAAAATTTTCGGCTATGGCACATTATGTTATGCGCCGACTTCCGCCCCACTCCAGATAGGTTCAACCTTCAGCCCCGGCATACGCCGGGCTTCGCTTTAATTTTTAATGAAATATCCGCGGCTCGGACAGAGTGGGTAAGTTCGCCTATGGAAATCAAATCAACGCCGGTGGCGGCGATTTCGGAAACACTTTTAATGCTGACATTGCCGGATGCTTCCAGAAGCGCGCGTCCGGCCACAAAATCAACAGCTTTCTTGATTGCCGGGACAGTCATATTATCCAGCATGATTATCTCCACGCCGCATTTCAGGGCTTCTTTTACTTCCTGCATATTTTTCGTTTCCACTTCAATTTTCAAGGTGTGCTGCAGGTGCTTTCTTTGCGCTTTCACTGCCGCTGCTATACCGCCTATAGCCTCTATATGATTATCTTTAATAAGCACTCCATCATATAACCCGATGCGGTGATTATAGCCGCCGCCAACGCGCACAGCCATCTTATCCAGAATGCGCAGGCCGGGCATTGTCTTGCGTGTGTCGAGAATCTTTGCTTTTGTACCACGCACAGCTTCCACGTATTTCGCGGTCAGCGTGGCAATGCCGGACATTCGCTGAAACAGATTCAACGCAACGCGTTCAGCCTGTAAAATATTGAACAAACTGCCGGAAACTTCGGTAATGATATCGCCTTTTTTTACCCGGCATCCGTCATTCATTAATTTCTTAACTTTGATATTTTTATCCAGAAGTTGAAACGTTTTTGCAAAGACATCAATTCCGGCGATGACAAAATTGTCTTTGGCAATCGCCTTCGCCCCGCCCTTCTTTTTGCGACTGACGGTGGCCTGTGTGGTGATGTCGCCGGTGCCGATATCTTCGGCCAGTGCGGCTTCAATGATGTTCCTTATTTGTTTTTCCATCACGCGGAAATCTCTTTTAGTTTCTTCAAGGCTTTTTCCAAGGCGGCAAATTTTTCCTGGAAGTCTTTTAATTTCTCTTCTTCCTTTTGAATAATTTCCGGCGCTGCTTTGGCGAGGAAATCACGATTGGCGAGTTTCCTGGAACTCTGCTCTAAATCCTTGGTTACTTTCGCCAGTTCCTTATCCAGTCGCGTTTTCTCACCGGCAATATCCACAATACCGGCAAGTGGAACGAAAATTTTTGTTGCGCCGATCACACCAGTTGCCACGCCTTTGGGCTCAACCAGATTCACTTCAACTGTCAAGGATTCGAGATTAGCCAGATTCAGAATATAACCTCTGTCAGTTTCAATGACTCTTTTACTTTTCTCGTCCGCCGCGGAAATTAAAACCTTTAACTTGTATGACGGCGAAATCCGCATTTCACCGCGGATGTTGCGAATCGAGGTAATGATGTCCACAAGCATTCCCATCTCTTTCTCCACTGCTTTGTCTTCCCATGCCACGTTGACAACAGGGAATTTGCTGACCATGATAGAATCTTTGTCGCTTCCATTCATAACCTGCCAAAGCTCTTCCGTGAGAAAAGGCATAAATGGATGTAATAGTTGCAGCATTGTTTTAAAAATTTCGTGCAAAGTTAGTTGTGTAGCCTGTCTTTGTTCAAGTGTTACTTTACCATAAAAAACGGGCTTGCTTAACTCCAGATACCAATCGCAGAATTCATGCCATATAAAGCGATAAATTGCTCCGGCGGCATCGTTGAAATGGTATTCGTCCAGACTACTGGTTACCTCTTCAATTGCGTCATTTAATTTTGCCTTGATCCATTTGTCCGGCAGTGAATCAGAAGCTGTCAAGGGCGTTGATTCATCAAAGTCCGCCAGATTGATAAGTGTCAGTTTGGACGCATTCCAGATTTTATTGACAAAGAATTTGTAGCCTTCGATGCGTTCCGGTGACAGACGCACATCGCGCCCCTGCGCGGTGTAGGCGGCCAGCGTGAAACGAAACGCATCCGTTCCATATTGATCGATCATCAAAAGCGGATCAATGCTGTTGCCTTTGGACTTGCTCATCTTCTCGCCTTTTTCGTCGCGCACCAACGCATGGAGATAAACATCTTTAAAGGGAACATCTTTCATCACGTAAATGCCCATCATCATCATGCGGGCCACCCAGAAAAAGAGAATATCGAAACCGGTAATTAAAAGTGACGTCGGATAAAAGGTTTTGAGAGCTTTGGTTTTATTAGGCCAGCCTAAAGTGGAAAAAGGCCAGAGCGCGGAACTAAACCAGGTATCCAGAACATCCTCATCCTGCTTCAGAGAGGTACCGCCGCAATCGGGGCATTTGTCAGGATCCACTGTGGCAACAACCACTTTATCGCAGTCGTCGCAATACCAAACGGGAATGCGGTGTCCCCACCACAACTGCCGGGAAATGCACCAGTCGCGGATGTTGTTCATCCAATCGAAATAAGTTGCCTCCCAGGAGGCGGGAACTATCCGAGTTTTTTTCTTGATGACAGCGGCGATAGCCTGCTTGGCCAGAGGTTTGATTTTGACAAACCACTGTTTGGACACCATCGGCTCAATATCCGTTTTGCAGCGGTAACACTGACCGACATTGTGCGCGTAAGGCTCGGTGCCTGCCATATAACCGCCTTTTTCCAGATCGGCCAAAACATTCTTGCGTGCTTCATAGCGATCCTGTCCTTTGTATTTTCCGCCGTGCTCATTGATTACGCCCTTACCGTCCATTATGGAAATTATTTCCAACTGATGGCGCTGAGCCATGGCAAAGTCGTTGGGATCAGAACCCGGGGTAATCTTCACCGCACCGGAGCCGAAATCCATTGTCACATAATCATCGGCAATGATCGGTATTTTTTTGTCCATCAACGGCAGAATCACATATTTGCCGACTTTATCCTTGTAGCGAACATCTGCTGGATTGACTGCCACGGCCGTATCGCCCAGCATCGTTTCCGGCCGTGTGGTAGCCACCACAATATCTCCGCTGCCATCAGCGAAGGGATAACGGATATTCCAAAGGAAACTTTGGTCTTGTTTGAATTCAACTTCCAGATCGGAAATTGCGGTGTGACAGCGGGGACACCAGTTGACAATATAGTCGCCCTGATAAATCATGTCCTCATTGTAAAGCCGGACAAAAACCTCCCTGACAGCATGGGATAATCCTTCATCCATTGTGAAGCGTTCCCGTTTCCAATCGCAGGAACAGCCAAGCCTTTTTAATTGATTGATAATAACGCCGCCATATTGTTCCTTCCATTCCCATACGCGGTCGATAAATTTTTCGCGTCCCAGATCATGTCGGGATAACCCCTCTTTCAGCAACTGTTGTTCAACTACGTTCTGAGTTGCAATACCCGCGTGATCCATACCCGGCATCCACAAAGTGTTATAACCCTGCATTCTTTTGAAGCGGATAATAATATCCTGCAGCGTATTATTTAAGGCATGCCCCATATGCAGCATCCCGGTTACATTCGGGGGGGGAATGACAATGGAAAAAGCGGGTGCTTCACTGTTATCTTGAGCGTGAAAATAATTATTTTTTAACCAATAATCGTATAATCTTTTTTCGGCATCGGCCGGTTCAAATGCCTTGCCTAATTCTTTTGTTGCCATTTAATATTATTCTCCCATCTATTAATCACGGGCATGCTGCCCTTAGCTTACGCGGGATAGTTCAACCTGCAAGTTTTAGTGCACTCTTTATATTATCCCATATTGCTTCGCAAGTGGGATAATTCAACTAGCCAATTCCGCGGCGCTTCGCTTTCGGAATTGGAGTTTCATTAAAAAAGGGCTTGCGCCCTCTTTGACTTTTTTTATTCAACCTTGAGGTGGAAAAAAATCCCGCATCATCAATAATTTTGCAAAACCGTAATCAGTTTAATTTTAATTCTTTTTTAAGTTTGCGGATAATCAAAAGCGCGTCCACACCGGTTACGGGCTTAAGCGGCGCAAATTCACCGGTCTTAGTATTTTTTGCTTCCATAATTCCCTGTGAAGTCACGGCTATTATAGCATTGAAGTAAGGCATGTCCGCAGGCACATCGGGAAACAATGATTTTGAATTAACATATCTGGCGGCTAAATACTTCTCACCGGTCAGTCTTATCAATATATCTTCCAGCATCATTGCATATTCACCGCGGGACAAAACTTCGCCGGGATTGAAGTTACCTTTCGGATCATTTTCCAGTCCGCTAATACCGATTTCCAGTATCCCCTCAATGTCTTTTTTCAAAGGATGGTCCGAAATATCTTTCGCCAATAATTTAACAGGTACAGAAAGAGGCGCCTCTGCTGGAACTTTTTCAGCATCCTTCACATCTGCCGAAACTTTCTTCATATCTTTTAAAGGTGTGTCCGAATATTTTGGTGCCTGTTTATTGTAAAGGTCTTTAATTTTTAATTCTTCCATAAATATCGCCGCCGCATCCGCTCTGGTAATGCGTTCCACAAGAGCTACTTTCTTTCCTGCTTCTGTCGCAGGCATAGCCAGTTGAACCTTTTGCAGGAACTTCAATTGCGCATCGGCGTCAGCCATATGATCGGTTTTTAATTGAATTACTTTGATAAACATTTGACCGGCTTGATTAAATTCTAACGCATCTTTGTACGCCAAACCCATAAAATAATAAGCCGGTGAATATTTGGGATCCGTCACGACGGCTTCATCAAATTGATTTTTTGCTAATTCCAGCCATTTCTGATCTGATTTACTCAGAGTGTAATAACGAATTTTGCCGACATTAACAAAAAGTTTTTCGTCATCGTCCCTGGAGTTTTTTAAACCCAGTGCTAGATTCTCCGAGGCAGCGTTGAAATTGCCTGTATAAATATTGACCAAGGCCATGCCGGTATAAGCCTTTGAATATTTGGCATCAAGCTGAGTCGCCATTTCAAATTCTCTCCGGGCGTCGGCATACTTTTCCTGTTCAAGCAGTTTCAAACCTGTAAAAGTATGAAGTCCAGGGGTATCCAGTTGGCTCACCGCCACCCTTGCCTTTGGGCCGCAGGAAACCAGAAATAATAAAACGGCACAAAGTATAAATAGACTGATTAATGTTCCAAATATTTTTTTACGCGCCATAATAATTCTCTTTTTTAAAAGATTCTTATATATCCTTAAAAAAGATTTATTCTTCCCATGTTCCTCAAAACTATCTAATATAATTATCTTCAGAACCGGACGAAGTCAAGTAATATTGCATGCTCTATGCTCTTAAATGGAACTGTTTTCTTTCCAGAATTTTTCCACATTTTTACTGATTTCTTCCAATGAATCACAACCAAACCAATTTATTTCCTTGTCCGCCGCAAACCAGGTCAACTGACGCTTGGCATAATGCCATGTATCGCGCTTAATTAAATTCAGAGCATTTTCCCAATTATATTCTTTGCGCATAAATCCAATTATTTGCTTATAACCCAATGATTGCAATGGCTTAAGACTGTCACTGTAACCTCGGTCTAAGATACTTTTGACTTCATCCAAAAGGCCATCGGCAATCATTTTCTCTGTGCGCATTTTAATTCTCTGTTTCAATTCTTTGCGATCAACTTGAATACCGATTTTATAAGTCTGGTAAGGACAATCAGCAAAGGAATGTCTTTTTTGTTTGGCTGAAATTGATTCTCCGGTTTGCTCTAAAACTTCCAGCGCGCGAATCACCCTTACAGAATCATTAGGGTTTATTTTCCGGGCAGCATCCGCATCCCTTTGTTGCAATAAATTATAAAGATATTCTTTTCCGTGGCGGTCACGCAATCGGCGATAATAATTCCTGATATTTTCATCTACTGTTGGTGTCTCAATAATTCCCTGAAGAAGCGCACGTATATACAGCCCTGTTCCTCCGACAATAAATACGGGCTTTCTTTGCCCGGCCAAATCAGTAATAATGATGCGCGCCTGTTCGGTAAAAATGGCGGCGTTAAATTCTTCGTCGGGATCAACAACATCAATCATATGATGCTTGACTTTGTTTCTTTGCTCTCTTAATGGTTTCGCCGTGCCTATATCCAGATAACGATAAACCTGCAGGGAATCAGCGCTGATAATTTCGCCGCCGAATTCTAATGCCAGGTCGATGGCTAATTCAGTTTTACCCGTAGCAGTAGGCGAATTAATTATTACCAACGGCACTTTTTCCATCTATTTTTTCACTTTCGCTTAAACATTCTTTCGATTTCGCTTAAGGAAAAATTAATGGTGATCGGGCGTCCATGAGGACAGGTAAGATTAAAAGGTGTTTCTTTTAAATCACGGCAAAGAGCGGCGACTTCTTCGGAAGAAAGAACATTGTTGGCCTTGATTGCCGCGCGGCAAGCCAACGAAGCCAGTATTTTTTCCTTCTTTTCCTGTAAAGAAGGCATCTGATTTTGTTCGTCAAGTTGATCGGCAATATCAGAAATTATTTCTCTGGCCTGAACTTCCGACAGGATTGCCGGAAGCGCTTTGACGACAATCGCGTCCCGGCCAAAGATTTCAATTTCCAGACCGATTTCCCGCAAAAATTCAATATAGCCGGAAAACAGAGTAATTTGCCCCGGAGTCAAATTGACAATTTCCGGCATAAGAAGCGACTGACTGATAATATTCAGCCCCATTGTTTTTTTTAATCGCTCCAAAATTATCCGTTCATGGGCTGCATGCTGATCAAGCAGAATCAGTCCTTCATCGCCCGCGAAAACAAGGTAGGTATTAGCAAATTGTCCCAAATATCTTAAGCTGGAAAAAGTTATTGTTTCTTTTTCCTCAACTTTGTCGTTATGAAAAGCGGCAACTTTTTCCGCAACCGAAGAACGCGTCGACAGATCATTGGTAATTGCCTGCTGTAAGTTTTGCCTAGAAAACAAACCGAAAGATTTAGCCGGAAATTTATCTGCCGAACGCTCATAACTCGGAACAGACGCTTTCTCTTTAGGCACCAGACGATAAATGAAACTACCCTTCGATGTTTCAGCGACGGCAAGACTTTGCGCGATTGTTTTTGATACCAGATCGTAAACGCCATGCGAATCTTTAAAGCGAATCTCCATCTTGGCCGGATGAACATTGACATCGACATCTTCAGGAGGCAGATCAAGAAATATGACAGCGGCAGGATAGCGTCTAGGCTCAATAATCTGCCGGTATGCCGACAATACGGCGTGAGTCACACTGTTATCGCGGACAAAGCGTTTATTGACAAACAAATATACACTTTTGGAATTGGACTTAGTGTATTCCGGACGCGAGATGAAACCCGTCAGACTGAGATTCTCTTTTTGCGCATTTATTAAAACGCAATGATGGGAAAAATCTTCACCCATGACCATGGCAATGCGTTCAGTGGCATCCCTAACTTGAGGGGCGGTAAAGGCATCGCGTCCATTAATAATAACTTTAAAGCTGATCTCCGGATGGGCCAGAGCCAGACGGGTGATCGCATCCAGACATAAACCCTGTTCCGTGGATTCTGTTTTGAGAAATTTCCTGCGCGCGGGAACGTTGGTAAATATTTTGGTCACCGATATTTGCGTACCGGCAGGACAACCCGCAGGCGCGATTTCTCTTATTTTGCCGACTTCCAGTGTTGCCTTCGTTCCCTCCAAATCATCCTTCCGCCTTGTTAATAATTCCACCTTCGCAATAGATGCGATGCTGGGCATTGCTTCGCCGCGGAATCCAAACGAAGCTATACTGTAAATATCTTCAAATTTAATTATTTTACTTGTGGCATGTCTTTCAAATACCAGCGCCACATCTTCGCGTTCTATTCCCGAACCGTTATCAATCACTTTGATTGATTGGCAACCGCCCTTCTCCAATTCCACCCTGATATCGCCGGCTCCGGCATCAATAGAATTTTCCACCAATTCCTTGACAATAGACGCCGGCCTTTCCACCACTTCACCGGCAGCTATTTTATTGGCAATTTCCGCGGATAAAACAACAATTCGTTTAGACAATATTTATTCCTTAATTAATTTTTGTCATTCCCCGGCTTGACCGGGGAATCCAGAAATCACATGTTACGACTAATGATCTCTATTACCAAGCGTCTTTTCAATTATGAGACTGCTAATATCAAATCTTTCTTGATTTAACACCATAAAAAAAGCCGCAACCACTTTAGTTTGTCGTGACGGCGGCGTTTTCGTGATTTTATTACTCCGGCAACAAAATATATAAATGGTGTCATTCCCGCGCAGAGGCTGTGTCGCAATTAATTTATGCTTTTTTGTCTGGAAAAACGGCTTGTTAAAATTGCTTATAACAAACTTTTTTGAAATTTTAGGGGTAAAACCATT
>Ga0209777_10002254_pt1 | contig 25838 bp, 12 predicted proteins | sample FrelakmetHBP12HB_FD_187147 | JGI IMG/M metagenome (GOLD analysis project Ga0209777, IMG submission 187147) | Freshwater lake sediment microbial communities from the University of Notre Dame, USA, for methane emissions studies -HBP12 HB (SPAdes)... | ecosystem: Environmental > Aquatic >... | reverse complement strand
ACAGGAAATACTCCTGGAGGCGGGGGTAAAGGAGCCCTTAGTATAACTTTTAATGCTCTTGGACTTACGGAAAAAAATTTAGCTCAAAGAGTTTTAAATGAAATAAGAGCAGCAATGTATCGAGAAAAATTAACTAACGCGGCATAGTCCTATGGCTGATAAAAACTATTATTTAAATGATACCTTAAATTCGGCTGCGTCTTCACCGACGTATTTTCCAGCTTTGAATAATTATTTATATAATACTCAAGGCTATGAAAGACCCGTTGACAGGGTTCCTTTTGTAATTCGCACAATTGACGAAAGCGGAAATGCCGTACCTTATACGATAGATGAGGAGACCATTTTAGGTATAGTTTTGTCGGTGAATCCAGCTTCAATAACAGTAAACATGTCAAAAATGGTTGGTAGAACTCAGACTATGTCTGGCTGGCTAGAAGAACATTGGGGGGAAGATTTTGACACTATATCCTTTCAAGGAAGTACCGCAGCCTTTATATGGCAGGGTCTTCCCCCGACATTGACTCCGCCTCCTGAGCCCGGACTCAATGATCGTAATATTAGAGATTCCTTTAATCAATATGCTAAACTTCCTGACACGGGTACATTTAATCCTGTATCCTTAGATATTAATAATACAAGTGGCCTGGCAACAGTAATGAGAAGAGAAACAGCATCCTATAAAGAATTCAAAAAAGTTATTAGTCTGATGAATGCTAATGCAGCTACTTTTGATATTAGAGGTATGGTCCAAGAAAGATTCTATATTGAAATGACTTATGATTATGCCTGCTATCGAGGCTATTTTGAAAATATAGATACCGTGGAAGACTCTGCGTCTCCTTTTAGATTTCAATACACAATAACATTTAAATCGGAACGGACTGTCTATCGCTTTTCTGGGGCATCTCCTTTAATAACGGAAACTAAAAAAATTCCTTTGGGGATGACTTCAAATAATCCTTATTCCGCTATTGGTCAAACAGGAAAAATAGGCCCTACTGGGCAGACCTTAGATCAGTCAGAGGCCCCTAAAACGAATCCATAATTATGGGAAAAACTTCATTTACAGATCTTGGCACCTTTTTAATGGGCATAAAAGAAAATACCAGTAATTATTCATTTCTGGAATTTGAGAACTTTGCTGCCACCCCTGAAGGGTTGTCTATACTTACGGCAGCTAACCCAAGCCCTGATGGAAATATTGATATTGCGGGGTCTATTAAAGGGGTTACAGGAGCTAAAGACCCAGCATTACCTATGACTATATCTGCTCCTGATATAAATAATAATAAGCTGCAATTTACTATGTTGATTAACCCGGCAAACATGAACCATGGTAAAACATCTACGGTACATGCTGCTTATACTAGAGACGGCTATATAACTCAATTATGGGGCCCCAATCAAGACCTATTAACAGCTACTGGAACTACAGCAGCCTTTATGGTTAGTGGGGCGGGCTTAACAGCGGTAGACCGTAGACTTTCTATGGGTATGCATAATTTTTTTGCTCTACTTTATGCTTACAGGAATAATGGATATGAGTTTGTTGACCCAGCATCTATAAGGACAGCTTTTACCAGGGTAATAAATGTAATACATGGTATTGAAATAACTTATGATGGCCAGTCCTATTTGGGTCATTTTAATAACTTTACTATAGATGAAAATGCAGAGAAGCCTTTTCTATTTGATTATAACTTTGAATTTGTAGTGAGTTCTCTAAGTAATGACTATAATGAAATCAGAGGGCATTTTATAAGTATTGGAGAGGAACCTCTTAAAAATACCGGAATAGCTGCAAGACTATTAAGTAATTTAAATAGAAGAGGCAAGACTTTAATAGAGAGTACATTAAAGCCTGATGAGAGCACAGAAAGTGGCTACACAAAAGATGATAGTAAAGTAGATCTAAAAGCTGTAGGCATAAATGCTGAGCCTCAAGGAACTCTTGGAGGAGCTCCAGCAGATGTTACAAACTTAGCCCCTAATACCAAAGCCGCTTTATATGGTATGGCACAAAGATATAAGGAAATATATGGCACAACAATAGATGTTACATCGGCTTATCGAACTTATGAGCAGCAAAAAATATTATATGATAATACAAATAAAAAATATCCCGTAGATAAACCTGGAACCAGTAAACACGAAGATGGCGAAGCTTTAGATGTAGATAGAGCCACGCTAAATAATCTAAAAAAAATAGATCCTAGTACGGGCCAAACTTTTATGGAAGAATTTGGTTTTTGGCAACCGCATGAGGCAAATGATCCAATACATCTTGAATTGAATCCTAATGCTCCAAAGTTGACTAAAGAAGCAGCTTCTAATTATGCTAATGTTATGGAAGGGGCTTCTTATGGGCAATCTACACCCGTTGGAGTTCCTCCTAATTATCTTGTCTATAGACAACAACAAACTAATGGTGGAAGGGGCTAAAATGTCAGATGATGGCATTTTTACTTTAAAAGAATTTTATAATAGAGGAGTAGTAAAGTTAGCTCCTGATGCCCTTGTTTATATTAATGGCAGTCTGACCTCTATGGTTCTAGTGCCTGCGGCTGTTAATGAGGGCAAAGTCTCTTTTAATAGTGGCATAACAAATATATCTGTTTCTAATACCATGGAAAATCCTGGAGCGTCTCAAGCGTCCGTAGAAATTACTACTCCAATTTATGGTTCTAACTCGGCTTATTGGATACCCTACCCGGGTCCTACGGGAGATGACGCCCCTAGTCGCATTCCTGTTTTTATTCCGATGATGGAAGTTAAAATTTTCTTTAAAGGTCGTTTCATGGTGGACGGCAGCCCAAAATATTATCCTGCTTTTTGGGGTTTTATAGTACATGTAGAAGAAAGTTTTTCAGGTGGAGCTTATAAAATATCTTTAAGCTGTGCAGACATGCTTCATTGGTGGTCATACAGCACTTTAAATGTTCATCCCAATCTTGAAAGTAATGTTGTTGCTAATGGCCAGCAAGATTTAACTGTTTTTTCTACTATTTTTAAAGATCATAATCCTTTTAATATTATTTATACTTTAAATAATCTCATGACTGGCACTGCAAATCCTGAGAAGCCCGGGGAATTACCTAAATTAGCTATGAGTAATTTTATAACTAGTGCATGGATAGGTTCCACAACCCCGCCTAATAATATTTTTCCTCCAGGAACTTTTTCTAATGCGGTTCTAGGGGACATTTTAACTTATTGGAATGGCAGATTTGCTAATACTGGCAATCTCCTTAAAATGTATGGATTAGACGGTCAAAGAGTAGATCATAATGGTTTAGAAATAATAGCTCCTTATGAAAATAAAACAAGCACGTCTAAAGATTCCAATATACTGAATCCTCTGCAAAGAAGAGGAACTGCTAAATTTAAACTTGATAATGCTTTATTAAAAGACTTTGTCCCTTTCCTCGATTATTCAAAAATGGGGGATTTTAGTCAGAGTGAATATATAACTAAACTTGAAATAGCCATTAATGTTAAAAACAGAACCCATTATGAGTTTTTTCAGGATGTTAACGGCAACTTTGTATTTAAGCCTCCTTTTTATAATTTAAATGTTAAAGGTATACAACCATATACTATACTTCCTAATGACATAATAAGCTGCTCTTTTGGAAAAGATTCTGAGGGTGTGGTAACATTTGTAACTGTGACTACCTCTTTTCAGAGGGGCTTGTATGCTCAGGCCACAGGTAGGGGTACTGGAGCCCATATGGATGTAGATCTTACAAAAAAATATGGAGTTAGAGCCGCTACTCTCAATTATGACTATATAATAAGTGATCCAGATATAGCAAGAAGTTTAGCCCTAGGATATCTTGCAACTACAAATGCAAAGACAGTTACAGGTACAATTCAAATTCCTGGTCGGCCCGAAATGAGACTTGGATATCCTATTTATATTGAACATAGAGATAGTTTTCATTATGTTAAATCTATATCTCATAGCTTTGATTATGGTGGGTCTTTTACTACAACCCTAGGTGTAGAAACTGAAAGAAGAAAAGAATATATACCCGCAGATGATAAAAAAAGTTGGAATCCTAAACCTTTAAAAGACTATGTTTATAGATTAAGCAGCCCTATTTATTCAACGCCATTACAAACTACTCCTGGTGCTGAGCCAATACCTTCACTTTTTGCTCAGCAAAATCAAGCTTTAGATCCTAGTATATCTTCAATTCAGCAAGGTGGCTATACTTTAGAACCAAGAAACCCTAACGCTACTTTTGATGAGAGAGTCGTGACTAATACTACTGTACCTTTTACAGATGAAGATGGATATAGAGTCGTTGGGTCTTTTTTGTATGGCAGGGGAACTAATGCCCTTTGTATTGATTCAAACACGACAAATGTGTCAATGTTAAAAGACATATATTTAACAACAATGGCTCGACCAATTTATCAGAATGAATCAGAAGCTATGAATCCCCTATTCTTTGACGATCAGGAAGGGATAGTTCCTAATTTTTATATTAATCCAAATGGAGAGGGTATGCCTGCAATATTAGGCAAGATATCAGATCAAACTACATCCATGCCATCTTCTGAGACTACATCAGGAGATGTTAAAAATATTGTATTTGCAGCTCCGGCTATTATGACGGCGGAAAAAAATACTCCTCCAATACTTTTGTCACAAGCAGCTGTTACTAAATAGGAAATTTTATGGCAGGAACAATAGGATCAGGATTTTCTAACAGAATATATATCCCAGGTGAAAAGCCCCCACAGGGTGTCCGTCAAGGAGATACCTATAAGCAATACTATTATCTACGTATTGGACTCATTCAAGAAGTAGATTTAGATAAATATGAGCTAACTGTTCAATGGATGAATAAAAAAGAAGGTGTAAGAGATAGAGTTCCCATTAGTTTTCCATATTGGGGCCCGTCCGGATGTATTGGTAGCTTGCCTTCAAAAGGTTCTTTGGGCGTCTTTGGCTTTTATGATGAAGGAGACGGCAAAGGTGCCCCTCTTTTATTGTCTTGCTTGCCTACAGGACTAGACGCTGGATTAAACTATAATAAAATAAAAATTCTTCCTGATGCCATGTCAACAAGTGACATTAATGAGATCCAATATAAATTTAGAAAAATGACTGTTGGCGACATGGCTGTAACGGCATCTGGCGGAGCATCTCTTTTTCTTAATAAAAGTGTAGAGCTTAAAGACGACGCCCTAGATTCAATATTTATAAGGGAAGATGACCAAGCCATTATTGCCACTTCTTTAAATAATTTTATTTTTGCTGATGGCATCTCAGTTAATATGGGCCCGGCTCTGAGAAATAAATTAAAAATTTATGACAGTAATGGAAATAAACTTGATAATAATGGAAGCCTTGTCACCCATAATAGTGGGAAAGATAATATTTATATTGTCCCCCACGGAGAACCAATTACAGGAGATACTCTATTTTATTCTGAATACCGCATAGATGTAGATGAATATGGAAATGGAAAATTAGATCTTAATGACATAAATAGCTCATCTCCTATTTCTGATAAAGACCCCATAGTTACCATGACCCTTGGAAATTATATAGGTGCCGATTTTAAAGACCCCCAAAAATATGGCTCCTTATTAAAGGCACGACTCTTTGCATCAGCCAATGATAATAAAGGAGCTTTTGCTCTTGAAAAAGCCGTGCAAAATAATGGCCTTGATGAACCCGAAGCACTGGGGCTGGCCTATGCCATGCACTTCCTTAAAGCCCAGGCTTTTATAGGAATGGACAAAGAAGGCCACTATTACATGAATCTTCCTGCCTCTACACGAAATCCTTTAGGTGCTGGCAGGTCTATGTCCATATTAGCCCAGGGCAATTTAAAAGAAATATGGGGAGTCTCAACAGATATTAATAACTCCTGGGACTTAACCGCCAAAGGGGGCCTGCGTTGGAATATAGGAGCTCATAACCAGGACTTTAAAGGCCGCAGTATAGATATTAGGACTTCTAAAAGTATTTATATAAATGTAGCTGGAAAAGACGACGACGGCTTTGCTAAACAGGAAAATTTAAAAGGTAACGTTTCTGAAATAATAATGGGAGACAAAACAGAAACTGTATCTAATATCACTTATAAAATAAACGGCCTTAAAACGGAGAATATCGGGGGGTCTTATTCAGAGTCCGTACAAAGTGATAAAAGCATAAATGTTCTTGGAGTATTTTCTGAAACAGTAGTTAAAGAAAAACAATCTAAGATAGGGACTAGAAAAACTACTATCACAACTGGAAATGATGAGTTAACCGTACTTAGGGGAAATATAACAGAAACTATTACAACTTTTGGGAAAAGATCAACAACTATTACGGCAGGAAGTATAGAAAATTCTCTTATAGCTGGAAATTTTAAAAATTCAGTTAAAGCAGGAAATTATGAAGTATCCGTTACTGCAGGAGCCATAAAAGTAAAATCTTCTGCAGGGGCGGTATCAATATCAGGATCAGCTGTGAATATAGAGGGACAATTACTTGTGAATGTATCAGCTCCTATAGTAAAAATAGGTACCGGAGCTACGCCTGGCGGTGCTCTGGTTGGTTTGCCAGGAGTCCCGTCTGCTTATGACCCAGTCGTAGGTACTCCTTTTAGCGGGAGCATGAAAGTAGGAATAGCAATCTAATGCCATTAAATCCTCCTACAATGCAAAGTGCCATTCAGGCAAAAGCTGCTTCACAGCTACTAGCTGGGAATAAGTTTCCTTTTATAGTATCAGCTATATGCTCAGCAACATGTCAGTATATTTTAAGTTCAGCTGTAGTCAACAGCATGAATACAGTAATAGGCCCTGGGTATGGGACTCAGGCAGGAGTCATTGTAGGCTTGGTACCTGATAGCATGTCCTCCTTGATACTCCTTAAAGGGCAATCAATGGGCATAGGAGGAAAAGATTTTAGAAAATTATGCGATGCCGTGTCTTTTGGAGTTGTTAGCTCAATGAGCTCCGTAACAATGCAAGGTTCAGTCATGGGCGGCGGACCAGGAATCGGCACGGGGACAATATCAGGGCTGATTCCATCGGCTTTAGAAAGCCTCATCTATCAACAAGAAATTTTTAGATTAATACATGGAGTAAGCATGAGAAAAATGATTTCAGCCATAGCTTTTGGAATCTGCACACATATTATGGCCGCTAGCGTTATTATTACTGATATAGGTACCCCTGCCCCTCCTCCAGTGGGGCCAATACCTGTAGTAGCACCCGGAATAGGAATACTGACATGACTACAACGCCAAGTACTCTTTTAACTTATAAATCTTTAGATTTTACTCCCTATGAAATTCGTGGGGTGAAGTCAGGCATTAATAATGCCCAGACTACGGGACCCGTCTATGTTAACGGACAATATATTCCATCAAGTAGTGCTATTATAGGAGATGGCTCCTTTTCCCCTAACAGCAATATAGTTACAGATTTTTATTTTGAGCCGCCATATAGTTCTTTAGATACTTCAGCTCTTTTCCCCAATGACAGCCTTTCAGCAAATAATAGCTTATTCTTTGTTTCTAAAAGATTAACTGCTGACAGCTTTGAATTGGATAGCAGCTCCGGCTTTGAAGGGACCTATCAGATTACATTCGGTTTAGGGCAGAGAAGCTATGTTGTTGAGCCCGATGTAATAACTAATACCTCAACAGGCCAGGCAAATTTTTATAATGGCTCTACTACGGTAACTGTCTCATCTACAACAGGCTTTTCAGTAGGTGACTTTATCAGGTCTAATAGCTATTTAGTCTATTATAGAATTAAGAATATTCCTTCTTCTACAGAGCTCGAACTTGTCTCCCCTTATGCAGGAGTCACTGCCTATGAGAGCTATGTTTCAAAAAAATGGGCTATTGGTAATACGGATATCAGATATTCCACTGATAATATTGTGTATGACACCCAGGCGGCTAAATGGAAATATGACTCTACTACGGGGAGCGGCCTTCCAACATCTTTAAATTATATTCCTCTTGCTGATGGGTTAAATGAAAGATTTACGTCTTCACTAGTATCAACTGCTCCGGATATAATGGATGTTAATACAGTTAGCAAAACTTTTTCTAAATCTACTATTTATGATACTTTCCAGTACTCTTTGCCTGTTGTTCCTCATCCTGAGACAATGCAGTTAAAGATTAACCAGAAATTAGTAGACCAGTTTCCACAAGGCAATCAGGATTATGTTTTAAGTTTCAGTCAGAGCCCTCTTTATACGCCTCCACCGCCTCCTGACCAACGCCAGGTAGCCAATATTATGTTTCTTAAGGGCGTTAAAAATGTTCAGCCTAGTCCCTCAAGCACATCAAGCGGACAAATGCAATTATTGGATAGTTCAGGTGCCGCTATTACTGGAATAATGCCCGGATCGGAAAATATAACTCTTAATGGCTCAACCCTGACCCCTTATAAAGATTATGCTCTTGAACCCTATTCCGGCATATTGGAAATTACTGACTCAATAATAAATGAGCCGGTTGTTAAATATGTAGGCGTCAGCTATAATTCTGTAATAGACTATGGTTTCACTGTCTATTTGAATGGCGTGAAACAGCAAATATCTTTTCCCTCTTCCCCTACAGATGACATTATTTTTCAACCTGATACTGGAAAATTTAAGCCCCAGGCACAAGATCACCCCGGGCCTAATGACATTTATGAAATGCATTATATGGTTGAGGCACAAGGATCCCTTACTGATGCTATCCAAGCACAGGTAGGCCAGACTCAATTAAAAACCAGCTTATATCCTATAAAGCAAGGTTCCATGATTGTTTCTAAAGCTGGAGCTTATCTATCCGAGGGGGAAGATTATGTTGTCAGCTATTTAACAGGAACCATAATACTCTTAGGAGCTGTAACTACTCCAAGCACCTTTTCAGTTACTTACACAGCATTATCTAAACAAGTTAACAACATGACTTATACTGATGGGACTTCTTTCTGTACTGTGATTGATGCCCGGCTTACAGTATTAGACGCCCCAACTTATAAATTTCAATTATATAATACAGCACTTAGTTTTGACTCTCAGGATATAACTGTTTTAAGAGTATATAATGAGACAAGAAATAAAGATTATGACCTGACGGGTCTTTCAGGTATAGGAAATACAATAGGCTTGTCTCCAACATTAAATGCAAGCATAGGGCTAGGAGCAAAGGATATCGTTGTAGTTGACTATAAATTTCCTAACGAAACTGTCGAATATGTTCCAGTCAGTGTAAACTATTTAAATATTTTAACAGGATTCCAGACTATTTATCTTGAAGGTATAGACCTTACAACATCAGTATCTCCTGGAGCAATACTCAATCTTGGCCTGCCTGATTCAGCCAGCCAATTTTATTATGTAGTAGATACTGTCGTATATGACGGCCTTGGCACGAGAGTCACAATAAAGGGTTCCATCTCACAGGATATTACAAATCCTAAAATTTTCTTTTCTGACTCCTTTGTAATGTTTCTACCTATTCTCGTTACCGCCGACCCCATAATATCGGGGTCAACTACTATATCTTTTTCAGGTAGTAATATCAGCAATCTTTTTAGACAGGGGACTTTAATAGATGTCTTAAATAATCTTTATTTAGTTCTAAGTGCAACATTCGACGGCTCAAAAACTCAAGTGACTTTGACGTCTGAAATTGTAAAAGACTGTACTGATGCTATTGCTCTCTCTTTACTTACATGCTCTGATGCCCCCGTTTATAATGAAGGCACAACAGAAATAATACCTTTTGAGCCTATCGTAACTCTGAAAAGCCAGCCAGCCTTCATTTTAAATGGTATAGATAACAGAATTCTTAATGTTGTATCTGATTCATCTTCTATTCATATCGATAACACATCATTCCTCTATAGTAATTATCCGACACTTGGAACTCTTTCTACTGCACTGTCTCCCATAGTATCTGTTTTGAATTATGTGCCCTCCTGGCAGTCTAATAAAATTATTCCCACTGCTTCCACAGTTTATAAAGACTCCAGTACAGTATTATATGCCTCTAATGCTTTGAGATATAGTAACCAGTCACCTTTTATCAATTTTGTTGACACTACAAATTTTAATATAAATGAGCCAGGAGTCATTGAATTAACTAACCCCATAAAACAATACGACCGCTATAATTTAGATTATATGGGCCGTCGTTTTCTTAATACTTCCCAAGTAGCATACTCTTTAAAATACTTCACAATCCTCCCAGCTAAATCTAATGTCTTTGCCTCTTTTGAATACGACAATCTTGACCAGTTTTATATTCAAGTGCTCGACCAGAAAGACTTTTTCAGTTCAGTGACTATTCCCAGAATGCAAAGCGAAGCTCTCCAATTAAACGGTAATACCGGCCAGGGCGGTAGCGTCTATGGTGATGAGAGCCAGGATCCCAGTAGTGGCGGCCTGGCAGGGAATGAATATAAACGCCAGGATGAAGAGATTGAATGTAGAATATTCAAAAAGATTTATGACTTCTTTCAGAACAGGCTCACCAGCTATGGCTTAGAAATGGAAGCTGCTACAGGACCAAAGCTCTTTAATAATGACGGGATATTCTCAGAGGAACAACAACTTGCAGCTAATAAATCCATAAATAGAATATTCTCCAAAGCTGATTACACAAATATGGAACCCATGATTTGCAACCCACTCACGGGTTATTATACTAATGTCGGAGCTATCTTTACTCAGGGCTCCGCAGACGTAGTTGGGGTTGGTACTCAGTGGTCGTATCAATTAACAAGTCAAAATCTACCCCTGAATTCCGTAATAAAAAGAACGGACTCAACTGCTCTATATAATGTCTACGCTATAAATAGCAACAATTCATTGACCCTGGATAGGCCTTTTGAAGAACAGTCAACGTCGGATACTATAAATGGGGAGTCCTATACGGCAGCGTCTCCTTTCCCTCTTTATGACGATGACGGCTATATTGGTCCGAAACATGTGGGCTCTAAAAATAATAACTTTAATCTTGTTTCAGGAGATGTATTTACATGTACTTTGGATAGCTCAGACAGCACTTATGTATTTTTAGACCCTCTTATCCGCTTTGGAGCACTACCTTTGCCTCCACAGCTTATAGCAGCTCTTCAGCCGCCTGTTTCAAAGCTTAACATTGCTCAGATAGCAGAGCAGTTAACCAGTAATATCCCGGGATTATCAGCTACTGTTGAAAATGTCGTTGACCCCACTCAGAGTTATGGCTATTTATCCACAATGGTCCTAAGAGCTTCCTATCCTATAAACTATTTAAAGTTGGGAGATAACGCTACCACATCTAAACTTGGCTTTGTTCCAGGAGCTGTCTCTATAGGAAATTTTGATAGAAACAGTCATCTACCTGAAATTATATCAGATTCTTCAGAAGCTGGCTATCTTGTAAATGAGGCTGTGGCTTTGATAGCTATGTTTGATGAATATAATAGAATGGACCGTATTAATAATGACCTAGTTAATGCATCTACTGCTATAAATGGAGAAATAGATAGTCTCAATAATGAAATCCCTAAAATAGAAGCCCAAATAAGTGCCCTTAATCAAATTATAAAAGAGCCTTCGATTATTACTTCTTATACGGACGCTTCTGCGGCTTTATTAAATGCTTCTATAGCTCTTGATCAGGCTAATGCTGCGTTGGGCTATAATTTAGATATTCTAACATTGGATTGGAAATGGCCCATTAATTTTCAAGAATTCACTCAGGATTTTACTAATATAAATGGGCTGACGTCTATAACTCTTACTGTTACACCGGATCCATTATATGATCCAAGAATATTGAATTATGATATCCCACTATATGGCCTCTATACTCCTGTTGTTACTTTTAGCGATGGGTCAATAGTTGGGGGAACCTGGACGGGGTGGGATGGCTCCGTCGGGGGCAATTACAGTGCTACAAATCAAATTCAATTTAATCTTGCTAATACACCCGTTTTTACAATACAAGCAGGTGCCCCGGTAAGCAATGCCTATTATATTACTGATTCTACAGCATTGAATCTTTACTGGAAAGTAGGTGGGGTCGCGGATTCTACAGCCCTTGTATATAGCGATTCTACTGTGGGCTACATTAAAAATATAATTAATGGCATTAGTGGTTTTTCCACTTCAGGGGATCCTGTTTATAATGATTACTCTTCAGCAGCGTTTAAGCTAAATTATAGCCCAATAAACCCCAATGCTACAGTATATTATGGCTTAAGAGATGCAACAATCACATATCAAACTATTTCAGAACTGACATTAAATCAGAGATATTCTTTTGCTACGGGTCGTTATCCTTATCTTACTGATACACGAACAACACAATTAAATACTCGTGAAGGCGAAATAAGAAACGATTTGGCTGCAGAAGAAATTTTAAAGACAGAAACTACAGGGGTCCCTGGAGACTTATATACATGGGCTAATAACCGTTTTAATAGGAGGCAAGGGTGCTACGCCAAGCTGAAACAGATCGAACAACAGATAGCGTCAAATCAGACGGCTCTAAATATCAACAAAAGCCTGATGCCGTAGAAGATGTATGGCAAAGGGCCAGTACTGAGAGTCCTTTTGTGAGAGCTATTAAAGAAACAACGGAACTTCTAGGTCATGCTATACATGACTATGGAATGGATCTTCAAAAGAAAGTTAACAATTTAAAAAGATTCTAACTATGTCCACAACATCATTAGATTTTAAAGGGCTCCTGAAGGCCTTTCCTTACATTCCAGCGAACCCAAGCAGTTCAACGACTCTGACTATGCCTGTGGCTCCTCCCGTCGTTATAAAGCCCGTAGTGGTGCCTACAACGGAAGACTTGGCGGCAGCCGCTTTAGCCGCTGCTGAAGCTGCAACTGCCGCAGTCACGGAACCCGCTGTTGGAAGTGACCAATGGATGCCTTATTCTCTGAAAATTCCTGGCTTTAATTCGGACCTTATTACAAAAGCCCTTAATAAATTAAACACTATTATAGCAGCCCTTGAAAAGGTCTTGTCCGTAATAGGCCTTTTTATTAATAGCTTCAGTTCTTTTTCCAGACTTCTTCTTAGTGTGATAAATATTGCTGAAGCTAAAGTGGATAAACTTTTGGCAGAAGGTCTTACCTCAGGGGTATATCTTAATGTTGTGGCTCCGCCAGCTTTCCTTTCCAGTAAATCAGGAGACCCTGATGCCCCTCATGAGGCCTATGGAGGCTTCCAAGGTTTCATTTCAAGACTTAATACATCACTATATAATCCTGATAAACATAAGCCGCCTTTTGTTGAAGGGGACTACGTAGGCGGATGCGTTATGGTCCTTGACTCTACTTCTTTAGATACTATTTGGACTGAACTCAAACACATGGCTGGTATGTTCAGCTTCATGAAACTTTTTGGGTTCAATTTAGAGCCCCCGGCTCCTACTAATCTAAATGGGCAGTGCGGCTTTTTTGAGGATAGTAAGGGTAAGCAATCTTATGGCGTAAAAATTCAATGGGATAATACTTATATAACATCATCTTATAAAATATCCCGAAGTAGAATACCCGGTGGAACTAAACAGTTTGTAGAATTTTTTCCTACTTATCTTGTAGACGACCAAGAGACAGGAGAGCCCGGGTTATTAACTGTTGTTAAGGCTTGGTTTGCTAATATATTTGCACCTAGAGATACAAGTGTAACTAAAGAAATCCTAGAGGAAGACGCGAAGCTTTTAGGAGAATCTTTTATTGTAGGAGCTCCTTTGCCCTATCCTGAAAAATTAGAAACAGTATATAAGGATCCTGATTTTAATAAAGGAAACCCAAAAGTAATAAACAACGCCCTAGGCCCAACCATAGAATATATTGATACGGACTTCGTTCTTAATTCTAATGGCCAGCCTACAATAAACGGAGAGGTAGTAACTCAGATTTATTACGTGGTTCAGTCCTGTCTTCCCGGAGGACGCTTATCAGGGCCCTTTTCTAAAGAGCTAGTCGTGACAATAAAAGCCTGTAATGATGCCTATGCTACTACAGATGTAATTGCCCACCCATATGGCCGTTGGGAATTACTTTCTATATCTGACGGCCACGTAAAAATAAATACATGGCAATCAATACAAATACAAGCTCTTATACCCTGGGCAGCAGAAATAGTAGATTTATATCATCAACTTCTTGACTCTCTTAAGGGTATGGTTACAAATGCTTCTGACGCTTTTAATGCCTTTCTTGTTCAAATTAAAGAAAAAATTCAAATGTATATTGACATGGTAAATGTCCTGACCTATATGATAAATATGCTCCAGAATTTTACTTTGGGACCTTCCGTGTCCTTTTTAAATTTAAAGCCCATGTCAGGGGGCATGCCCGTATTTGTGGAACGAATCCAGAACGCTAAATTGCCTCCCGGGTCTCCGCCTTTTAGTGGACCTAATGGGATAACAATAGGCTTTGTATTTGTTTACGGATCATCTATAGGAAAAAGTGCCGTGGCAGCTATGGTTGCCGCTTTTGACTTTATAACATCTGTTTTTTCAAAAAAATAAAAGGATGCTAAGCAATGTCTCAAGATAGCCAAGTCCTAGTCACTACTACTAATGATATAGCACGCTTGAATCATCTTCTTGTGGGTAATAGTATTACGGGCTTTCGTAATGGCATTCAAAAAGCTCAACAAAGAATTGTCACTCTTGAAAAGACACAGACTGAACTTAGATTGAGTGAGTCTCACATCAAGAGCCGATTATATAGCACGCTTGATCAAGCCTTTATTTATAGCCATACTGGTGGAGGTACAAATACTCGTGCTGACTGGCAGTCATCTTATGAACAACAAATAAAAGAGGCAGGTACAGACCCAAGTATAAACCATGATAAATTTCAGACATATTTAAGTATTCATGGCGTTTCAGAAATGGAACAAGCCTTAAATAAAATAAACAATGAATTAATGCAGATAGATACAGCTATTAGAGAATATAGTCTTACAATTGTTAGTTTTCAGACAGCTATTAAAAGTGCTGAAGAAGCCCGATCAAAAAATATTCTTTATAAAGCAGGCAGTTTGGTTTCTTCTGTAGGAAATTATTTGTCTCCTGATCAAAGTGACATTGAGCAAGACGCCATAGCTAAATCAAATGTCTCCGGTTTATTGCTCTTACAAGGACTATCTAAAGCTTATAATATGTATTCTACAGATCAAGAGGGTAAAAGAGCTTATCCTGATGAAGCTAAATTAGCCGCCACAACCATGAGCAATATTCGTAAGCATTTTTGGGCTCATGCTCAGTCATATCCTGAATTTCTGCAAGAAAATACTAAGCTTGATTTTAATGATCCAGGCTGTGAACAAAATTTAAAAATTATTAAAGAAAAATTGGATACCTTTAGGGGTGCCGCCGCTAATACAAAGATTGTAGACGTCGTAGACCAGTTTATAAAAAATATTGTTACAGTAGTTAACGACTCCTCTATTTCTGACGGGATTAGTAAGAAAGCTGAAACCATACTCCCCGAGGGAACTTCCCTGAAGGATAAAACCATACACTATCCCAGCGTAGTTATGAGTCTCGGAGACACATACTATTATGGCTCCTTTGAATGCCCCACTTGGCTTGCCGGTTTAAAAAAGTCTCTCCAGGAAAAAAATACAAAATTTTTACCTTTACCCCTATGCCCAAAAATTGTCAGACCTCCGGATACTTCTAAAAATTTAAAGTCAGACCAAGTTAAAGATAAATATGAAGAAGCAAAAAATGCAGGAGCCCAAAAATTCAGAGATGCCCTTGCAGCAGCCACTAATTTTCAAAAAACTATAAATGCCTCCACCGAAGGACTCGTAGGAGAATTACCAATAGACGCTCCTGATTGGGTCTATAATTATACAAGCATATTTGAAAGCAACGATTTCGGCACTATTTCATATCCTTTAGACAGACTCCCAGCAGCCAAAACTACTACTTCAAGTGCTACGGGAGCCAACGTATCTGCACCGTCAGCATCTTCAGATGCAGTACCCGTCTCTGATATGAAGGCCCCCGCTTCTTCCGTACTTAATACTATAGGAGACAAAGACCCCAGCAAACCTGTAGATACTAAATTGCCACTAACTCCAGCGTCTATCCCTGTCTTTACCGTGGCTCCGTCTTCATCTACAAATGTTAAAATCACTAATCCCGTAGTATCTACAGGTTCTAATACTGGAAATTCTCCAACAGCAAACCCCACAGTACAAAATTATCCCTATGCTAATATTTTAAACCCTAGCCTTACTACGCCCTCTAATCTAGAAACCTGGAAAGCTAATGCTCTTGCCAGTGCGACTAATACAAAACCTGGTGCTCTAACAACCCCTGCTACACCTACGCCCACAACGACAGTTGAACAGGCTGGAACCCCACCACCTGCTACTGAAGGAGCCAAGGCCCCTACAGATGCATTTCTGCTGGTAACCAGAGGAACCGACAATAATAAAGACGGAGCTCTTAATAAAGCCCAAAAAATTGCTCAGAAAAATTCACCAAACAATAACCCGGATATAAATCTTTTAGATAAATATGCGTACAAAAATGCCAACGGTACAGTAATCGCCTTCATGCTGTGGCGGTCATAATTGTAATAATCTCTTGATAAGAATGTCTTTTCCCATGACGTATGATCTTAAATTAGCAACAATATGCGACCACAGGGTCTTCAAAGAACCCGTGACCCTTAATTCAGACAGGAGAACTATAACAACTTCTAAACCTTTATCATCTTTAAATATAGACATGTATGCGTCCGACGATATAGTACCAAAAACAGCATATTTTATCATGGAAATACCGGACCAAACATTACAGTCCGGACTAAATAAAAAGATCGTTTTTAAAAACGAATGGAAAGCCATAGAAGATTACTTTGAAATAACTTATATCACTATAAAAAATTATTGCCCCAAATGCATCGGCCTGGGACAAATAGACGACATAAATTACGGAAATACAGGAGATTTGCTAGTAAACAGAAACGAGAACCTTTTACTACAAAACGTTGAAAAATTTACAATTACAGAGCTCAGAAGTAATCCTTTTCAACTCTTTGTAGGTACAGGACTCGTAAACCTTATAGGACAAAGAGTCTATAACCAACCCTATATAGTATCACGAGTCACTCAAGAAATAAGCAATACACTACAGGTCTTTAAAGGCCTGCAGAATCAATACATGTCAACAGGACGAACAATGTCCCAAGGAGAAACCCTGGACGTAGTAGAAAACGTCAAAGTATCCTTCGATACTAATGATTCATCAATACTAAGAGCCAATATAGCCGTAAGAGCTAAATCAGGACAAACTGTTAACTTTACACAATTTTTACAAATCGCCTAAAAATGACTATACTAGCACCCATCATACTACTCCCCACTAACGGAGTCAACTACGCCTCTGACATCCCAACTCAGACCCTGTCAGGGACTACGGTCGCCCCTAATACAAAAAACATCCTAGTTAATAACTCCACCTTCGGAGTTACCTACACCTCAGGAAGTAGCATATGGGCTTGGTCCGGAACTCTCCCCATAGGAGCAAACAACCTATCTATCATAGCTATAGACCAGGACGGCACACAAAGTGCCCCGACTACTATCCAAATAACTATCCTGAGCTCAAATACAAAAATAACCGTGACTCCCCCTACAGGAGTCAGACTCAGATCATATCAGGATAGCATAGAAGCCCTGAACGCCCAAAACCCCGAACCACAAACCATCGGATATAACTATTACGTCGCAGTAGAAAGCGGCGGAGGCTCATCAAGAACCTATGCAAAAATGAACCCCCAAATAGTGTCCGCCTATACCTATTATGAAGATACTACTAGTCCTATTAGTCAGTCTGTGGATACTGCTGGAAATGTCAGAGTCACAACCACCACCGAAGAAGTAATCAGAACCTACTACTACTCCTTTACTCTGACCAATACCGTCCTGTCAGCCCTAATATCAGCCGGAACATTACCCAATGTCCTGCTCAATCAAGATCAACCCTTCTTCTTCGTAATAACAGCCGTGATCTATGACCCAGTCCTTGGACAAGTTACAGAAAGCGCCTACTCAATGGAACTCCAAGGATCCCCTGTCACTATTACTACAGGACTTAAAACTCTTCCTAATAGATCCCAGGTAGACATCATCCTGACATTCAGCCAGGAACTCCTGACCGGAAATAAAAATGTCTCCATGCTCCCAGGATCAGTTATAAGAGATATTCTCGACCCACCATCAGAAGAAATGGCCCGGGTCTACGTCATACAAAATTTTCTGGCCATATCCCTGTCCGTAAGCGCCCTACAGGATTTCGATGACGCCAATCACGACGGCATAAGCGACCCCGTCTCATCTTCCATGCCCAAACAAGCCCTTAAAATAGCTCTGGGACTGACAAGAGATCAGGATGTCCAAAACCTCATAGACAGCCAATTCGATGCCCTGGCTTCAAATGTAGACACCATCAGAAAAGGAGCTACATCAGCTATCGGCTACGTTACTTTCTACACGGGCACAGCCCCCATTAGAGACATGATAGTCAACCAAGGAGCCACCGTAACCTCCCAAGGCGACCTCGACCAGGGAATCCCCTCTCAAGCCTATATGACTCTGGAAAGTAAAACCATTTCATTGGCTAACGCAGCTCAATTTTATAACTCCCTTACAAACCAGTATGAGGTATCAGTTCAAGTACAGGCACTGACAGCAGGAAGCACCGGAAATGCAGACTCCTTCACCGTTACATCTATTAGCTCAGGCGCTGACTCCAATTTTAAAGTAGAAAACCCGAACCCCATAGCCTTCGGCCAGGACGAAGAATCTAACCATGACCTGTCCACTAGAATAGAATTAGCTATGTATGCAGACACAGGAACCCTGGGAGGCTACAATAAAACAGCAGCCGGAGTATCCGGAGTCCAACGCATGATGATCCAGGCAGCAGGTGACCCCCTGATGATTCGAGACTATGACTCCCTCCGAAATCAACACGTAGGAGGCAAAGTAGATGTCTATGTCCAAGGCCAAAGATTAAAACAAGTCTCGGACCAAATAGCCTTCTCATATGAAAGCATCGGGGACAACCAAGGAACCATGTCAGGTGAAACCTTTGCAGTTATCAACGCCCCTGCTTATGAATTCAAATCTTTAAATCCTTTGGTTACAGCTCATACACCTATCTTTAGCGTGAGCCTGGTACATAACGCTACAAAAGTGCAGGATTATGACATAACAGGCTATCAGATTATAGGCGACGGAGATACTATAAAATTAAACGAAACCCTGCCTAAAAACGTCGCAATAGGCCTGGCCTCCGCAGACGTAATTAAAGTAGACTACAAATACAGAAGCTCCGATACATATATCTTGAAAAATCAGCCTGTAATTAATATTGTCTCAGTTGTAGGACAACTCTCAGGACCCCTGACTCCAGAAAACTACGAACTCGTGGCTCTTGCAGACCCCTTGGCTAACGGCAATTCTACTATAGCTACAACCAGCGTCCGTATAAAATTTGCCAATAATTTGCCCTTGGAAACCTTTCAACCAGTCAGCAACGAAGCCCACGTCATGATTATTGGTAAACAAGAACCACTTGTATATCTGGGAGCCGACCCCACAACAATTATTGTCCGGAACAACACTAGTACAATTACTTACTCGGAAAATATTGACTATCGTATCATTCCCGGGGCCACGACAACCCCTACTAATATTCTGCTGATTGAAAGCGGCTACATCCAAAATGGCCAGGAAGTTTTAATAAGTTATACAGCTATTGAAAACTTTGTCGTGACGTATACTATAAATGACCTGCTAACAACCGTCCAGACAGAAATGGACAAGATGAAACATGCCTGTGCAGATGTCATCGTAAAACAGGCCGTTGAAAATAATGTAGACTTTGCATTTACAGTAGTCCCCACGGCAGCGCCTCTGTACTCCACCTATGGAGGACAAATCAATGTCTATCAGGCTACTTTAAGAACTAAAATAGGCACGGCCATAGGCAATTATATTAACCGCCTGAGTATTGGAGAGACGCTTACTCAGAGCAAAATAATACAGCTTATACAAGATTTACCGGAAGTTAATTATATGGCTCTGCCTTTGAATAGAATGGTCAAGTCTGACGGATCTTTTATTATTCGAGACGACATCGGCCATACCCAATTTGAAATTTTTAATGAAGGCTTAGTAAGATCTTTTATTACAGTCATACCAGTGCTCACTTATGCCACAGTTGATAAGGGCGGCTCCGATAATCTCTTCAGAGGAATTTTTGAAGACAGCATGCCGCTGGTTCTTCAGGAAGACGTCCTGGACGTCTCAGGAGGCCCAGGTAGAGGCTATATTCAAGCAGACGGTAAAATTGTGGTAAGCACAAAAGACGGGCTGTTGCCGGATACTAAAGATTATCAGGTAGCATATTATGTCTATGGGGAAAAAGGAACTAAAGATATAAACGTGGCTTCTGTTGAATATTTAACTATCGGAAATTTGGCTATTAATTTTGATACGCCACAGGACTAGGAGCTTTGAAAAATGGCAGAAAATCTTGGAACTGGTGTTTCTTATGTAGACGAACCCAACGGCTATAACTACGACACGGTTATTTTCCAGAAGGGCAAGCCCCCATTAGACACAGAAGTCAATCTGCTCCAGCAGATTCAAAACCAACTGGGGCAACGACGCCTGTCGTCTCTACCTTCAGGCTGGCTATCTTTCAGACCTTATTACACCAGTTCTCTGCTTAAAAATTCTTTTTATACTCAAGACCCTTCTAACGCTGTTCCAGAATATGCTTTAGTCAACGGCCAGGTTGTTTATGTAACAGGCACAAACACGTCTACAGCCAACGCAAATCTCGTCAAGCTACCCACGGCCCCTATTTCAGCGGCACAGGTAAATGGGGTGTTCCTGGAAGTTTGGAGAGCTCTGCTGGGGCCTAACGACCCTACAAACAGACCTGGACCCATTACCATTATCGATACTATCCTCGACATCGACGCCGTTAATACAAATGTGGCATGGGCTGTAGGAGAAAATGGCCTAGTACTCTATACGGAGAACGCAGGAGAGACTTGGGATGTTCAGACCATCGCTACCAAAAATCAACTTAATAGTGTCTACTTCGTTACTCCTTCCATAGGCTGGGTAGTCGGTAATAACGGCACCATGGCCAGGACCTCTACAGGAGGCCAAAATTGGACCGTACAGGCCAGCGGATACATTGATAATTTCAATGGCATCTTCATGTATTCTTCGCTTATTGGCTGGATTGTCGGAGACTCAGGCATAATTTTAAAAACTACTAACGGAATAAATTGGACAGCTCAGTATAGCGGCGTTTCATACAATTTAAGATCTATATATTTTCTTGACACCCAAAATGGCTGGGCAGTAGGAGACTCCGGAGTCATTCTCAGAACGTCTGATGGAGGAACCCATTGGGCAGTCCAGACTAGTGGCATTACAAGTAAATTGAATTCCGTATATTTTTATGACATTAATATTGGATTTGCCGTGGGAGCCAATGGCGTGATCCTGGCTACATCTACAAGTGGGGCTACATGGTATTCCCAGTCCAATAGAATTAATGGCAATAATAGCCTATCAGTAGAATATACAGACGTGACTATGGCTCCCACATTAGACGATTATGTTGCAGGAGAAGACGTATCCAGCCAGGCTAACGGGATTAATAAAACTTTTAATGTCCTGAATAAGCCCATTACAAAAGGCGACGGCACAGGCACTATAACTAATTTACCGGCTGATGTCATTGTGAAGGTTAATGGCACGGCTGTTCTTGTTGACTCCTTACTCGGAGCCAGCGGCCAGATAGTTCTCAACGCGGCTCCTGCTTCTTGTGCCAAAGTTATTGCTTATTATTGGTACAAAATAGATGACAATATAGTCAGGGGCAAGGCCTGGATCACTGGTAAAAAAGGTACTATACCAACTACAATACCCTTAGATGGCAGAGTAAATAATGAGGACATGTCCAGTCAGGCTGATGGAATTAATAAAGTTTTTAATGTCCAGAATAAGCCCATTACAAAAGGCAATGGCACGGGCACAACTACAACTGCTACGTCCGATGTAGTTGTTAAAGTCAATGGCTCTACTGCTGCTGTTAGTTCCGTTGATGGGGCTAACGGGCAAATTACTCTTGCTCTGGCTCCCTCTGCTTTTGCCCAGGTGCGAATATCTTATTACTATAAACTGAATTATCCCGTATTAAAAGGAGGGTATGACTCAGGCATTGTTCTGGAATCCAATGACCTCGGGGGGACATGGACCCTGCAGGACCCCCAGACAGCCTACGATATCAATGCCATACACATGGCAGATAAAGCTAAAGGATGGATAGCAGGTCAATTCTCCCAAATATGGCATACTATTAATAGTGGTGCACTATGGCTCGTTCAGAATCCTTACGTTGTCAATCGTCAAGTACAGAGAGTCTACAATGAAGGCAATGTAGATACAACCGTCTATTTACTCGATGATGAAATCCACCCTACCACAAATATTGAGACTACAAAAAGAGTCCAAGTACAATATAAAATTAGAGTGGTGCCAGATGTAGACCCCTTTAATTATCCGGAAGCTGGACTGGGCTCACAGATCGTATTAAGCCAAGGACCCAATACACTGGGACCCCACTCAGCGTTTACTAACATGGGCCCGACTACAGGCGATTATGGAATGTGGCGTGCAGAATGCGGTGGCACAGTCGATGGCTATAGCTATGCCATTCCCATGGCTTTCATAGGGCGAAGAAATAGCTCGGATTTTGACCCCCTAAACAATGGCAATGGCTCCACTAATAATGCCAACAGCAGGTCTATCAGACCTGATCTGTTGACATCTGATAATGTGGTTGATGCAGACATGCTGGATGTCCGACATCAGATTTTGGTGCCGTCTGCGGAGCAACTGCTCGAAGAAAATATGGATAGGCTACTTGACAATAAACTAGAGACTCGCTTTGCCAGAAACACCCTAGGAACGGACAGATACGGCACACAGATCCTGCAGCTTGATCGGATAGGTGGTACGGATAATGACGGGGGCCAAAAAATCGGAGACAGTTTGAGTGATGCCGTGACGGGTAAAATAAGTTCGGACGTGCAAATAGTTACTATCTATTCAGATCCAAATCCTTGGCCTGCAACTACAGTAATCCCTGATCCTATAATTCTTGATCCCCTTAAAAAATATAATTATACAGGGTTTTTTACTCAAACCCCAGCACGTAGTTCAGCTACTTATGTTTCAAGTACCCTAGCTAATAATGGAAAAATTGTCCCAGGAGACTTTACTGGGTATGGCACAAGTATGTTGACTTTTAATTTTAAAAATTTTGCTAATACTATAACCCAGGATCCAGGTTTAGGGTACAATGGAGGATATGATATAAAAGCTACTTTTATTCGAACAGATTCAACATCATTGACCTATCTTCCTTCTGACCCTAAAATTGTAAAAAATTATAGTGATACAGGAGCACTTTTATATCACGGAATTTTTGAAAATGAAGTGTCAGGTAAAATAGTAGAACAGTGGGATTCGGGCCTTTCTGGTTATAATAACTATGTTTTAGCATATCCAGGATCGGATAGTAGTAGCACAACAGCGACTATGGCTTCTACAGTAGAACTTCATTATTTTGTACGTGCTGATAGTAGCAATGTTTCAGGGTCTAATAAAATTTTATCTATACCATTATCAAAATTAGGCCCTGATTCAACCTCTATTTATTCAATAGCGGCAGTTTCTAAAATTAATAACATATCAGCTGGTCTTTCTTTACGATTAGCTGACATTTTAACGCAAACAGGAATAATCCAAATAGTGATAGTTCCTGGCTATGAATATATTATAGGATCTGTTTACGAAATGGTTGCTTTTGTAATTGCCAATAGCAACAATAAAAATATTAGAAATGGAGCTACGGTTAATTTTATTCAAGGAGAAAAGAGTTTAAAAACCTTTTGTTTGTCAGATATTTTAACAATTAATGCTTCTACAGGTATATCAGGAGCAATTACAGTAGATTCTAATAGGGGCTCTTTACATTTAGGTGGATGCAATATAATTGGTATATCTTCTACTATGCGATTACCCTCAATTCCTAAAGAGGAAGGTCTTATTCTTCCTTTTTGTTGGCTAAATATTGCCTCAACTGGCAATAAAATGTATCCTATACAAATTCAAAGTTTAGGTACTATTTTAAAATTTGTAATATATGATCAAGGGATACCCTTTACAACGACTAGTCCAGTAGTCATAACAATTCAGGCTCTTTTAAAACAAAATTCTTTTTTATTTTCGGGAACTTCTGATGGTCTTATGATCGGTTATTACTATCAGCCTTATCAGTGTATTTCAGATTTGCCAAATAGTCTTACCTGCAAAATGTTAACCAAAACTTCGAAAATTAATATATCTAATTTTGGCACAGGGGGTAGTCTCCTAAGTAAAGAGCCATACATTCAGCCTTTAATTAATATTCCAATTAATAATTCTAATTTTATTAATGACAATCAATTCTACAATATAGAACCTCTTAAATTTTCTAATTTTTCTATTGATGGTGGTTTTGTTCAAATCCCTTATTATGTCTCAGCTGATTTAAATGGGGAATTTATTTTTTCAAATTCTTCAAGTGATACTCTAGGTAGATTTTTTTATAAGACTTGCTCTAAAGATTTAATTTTTAGAACGGAGGCTCTTCAAGAACCCAATTCCAGAAAAATATTCTATGCTATTATAGCAGAAGTCTTAAATAGTTCGGATATTAGATTTCTTAACAGCGAACGAATCTTAATAATTTTTTCACGGAGCGATTCTTTAGGCATTGACAATTATACTGGATATATTAACGGAGATAAAAATGTTGTTGCAGTTTATAGACTGCCTAATAAGCCCTTATACAGAGATTAGCTTTAATAGGATAATTCTAATTTAGTAATGCCACGCTTTAGATAGATTCCTCTAAATTTGTTTCTTTCTCCTAATAATTGACCTTTTATGTTAAATATTTTAGGGAAATATAATTGAGTCTTTAATTTTGATTTTTTATCTATTTTTATTCCAACAAGAGGTTGAACTCTGAAAGTGTCAGAGTAGGCAATTGTGACATTTTTATGATTGTTAATATCTGAATCGCCAACAGTGATTTTAAACTGACAAAGGCCATAAGTAGTAGGAACAAATCTTAGAGACCTAGTTGATATTCTTTTGCTTATACTGTCAGATGTATCAGCTACATAGCCAGGATTAAACAAGTTACTAACAAGTTGCCAAGGTTCCCTATTATAACTAATATCGACTCGCCTGCTCGAAAATCTTAATGAGTTATCCACAACTAAATAACTTAATGTGCCGGAATCCCCAACTTTAAGATTCTTCGTAACAGTGACATTTAAAATTGATGGCGGCTGAGTATCAATAACTACAAAGACATGGCGTATAAATGTATGACCGAAATCTACAGAATCGTAATAAAAATCGGGCTTTTGCACCTTATAACCTCTAGTTAACGGCTTAAGATAAGTTGTGCCTACCCAACTATTATTAAAATCTTTAGATGCTATTGCGCCTTTTGTAACAACACTATCTGACAAAAACCAAGAATTTGGAAGTCCTATAAAAACTAGTTTAAAAATTGGATTACTTGGTGCCAAAGGCCCTGATATAACGCCACAAATTGTGCAGGTTTGGGCTTGAGTTGCTGTCATAAAAGCAAAAAGCAAGATTAAAAAGCTCTTAATTTTCATAAAAAGTCTCCTTTTAGGTTAAATACCTACCTTTACTATATTATACA
>Ga0209777_10002253_pt1 | contig 25841 bp, 24 predicted proteins | sample FrelakmetHBP12HB_FD_187147 | JGI IMG/M metagenome (GOLD analysis project Ga0209777, IMG submission 187147) | Freshwater lake sediment microbial communities from the University of Notre Dame, USA, for methane emissions studies -HBP12 HB (SPAdes)... | ecosystem: Environmental > Aquatic >... | reverse complement strand
AAAGCCCGCAGCGCCGAGGCTCTCGACCAGGCCATCGCCGAAGCTCTGAAAACCATCACCGCCCAAAATGCCGCCGCTTGGTTCCGTCACTGCGGATATCAACTACAGAATTAACTAAAATGCTCTAATTGTGAAGGGCGCCTCTGAACGGAGACCGGTGGCAATCGCCGTTGGCCGCTACTAGACTGACCAAGGTCAATAGTAAAACAGGGAGGCCATGCGCCCGCGTATGCCCGCTGCTCGCGCATAGTGGTGGTCAATCTGCTCGGTGCCCTGTACGCGCTACGAGCCGGCTCTGGTTCGGTCCCACTTCTGCCCGCCGAAGGGGGCGAGCAGGAGCGGAGCATCTGCGCCGATCGCTCAGGCGTGGGCTCGTCGCGCCATCTTCCTGGGCTGAGCCGCACCCCAGTTCAACCTGAAGTTCTCACCCAAGCCAAAGATGAAGTCCTGCACTTGGATCACCTTGCCGTCTTTCAAAGTGATCAGGCTGATGCCGCTGTTCTGGCCGACGCGGCCCTTGCGGTTGGTGATGTAGATATTCCAGTGGGCCGCGATAACGTTGGTACCGCCCATGGCGAAGATGTTGTCGGCACAAGTATGCTGCACGTCGAAGCGAATCTTCGGGAACTGCTCGAAGAACTTGCGGAACCATCCCTCGACAGCAGGTTTTCCCTTGAAAGTGCCGCTGGACCAGATCTCGCCGGGGTAGATGAACACTCCATCATCACTCCAGGCAGACATGAAACCTGCGAGATCGTGGCTGCTGAGGGCCCGAAACGCCTTCCTGACGGCCGCTTTGGCAATGATTGCACCGAGCATAGGGGCCTCCTTTTCTTCCGTGGCAGACACCATATTGCATCGGCACTGCGGAAGCAAGGCGATGCAAGGGTTGCGCAAACGCAGGTTTCAATGTACACAGCGAAGATGAAGGCGCGCCACCCATGTTGAAGATCATTGGTCTCGGCAGCACTCTGCGCGGCGACGACGGCGTGGGCCCGTGCGTGGTCCAGGCGCTTCGCTCGGGATATGAATTCGGCGGCGAGGTCGAAGTCGAAGACCTTGGGGCACCGGGACTGGAACTGGTCCACAGCATCACCGGCGTTGACGCGGTGATCCTGGTGGACGCGGTGAACGACGGCGCGCCGCCGGGGACGGTGACCGCCTACCGCAATCGGGAGATCACGCGGATCGGTGCGGCGGCACGGACGGGTCCCCACGCGCCTGAGCTTGCTGAATCGCTCGCGCTGGCGGAGATGAGCGGCGGGGCTCCCAAGCACCTGTTGCTCATCGGCGTCTCAGGATCAAACTACGAAATGGGAGAGACCATGAGCGCGGCGGTGCGCGCAGCGGTACCGGAGGCCGTCGAGATGACCCTGCGGGAGCTGCGCGAGCTGGGAGTTGCGTATCAGCCCAGAGAGCAGGCAGGTGCCTGAAGGCGCTTCGCTGGCAAGAACTCGCGCGATGAAACGAAGGCGGCCCGGGGGAGGCCGCCTTCAATGCGAGCAGTCAGGATTGGTACGGAAGGTCTACGGTCAGCGTGCGCGAGTCGCGGCCATTTTGATGGCGCGCGGGAAGAGCACGTTGTTCTCCAAGTGAATGTGCTGGTGCAGGTCGCGCTCGAAGCCTGCCAGTCCATCGTAGAGCGCCCGGTAGCTGGCGCAGGCGTCAGCGGGGAGGGCGTAGTTCGACGTGACCTCGCGCAGCTCACGCAGCGCTGCGCCGGCGCCGCCATGCTCGCGGGTCATCATGTTGATGGGATTTTCGATCGGGCCGAACATGGCCGGCGGCACCGGCTCACCGGCAAGCACACACTCCTCCATGTGCTCCAGGTAGGGGAAGAGAATCTGCTCTTCCTTCATGAGGTGCGGGGCAAGCTCGGCGGCCAGTGCGCCGAAGATCTGCTGCACACGCAGGACCTCCGTGTGATTCTGGCCATGCTTGGCCGCGACCTTGGCCGCCAGCGCCTCAAGCCGCGGAGACTCCGTGCGGACGAAGACGTGGTGAGTGGCGTTGATGTGGGCGATGAGGCCGGAGAGCGAGGCGAATTCCTGCCGCTGCTCCGGAGCTTTGCTGTTGGCGACCTGTTCGACCTCCGCAAGCACCGGCGCAACCTCTACGCTCGCGGCCTGGCAGGCCTGCGCCAGGGTGCGCTGTCCGCCGCAGCAGTAGTCAATGCCGAGTTTCTCAAAGAGCCGCGTGCTGGCCGGGACCGCCTGCGCGACGCTGCCTACCGTGGTTTCAGATGTGATCTGCATTGCCATCCTCCGATGATGTGTCTTCGATATTCAATGTAGGAGGGTGGGGAAGCGGTGGCGATGACAAGAGTCACGGGGCGGGGCGCCTCATTCCCCCGGGTCGGCGGTGACGTGGCTCTCGTCGGGGATGTCCTTCGGCACGACCTTCAACTCCTGCACGCGGCGAAGCTCGGGGAAGAGCCACGCGCTGAGCGCCACCACAACCAGCGTGCCCACACCGCCCAGAACCACCGCCGGCACGGTGCCGAACCACTGCGCGGTAATACCGGACTCGAACTGGCCGAACTCGTTGGAGGTGCCGATGAAGAGCATGTTCACCGCGCTCACGCGGCCGCGCATCTGGTCGGGCGTGTTGAGCTGGATCAACGTGGAGCGAACGATGACCGAGACCATGTCGGTGGCGCCGACCAGCGCCAGGGCGGCGACCGAAAGCAGTATCGTGCGGGAGAGTCCAAAGACGATGGTGAAGACGCCAAAGCCGGCGACGCACCAGAGCATGGTGGCTCCAGCGCGACGGCGCATGGGGCGGTAGGCGAGCACGATGGCCATGATGGACGCGCCCACGCCGGGCGCGCTGCGCAAGATGCCGAGACCGATCGGTCCGGCCTGAAGAATGTCCCGAGCGTAGACCGGCAGCAGGGCGACCGCGCCGCCCAGCATCACGGCGAAGAGGTCGAGGGTGATGGCGCCGAGGATGACCTTATGCTCGCCGATGTAGCGGAAGCCGGCAAGCACGGTCTGCACGTCGAACTTGCGCATGACGCGGCGCGCTTCCTTCATCCGGATGTTCATGACGAGAAGAACCGCCACCAGGAAGAAGGCGAGCGCGCAGAAGTACACGGCGAGCGGCGTGCGGGTGAAGCCGTAAAGCAGGCCTCCGACGGCAGGGCCGGCGATGGTCGCCGTCATGAAGACGGAGGAGCCCCAGGCTACGGCGGTGGGGAAGACCTCCTCGGGAACGAGCTGCGGTAGAAATGCCTGTGCGGCGGGAGCATTGAAGGCGCGCACTATCCCAGTTAGCACCAGCACGGCATAGATGGGATGGACCGACTTGAGGCCGTGCATGGTGAACAGCAGCAATGCGAGCGAGCAAAGCCCGAAGGCCGAGAAGCAGACGAGCAGAATGCTGCGCCGGTTGAGGCGGTCAGCGGTGTGTCCGCCGACAAGAAAGAGGACGATGCCGGGAAGGAACTGCGCCAGCCCGGCAAGGCCGAGGTCGAGCGGCCGATGGGTGATGGCGAAGATCTGCCAGCCGACGGCGACCGACTGCATCTCCGCGGCGCAGACGATGAGAAAGCGCGCCACCTGGTAGAGGCGGAAGTTGGGATACTGGAAGGCGAGACGTGCGTGGCTGGCTGCGGGCTCCGGCATTCGCACATCTAATTTGCCACAGTGCAGGGGGCCCCGGATACTTGCCGGCGGTGCGGTGCATAATGGACTCACATGGCAGAAGTAGGACACAGTCCATCCCTGGCGGCGGTGGCGTGGCGCTGGCTGGGCGATTCGCGGGCGGCGCGCGGCGCACTGGGCACCGCGAAATACCTGGCTGGACAGCTCTGGGAAGTGTTGCAAGACAGCCTGCCTGCGCGCCAACGAAGCCGCTTCGGCGACATTAACTACGACTGCGATCACGGGGTTGACACCACCTGGGCGCGGCTGGCGTGGCGAATCCGCCTGCGCGAGGTGTTCTCCGAGCGGCTTTACCAGCCCACGGTGCCGGAGGAGTTCGACGAGATCATGCAGCATCTGGCGTCCGTGGACTTCGCCGGCTTCACCTTTGTGGACCTGGGGAGCGGCAAAGGACGCGCGCTGCTGATGGCCGCCATGTATCCCTTCGAGCGCGTGCTGGGCGTGGAGGTGCAGCCGGAGCTGCATCGCATCGCGGAACAGAACCTCGCGGCCTCCGACCACGCAGGGTGGCAGTGCAGCCAGGTTGAGTCGTGTTGCCTGGACGCGCGCGAGTTCGAGTTCCCGGAGACTCCGCTGCTGGTCTATTTGTTCAATCCGTTTCCCGAGTACGTGCTGCGCAGCGTAATGGAACGGCTGGGCGAGTCGCTGCGACGCAATCCGCGGCTCGCGTACGTCGTCTACAACGCGCCGTGGGAGGCGCACGTGCTGGCCGATGCGGACTGGCTGGAGCGAATGGTGAACGAGGAGAGATACCAGATCTACCGGGCGCGGTTGGTATCATCTAGCCATGCCGAAGTTTGAAAAGCACATCTTCATCTGCGGAAACCAGCGCGAGCCTGAGCACCCGCGAGGATGCTGTGATCCGCAGAAGAGCGGCGACCTTCACCGGGCCTTCAAGCAGGCGCTCTCGCAGCGCGGACTGCTCAAGCACGTGCGCGCCAACAAGGCCGGCTGCCTTGACCAGTGCGAGCATGGCCCCACCGTGGTCGTCTATCCCGAGGCGGTGTGGTACGGCGGTGTACGTCCCGAGGATGCCGAGGAGATCGTGGAGCAACACGTCGTGCACGGGCACCCGGTGCAGCGGCTGCTGATGGCCGATGGGTGCGTGAATGCGGAGAACTGCCCGCATAAGAACAGGGGCTAAGGAACGGAACGGCTAGCGCAGACTTCATTGCTTATCGCTGCTGATGTTTTTTCACGCTGCGGCGAGCAGGTCAGCGGCGAGAGCGACGATCTGTTCGGGCGCGGTCGCGGCCTCGAGGATGGCGCTGGCAAAGACGTCGCGCTCGCGTCCGCCTTCATACAACAGAATGATGCACACATGCGGATTCCGGCGGCTGGCTTCGGCCTCAACGCGGCGGCGGTCTCCGGGTGGGATGCCGGGCGCAAAGACCAGCACACCGATATTGCCAGGGCCGACGGCTCCAAGTGCCAGCGACATCGAATTCGCGCGGACGACCTCGAACCCGGCGGAGGCGAAGGCCCGGGCGTGGGGCCCGAGGAGCTCGGAATCGTAGGCGACCAGCAGGGCGGAGCGGTTACTCATGCCCATAGGATGGCACAGAGGCGTCCGCTGATTGTGGAAAACCCCACCCGAACATGCCGATTGTGAGCCAGGTCACGGCAGACTGTTACAAATCTCGCAGGATGAGAGACTTACCGGGCACGGCCGGATGTGGGGTCCGGCATACGTCACATGAGGATGTGACGTATGTACTTGTTGAAGGTTCATCCTGACGTAAATCATTGATATCAGGGATTCTAGAGTTTAGTGCTTCAGGGTCGTAGATGGACCGGTTGGAGACTCCGGCGGTTGCTGCGCCGGAGTTCCGGATCGGACAGGAACGCTGCGCAAGGCAGTCATATGAGTTTTTCGGGGGAGTCTGTGCTTTCACCTTACGGGTTGGACATCATTGAGAGCTGCCTGGGATGCAAGATGCGGGTGGACCACATATTTTGTGATCTGCCCACAGCCGCACTGCAGACGTTTGAGACCATCAAGTACGCCACGGCCTATCCCAAGGGCGCCGTCTTGTTCGTCGAAGGCCAGGCGCCGCGCGGCATCTTTGTCCTGTGCAAGGGTCGCGTGAAGCTTTCCATCTGCTCCACGGAGGGCAAGACGCTGATCCTGAAGATTGCCGAGGCGGGAGAGGTGCTGGGTCTGAGCGCCTCGGTAAGCGGCAAGCCGTACGAATTGACGGCGGAGACGCTGGATCCCTGCCAGATCAACTTCGTCAAGCGTGAAGACTTCCTGCGCTTCCTGCGCGAGCACAGCGACGCGTGCCTGCGGGTAGCCGAGCAGTTGAGCGAGAAGTACAACGCGGCCTGCCGGGAGATCCGCTCGCTCGGGCTTTCGCACTCGGCGGCGGAGAAACTGGCGAAGCTGCTGCTGGAGTGGACCGTGAAGAACGGCGAGACCGGCAAGCAGGAGCCGCGCATCAAGCTGGCGCTCACCCACGAGGAGATCGCGCAGATGATCGGCACCTCGCGGGAGACGGTGACGCGGCTGTTCGCGGAGATGAAGAAGCGGCAGATCGTGCAGTCGCGCGGGTCCACGCTGGTGATCCGCAACAAGGCTGCACTCAAGTCTCTGGCCACCGTTTAGCCGGTATCAGCCAGGCCCGCACCGCACGCATTGCGAGTCCGGAGGCCATTCTTCCGGATTTGGGATGTGGGCTCCCGAGTGCATATCCATCACAAAAAGCTGCGATTGGCCGTTTCCTGTGGCGAAACTCACGCTCACGGGTGACTGCAATCACAGCATCGCAGCCGCTGGCAGACTAGAAAAACGTCATGGAGAGCGCCATGCCGCCCAGCTGCTTCAACTGCACACTTCGCGCCGACAGGCTTTTCTGTGACATGCCCGGAGAAGCGCTGCAAGCGTTCGACGCAATCAAGTCGGAAGCGGTGATGGCGAAGGGCACGGCCCTGTTTGCTGAGGGGCGTCCGGCGCGCGGCGTGTACATCCTGTGCGATGGCCGGGCAAAGTTGTCCATTACCTCCGAGACCGGCAAGCGGCTGATGCTGCGCATCGCAGGGCCGGGCGAGGTGCTCGGGCTGGGAGCCACGGTCTCAGCAACGCCCTACGAGGTGACTGCCGAGCTGCTCGACACTTCGCAGGTCGTCTTCGTGAAGCGCAAGGACCTGGTGAAGTTCCTCCGCGACTACCGCGAGAGCTGCATGATGGTGGTGCAGATGCTGAGCAGCGACCTGCACTCAGCGTACGAGAGAGTGCGCTCCATCGGCCTGACGCGCACCCGGCGGCCGCGGCTGACTCGAATGCGCTCCGTGGCTTCTTAGCCAGCTTGACTCGCATTGAGACCCTCGCCGATGGCGGGGGCTTTCCGCGTTTGACCCTCTGCGAAACCTGCGCTTCCCGGAGTCCTGACGGTATCGAGGAAGTCCGCTGCGCCCCGGCGGGCGCCGCTGGTGGCGTGACTGTTGTCACAGGTCGGCGTGAGTAGCCTCACTGCGGCACGTGCGGTCGAAATGCGAAAAAGATAACAACCAGCAGATCAGGTTCTTTCGGCATGGCAAGCGGCGGGAGATCAGCAGTCGGGTGACGCAATTCAAGATCCAAACACCGGAGTTTCCGGAACAAGCCGGCGACGGGTTCGCCCGTCGCCGCAAGTTTGTACGCGCCGTACCGGAGAGATGTTGCTGCGCGCGTCGGCCCACGTCAGGTGCTCAATGTCGTATTTGGTGAGGGGCTGGTGAAACGAAATCGCACTATTTTCTTGATCGTCTGTCTGGGCGTGCTCTGCACACAACTGGCATACGCCAAGACGCCGCAGTTGAAGAACGACGACTGCCTGGTCTGCCACAGCGACGCATCCATGGTCAACGGCAAAGCGGTGAAGCCGGATGCGTTCGCCAAGTCCATCCACGGCGCGATGTTCACATGCGTGGACTGCCACAAGGACGTGAAGGCTGTTCCGCATGACACTCCTCTAGCCAAGCCAAAGTGCGTCACCTGCCACGAAGGCGAGCAGAAGGTGTACGACGGGAGCCTGCACGGCAGGGCGGCGACTGCTGGAAACACGAAAGCGCCGAAGTGCGTCTCGTGCCACGGCGACGTTCATGAGATTCTGCCGCCGAGCGACCCGGCGTCCAAAGTCGCGCATGTCAACATCCCGAGGACGTGCGGCGTGTGCCACAGCCAGAACGTTTTCGGCGGTGATGCAGGGCCAAGGCCCGCGGTGAGTTACGAGGAGAGCGTACACGGCAAGCTGGTGGAAGCCGGCAACGAGAAGGCTGCGGTCTGCTCCGACTGCCACACGGCGCACGATGAGCGGGCGGCGAACGATCCCCAGTCCACCACGTTCAAGAGCACCGTCCCCACGACCTGCGCCAAGTGCCACCCGGGTGAGAGCAAGGTGTTCGCAAACAGCGTGCACGGCAAAGCGGTCGCGGACGGCAACCTCCACGCCCCGAACTGCACCGACTGCCACGGCGTGCACCTCATCAAGCGCCCCACGGACCCGTTGAGCAGCGTGAACGCGCTCAACCTCGCCGACGTCACCTGTGCTCAGTGCCACGAGAACACGAAGGACGCAGCTGAATTCGGGGTGCCGGGCGGCCGCGCCGCCACCTACCTGGCGAGCTACCACGGCATGGCGACGGAGGGCGGCTCGAAGCGGGCGGCCAGTTGCGCCAGCTGCCACACCGCGCACAATATTCTGCCGACCGCCGACCCGAAGTCCTCGGTGAACCCGGCAAACCTCGTCAAGACCTGCAGCCAGTGCCATCCGGGCGCCAATCAGAATTTTGTCAAGGGCAAGATGCACCTGGATCCGACGGCGCTCAAGGCCGCTGATCTGGGCACGAGGATCAACGCGTGGGTCAGGGCGGTGTACCTCAGCATGATCTTCGGCACCATCGGCTTCATGCTGCTGCATAACCTCATCATCTGGGTGCGCAAGATGAACGACCAGCGCCGTGGCCTGGTGCATCACGCCGCGGGTCCGCGCGTGGTGGTGCGGATGACGAAGCTGCAGCGCATGCAGCACGCCGGCCTGTTCGTCAGCTTCTTCACGCTGGTGCTCACCGGCTTCGCGCTCAAATACCCGGACGCCCTGCTGGGGCGTGTGCTGTTCAACGAGCTGCTGCGCAGCTGGATCCATCGCTGCGCCGGTGTTCTGATGCTGGCCGTCAGCCTGTTCCACGTCTTCTACTTGGCCGTCTATCCGGAAGGGCGAAAGTTGCTGAAAGACATGCTGCCGGTGCTGAAGGATGCCACCGACATCGTGGCCGTATTCAAGTACTATCTTGGGCTGAGCAACGAGCGCCCGCAGTTCAAGCGCTTCAACTATGCGGAGAAGATGGAGTACTGGGCGCTGGTGTGGGGCACGGCGGTGATGGGCGCCACCGGACTGGCGATCTGGTTCAAGGTGATCTCCGGCGACGTGGCGCCGCGCTGGTGGGTGGATGTGGCCACCACCGTTCACTTCTACGAGGCGATCCTCGCCACCTTGGCGATCCTCGTCTGGCACTTCTACATGGTCATCTTCGATCCGGACACGTACCCGATGAACTGGGCCTGGTTCGACGGCAAGATGAGCCTGGAGCACTACGTCGTCGAGCACGGGCTAGACTCCGACACGCTGCGCGAAGCGTCGGATAGCGCCGGTTTCGAGGGCGACCAGCACGATTAGGCACGGGCGAAAAAAGAAGAGATTGTGGAATGGAAGTGACGCGCCCGGCACGGCAGTGGAGAGGCGCCAAGCCGCGCCGGAGACGGTTCTGGCGGAGTTTGAGATTCATATGCGTTGGTTCTTCATGGGGGGAATCGACGGGTTGGGATGGCATTGATGAAGAGCGACGATCCGCAGCGCCGCACTTGTAGTCCGCCGACGGCGCAAGGCGCGTTCCGCGGCTGCAGCGCACTGCTGCCCAAAGGACTCATGGTGGCGGCCGTGCTCGCCATGGGCCTGACTCTTCCGCTCAGCCGCGCTCGCGCCGGAGGCGCATCAGATTCCACCGAGCTCTGCCTCAGCTGCCACGGTGGCAAGAGCATGACGACGAAGCGAGGAACGCGCACCGTCCCGCTCTACGTTGACAACAAGAAATTCGCCGGCTCGGTGCACGGCAGCCTGGGCTGCACCGCCTGCCACGCCGACCTGGAGGGGGCGGACCTCCCCCACGGCAAGCCCAAGCGCGTGGACTGCGGCAACTGCCACGGCACGGAGGCGGCGGAGCACGCGAAGTCATTGCACGGCAAGGCCCTCGCCCGCGGAGACAACCTGGCGCCGCGCTGCGTCGATTGCCACGGCAATCACGACATCGCACACGTGCACGACACGAACTCGGCAGTAGCGCCGTTGAAGGTGCCATTCGTCTGCGGGCGCTGCCACCAGGAGGGCACGCCGGTCATGACGCAGCGCAAGATTGACCAGCACAACATCCTGGAGAATTACACCGAGAGTATTCACGGCGAGGGCTTGCTGAAGAAAGGGTTGATTGTGGCGGCCAATTGCGCCTCTTGTCACACGGCGCACTCCATCCTGCCGCACACTGATCCCAATTCGTCCATCAACCGCCGCAACATTGCCGCCACCTGCACCAAGTGCCATGCGCTGATCGAGGTGGTGCATCGCAAGGTCATCCGCGGCGAGCTCTGGGAGAAGAAGGAACACGTCTTGCCGGCGTGCATTGACTGCCACCAGCCGCACAAGGTGCGCAACGTCTACTACGAGCAGGGCATGGCGGACGCCGATTGCATGCGCTGCCACGCCAACCAGGCGCTGAAGTCCGCCGACGGCCGCACGATGTTCGTGCAGGTGCAGGAAGTGGCGAGCAGACGCCACACCAAGGTAGCCTGCAGCCAGTGCCATTCCGAGGTGAACGTCTCCAAATTGCGGCCCTGCGAGACCATCAAGAACCCGGTGGATTGCAGCAAGTGCCACGAGGCGGAAGGCCAGCAGTACCAGCGCAGCACCCACGGGCAGCTCTTCGCCAAGCACGAGCCGAACGCGCCCGTATGCAAGGAGTGCCACGGCACGCACGTCATTCTCAGCAAAGTGGATCCGGCATCGCGAACCTTCCCCACGAATGTTCCCGCCCTCTGCGGCACATGCCACCGCGAGGGCCAGCGCGCCGCGGTGCGCTACACCGGACAGCAGCATGAGATCATCTCCCATTACCGGGAGAGCATCCACGGCAAGGGCCTGCTGCAGAGCGGCCTGACGGTGACGGCGACGTGCACCAACTGCCACACCGCACACGGCGAGCTGCCGACGAAGGACGCCGATTCGACGGTCAACCCGAAGAATCTACCGAAGACTTGCGGCCAGTGCCACCATGGCATCGAGGAGCAATTTGAGCAGAGCGTGCACTCGGTGGCGGTCACCAGAACGGACAAGCCACTGCCGGTGTGCAGCGACTGCCACAGCGCGCATTCCATCCGCCGCGCCGACGAGGATGGATTCAAGCTGGAGATCATGGACAAGTGCGGCCGCTGCCACGTCGAGATTGCGAAGAGCTACTTCGACACCTATCACGGCAAGGTGTCGCGGCTCGGCTACACCAATACCGCCAAGTGCTACGACTGTCATGGCGCGCACGACATCCAAAAGGTGACCGATCCACGTTCGCACCTGAGCCGCGCCAACGTCGTCGAGACCTGCAAGAAGTGCCATTCAGACGCGACGCGGCGGTTCGCAGGCTACTTGACGCACGCCACGCACCACGATCCGAAGAAGTATCCCTTCCTGTTCTGGGCGTTCTGGGGCATGACGTCGCTGCTGGTGGGGACGTTCGTGGTGAGCGGCGTGCACACTTTGCTCTGGCTGCCGCGAGCCTTTGAGATGCGCCGCCAGTTGCGCGCCGAAGAGGCGGAGCTCGAGGCCAAGGCGAGGGCCGGGGCGGAGGAGAAACAGCCATGAGCAAGAACAGTCCAGCGCTGCAGGACGAGGCCCGGCGGACCTCGGCGACCACGAAGGAGCTGGCGCATTACATGAAGCCGGCGGTCGCCATCCAGCGTGAGTTCGTGCGCTTTACCCGCCTGAACCGCGCGCTGCATGCCTGCACGGTGGCCAGCTTCATGACCCTGGCCCTCACCGGCATGACGTTGAAGTTCTCCTACACCTCGTGGGCGGTGCTCCTGTCGCACATCCTCGGCGGATTCCAGACGGCGGGCTACCTGCACCGCTTCGCGGCGGTGGTGATGTTCAGTGCCTTCGTCGCCCACCTGGTGGACCTGACGAAGCTGAAGAAGCGCAAGTACGCCACTTGGAAGGCGATGCTTCTGGGACCGAACTCGATGATCCCGATGAAGCCGGACCTCGACGAGTTTCTCGCCACCATGAAGTGGTTCCTCCACCTTGGTCCCAAGCCGGAGTACGGGCGCTGGACGTACTGGGAGAAGTTCGACTACTTCGCCGTCTTCTGGGGCATCTTCATCATCGGTTCCACCGGGCTCACCCTGTGGTTTCCGGTGTTCTTCACGCGCTTTCTGCCGGGCGCGTTCATCAACGTCGCCACCATCATCCACAGCGACGAGGCCCTGCTGGCCACGGGCTTCATCTTCACCGTGCACTTCTTCAACACGCACCTGCGTCCGGAGAAGTTTCCGATGGACACCACCATCTTTACCGGGCGCATGGAGCTGGCCGAGCTCAAACGCGACAAGCGCAAGGAATACGATGCACTGGTTGCCAGCGGCGAGCTCGAGCAGCACCTGGCCGAACCGCAGCCGGAGATCGTGGTCCGGACGATCCGCTTCTTCGCGTGGGTCGCGCTGAGTATCGGATTCAGCATCGTGGTGTGGATCGTCTACGCGATGCTCTTCGCGTACCGCTAGAAGACGGCGCAGTTTGACGCCAGCGAGGACGTGGCGCAGTATAGCGGTGCGGCCGAGATCCCAACGGGAACAGACGCTGTAATCTCTCTCAGGAGTCATGCCGGATGAGTGATACCGGAAAGTCACCCATTCCTCCGGAGGAAGACCTCAAATTGTCTTCCCTCATACGCAACTACGTCAGCCTGATCGGCCTGGCAATGGCGATTGTGGCGCTGGTGAACTTCGTCTTTTTGTTTGTGGTCGACGTGTTCTCATCGCGCCCCAGCCCGTACGTCGGGATCCTCGCCTACATGGTCGTGCCGGGGTTCTTGATCCTCGGCCTGGCGCTGGTCCCGATCGGCATATTGCGCGAACGCAGGGCCCGGCGGCAGCATGTACCAAGTATTCCCAAGTTTCCGCGCATTGACCTGAACAGCCCGGCACACCGCAGCTCGGTGGCGTTCGTACTGTCGTTCGTCATCCTATTCGTGGTGCTCAGCGCAGTGGGCAGCTACCGCGGCTATGAGTACACCGACTCCACACAGTTCTGCGGGCAGCTCTGCCACTCGGTGATGGATCCGGAGTTCATTGCGCACCAGCAGTCGCCGCACGCCCGCGTGCGCTGCGTGGACTGCCACGTGGGAGAGGGCGCGGGGTGGTACGTGCGCTCCAAGCTGAGCGGTGCGCGCCAGGTGTTCAAGACCATCTTCAACACCTATCCGCGGCCCATCGAGACCCCGGTGGCGAACCTGCGCCCCGCGCCGGAGACCTGCGAACAGTGCCACTGGCCCAAGAAGTTCTGGGGCGCGCAGTTGCGAGTCGTCAACACTTTCGGCACCGACGAGAAGAACACGCCGCGCCAGCTGCAGTTGCTCATCAAGACGGGCGGCGGCGACCCCAGCCTGGGCATGGCGGCCGGCATCCACTGGCACATGAACATCGGGCATCAGATCGACTATCGTTCCGACGTGAAGCGGCAGGCCATCTCCTACGTGCGCCTGCTTGATCGCGCCACCGGCAAGGTGACGGAATATTATGCGGCTGGCGCCGACCCGTCGAAAGTCGCGGACCTGTCCCAGAAACGCATGGACTGCGTGGACTGCCACAACCGTCCCACGCACATCTACATGGCACCGGACCGCTCGGTGGACGCGGCGCTGCTGGCGCACCGCATTGACCCCACACTGCCTTTCGCAAAGGCGCAGGGCGTGGAAGTGCTGAGCGCTCCTTACAAGACGACCGACGAGGCGATGCAGGCCATCGCGAGCAAGATTCCGGCGTTCTACCGCGAGAAGTATCCGGAGATCGCCGGCGCTCGCGCCAGAGACGTGCAGCAGATGGTGACCGAGCTACAGGCCATCTTCAAGAGATCCATCTTCCCAGAGATGAAAGTGGACTGGCGCACGCACCCGGACAACATCGGGCACTTCTACTTCAACGGCTGCTTCCGCTGCCATGACGGCAGCCACACCAGCAAGGATGGCAAGACGATCACCAAGGATTGCAATGTCTGCCACACCATGCTGGCGCAGAAGGAGGGGGACGCCCCGGTGGAAGGTTCGGCCATGGGCGTGAGCTTCAAGCACCCGATAGACCTCGGCGACATGACGGCGGTCAATTGCTCCGACTGCCACGGCGCGCAAGCCGCGCAGTAAACGATCTGTCCTCTCCACCGGCCCGGCCGGCGCGCCGGGCCTTTTCATGAGCGCGGAAATCAGCAGCTGGGGTCTGGAGCAACGGCGCGAGCGATCCGGCGCAGCTCATTCTAAGACATTCTTTTTGAGCGAGTTATGTGAGTGATAATAATCACAGGTTGTCGTGACTTCAGTCACGGCTGCTTGGGTCGTGCTCGCCTAATCTGGATTCGGTGGCCGAGAAGCGGCAACGCGGAAGTCAGGCCAACTGAGGAGATGCAATGAGCGCGAATGCGCAAACGTGTGCAGGAGAGCACAAGCCGCGCCTCGTCTTCTGGGAAGTCACCAAGGGCTGCAACCTGCGCTGCGTGCACTGCCGGGCCACGGCAACCGAGCTGGCATCGCCCACCGACATGCCCACGGAGAAGGCACTCGACATCATCAACCAGATCGCCGATTTTGCCAGTCCCATCCTTGTGCTGAGCGGCGGCGAGCCGCTCTACCGCGCGGACATCTTCCAACTGGCGAAGCACGCCACCGGCCGCGGCCTGCGCGTGGCGCTGGCCACCAACGGCACGCTGGTAACGCGCGAGCTGGCGGCCAAGATCGTGGACTCCGGCGTGAAGCGGGTCTCCATAAGCCTGGACGGTTCGGACGCGTCGACCCATGACACCTTCCGCGGAATTCCGGGGGCGTTCGACGCCGCCATGTATGGCTTTCGCAATCTGAAGGCCCTGGGCATGCCGGTGCAGATCAACATGACGGTGGCGCAGCACAACGCCGCGCAACTCCCCAAGGTCCTGCAGATGGTGCGCGAGCTGGGCGCAGACGCGCTGCACACCTTCCTGCTGGTACCGGTGGGCTGCGGCGTGGACATCGCCGATGAGCAGATGGTCCCGCCGGAGGAGTACGAGCGCATTCTCAACTGGTTCTACGATCAGGCACAGTTGGGTGACATCGAGATGAAGGCGACCTGCGCACCGCACTACTTCCGCGTGGTGCGCCAGCGCCGGGCAGCGGAACGCAAGCAGACTGGCTATGGAGCGTCGCCCGCGGAGCAGCAGCCGGCGATCGGCCCGACGGAGATGACCATGCCGGGCGCGACCGGCATCAACCTGAAGCCGGGGCATAGTCAGTTCGGCAGCAGCGGCCTGCGGCACGACGGGATGCCGCACGGGCACCCAGGCAGCGATCCGAGCGCGATGAACGCCATGACCAAAGGATGCCTTGCGGGCACGGGTGTCTGCTTCATCTCGCATGAGGGCGAGGTCTTCCCCTGCGGCTACCTGCCGGCGCTGGCTGGAGACCTGCGCAAGCAGAACTTCGCGGAGATCTGGCAGGACTCGGTGGTCTTCGGCACGCTGCGTGACACCGAGAAGTTGACGGGCAAGTGCGGCGCCTGCGAGTTCCGCAACGTTTGCATGGGATGCCGCGCGCGGGCGTATGCGGCTTGCGGCGACTACATGGCGGAGGAACCATTCTGCGTCTACACGCCGAAAGCGATGGCGAAAGGTTAGTTGGGAAAATCGGCGGCCGGCATCGAGGATGGGCCGACGCACAAGAATGAAAAAGGCGGACGTGGGGTCCGCCGGGGATGAACGGGTCATCAACCGCCTGTTGGGACAAAGATGGGAGCATTGATAAGCCAGATTCACAGCGATGATGCGGTGCGCAATCGCATCCGTTTGCTGGTTCTGCCGCGGGAACACGGCGCGTGGGGCCTGCTGCTGATTCCGTTCTCCGTGGGTACGTTGGTCGGCATGCCCATGCAACGCGAGCATGGATTCTCAAGTACGGCCCTATTGCTGACGGCGACCATCGCGCTCTTCTGCGCACACACACCGCTGGAGAGTTACCTGGGGCTCAGTCCCATGAAGGCGCGCACGCCCGAGGAGAAGCGGGTCGCGCTGCAGGCGCTGGCGTTGCTACTTGCTCTCGCCGCCGTGAGCCTGGCGCTGCTGTTCAGGATGCTGGGCGGAACGGAGCTGCTGGTCATCGGCATGGTGGCCGGCACTGCGCTGGCCCTTCAGGGCGTATTGCGGCAGTGGGGACGCCCGACGCGTATGCTTTCGCAGGCGGTGGGCTCCATCGCGCTGACCTCCACTGCGGCGGCGGCCTACTTCGTGGCGACGGGCTCACTCGACCGCACCGCACTCGCGCTCTGGTTTGTCTGCTGGCTCTTCGCCGGTGATCAGATCCACTATGTGCAGGTTCGCCTGCGTAGCGCGAAGGTCGGCGGTGCGAAGCCGCGAGTCACAAGATCGTACTGGTTCCTGACGGGGCAGTTGGTGATGCTGGCGCTGGTGGCGGCCGGAGGTTACTTCGGCCAGCTGCCGCCGCTGACCGCCGTGGCGCTTGTCCCCGTGGTCGTTCGCGGCATCTTCTGGCTGAAGGATGACTCAGAAGGCCTCGACGTGCCCTGGCTAGGCGTGACCGAGTTGCTGCACGGCGTCACCTTCGGCGTGTTGCTCACATCAGTTTTCTACCTGCATCGGTAAACCGCTCGCGGAGCCGGGCAGACCTCCTGAAGAACGCCGGTGGAGAGATCCATCGGCGTTGTTTTTTCCCGCCGCGCCGCGAGCGTACAATCATGCGCATGACGGTGTCCACCAGTGGTCCAGCAGCGACGGTGAAGCGCGTGGCAATCTTCTCCACCCTCACGGAGAAGCAGTTGGAGTTCGTGCGCGCGCGCCTGGTGGAACGGCACGTCCACCCCGGCGACCTCATCTTTGCCGAGGGCGACGCCTGCATGGGGCTCTACATCGTGCACGAGGGCGGCGTGCGCGTCTTCAAAACCTCCGCCGCCGGGCGGGAGCAGACGCTGGCTATCGAGGGCCCCGGCTGCTCCATTGCCGAGCTTCCGGTCTTCGACGGCGGGCGCTACCCGGCCTCGGCGCAGGCGATCGCACCTTCCACGCTGCTCTTCCTCAGCAAGCAGGACTTCCGCGCCATGTGCCTGCAGGACCCGGAGCTGGCTCTGAACGTGCTTGCCGCGGTGGGTGCGCGGTTGCGGCGCTTGGTGGGCATCATCGAGGAGCTGTCCTTCACCACCGTCCGCCACCGGCTAGCGGCGCTGCTGCTGCGCTTGGCGAAGACCGAGGGCCGCAAGACGGCAGAGGGGGTGCAGATCACGCTGCCGCCCACCAACCAGGACATCGCGGCGCAAATCGGCACGGTGCGCGAGCTGGTCTCGCGCAACCTGAGCCGCTTTCAGGCCGAAGGGCTGCTGAAGGTGGAAGGCCGCACGGCGGTCATCCCTTCGCCGGAGAGACTTTCACAAGAAGTTGATCGCGAGTAGGGAGCGCGAGCAAGGCGTTGACTGGGCCTGGCGCGACGCTTATGAACTTGCGCGCTGGAATCACCTCAATCTCGTGCCCTGGGCATAATGCTCCACCGCTGACTTTCCCGGATGCATACATCCAGTCTGTAAAATCTTCTTGCAAGCGCGTTGTGCACGTAGATCTTGCGGTAGAATTACGTCAAGGCGTGTCTACGCGGTATAGGCGCGCTATCGTCTCCATCCACTAACGCCGATTTCCAGGCACTTCGCGAATCCCCGCCAGCAACAGTTCCGCCTGGAGGTGCACCATGAACGCGCTGCTCATCTATCCCAGATTTCCCGACACCTACTGGAGTTTCAAACACGCGCTTTCATTCGTGGGAAAGCGTGCCGCGCAGCCTCCGCTGGGACTCATGACGGTTGCCGCGCTGCTTCCCGGGAACTGGAAGAAGCGGCTGGTTGACACCAACGTGGAGCGGTTGACGAATTCGGACCTGGCGTGGGCGGATGTCGCACTGGTGGGCGGGATGCAGGTGCAACAGGAGCATCTGACGGCGATCATCGAGCGTTGCCGTGCGCGTGGCCTGCGAACGGTGGTGGGCGGTCCCATCACCAGCAGCGTGACCGCGGAGGCGCTCAAGGCGGACCATGTGGTCATCGGCGAGGCCGAGGATCTGATCGCAACCCTGGCGCACGATCTGGAAGCGGGCGAGGCGCGGCCCGTATACGAGGCGGCCGAAAGGCCGGACATGTCGCGCAGTCCGTTGCCGGACCTGAGCCTGATCAAGATGAAGCGCTACACCAGCATGACCATACAGTATTCGCGCGGGTGTCCGTTCAACTGTGAGTTCTGCGACATCATCGAGATCTACGGCAGGCAGCCGCGCACCAAAGCCGTTGCGCAGGTGCTGGCCGAACTGGACCAATTGCGGCAGGCGGGTTGGCATGATGCCGTCTTTGTGGTGGATGACAACTTCATCGGCGACAAGAAACGCACGAAAGCCCTGCTGGCCGCGATGGCGGAATGGGGACGGGAGCACAGACACCCCTTCTCATTCCTCACGGAAGCTTCCATAAATCTGGCGGATGACCTGGAGCTGCTGCAATTGATGAAGGACGCCAGATTCGCTTCAGTGTTTCTGGGAATCGAGACTCCGGATGAGTGCAGCCTGATTGCGAATCACAAACTGCAGAATACGCAGCGCGACATGCTGGAGAGCATCAAGCTGATCCAGCAGCACGGAATCGAAGTGATGGGCGGCTTCATTCTCGGCTTCGACACCGACCGTGAGGACATCTTCGACCGGATGGCGGAGTTTATCCAAAAGAGCGCCATCCCCGTGGCCATGGTGGGATTGCTGCAGGCCATGCCCGGGACGCAGCTCTTCCGCCGGTTGCGGGGCGAGGGCCGGATTCTGGACGCAGGGAATGGAGACAACACCGATTGCAGGCTGAATTTCCTGCCACGCATGGACGCGACGCGACTGGTGGAAGGCTACCGTTCCGTGATGAAACGGATCTACTCCTACGAGGCCTACTATGAGCGCGTCAAACTGCTGCTCAGCCGTTGCCATCAGCCAAGCGGGAAAGTGCGCTTGAACTACGGGAACCTCCGCGCCCTGGTCTCCTCGATCGTGCGCCAGGGGCTGATCAGCAGGGGCCGGTTCTGCTACTGGAAGTTCGCGCTGACTGCTGCCACAAGGTATCGCCGCTCCTTCGGCATGGCCATGACCCTGGCAGTCAAGGGTTATCACTTCCAGATTATGACGAAGCGGTTGATGGAGACGGAGTGAGAGTCGCGATCTGAACGTCTGCGCGCGGTCATACGATCGGTGGAGAAGCTGTCGGCGGAGCTTGATATCGAATAGCGGAGGTTGCAGCAATGGGTCGCTCATGGATGTCCATCGCAGCGATCACTGCTGCTCTCACAGTAGTATCGGTTTTTCCCGCGCAGACGGCTTCCCAGGCCCATCCTTACCAGTTCGAGGTTCGGGAGGCGGCGACGGCGACTAAGATCGCCAAGGTAGCTTTCGAGCAAGAATTCGGCAGGCAAGAGTTGAATCGGCTACGCTGGTTCGAAGCAACCTTGGAGGGCGACCACTGGAAGGTATATGGCCATCCGTACAAGCGTGGCCGGGGACCAAGAACCACGGGCGACAGCTGGGATTTCATAATCGCCGTCCGGGGAGGTACGGTTCTATCAATCAGCGCGGAGATGTAGCGAACGAATTTGAGTCATTAGGTTGCATTAGAAAGCGGGCCGCCGAGGCGGCCCGCAGCACATTTCTAGGTCTTTCTGTCTTCTACTTCGCCGGCGGTTCCGGCGCGGGAGCCAGTTTGGTGAAGACAGTCTCATCCACCGGCGGGTTCGCCACGAAGTTCTTGAGCGTTGTCTCGCGGCTGAGCTGGCCGTTCTCCATGGTGGAGATCTTAGTCGGCAAATTGATGCCGTCGAAGGGCTTCCATTCGGAGAAGATCAGCACGCGCTTCACCGGTCCCGCCGGGCCCACTGTGTCGTATGAGGACTGCAGCAGGCGTCCACTTTGCGGATCGAGAAGCCAATGCAACCGCGGACCATTCGCCGCGACATCGAGCCCGGCCACGTCTTTGCCATCGAGCTTCTCGGCGCCGGTGGCGGCGAATATGTATGCCGGATCGTCGGCGTGCATGGCAACCGCGAGCATGTCGCGCTTGAAGCTCTCGCCTGCGTCATTGCGTGCGGTGGCGGGCATGTCGCGGACCTGTCCGCCGGCTGACATATAGGCCACCTGCGGCGAGATGACTGTCAGCATCGGGCCGAAGGGCATGTCCACCCTGGTGTAGCTGCGGTCGGGCGGAATGCGTGTGTCCTCCACTTCGACGTTGATGGCTCCCTGGGGCGTCTGCTGCTGCAACGTCACGAACTGGCGGTAGCTCTTAATGGGCCGCAGCTTGTCGGCGCCGCCAAGGGCGTCCACGAACTTCGCGATGAGCGCCTTGCCCTCGGGATTGCCCTGAGCGGTTGTGGCCACAGCCGGTGCAGCTCCCTTGGGTGCGGTCGGAATGGCGATATCCACGTCACTGACCGGGCCGAGGACGGAGAGAGTCTTCTCGAACTCGGCGGCGTTGCCCACCACCAGTGTGGACTGCTTCTCCGGGTGGATGTACTGGCGGGCGACGCGCAGAACGTCCTCCGCCGTTACTTTTTCAACGCTGGCGCGGTAACGCTCCAGGAAGTCTGCCGGGTAATGGTAAAACTCGTAGGCCATGCGCTCGTGCAGGACCTTCTCCGGGGAGTCGAAATTGAAGATGAAGGAGTTGAGAATAGAGTCCTTGGCGCGGCGCAGCTCCGCGTCGCTGGGCGGCGTCTTCTGCAGGTTCTCCATCTCCTCGCGCAGGCCCTTGATGGCATCGAGCGTGGTCTCGGTCTTGGTGCCGATCACCATCACGAAGAGCCCCGGATGGTCGAAGGTGGCGCCCAGGCCTCCGCCCACCGCATAGGCAAGACCCTTCTTCGTGCGAAGGTTGCTGAAGAGTCGCGATGAGAAGCCACCGCCGAACACTTCGTTCATCACCTCGGCGGCGAAGTAGTCGGGGTTGTCGCGGCGAATGCCGAGCCCGACGACGCGGATCTCGCTCTGGTTCACGTCCTCCTTGTTCACCACGTACACACCGGGCTTCGCCGGGGCAGGCAGCGTCTGTATGCTCACCACCTGCCGGCCCTTCTCCCATGATTCGAACGTCTGGCGCAGAAGCGCTTCCATCTGTACCGGGTCGAAGTCGCCGGAGATGCCGAGGATGATGTTGTTGGGCGCTGTGTGCACCTTGTGCCATTCCACAAGATCGTCGCGGGTGATGGCTGAGACGGTGTAATACTCTGCCACGCGGGCGTAAGGGCTCTCCGGGCCGTAGCCGAGGAAGCGGGCTTCGCGCCGCGCGATGGAGCTACTGTCATCGTTGCGCCGTGCGATGACGGAGTTCCACTGCTTCTTCTCCAGGTCAAGCTTGTCTTCGCGGAAGGCGGGGTTGCGCAGCAGATCGAGGAAGACACCGAAGACGTCGTTGAAGTCCTCTTTCAGGCAATTGAAGCTGATGCTGGTGCTGTCGCCGCCACCGTTGGTCTCCACCTTGGCGGCGCGAGCCTCCAGAAAGTCGTCGAGGGCATCGCCGGTCTGCTTGTCGGTGCCGCCGGTGCGCCAGACATCTCCATAGATATCCACCATGCCAATCTTTACGGCAGGCTCTTCCTGCGAGCCGCCGCGGATGCGCATGGTGCCGGAGATGAGCGGCAACTCGTGATCTTCCTGGAGGAAGATGACCATGCCGTTGGCCAACTCGATCCGTTTGGGTTGCTGCGGCTTGAACGCGGGCAGCGGAGGAATGGCGATCTTGTGCCAGTCGGTGGCGACTCCGGCGGGCGCGGGCTTGGTCGGAGCAGGCTTGGCGGGAACCGCCTGCTGCGCCGAGAGGGTGAGGGTGGTGCAGAGCAGCAACAACGCGGCAAGTAGAAGAACCCTGTGCTTCATCACTTTGCCCCCTTGGTGGCGGTCTCCATCATGCAGACCGTGCGGTTGTTCTCGACGAAGGTGGCGTTGGCCACGCGCCGGATGTCCTCTTTGGTGACCTTGTCGATGCGGTCGATCTGGCGGAAGAGTTCGCGCCAGTCACCGTAGTGAAGCTGCATCTCTGCCAGCTCAGAGGCGAGTCCATTGTTGTCCGCCAGGCCGCGGATGAGCGCGGCGCGGGCCCTGGTCTTCACCATCTTCAGCTCCTCGTCACTCACATCGGTGGTCCTGAGCTTTTCGATCTCTTCGCGGATGGCGTCCTGGACCTCCTTGTTGGTGTGGCCGGAGGTGGGCACGCCGTAGAAGGCGAAGAGATTCTCATACTTGAAGCCGGGGAAACCGGAGAAGCCGCCGGCCTGGATTGCGATCTTGCGATCGCGCACCAGCGTGCGGTAGAGGCGCGAGGTGCGGCCCTCGGACATCAGGTCGCTGATTACGTCATAGACCGCATCGTCGGGGCTGAGATAGTTTGGGCGCCGGTAGCCTTCGAGGTAAACCGGCTGCGAGGGGTCCTTCAGGACCACGCTGCGCTCGGAGTTCTGGCGAGTCTCCACGGGCGAGTACTCTTCCGGCTTCGGCGCCGCGGGGAGCCGTCCGAAGTAGCGTTCCACGATGGCGAAGACCTGAGCCGGGTCCACGTCACCCACGACGGCAACCACCATGTTGCTGGGCACGTAGTAGCGCTTAAAGAACTCCATGGCGTCCGTGGCGGAGAAATGCTGCAAGTCCTGCATGTAGCCGATGCCGGGGCGGTGGTAGGGGCTGGCGTCAAAGGCGACGCTGAGGAACTGCGCCACGGCGCGGCCGATGGGGCTGCTGTCCACCCTCATGCGGCGCTCTTCCATCACCACGTCGCGCTCGCGGTAGAACTCGCGCATCACCGGGTGCAGAAAGCGCTCGGACTCAAGGTAGGCCCAGAGCTCGATGCGGTTGGCTGGCATGGAGTACTCGTACTGCGTGACGTCCTCGCCTGTGCTGGCGTTCAAACCAACGCCGCCACTGCGCTCCACGATCTCGCCGAACTCGTTCTTGATGGCGTACTGGTCGGCCTCAGCGCGGGCATCGAGCCAGGCCTTCTCCAACTGTGCCAGCTTCGCCTTGTCCTGTCCCACGGTCTTCTGGCGTTCGCGGTCGTACTCACGGTACGCCTGCTCCACCTTCTCCAGGGCAAGCTTCTCCTTGGGGTAGTTGGTGGTGCCGATGACGGTGCTGCCTTTGAACGCCATGTGCTCCATCATGTGCGCAAGGCCGGTCTTGCCGAGCGGGTCCTGGGCATCGCCGGCGTCCACGATGGTGCGGAAGGAGAAAACCGGGGCCTCCGGGCGGCGCAGCACGAGCACGGTGAGCCCGTTGGAAAGCTTCTTGACGGTGACGCGCTTCTCAAAGGACGCAAGGTCCTGAGCGTGCGCCAATGAGAGGAAGAGGAACAGGAACAGCAGGGGAAGGAAGAGTCTGAGTCGCTTCATCGTGCCTCCGCGGGCGCACTCGGGGCGCGTCCGACTAGGCGAAGGTATAGTCCGGCGGCGGGGAATGTCAAACCCGGCCGCGGGCGTTGCCGCTGTTGACGGCGACACGGACTCCCGAGTTTTGCAATTGTCCGCCGGGAGGAGCACTATGGGCGCGTACATGGTCAGTTAGAACTCGGCACAGAGAGGAGGCCGCCATGCAGTTGGTCTTCACCGTCGAGGAACTGAAGGTCCTGGCTGATACGCTCTTGGAGTGCGAGGCGCGGGCGCGCCACCAGGCGAACAACCCCGTTACACCGCTGCTGCAGAAAGTCCTGGCGCGTGACCTCCGCCTTGGAGTGGACGAGCTCGAGGACATGGAGCAGATGCTGAAAGACGCAGCCGCGCGGCTCAAGTGCGAGCTAGATGAAACGCCCGCAGGCGCCCGAAAGGACGAGCTGCTCCGCCGCCAGGAGATGCTGGAGCGCGTCATTGACCGCGTCACCGAGGCCTGCGTGATGGCCTGAGCGCATTCGTTTGCGTCTTGTTCACGCAATGGGCTGGGAGAGGCGTTCGTGGAAGATGCGCAGGCGGCCTTCGTGATCGTAGGCGAAGACCTGCGTGGCGCGTCGGCGCTTGTAGCGCACTTCACCGTAAACCTTGAGACCAGCGAGAGCGGACAGCGTCCTGAGTCACTTTGCAGGAAGAGAGAAGTGTTCGTGGAAGATGCGCACATGGCCGTCCTGGTCTAAGGCGAAGACCTGGGAGGCGCGTCCGCCCTCGATGTGCTCTTCAGCATTTTTGTGGCCCGAGACATGGGTGGCATCAAAATCGAAATTGTAACTGGCCACGGCGACAGTGTTACCCAAGAACACCACATCAAGCTGACTGGTCTGCACGCGCACCACGGTCAACGCGCCGAAGTACTCGCGCTCGCGGCGGGTGGCTGCCAGGCGGCCCGGCTCGGCGCGGGAGCTCATCGAACTGAAGACGCTGCATTCATGAGCATAGAAGTCCGAGAGCTCCTGGGGGTCCTTGCCGATAATCGAATCCCAATATCGCCGGACTTCGTCGCGAATCAACTCCTGCGTTAGTTTCGGAGCAGCTGTGTTATCCGTAGGCATGGCGTTCTAGCGATAGTTTACGCCTGCGCCCGCGGAAGAAAAGGGAAATTCAAGAGCCGAGCCGTTACAATATGGGGTCACATCAGGATCTGAACAGCACTTCGCAGGAAAGTTCCGGAGCAGGGCGACGGAGGAGATGATGCAAGGCTGGAAGAGAGCACTCGTGATCGGCAGCTTGGCGGCTGGCGCGGTGGCTGTGGCGGGACGCAAGCGCCCGCTCGGTTTCGCCTTGATCGCGGGCGGGCTGGCGCTGGCGGCGTCGGAGTATCCGGAACGGTTCGAGGCTATCTGGGAAGACGCGCCCCAGTACCTGAGCCGCGCGCTGCGCATCTTCGGCACCCTGCAGCGGGCCGGCGAGCATGCATTGGAAGAGGCGGGCCGGCGGGGGATGGCGGTGTACCACGAATTCGAGGAGGATTACAGCGTCTGACTCCCGGCGAAGGACTGAATGCCCCGCTGGACCGCGGGGCGTTTTTGCTGGAGAACTGATCTTAACTCGGGTCCGGGTGCCGGCCCGATGTGCCGCAGCCCGGAAGGTGACGCACGCCCTGCGGCTTCCCGGCACAGATTCCTGCAACCAGAGATGGAAGGCAGGGTGTCCTTTGTGCGGGGTCGGGGAAATGCAGGGGAAGACCTAAGAGTCAGGGCAAATCACCTTAATTCCATCCGGGTGGACAGGCGGACGCCGCCTGCTTGCAATGGAGACACAAGCGCCGCCGCCCGCGCCAGAAGGCGGAGCAGTCTTGGGAGTAAAGCGCTTACCTTGGGGAGGCGCCTACCTTAGGAGAATCAGGCCCGGCGGCTTTATCTTCCTCCGCCCTGATGTTGCCACTTTCATTGACGAAAAATGCACGCAGGTCGGGCTGTGGCTGTGCCGGGGTCATCCAGAGGGCATAGCTCTTGGTGCCACCCTGGAACTTCACCGTGTAGTCGCCGCGCGTGGTGCTCACCATCCGGCGGGTGAAGGAGCCGTGGCCCACCAGTTGCGCCAGCGAGGTCGCGTAAACCGAGTGTTTTTGGTGGTATAGGTACTCGGCGTTGGTCACCACCCGCATGTACCCCAGCGCGGCGGCCTCCTTGTCAGACCGGGCGGGGTCGCCGTTGAACTTCGGTTGGTATGACTGCTGCGCCAGGCAGACGGCGGAGAACAGCGTGCAACAGAGAATTGCAACCACGATGTTTCGCGACATGAATCCTCCCGTCGTATTGGAGAACCGCAGGGCCACCCCGGTGCTGCCCGCAGGTACACGTCCTGTAGTTCACCACACTTTGGTTCAAACGGCTGGTAAAGATGAGGCAACAAGACTATGCTACGACGCAACAGTATTAGGTGCCACGATGAAAAATTCAAATCCCAGCACCTCGCGCAA
>Ga0209777_10002252_pt1 | contig 25855 bp, 30 predicted proteins | sample FrelakmetHBP12HB_FD_187147 | JGI IMG/M metagenome (GOLD analysis project Ga0209777, IMG submission 187147) | Freshwater lake sediment microbial communities from the University of Notre Dame, USA, for methane emissions studies -HBP12 HB (SPAdes)... | ecosystem: Environmental > Aquatic >... | reverse complement strand
TGCACGACCTCATACCCAGCCATCAACCTCTGCTTCCTGGTCAGTGGGCCTGACCACGCGCGAAAGCGTGCTTATGTTATGAGGATTTCTTCTTGCTCACTTTGTTTCCGAACTCGTCCAGCTTCTGTTCGAGTTGTTTTTGCCTTAAAGAGATGGTGTAGTCGCCGCGTGTTCTCTCGAGAACGCCTCGCACCATATCGGTGGTACGCCTCAAGCCGCCGGTCAGGGCATCGTGAAAATCTATGGTCACCAGAAGGCTGTAGATGTCGTCCATAGCCCAGAGTATTTCTTCACAACGCTCGATCTTGCCCTCTCTCAAGGTATCGAGCAGGTGCCGTCTCATCTCGCCTGCTGCCTCGCCGAGTCCGTTGAGGTAAGCGGCGTAGCTCACGCCAAGCTCATCGGGATCGGGCAGGGTTTCACCTGCCACCAGAGCCAGAGTGATGCAGGCCTCGGCATACTCCTTTTGGCCGTTGTGCACAAAGCCTCCGTAGAGCAGCTCGCCGTGCTTGGCGAGGGTGCGACTCATATCTTTGACATTGGCGCGAGCTGAGCCTATAAGCTCTCTTGCCTGGTCGAATTCCCCACGATGCACGGCCCGGATAGCATTGGCGCTGAAGCGAATGGCTTCCCTAGAAAGATCCAATCCCCTCTCGCGGGCGCTATCTTCTGTTGCGAAGTAAGCGCGAACTTTCTCTCCAACCGTGTCGAGCCTTGCAGTGGGTCTATTCATTTGGCACTTCCTCTGTTTATTATCTCTGTAAGCCTTTGGCTTGCCTCTTTGACATTGTCGGCACCGAGCACCGCACTGATCACGGCGACTGCGTCAGCGCCGGCGCCGATAACTTTGCCGATATTATCCTCGTTTATGCCGCCGATAGCAACTACAGGCACTGACACTTTGCTTTTCACCTGTCGCAATGTTTTAAGTCCGGCAAGCCTTGTCGGTGACTTCGACGGCGTAGGATAGATGCAGCCTACCGCTATGTAATCGGCGCTTTCCTTTTCGGCTTCAAGCGCTTCTTCCAGTGTGGCTGCAGAGCAGCCCAGTATTTTATCCCCGGGCAACATCTTGCGGGCGGTCTCGGTAGGCAAATCCTCCTGCCCGATGTGGAGGCCATCGGCGTCGGAGGCTATGGCCAGGTCGATATAGTCGTTCACAATAAATAGTACATTGGACTCGGCACATACCTTTTTAAGCTCTCGAGCCAGGGGCACAAGCATGCCTTTGGGCCGCAGCTTATCTCGGAGCTGTATCATTCGGGCGCCGCCTTGAATCGCCTGACGGGCGACATCGAGCTCACTTCGTCCTCTCAGTGCCTGGGTATCTACTATCACGTAGAGCCCGGCGACCTGCTCTTTCTTGTTATGGCGAAGCAACTCCAATACTATCTTCTGCTCAAGCGTGTAGAGGGCGAAGCGGGCGTGCTTAAATTTGTCCCAGTCCAAGCCGAAATCGTCGCCCTGGACCTTGGCTAACTCTTCGAGGACCCGCAGGGATTGCTGAACACGGCGCGAGTTTGCGCTAACCAGGCTGACGGTATCAGCTCGCTCGGCCTCGCTATCTACATCCAGGAAGGCTCCTACGTCCTCCCCAGCCTTTCGAGCGCTCAGGAGCCTTTTCTGAAGCGACCGGTCTTTGGGCAACAGCTCATGGCGCATATTTTTCAACTCTTCGCTGAGTTCGGGGTCGTTCAGAATGAAGCGTGTGATATCTTCGAGGAGGCGTAGTCCCTCGCCGATACGATTGAGGTTAACATCAAGAATGCGCAGCATATCGAGGTGATCCTAAAGCAGTTCCTTGAGAGGCTTGGGCATCTCGCCCTCTCTGGCGGCAGCAATTGACTCTTTAACTCCGGAGAAGGTATCTCTATATTCATCACTATCCATATCCACGCCGAGGTCTTTGAGCCTCTTCTCGGTCCATCTGCCTATGTTGCGCGGGTCTTTGTAGTAGTCAGGGTCTTTAGGGATTGCAGCGGCCGGGCCCGACTGTTCCCAGACATCCTTCGTTGTCCTGTGGTAAGCGAATCCGGAGATGCAGCGGTCGAGGCTGCTGCTGCCGCAGGCAGGGCATACTGGGTTCTGGGGAGGGCTAAAGCTCCTCACGAAGAAGCTTGCCTTCTGTTGACATGACTTGCAGAAAAATTCATATATAGGCATAATCGCTCACTCCGCTTCCGCGCCTCCTGTTTCCATGTCTCCCCCCATCTCAGTCTGTTTGAAATCCTGTACCACCTTGTTCATGTCCTCGCCCGCATCCAGTCGGCTGAGAAGCTCCTCGGACTCGGGGGTAACATCCTCGCCGGTGGCGCGCGCCATCTTACGGCTCCACTCGGCGAGGGCGCGAGGGTCATTCCTCATCAGCCCGCTCGTGAGTTTGGAGTCAGAGAGTATCTCGTCATAGACGCCTCTATCGTTTTTGGACCTGCGCACCGCAAAAGAGGAGTAGATACGGCTGAGTTCTTTGCTGCCGCACCTGTTACAGCTTGGGTTGGTGGGTGGAGAGAAGCCCTGGACAAATATATCCACGCGGCGTCGGCAGTTAGAACATCGGTATTCGTAAATCGGCATTTTCAGGTAACCTGCTAGCTGGAAGTGCTGTCTTTCCAGATTCGATTTTACCATAGAATTGCTTCGTAGTAAACCTGTGCGTACCGGTAAAGCACCATGCTATAATGAGGGAGCGAACGTGGAGTTGCCAATGAACAGCGATTCAGCCAAACCACTGGGAATTACTCGCTGCGGAAATATGGAATTCAGTTGGGGGCAGCGCACCTATGTTATGGGCATAGTTAATGTTGACCCTGATTCCTTCTCTGGAGACGGGCTGCGCGATGCTGAATCCGCTATTAACCGGGGGAAGCGTTTCGCTGCTGAAGGCGCTGATATCATAGACGTGGGCGGGGAGTCCACCCGGCCCGGCTTTAAGCCTATCTCCGCTGACGAGGAACTGGGGCGCGTGATGCCCGTTATAGAGAAGTTGGCCTCCGAATTATCTGTGCCGGTGAGCATAGATACTTATAAGTCAGAGGTGGCGCGCAGGGCAGTGGCGGCGGGGGCGAAAATGATAAACGATGTCTGGGAACTGAAGCGCGATCCCGAGCTGGCGCGAGTGGCGGCGGAGGCATGTGTACCTCTGGTCATCTCTCAAAATCAAAGGGACTCCCGCTTTCACGACTTCTTCCCCGAGCTTATCGCCAGCCTCAAAAGAAGCATTCAGGTGGCGTTGGATGCCGGTGTGGCCTGGAATAATATCATCATTGACCCCGGCGTGGGTTTTGGCAAAACGGCTGAGCAAAACGTGGAGATTGTGCGCCGCCTGGCGGAACTGAAGGTGCTGGGGAGACCCATCCTTCTGGGCACCTCGCGCAAGTCTTTCATCGGGCAAGTGCTCGATTTGCCTGTCGACCAGCGCCTGGAGGGGACGGCAGCTACCGTAGCTATCGGCATCGCCAACGGCGCCGATATCGTGAGGGTGCACGATGTGGCGCAGATGGTGCGGGTGGCCAGGATGAGCGATGCTATCGTCAGGGGCAAGCACTCGTGACTGAAGTTACGGTATACCTGGCTCTAGGCTCAAATCTGGGTGACAGGATGGGCAATCTTAAGTCGGCTGTGGAGCGCTTATCTCAGAAGGTTAACATAAAGAAAGTGTCCTCGGTCTACGAGACGGAGCCTGTCTATTACGAGGAGCAGCCGCAGTACCTTAATGCAGTGCTGTCTGCGGTAACCGAACTGGAGCCTTCCGACCTTCTCCGCTTCGTGAAAGGTATCGAGAGCGGCCTGGGGAGACAGCCCAGCTTTCGTAATGCTCCCAGGCTTATCGACATAGATATACTTTTCTATGGTAACAAAGTTGTCCGGACAGAGGAACTCACTATCCCTCACCCTGGTATTGAGGAGCGCGCCTTCGTGCTCGCGCCGCTGGCTGAGATTGCGCCGGAGTTGGTTCATCCGGTGACCCATGAGAAGGTCGAAGATTTGCTTTCTGGGGTGAATGGACTGGGCGGTGTGAGAAAGATGGATAAGTTAAGCTTGAAAAGTCGATAGAGACCTTGATTTTGGGGGAGGAGATATGTATCAGGTATCGGTCAAACAGCATTTCGATGCCGCCCACTATTTAAGGGGCTACGGCGGCAAGTGCGAGGCATTGCACGGGCATCGCTTCGAGGTCGTGGTAAGCGTGGAAGCCAAGAAGCTCAATGAGATAGGGATAGCTTTCGACTTTGTGGAGCTTAAGAAGTATGCAGGCGCGGTACTGAAGCGGTTCGATCATGTGTGTTTAAATGATATTAAGCCCTTCGACAAAATCAACCCGTCTTCTGAGAACATAGCAGCCACTATCTATAATGAGCTTAAGAAGCGACTGAGCGGTATGGTTATCTCACAGGTTGAGGTCTGGGAATCTCCGGAGTCGAGGGTTACCTACACCCCGTAAACGCTGCTTTCAAGAATGCCACTCACGAGGTAGAGCTGGCAGCGCTTTTTTCCTTGGATCGGGTTTTGGGGGCTTCCTCGGTAGTCGCCATCAGGCGACCGATAGAGAAGCCTATTCCCAGGGCTCCCAGGAAGGCGACGATCACAGGCGCAGCGATTGCCCAGAAGCGCCAGGGCTCACCGGCGACCAAACCCCAGATAAAAATGCCGGCAAGAACAACACAGCCAAGACAGATTAGCGCACCACCCACCTTGAACCTGTTCATTTATCTGTTCTTACCTCCTAACTTTTGGCTGGAACCTTGACTTAATTGCGAAGGTCCGGGGGCAGCAGGTTGGGTATGGAATCCTTAATGGGATAGATTTGGGAGCACTTAGTGCACTTTAAAGTACCTGTGATGACCTCCTTATCGTCCTCCTCCGTGATTTCGAGTTGGAGGTCGCCCTTACATACCGGGCAGGCTAGAATCTCCATCAGGTCCTTTTTCATAGTGCCTCTCTCCGAATGATGCCTCAGTTAAGATGATTGTAGTTTATGAAATATCTTAAGTCAAGGGCACGAAAAGGCTTATGGTGTTGCTGCCATCACTGGGGAGCGGTTGGGGGCCCATCCCCAATCGTGTAGGGGCCAGACGATGAGCCATGCCTTGCCGACTATCTTATTACGGGTTATCGGGCCTATCTCACGAGAGTCTTGGCTGACGCTGCGGTTGTCTCCCATGACAAAGTATTCACCCTCGGGCACTGTCCAAGTTCCGCTGGCGCCAGCGTGATTAGTAGCCAAGTACGGTTCCTCAAGTTGATTGCCGTTGATGTACACGGTTCCGTCAGGTTTCACCTCTAAAATTTCTCCGGGCAAGCCGATCACTCTCTTGACCCGGTCGGGCTGACCGGGCACCTGGAAGATGATGACATCGCCTCTTCTGGGGTTGTGCCCGAACCAGTAGGCCGTCTTGTTTACCAATACATATTGTCCTTCGTGCAAATTGGGCTTCATGCTTGTCTGCTCAATCCGGAAGTTCTGCACCATGAAGTGGATAGCGAAGAAGATGACCAGGGCCAGGAGAACGACCTGCAGTATCTCGCGGATGAAAGTTCTCATGCTTATTTTGTAATGACCGGCTCCGCACTGCCCCGTCTTCCAGGGTCTTGCCTAAGAGGTTAAGGGGTTGCTGCCATCACTATGGAGCGGTTGGGGGCCCACCCCCAATCGTGTAGGGGCCACACGATGAGCCATGCTTTGCCGATTATCTTATTTCGGGGCACCGGACCACCCTCACGGGAGTCGTAGCTGACGTTGCGGTTATCTCCCATGACAAAGTAGTCGCCCTCAGGCACTACCCATGTTCCGCTGGCGCCGCTGTGATGAGTGGCCACATACGGTTCCTCGAGTTGATGGCCGTTGATGTATACGCTTCCGTCAGGCGTCACCTCCACGGTCTCGCCGGGCAAGCCGATCACTCTCTTGACGCGGTCATTCTGGGGCTGGTCGGGCGCCTGGAAGACAATGACATCGCCTCTTTGGGGATTATGCCCGAACCAGTAGGCTGTCTTGTTTACAATCACATATTCGCTGTTGTGCAGGTTGGGTTCCATGCTCGTGCCGTCGATCCTGAAGTTCTGTATCATGAAATGGATGGAGAAGAAGATGACCAGGGCCAGGAGAATGACCTGCAGCGTTTCGCGGATTAGAGTTCTCATATTATATGGTAGACAAGGGGCTTAAGCCCCTTGTCAAAGCTCCTAAACATTCCTCATCAAGCATATTGCTGCGCATACCCTGTTAGATTGGGGTGGCAAGACTATGTTAAAATGGACAGAGTTTTACATATACTCAACTAGTATAAATAGGATGCTACCTGTGAGTCAAGCACAGTTCATCTGCTATTTTTTGACCTTCAAGGTGAGTATTGATGGATGAACAGGACCTAATCTCGCGAAGTAAATCCGGCGACGTTGAGGCTTTCAACCTCCTGGTCGAGCAATACCAACGCATGGTCTACAACCTGGCTTTGCGGATGTTGGGCAACGCTGAGGCGGCCGAGGACGCCAGCCAGGATACGTTTATCTCCGCATATAAAGCTATCGGCAAGTTCAGGGGCGGCAGCTTCAAGTCCTGGGTTCTGCGCATCGCCGCCAACTCCTGCCATGACAAGCTGAGAGTGGCGCGACGCTATCGCGTGGTCTCTCTAGACACTCTGCTGCTGGAGCCTGACGAGCTTCATCAAGCAAATAATAACGAATCTCCCGAGGATTATGCCCTGCGCCGGGAACTGGGCAGGTTCCTCAGCGAAGGGCTGACGCATCTCCCGGAGGACCAGCGTTTGGTAGTTATCCTTTCCGACGTGCAGGGCCTGAGTTATGAGGAGGTCGCCCAGGCTACAGGCAGTTCTCTGGGTACGGTGAAGTCACGGTTGAACAGGGGGCGAACGCGTCTGAGAGACTTTCTGCTCCAGCGCGAGGAACTTTTACCATCTAAATTCCGTCTTAATAAATAGAAGGGGTAATACAATGTTCAGGGGTAAAGGGAAGCCTTTGTGCCGAAAGGTACGGGGCATGCTCTCCGAATACGTCGATAACAGGCTCGAGAGCGAGAACAAAAGCCTCGTTGAACGTCACCTCGAGATATGTGAAGCTTGCTCCAAAGAGCTCGAATCTCTGAGGATGACGGTGCAGCTACTGGACAGGGTGGCTGAAGTGCCAGCGCCGCGTTCCTTCACTGTCACGGTGCCCCAGCCCAGACGCGAGAGCGCTTTCGGGCCAGCTAGCATGCGCTGGCTGCGCCCAGCCACGGCTATTGTTGCCGTTGCTCTTGTGGTGCTACTCATGGGTGATTTCCTACATGGCTTTGAAAACAATGTTCGCAGTAATAGCGGGCCGGGCAACATGACCTTTTCTGCTGTTCAATCAATACCATCATCTGCTGCTGAGCAGCAGACGTGGGTTGCTGTCCCAGGTGTTATGGGGGAGATGTCTCTTGCTACCGCAAAAGCTGTAGGATACACGGATTACACTATAGTTCGCTCTTCTCCTGTTTCTCAGCCTCCAGCTCAGCCAATCCTGACTGTTCTTGGTAATGAAGGGCCAACTGGGGCACAGGTGATAGTCCAGGGCGGGGCCGGGGTGGGCTGGCCGCTGCGACAGACTGAGATAGGCCTGGGTGCTGCGGTATTCGTTCTGCTGGGGCTAATGATTTACGCCAGAAGGCAGCGCAGGAAAAAGGTGGGCGCAAGATGAGGAGGCTGGCATGGTTTACTCAGCGGTGGTGGACTCATATCGGGATATGATGGTGCAGAAACACATTGGCAATAATACTACTTAGAAGCGCGCCCGTGGTTCTTAAACCTGGGCGGCGGGTTGGAGAAGGAGGTTCGGGATGAAAAAGGGGCTGTTACTGGTACTCGGCTTGGTTCTGGCGGTTTCTCTGCTGCTGATTGGCTGCGAGTCTCAGGAAGGCGCTAGTACGACAGAGGCACAAGGTGCTACGCTTCCGCAGAGCGTCAATGTCGCGCTCACTGGGTCCACCTCTCAGCAGACGGGAATCTGGGTGAGCGGCACAGGAGAGGTGACGGCTACGCCTGATGTCGCTATTCTGACACTAGGTGTCGAGGCGCAAGAGACGACCGTGAAAGCAGCGCAGAGCGAGGCGTCCTCTGCGATGAATGCGGTGGTGGATGCGCTCAAATCGAACGGAGTCGCCGACAAGGATATCCAGACGCAGTGGTACAGTATTTCTCCAGTGACCAAATGGGATGACAAGACGAACGAGCAAATCACGACCGGCTATAGCGTTACCAACATGGTCACGACAAAGATCAGGGACATCACCAAAGTTGGCACTATCATAGATGCTGTGACTGATGCCGGGGGCAATTTAACTCGAATCAATAGCATCAGCTTCACTGTGAATGACCCCACGAGCTATAATAACCAGGCCCGCGAGAAGGCAATGCAGGATGCCGCCGCCAAGGCGCAACAACTGGCAAGCCTGGCTGGAGTTACACTGGGCAAGGCCATCTATATCTCTGAGAGCGGCAGCTATATACCTTCGCCTATTCGGTTAAGTGACTCTGCCGGTGGCGCTTCGGCGAGCACGCCGATAAGCGCGGGCGAGTTGAGTATAACGCTCTCAGTGTCGGTGGGGTACTCTATCGAGTAAACAGAGTAGTCAAGTTTCCTTTTCGGAGTTAAAGGAGAGAGAGGGGCAGCCCGCCACTGGCGGGCTGCCCCATTTTTAATTGTTACCCAAGCCTATTTCATCAAGTAGGGCAGGTTTCCAACCTGCCCAAACTAGCTTCTAGTTGCACGTTAACGAGTGAGGTGATAGAATTACATAATCGGGTAAGAAAAAGGGCGGAAGCGGAGAAATGTTCACCGGCATCGTTGAGGAAATAGGCACTGTTAAGTCTCTGCAAGCAGGGAGAGTCACCATCGCGGCGGACGGTGTCCTTAAAGGCACTAAGCCTGGTGACAGCATCAATGTCAACGGCGCCTGCCTCACGGTTACCGCCATCAGCGGCAACACTTTTTCCATCGATGTCATGCCGGAGACCCTGCGCCGCACCAACCTGGGGGCTCTGCGTCCCGGCGAAGGGGTTAATCTGGAGTTGGCTCTGCCAGCAGACGGCCGTTTCGGGGGGCACTTCGTTCAAGGACACGTGGATGGCACGGGAAGGGTAGGTTCGGTGGTTGCCGAGGGCGAGGCGCTCCTGATGAAGGTCGCTGCCCCTCCAGATATAGTACGCTACGTGGTGGAGAAAGGGTTCATTGCGGTGGATGGAGTCAGCCTCACTGTTACTAACTGCAGTGCCGTCTCTTTTATGGTCTCTCTGGTTTCCTATACTCTGCAACATACTACTCTGGGACGCAAGAAACCGGGCGATGTGGTGAATCTAGAGGTTGACATAATTGCCAAATATGTAGAGAGGCTGGTGGGCGAGCGCAAACCCGGTGTGAGCCTTGAGTTTCTGGGCAAACACGGTTTTCTGCCTGCCTAGGCCTTTGAGGGTTTAAAAATGGCTCTAGCAACTATACCTGAAGCAACTGCGGACATAAAGGCGGGGAAGTTCCTGATTATAGTGGACGACGAGGGCCGGGAGAACGAGGGAGACCTGGCTATCGCTGCGGAAAAAGTCACGCCCGAGGCTATCAATTTCATGGCTAAGTACGGCAGAGGGCTTATATGTATAGCCATGACCGGCGAGAGGCTGGACAAATTGAATATCCCGATGATGGTTCAGGATAATACCTCGAAGTTCTCCAGCCCCTTCACTGTGTCTGTTGAAGCCAAGCATAAGGTGACCACTGGTATCTCTGCCCATGACCGGTCAGCCACGGTGAGGGCTCTCATCGATCCTGCCACCAAACCTGAAGATATATCGCGCCCGGGGCATATGTTCCCTTTACGTGCCAGGGATGGCGGCGTTCTGGTGCGCGCGGGCCATACCGAGGCGGTCGTGGACCTGGTAAAGGCGGCGGGGCTTTATCCGGCAGGGGTCATTTGTGAGATTCTGAACGAGGACGGAACCATGGCCCGGGTGCCCCAGTTGGAGATAATGGCAGCCGAGCACGGCATCAAGATGGTGAGCGTGGCTCAGATTATCGCTCATCGTCGCCGCCATGAGAAACTGATACTGAGAGTAGCTGAGGCTAAGTTGCCTACTAGATACGGCGATTTCCACGCTATCGCTTATAAGAGCGCTATCGACCCTGATGAGCATGTGGCGCTGGTCAAAGGCGACCTGAACGGAGGAGATAAGCCGGTGCTGGTACGCGTGCATAGCGAATGCCTTACCGGCGATGTGTTCCACAGCATGCGCTGCGATTGCGGAGAGCAAATCGACCTTGCCATGAAGGCTATCGCGGAGGAGGGGCGTGGTGTATTCCTTTATATGCGTCAGGAGGGCCGCGGCATCGGACTGCACAACAAGATTCGCGCCTATGCCCTTCAGGACCAGGGTTTGGACACGGTAGAGGCCAATGAGGCGCTGGGATTTGGCAGCGACCTCCGCGATTACGGTATCGGGGCTCAGATTTTGGCCGACCTTGGAGTGCACAAGCTGCGACTGCTGACCAACAATCCGAAGAAGGTCATTGGACTCGAGGGGTATGGCCTGGAAGTGGTGGAAACAGTGCCCATCATCTGTAAGCCTAACCCTCAGAATGTCAGGTATCTTGAAACCAAGCGCAAGAAGATGGGGCACTTGCTGAAGCTGGACGAGTGAGGCTGCTAAAAGAAATGCAGTCTGCCTAAGACTGATGGGGTATTCCCCAGTTGTATAAGTCCCCCAGGATTAGGGATATAGGGGGTTAATAAAAAGAGGTGCAGGATACATCCTGACGGGGGACTGGGGGTGTCCCCCAGTTCTACAAGTCCCCCAAGATTGGGGGATTTAGGGGGTTGATAAAAGGGTATTCAACATCAAACGAATTTATTGGGGAGGTGAATCTTGGCTAAGCGTTATGTAGGCAAGTTGGTGGGGGAGGGGCTGAAGTTCGGAGTAGTGGTCTCGCGTTTCAATGATTTTATCACCGGCAAGCTTCTGGACGGAGCACAGGATACGCTGGCCCGCCATGGCGTTAAGGAGGCAGATGTAGACGTTGCCTGGACGCCGGGCTCTTTCGAGATACCGCTCATTGCCAAGAAGATGGCTGAGTCGGGGAGATACGATGCTATAATCTGTCTGGGCGCTGTGATTCGCGGCGGCACGCCGCACTTCGATTACATCGCTGCTGAGGTCAGCAAAGGGATTGCCAACGTAAGTCTGGGGACCGGCATTCCGGTCATCCTGGGAGTGATTACGGCTGATACTCTGGAGCAGGCCATAGAGAGGGCGGGCATGAAGTCAGGCAACTACGGCTCGCAGGCTGCGTTACACGCCATTGAGATGGCGAACCTGGGGAAAGCTATAGCAGGCCCGTAGCCGTAGGCAACCGAGAATAACCTGATGGTCCTGCGGAGACTCATACGGTGATCTTGTAGACATGGTCTCCAGGCCGCACCCTGTCAGGCACCTTGATTCCTATGGAATCCCCGGATTTTGCCTCCTGCACGTTCACGTTGTGGATTTGCATCGACTCTACGGTAACCTCAACGTCAGTGGTGTGACCCTTGATGTGGACCTTATCACCGACCTTGAGAGTTGAGGTCAGGTCGATGCCTGCCACTACGGGGCGGGCGAAGAAAGCGCTGACCTTGCCGACTTCTACCTCTGGCATTTTAAACCTCCTCCCTTGTATCCCCTTTCGTTTTGTCTGAAGTGTTTGATAGTATAGCCATTCTTTTGGGGTAAATCAACGGCTAGTTGTGGAGATTGTTTACTAATGGGGAGTGCAGAGGGGACTTGCCCCTCTGCCAGGGGTTTGGGGGTGTCCCCCAAACCTAAAATCCCCCAAGATTGGGGGATAAAGGGGGTTGAAAAGTGTTGCTAAACGGCCTCAATTGCTAGGAGTCTGGAGGTCGAGGCTCCTTTGGTGTGGTTTCAGGATGCCTGCTATTGGGATACAAACTTATCTAAAGAAATCGCCACATCGGGGAACTTAGCGAGTATCTTCTTATCTACTGTGACCAGAGGGGCATTCAAATCCATTGCCAAGGCAACAAATTCACAGTCGTAAGCGGAGCATCCGCTTTGTGTTGCCAGTCTGAGTATCTTCTCTGAAGCGACTTCATATTCGGAGTCTTTCATCAATTGCTCGGCTTCCGAGATAACAATGAGGGCATCTTCCAGGTTTATTAAGCTTCGATTTGTGCAGGTTGCCAGGACGTTACAGAGCTCGCTTCGCCACAGTGGAGGCGCAACCCAATGGTAATCTTTCAGCAGGGCTTGTTCGGCCTGGTCAGTTCGCTTGCTGGATAAGAATAGATAACCAATCACATTTGTGTCTACGACGATCATGGCCTTCCCGCTGTTTTCATTTCGCTAAATTTCCTGTCAGTGAGCACATGCCCTCTGGTTTTTTGACGTAGTTCGCGGGCCCTGGCAAGGATGTCATTAACGCTCTCGTGCTTCTGACTTTGAACTGTTCGTTCTATGCAGACCAGTATTTCGCTGTTGATGCTGCGTCGGTTTTCCGTCGCACTCTGCTTTAAACGCTGATACAGATTGTCGGGAATGTTTTTGACAGTGATAGCACGCATTTGACACCCCTTTGGTTCCATAATGGTTCCATTATGAAACCATATAAGGTTTTTGTCAAGTCCTGCAACCCGAGGCCTTACTCAAGGGCGCCTGATATGAGAAGCTCGGCGACTTCGTCGTCGGACATGCCTAAAATCTCTTTCAGAATATATTCGTTGTGCTGGCCCAGGCAGGGGGCACCCCCCACTGACAGGCGCGACAATAGAGATTGTTTACTAATGGGGAGTGCAGAGGGGACTTGCCCCTCTGCCAGGGGTTTGGGGGTGTCCCCCAAACCTAAAATCCCCCAAGATTGGGGGATAAAGGGGGTTGAAAAGAGATTAATAAACAACCTCACAATATGGCCTTGACAGGGCAAAGGGCATAGCTCTATAATATGTTAGAACATATGTTCTTCAAGGAAAACTTAATAGAAAACGGGAAATGGCTCGCTGTATTTTGCATATTGACCTCGACGCTTTCTTTGTCTCGGTGGAGCAGGTGTTCAACCCTGCCCTGCGGGGCAAGCCCGTGGTGGTCGGCGGAGACCCCAAAGGCCGCGGCGTGGTCGCCTGCGCCTCGTATGAAGCACGGGCCTACGGGCTGAAGTCCGGAATGCCTTTGTCCCGGGCCCATCGCCTGTGCCCCCAGGCTATCTTTCTCGGTGGCAACTTCCATCGCTATAGCGATGCCTCGGAAAGATTCATGGCTATCCTCAGTGAGTTCACGCCCGATATCGAGCCGCTGGGACTGGAGGAGGCATATCTGGACCTCAGCGGCTTCGAGCCGCTCTATGGCCCGGCCAGGGAAACTGCGCTGCGCATAAAGCGGCGGATAAAAGGTGAGCTGGGTATCACAGCCTCTGTAGGGATAGCAAGCTCGAAGGTGGTGGCTAAGGTGGCCTCGGGCCTGTCCAAGCCCGATGGGCTGATTGAGGTCGCTCCCGGGCAGGAACGTCTTTTCCTGGCACCGTTGCCCATTGCCAAGCTGCCCGGCGTGGGAGCTAAGGGCGAGATGGTGCTGAAGAGGATGGGGATCAAAACCATAGGCGAGCTGGGACGCCTGCCTCTCTCCTTTATGAAGCAGACTTTCGGCGTATGGGGCGAGGTGCTGCACCGCTATGCCAATGGCATAGATAACAGCAAGGTGGAAGCAGCGCTGGGGCCACCCAAGTCCATAAGCCGCTCCACCACCTTTGCCAGGGATACCTTTGACCGTAGATTCCTTAAGGCTATGCTGCATTACCTAAGCGAGCGGGTAGGCGCCGAGCTGCGGGCTCAGGGCAAGCAGGCGAGGTGCATAACCTTGAAGCTCAGGTATATTGATTTCGAGACCATAACCCGCAGCCATACCTTGAAGCAAGCTGCTGACACTGACCGGACGATATTTGAGGTCGGATGCAAATTATTGGATAAAGCAATCGAGCACAGAGCTGTGCCGGTGCGGCTCATCGGCATCGGCGTATCGAACTTGGCTGAGGGGAGACAGCTCAATATGTTCGATCCCTGGGCTGAGCTGCTGGAGCAGCTTAACCAGGCTATAGACCGCATCCGAGATAAGTACGGTTTCACCGCTATTGAGTCAGGCTGCACGCTGCCTCTGAAAGAGGTGTTCCCCACCGAGGACGGCCGCTATATGCTGAAAACCCCTTCGCTGTCCAGGTAGAATGTCTTTTCCCCTCGCTCCAATCCTCTCGCCCCTTGCGGGAGAGAGAAGAGAGAGGGAGCTAACCCGTTCGTGGTGAGCCTGTCGAACCATGAACGGAAATGTAGCGTCGTGACTCCCGTCACGACGAGTAGGAGCATTCGCCTCTGGCGGACGAAGCAATCTCCTCACAAGTCTTGCTTTTGCGAACATCGCGCTATAGAATGCTGATAGCTGGCTAATCCATATTTACTGGAGGTTATTCGTGAAGAATGTTAAGCTTTCCGTGAGCGGCAATACTCTTACCATCACGGTGGACTTGACTCAGGAGTTTGGGCCATCGTCCTCAGGCAAAACTATCATTATTGCCTCTACAGAAGGGAATTTCCCACTGCCTGGGCGCACCGAAGTAGTGGGACTGAACGTTTATCGCAAGAAATAGTGTGGCCCGGCAGGACTCCGGGAACCCGCAGGAAGTGATCGAGGAGGTCTCGACATGCCACAAGTGCAATCCCTCGATGATCTAATCGCAAAGAAGGCGATCGAGTATGCCGACCAGATAAAAGCGGCGGCGGCGATGGCGGACAAGGAAGAGGAGATCCGCATCGAGTCGGAAAAACAGCTTGCGTTCATTCAAAAGGAAGCGGGCATCAAGCTAGAAGGCAAGCACGAGTTTACCGTTGCCAGTGGGCGTATCGACTCGGTGTATTCTCGCGTCATCATAGAATACAAGAATCCCAAGAGTACTGGCGATCGCATTGGCCCGAAAGGTGACTCGCCCGGAAGCAAGAAAGTCGTCGAGCAAATCAAGAAGCGGTTTTATGACATGCGCCATGAGCATGGGCAGCCGCTAAACTCACTGTTCGGAGTCGGTATCGACGGCAATTACTTCATCTTCGTTCGCTTCCGCGATGAAAAATGGCAGATACAGGAACCTGTGGAGGTCAATCGTTACTCCGCCGAGAGGTTTCTCTGGGCACTGTTTAACCTAGGCACGAAGGGCAAGGCATTTTCACCAGAGTACCTGTCAGGTGACTTCGGATCGGAGGGCGGTAATACCATCGCCATTAATGGCATCCACGCCCTTTATGATGCCATCGTGACCACTGACAATCCCAAAGCACAGACTTTCTTCAGCCAGTGGAAAATCCTGTTTGGTGAAGTTTGCGGATACGACGTAGACAGCCAGTCGGAAAAGCTTAAGAAACTGGCTGAGTTCTATCAGGTGGGCGTGAAAGACCCGAAGCCTGCCGAACTGTTGTTTGCTGTTCACACCTACTACGCGTTGTTCATGAAACTGCTGGCGGCGGAAATCGTCGCCTTCTTTCACAAGCTGCCCACACCGTTGCAGAAGATGATGCAGTCCACCACCAGCAACAAACTTAAACGCGAAATGGAAGACCTCGAAGCCGGTAGTATTTTTCGCCATCTCAACATCACAAACTTCCTCGAAGGCGACCTTTTTGCTTGGTACACCAGTGTTTGGACTGAGCCGATTGAAAAGCTTGTACGCGAAATGGTCACACGGCTTGACGACTACAACCCCGGCACGCTCTCAGAAGACCCGACAGGTAGCCGCGATTTGTTAAAGAAGCTGTATCAGCAACTCTTCCCTAAGAGCGTTCGCCATGACCTTGGCGAATACTACACACCCGACTGGCTCGCTGAACACGTCCTCAACGAACTCGGCTACGTCGGCGACCCCGACAAACGCCTGCTGGATCCCGCCTGCGGTTCGGGCACATTCCTCGTCATGGCCATAAACCGCATTCGAAAATGGTATGATGAAAACCGTGAAACCTGTCAGTTCAACGAAAGCGAGCTTGGTCGTAAAATCCTCGCCAATGTCGTAGGCTTCGACCTTAACCCGCTGGCCGTCATGGCCGCCCGCACCAACTACCTCATTGCCATACGCGACCTAATCGGGCGCGTGGATAAGGTTGAAATCCCCATTTACTTATGTGATTCAATAATGACCCCTTCAGAATATGGGGGTCTTTTTGCCGGAGGTCTCGGTAAGGCTCGACAATTAAAGACTGCCCCAACCACCTTCATAATTCCAACTGAAATCACTACGAACCGTGACGACGTAGCTAAGTATGCAGAGCAATTAGAGACCGGGGTTCGCAACGGCTATTCGGCTGAAGAATTCATCCAGCGCTGTCAAGATGATGGTCTACCAATCACGGCTGAGTCGTTACATTCGGACCTATATTGTGAACTCGTCAAGCTTGATAAGGCTAATAAGAATGGGATCTGGGCGAGGATAATTAAAAATTCTTTTGCGCCATTGTTCATTGAAAAGGCGGATTTTATTGCTGGGAATCCTCCCTGGGTGAACTGGCAAAGTCTCCCGGAAGCTTATCGTAATGACATGAAGCCCCTATGGGATTCATATGGCTTGTTCTCTCTTTCTGGCTCGGCGGGGCGCCTTGGAGGTGGAAAGAAAGACCTGTCAATGCTCTTTGTTTATTGCAGCATAGACAACTACTTAAAAGATGGTGGCAAGCTGGGATTTGTCATTACACAGTCTATTTTCAAGACCGAAGGAGCGGGAGACGGCTTCAGACAGTTTCGTTTGAAGAAGAATGAAAAGATTACAGTCATTAAGCCTCTCAATGTACATGACCTAAGTAATCTTCAAGTTTTTGAAGGGGCTACAAACCGGACAGCCGTTTTTGTTTGCGAAAAAACAAAGACGAACTTCTCATACCCTGTGCCCTATATCGTATGGCAAGGCCCGAAACACATTGGACAAGATGAGACATTGGAAAACATCAAACATTTAATTAGTCTGGTTGAACTCGAAGCTATGCCAATTCAAAAAGGAAAGCCAACCGCCCCTTGGTTGACAGTTCAACATAAAGGTTTAGCATGCATTCAGAAGGTGGTGGGAAAGAGCGACTATATAGCCCATGCTGGTTGCTGCACTTGGCTCAACGGAGTCTATTGGGTAAGAGAACTTAAGAAGCTCCCAAACGGCAGTATTTTGGTCGAAAACCTTTGCGATGTTGGCGAAATCAAAGTTAAGCTTGTACAGGCTGCAATCGAGCCAGATCTTGTTTTCCCGCTCCTACGTGGTCGGGATGTTTTCCGATGGCACGCAGATCCATCGGTGTATCTGATTCTCACTCAAGACCCTAAAACGAGGGCTGGAATTCCCGAAAGAGAAATGAAGAGGAAGTATCCAAGAACTTTTGATTATTTAAAACAATTTGAACCAGAACTACGCAAGAGATCCGGTTTTCGTCGATACTTCAAAACAACAGATCCTTTCTACTCTGTCTATAACGTAGGACCCTATACTGTTTCACCAGTGAAAGTAGTATGGAAGCATACAGGAGTGCAAGATCGAATGCGTGCTTGTGTCACTGAGGGAACCGCAATCTGTGACCAGAAAGTCATCCTAGTGAGCTTTCAAAGTCTTGAGGAAGCCCACTTCTTTTGCTCCTGTATCAACAGTACGCCTGCCTTTTCTGTCATCAAGAGTTACATTGGATTGGATGCATCACCACATGTTCTTGATCATGTTGCCATCCCCTTGTTTCAACCGAAGGATTCAACACACAAAAAGTTGTCTCAACTCTCTCGAGAATGCCACGCTGCTGTAGCCAATAACGCCACATCAAACTTATTAGCGCTTGATTCCGAGATAGACTCGACGGTTTGTAAGCTCTGGGACATCAAAAGCAGTGAACTCAAAGACGCCCAAGACTCCCTAAGAGAAACGGAAGATGGAAATCGAGTACTTAGAAATATAAAGGAATCCTCATCGAATCGCACCTGTGATGAAGACGAATGACCATTCTTATTGACTATATCGACAACTTCGATACCAAAGCTCTGGATGCCATCCGCGACCTTTATGCCGATGCGGAGCGCGTTGACATTGCTGTAGTATTTACATCCTATCGTGGCGAATTGATGAAAAGGCGTTAGCAGCATTCAAAGTGGAGGCAGAAGCGTTGGTGTTCACCGAGGGCGATCTTGTTCGCAGCACGAACGAGCTTTATAGAAGCTACGGTATCGGGCGCATCCAGAAGTCTCGTGGGGCACAGGCAAAAGTGGAGTTTAACCCCTCAGTCTTCATGCCTCCGCCTTATCGGTCTGAGAACAAAATCCTGCAACTGGCGGAGATCGAGCGGGTTGATTTGCCGCTGGAACGCGCTTGCCGTGGGAAATGGGAGGAGCCCTGGCGATTCGAATTGAGAATGATGGCCGCCAGATTCCTGACAAGTAACAAGGGAGGGCAACTATCTAATGCCCGCACACAAATTCTTCCTCATCAGATATTTGCAGCTTACCGTGTAGTATCAAATCCAATGCGGCGGTTTTTGCTCGCTGACGAAGTTGGTTTGGGAAAGACCATCGAGGCTGGTATGGTGTGGCAGGCATTATCGCAGCGTGGGCAGGCTAAACGTACTCTCATCATTACACCGGCTGGACTGACCACGCAGTGGCAAGAGGAGATGCAAGATAAGTTCGGGCAGATGTTTGAAATATTTGGCCGTGACTTCTGGGCAGTCAACCCTCGTATCTGGGACTTAAAGGCAATGGCGATTGCCTCTATTGATACTTTAAAAAGAGCAGAACACAAAAAGGCGCTCCTCGAAAACAGGAAGTGGGATCTCATTATCTTTGATGAAGCACACCGTCTGAGCGCCTTGAGTTATGGCTCTGGTAAAACAGATAAAACACACAACTACCGTCTTGCAGAGGAAGTGAGGCAAAAGAACTACTGCGACGCAATGCTATTGCTCACTGCTACTCCGCACCAGGGAGAAGAAAATAATAGCCGTTTCAAGAACTTACTTGGTCTGTTAGCCGATGATATTGATTTCACCGGCTTGGATCAGCCATCGCTATTTTCCGGCAAAGGCAAACGGTTTACTGAGCTGGTTATTCGCACCCCTAAAAAGGATGTCACGGATGCTCAAGGGCATAAGGTATTTAAAGGACGTCAGACTCATAGGATACCTATATCATTGTATGCGGATGAGTCAAAATTTTATAAAGCCGTAGTTCAATATATTAGAACTGGGTATAAGTCATTAGAGCAAGTCGTTGACCCATCCCATAAACGCGCTGCGGGTTTCCTATTGACAACCTTCCAGAAACTCAATTCCAGCTCAACAGCAGCAATTACATCGGCACTTTCCAAAAGATTAAAGCGGTTAAAGGGTGAAATGGAAAAGAAATCTGATATAGCTGAAAAAAGTGACGATGATCATGATGAAAGATTTGAAGGGGAATTTGAGGAGACAAAAGCATTAGAAAATGAAATAGATATAATGCAGTTCGAAGTCGATACACTCCAAAGTCTGCTTGATATTAAAGTAAAACGTGATCATAAACTGGACAAATTACTAGAATTGATTGATATCATTTGCAAAGAAAGTCCCAGAAATGACAGTGAGAAGATGCTCATTTTCACTGAATATCGTGAGACGCAAAAATATTTGGTGAATGAACTTGAAAAAAAATATGGCAGGGGATGTGTAGTTGTAATTCACGGAGACATGAAACTAGAACGTATAGAAGAAAATGCGCGTGATATCGATTCAATATGGACACCTTTCGCTAGAGATGGTGCGCTCGCAGCACCCACGACCAAACGCACCAGCCAGCGTTTATTCCGTGATCACGAAAAGGTAAGATTTCTGGTTTCTACAGAAGCTGGCGGCGAAGGAATCAACCTGCAATTTTGTCATATCTGTATTAATTACGACCTGCCCTGGAATCCAATGCGTTTGGAACAAAGAATAGGTCGCATTTATCGTTTTGGTCAGGAAAAAGTAGTCCAGATATACAACTTCCTGAGTAAGGGGACCATAGAAGACCTTGTACAATCTTATTTTCAAAATCGCTTGGAAAGGGCTTCTGCGGCAATCGCTGCTGTGACGGGTGAGGATCCGGAAGAGATAACAGGTACACTAAATGGTCAGTTGGAAATTGAGATAGACCCTGCCAAGATTTATCAACGAGCAATCGTCGATGGTACATTAAACAAACAAAGTCAAAAGGAGATAGCCGAAGCTGTTGAAAGAGCTAAACGAGCCTATGAAATAGCGACACAGAGCCTGTTTAGAGATGTCTCGAGCTACTCATTTGATAATTACAAAAGAGATATAGCTACTGATTTGACCCTCGATGATTTACGGCAGTTTTTTGAAACATTTCTTTCCATGCACAAAAGACAAATACAACGAAAAGGGTCGTTCTTTGAATTCTTGGTGCCTGACCTATTGAAGGCACAAGGCCTTCCTGATCGGTATAATAATGCGACCTTTGACCGTGAGTTGGCAATACGCCGAACCGATGCTGAATTTATGGCTCTAGGGCATCCCTTTATTGATGCAATGCTGGCATATGTTGGTTCATATGACTTCGGCGGTCTGACGGCTATTCGCGAAATTAAGGCCTCGGAGATGGTAGGGCTCGATGGGTTCTTGTTTATTTTCGTTATCAGACACCGAATGGCGCGAGAAGATGGCGATGAGTATTTATTCGAGTTGGCCCCCGTATTCTCTACTGCCAAAGGGAAAATAGATGAAACTGCCGTTGATTTTGCAATGCGCTATACAGCAGGCTCTGCTTCGTCTGCAGTGAACCCACCTGACCCCAGCACAGCATTCCAAGCTGTTAAGAAGCACCTTGAGCAGAAAGCGAGTATCTGGGATTGGGATGAGGATATTGAATTCATTGGGCTGAGCTGGGTAGTTTTCAAATAGATCAATCTATGTATTCAAAACAGTTCTGCCACTAGGCAACCACGCACATTTAGTCAGAATGTTTAGGGCTTCTCTAAAACCAAGTCCTTATCGAGCGCCTGGAATAAAACCCTTTCGCTAATAGCCTCTGCGGTGAGCCGCTCCCCGCGACATTTTCCCCTTGACAGTATGAGAACTAATGTTCTATAATTCCCCCATTACATCGGGACTGAATTGTACACAGCTCCCGACCAAATCAAGAGCAGCAAACAGCATCTCCGAGCCGCACGATTGTGGGCTGATAGCTTTAAGCTGATTGCTGGTTGCACAAAGCTCTTGGCAAGCCCCGGAAAATTGAATATGTGGGGTTTCGTTCGTGGGATTCAGTTTTGGGGGAATTACTCCTCGACATAGGGACGTTTTTTACCCCAGCGGTCCCCGCTGCGTTCGGCTGAAGCTGATCACGGCCTGCGAAATCCCGGCGTCCGGCGACCCCAAAATTGAATAATTTATGCGTCATAAAAACCGGGCTGTGCTATACCCAAAAACCACCAGAGTCGAAAAGGTCCGCTCTGCTTCCTGATTGAACTTCGAGTCTGCTGGCGCTATACTTACCTTCGATTGGAGGCAACACAATGTCTGTTCGAATTATTACCTTAAGTGAAAATAGCGCCCAGCTTGATTTTCTCGGCGAATGGGGCTTGAGCATCCTGGTGGAGACTGAGGGCTGCAGAGTCCTGCTGGATACCGGCCAGAAAATGGCCGCCGTCCATAACGCTGACCTGATGGGTATCGACCTTTCCACTGTTGATAAGATTGTGCTCAGCCATGCCCACGGCGACCACACAGGCGGGCTGCGCGAGGTGCTGAGGAGGGCGAAAAAGGGAATTGAGATCGTAGCCCATCCCGACATATGGATTCCCAGATATGTGCGGTTCGGCGAGGCAGACCGCTATGTAGGGATGCCCTTTCTCCGAGAGGACCTGGAGTCCTTCGGAGCAACTTTTACTTTAACCCGAAAGCCTTTCCGGATAAGCGACGAGATAATGACCACTGGCGAGATAGAGATGACCAATGACTACGAGACGATTGACGACCGGCTCTATGCAAAGAAGGGCAGCAAAATCATACCGGACCCCCTGGCTGATGACCTTGCGTTGATAGTCAGGACAGCAGAAGGACTGGCGGTGATTACCGGCTGCGCCCATCGCGGCATTATGAATACGGTAAGGCATGTGCAGAAGTTTACGGCAGAAGAGCACATACACACCATAATCGGCGGCACGCACCTGCATCTCTCTTCTCAGGAACGAATCGATAAGACCGCCCGCGAGTTGAAAGGGCTTGGTTTACAGAGGCTGGGCGTCTCCCATTGCACAGGTTTCAACGCCTGCGCGACGCTGGCAAGGGAACTCGGCGAGGTCTTCTTCCTCAACAACGCCGGCACACAGATCACGCTGGAGTAGGGGCACGGCATGGCTGTACATAGGTTGGAGCGGATGCTCCAATCCACCCGTGTCTCCTTGAATTGGCCTACATGCGCCGTTATACTTAATCTATTGTGAAATACTGCATTGTGATAATAGACGGCGCCTCAGGCTGGCCGCTAGCAGAACGTGGTGGGAGGACTTGCCTGGAGTTGGCGCACACCCCCAACCTCGATCGAATGGCGCGCGAAGGTAACCTGGGGCTGGTGCAGACAGTGCCGGAGGGAATGGAGCCCTCCAGCGCCTGCGCCTGCATGTCCATATTAGGCTATGACCCCGCGGTCTACTATAAAGGCAGGAGCGCCATTGAGGCTGCCAGCATGGGCATACTTATAAACAAAGGCGAGGCTGCCTTTCGCTGCAATATGGTCTCAGTTCGCGATGGGAAGATGTGGGACTACAGCGCAGGGCATATCGGCGATAGTGAGGCACATGCCCTAATTGATGCGCTTAATAAGAGCCTGGGTAATAAGACAATAGACTTCTATCCAGGGGTTAGCTACAGGCACATCTGCAAGATAAAAGGGAATACAGAGACGCTTCAGGCGGGCTGCACCCCGCCGCACGATATCCCCAACAAGACCATTGATGAATATCTCCCGCATGGGCCGGGCAGCGACCTGCTGCGGGAGCTGATGGCGCGCTCTGTGGAAGTGCTGCGAGATCATCCGGTGAACAAAGCGCGTGAAGCTCGTGGAGAGCCCCCGGCTACCATGATATGGCTCTTCTGGGGCAGTGGCGAGATACCGAAGCTGCCTTCCTTCAAGAAGGTATATGGTGTCAGCGCTGCGATGACCTCGGGAGTCGACCTGCTTCGGGGTTTAGCCAAGATGGGGGGGATAGATAACCTGGATATCACCGGGGTCACTGACGGTATGGACAACGATTTCACTGCACAAGTAGCGGGGGCCCTGAAGGCGCTCGATAACCATGATCTGGTGGTCATTCATATCGAAGCGCCTGACGAAGCTGCCCATGGCGGTCATATCGATGAGAAGATAAAGGCCATCGAGCGTGCGGATAAAGAGGTGATAGGGCGTCTGCTTGTGTACAGGAAAGACAGCCTGCGCGTACTGGTCATGCCCGACCATGCAACGCCTATCGAAGTGAGGACCCATGTTGCAGACCCGGTGCCGTTCATGCTCTGGGGAAGCGGTCTCAAGCCGGCAAGCGCCAAAGCGTTCAGCGAAAAAGAGGCGAAGAACTCTGGAATTTTTATCAGAGATGGCTATACTATCATGAGGAAGTTAATACAAGGGAGCGGATGATGGCAATTGTTGTGCGGAAATACGGCGGCAGCTCGGTGGCTGACGCCGACAAGATTAAGAATGTGGCCCGCCGGGCTATAGAGGCCCAGGAGAAGGGGAAGCAGGTGGTGGTGGTAGTCTCGGCCATGGGGAAGACCACCGATGGACTGATCAAGCTTGCCCAGCAGGTTTCGGAGGAGCCCGATGAGCGAGAGATGGACTTCCTTCTCTCTACCGGCGAGATAGTGTCCTGTACCCTGCTTGCCATGGCATTGAAGGCGATGGGGGCGAAGTCGATCAGTCTCAGCGGGGCGCAGGCAGGGATAAAAACCGATGCCGTCCATAGCCGTGCACGTATCCTGGGGATCGACCCCCGCCGTATACATAAGGAACTCAATAGAGGCAAGATCGTGATAGTCGCCGGTTTTCAGGGGATTACCGATAAGATGGATATCACCACGCTGGGCCGCGGCGGCTCTGATACCACCGCGGTGGCTTTGGCTATAGCTCTGGGAGCGGATACATGCGAGATATACACCGATGTGGATGGCGTCTATACCGCCGACCCCAGGCTCGTCCCCGAGGCAAGGAAACTGGATGAGATAGGCTATGAGGAGATGCTGGAATTGGCGTCCCTCGGTTCCAAGGTCATGCACTCAAGGGCTGTGGAGTTGGGCGAGGTGTACAAGATGCCTATACTGGTGGCTTCTAGTTTCAGCAACAATCCGGGTACTCTTATCCATGGAGGCGTTTCAATGGAAGCTCGAAATAAGGTGCGAGGAATCGCTCATGACCTAAATGTGGCTAAAGTGACTATGGTCGGGGTCCCTGATAAGCCTGGGATCGCCAGCGCCATATTCGACCCCTTGGAGAAGGCGAACATAAGCGTAGACACCATAGTTCAAAATGCCAGTATCAATGGTATCACCGACCTCACTTTTACGGTGACCAGAACCGACCTCAAGAAGGCGATGAAGGTGATCGAGCCTGTGGTCAAAGCCATTAAGGCGAAGGAGTGCGTCAGCGATAGCAAGCTGGCGAAAGTCAGCGTTGTCGGTTCCGGCATGCAGACTGCGCCGGGTTATGCAGCGATGATGTTCCGTGCTCTTTATGAGGCGGGCATAAATATCGAGTTGATCACTACCTCGGAGATAAAGATAACCTGTATTATCGATGAGGCCAAGACAAGCGAGGCGGTACGCGCTCTGCACAAAGCATTTGAGCTGGATAAAGGGGTATAGGGGACAGATTCTAACGGGATTATCCGAACGATGACTAGAGGCGTTGCACCCTTCGGGTGCAACGCCTCTTTACACTCTTTAGACTTCGACTACCTCGACGATTTCGGGGACTTGTTCCTTTATCACCCGCTCCACACCGCGATGCAGAGTCATAGCCGCCATAGGACATCCGCCGCAAGCTCCGGTCAGTTTTACTTTAACCTTGCCGTCGCTGACATCCACGAGCTCGACATCTCCGCCGTCTGCCTGCAGGTGGGGCCTTATCTTGGCCAGGGCAGCCTCCACCTTCTTCTTCGTTGCACCTTGGTCTTTCACCATATGTCCTCCGGGTTAATACATTCGGGTCACTCTGTACCTTGGTTCTACAATAGCATTGTGAGGAGGTGTTGTCAACTTGAGCGGAAGGCCCTGGGTGCGTAAGTCCTTCTGTAGGGGTGAGGAGGGCCTGGAAAAGACATCCGGAAAACTTGACAGGCCTAAGGAAAACTGCTAAAAATACCTGTGCGGTAGATACAAAGTAATGTCCAGGTAATATTGACAAACCTACCGGAATAGCTTAAACTATAAATTCGTTCGGGTAATAGCACCTTAACAACTGGATAGTGGAAGGAAGTAAGGTTTTTAAACTGCGAGTTTGATCCTGGCTCAGGATAAACGCTGGCGGCGTGCCTTATGCATGCAAGTCGAACGATCCTCCGCAAGGGGGATAGTGGCAGACGGGTGAGTAACGCGTAAGTAACCTATCCTTGAGTGGGGAATAACCCCGAGAAATTGGGGCTAATACCGCATGACGCGCTGAGAGTAATATTTCGGCGTCAAAGCCGCAAGGCGCTTGAGGTTGGGCTTGCGTCCTATCAGGTAGTTGGTAGGGTAACGGCCTACCAAGCCGATGACGGGTAGCTGGTCTGAGAGGATGTCCAGCCACACTGGGACTGAGATACGGCCCAGACTCCTACGGGAGGCAGC
>Ga0209777_10002251_pt1 | contig 25859 bp, 35 predicted proteins | sample FrelakmetHBP12HB_FD_187147 | JGI IMG/M metagenome (GOLD analysis project Ga0209777, IMG submission 187147) | Freshwater lake sediment microbial communities from the University of Notre Dame, USA, for methane emissions studies -HBP12 HB (SPAdes)... | ecosystem: Environmental > Aquatic >... | reverse complement strand
GGGGTCTTCTTTTCACAAAAAACCAACAGTCTTCCTTATCATATGAATTACAGACAGCCATTGAGTACGATGAAAAGTTTTATCTCTATGCCCCGCCATTATCAATCGGTAACAGGTGCATGTTTATTGGCTCGTAGGGAAGAGTATGAAAAAGTGGGCGGGATGGATGAATCATATTTTTATTGTTTTGATGATATAGATTTGTGTCTCAGAATAAACAATAAGTTAAAGAAGACCTGTGTTTATTGCCCGGAGGCTCTGTTGATACATGACGAGGGCATAAGTAAGGACGGGAAATTAAACCCCAAATTCAAAGAAAATATTGAAACATTTAGAAGTCGGTGCGCAGGAATGTATTTCAATGATTTAGAATTTTATTTGTCTAATCCAAATTATATGATATACAAGAGGAAATAAAATTATGAGTTTGATGATATAGGCGCGGTAATGAACAAATATGTCTTTGGTGGTTTAAATTATATATGGAAAGGCCGCAACATTATATGTGGTCAAGCAGCAGTATCTCTGCTTAGCAATGACTCTATGATATTTGTTCCGTGTGTCGTAGAATCAAAGATGTTGTATAAAGTGACGGTATCTGCTTTAAAAAAATCGGGAAGCGGCATGATAATGATAGGGTTCATGGCCGGAAACAACTGCGAAGGTAATCGCATTCCAATTGTAGTAGATTCGGCAAATTTCAAGGAATATGTGTCATTTGTTCCTGCGCCAGAGATATTGCACAAAAACCAAACATATTGTAGGGTTATAGGTGTTAGCGCTGCGCAAATAACTATAAAGTTTATATCTATTGAAAAAGTTAGTTTGGATGCCAGAGACAAAGTTGAATTTGAGCCCAAAGATATGTTTGAAACATATGAAGACAAGGATGTTTCTAGTATTGCACGAAAAGTGTTGGTTGCAAAAAAATCCGATTTGCCTCTTGTGAGTATTATAACACCGACAAGAGATGGAATTGATCTATTGAAAAATTGCTATTCGGCTTTAATAAGAAATACTATATATCCAAATTGGGAATGGATAGTTGGAGACAGTTTGTCCACAGACGGAACGGTTGAATATATCAAAGCGTTAAAAGATTCTCGTGTTAAATTGATTGAAAGAGGAACGGTAGAGGGCTCATATTCTTCTATAAACAATGAATTAGTAAAACATTCGCTGGGGGAATATTTAGTATTTTTGAATAATGATACAGAGCCGCAGCCATTTTGGTTATTTACAATGATGTCAAAAATATATGATCATCCCGAAATTGGTATAGTTGGTCCGCGACTTGAATATCCTCCAGGCGGCAACATACAATGTGCCGGGATTACATTTACTCAACCAGGGCCAGGACATGTTTTATTATCATCAATGTATCCGCCTGGATTTTCTGACGAGGACAGATATTTTCAGGCAGTTACCGGTGCCTGCCAGCTTATGAGAAAAACCGACTATGAAGCTGTTGGTGGAATGAGCACCGAATATTATTTTTGTTACGACGATGTCGATTTGTGCTTAAAAATTAGAAAGCACTTAGGAAAGAAAGTATTATATGCCGCAAGTGCCAAAGTATTTCATGCAGAGAGCAAGACCTCACAAAAATTTCCAATATTAACCAATGTAATTAAAAATAATTTATTAAGTAAGGGTGTTTCATATTTTCATAGAACCTGGATGAAAGATATCGATTTAGATGCGCCAACATACAATAAACATCCCCACAAAGGAGAGGCTGGTATAGATATATCTTTTGTATCTTGCGTAAAAGATATGGATCATTATATAAGATGTATTGGTTCTCTTTTAAAAAACAAAACTAATAGGCGTTATGAAATAATTCCTATTATAAATTTTGGTAATAAATATTCTGCCGCACAGGCATTAAATATTGGCATAAACAAATCTAAAGGAAATATAATAGTTTTGTGTCACGATGACGTAATATTTTATGAAGGTTGGGTGGATTTATTGTATAAGCGCATAGCTGAAATTGAAAAACAGAACCAATCTTGGGGGGTTCTCGGTACCGCTGGCGTTTGTGTCGGAAAAACCAAAGGGGTTCCTTGGTCGGTATATGGCATTAAAGATAAATGCATTATTTTTGATGCACAAGATACGGTATCGATAGCGCAGACTGTTGATGAACACTGTATGATTATAAGGAAAAGCAGTGGATTAATGTTTGACGAAAAAATATGTGACGGTTTTCATTTTTATGGCGCAGATTTATGTTTAAGCGCCATAGACAAAGGATTAAATAACTACGGTATAGTATGCCCGCTAATTCATAATGGAACATCCCGAAGTATTCAATGTGGCAGAAATGAATTTGATAGACAACTGGCTAAATTTTTATCAAAATGGGGCCATCTGGAAATAAGAACTACAACGATATGGTATAAAAATGGAAAAGTGATGATTTATCCTCCGTTCTGGAATAAGGAGGCGAGATGAACAAAATACCCATAATAGTGTGGGGCTTTAGGTATAACGCAAGTTCGGGTGGAACTATGGTTTTGCATAAATTATGCCATATGCTCAGAGAAATGGGCGAAGAGGCATATATGTGGATAGCGGAGCTTAATCTGGGGCCCGGCGCTCTTAGCCCGGCATATAATACTCCCATGGCCAATGGAAAAGTAGATCCAAAAAAATGCGTGGTTATTTATCCAGAAATCGTGACTGACAATCCATTAAAAGCAAAGGTAGTTGTGCGATGGATATTATATACGCCCGGTGGGTTTGGTCCGCTAGTTGTTCCTGCGTCAAATGATTTTGTATTTTATTATGAACAGCATTTTTGGCCACAGGGGGAAACGCTTAATCATTTGCGCGTTTTTGAACCAAGGCTAGATAAATTTAATTTTACTAGTGACGCAACTATAAGGTCTGGAGGATGTTTCATAAACAGGAAGGGCAGCAAAAAACCAAGAATACCAGAAACTAATAATTGTTTGGAGCTTTATCATACCGGGATTGATTATGAAATATCCATATTTCGTTCGAAAGAAGTATTTTATAGTTACGACACGACAACAGTTGCTTCTTTGCACGCAGCAATATGTGGGTGTTTAAGTATTATTATTCCGGAAGATGGTCTAACAGCAGATGAATTTCGCAAAAGAGTTCCGCTATTTAGATATGGAGTGGCGTACGGACTAAGCGAAGACGAGATAAATTATGCAAAAAGAACACAGCATCTTGTAAAGGATTATTTGCGATATATAGAATTAGAAGGATATAGACATGTTGAGGTATTATTACATAAATTAGAAAAAGCGAGAAATACTCTATGAAAAACATATTGATTACCGGAGCGTCTGGCTTCTTAGGGGCATCGCTGGTAAAATATTTTGATGGTGTTGGCGGATTTAATGTACATGCTTTTGCCAGATCAGCAAAGAATGCGTGGAGACTAGAGAATATTTCAAACAATGTAAAATTGTATAATGTTAATCTTTGTGATGAAAAATCAGTAAATATGGCGGTTGATTGCATCGGGCCAGATTACATATATCATTTTGCTGCTTTTGGTGCTTATCCGTACCAGGAAGATCCCAACAAAATAATTGAAACGAACATTCTTGGAACGTGGAATTTTCTAAAGGCAACGGCTAAATATGACTATAAATTATTTGTTAGCGCAGGCAGTTCTTCTGAATACGGATTTAAGCAGGGGCCCATGAGAGAATCAGACGTATTAGAACCAAATAGCTATTATTCTGTTTCAAAATGTTCTCAAACTTTGCTGACACAATATTTTGCTAGAACAGAAAATAAGCCAATATCTATTTTTAGGCTTTTTAGCGTTTATGGTCCCTTGGAAGAACCAACGCGATTAATACCAACAGTGATAAGAAAATGCCTGAACAACGAACAAATAAACTTAGTATCCTCAAGTGTCGGGAGGGATTTTATATACATTGACGATGTAATTGAAGCATGTTTACAATTTAATAATTTATCAGAGATGCGAGGAGAGATTTTAAATATTGGGACAGGAATACAGAGTACAATTAAGAATATTGCGGACATAGTTCTCGATATTACGCAGGCATCTAGTGTTTGTAATTATAATGCGTCACCACAAAGAATTTGGGATACTGACATTTGGGTTGGCGATTGTTCGTTGGTAAAACAAAAAATAGGATGGTCTTACAAAACCTCTCTGCAAGAAGGCCTTATGAAAACTATAGAATGGGTAAAAAATGGACACAATCAGCATACAAAATAAGACAAAATTAGCGCGAGAAACAATAGTTAGCTTGGCGCATCACTGTAAGTCGGCACATGTTGGTTCAGCATTATCATGTATAGATATATTGATGACACTCTATACAACTTTTCTGCGCACCGGAATAGACCATTTTATAATGAGTAAAGGGCACGGATGTATGGCTTATTATACAGCAATGGAACAAATTGGTATAATGTCCACAGAGACATTGCTATCATATCATACAAATGGTGGTAAGTTACTAGGTCATCCGTCACACTCGGTTCCCGGAATAGATTGGTCTACCGGCTCTCTTGGGCATGGTTTGTCTGTAGCCGTAGGATTCGCCATGGCACAAAAGATTAAAGGAATAAAAGCAAACAATTTCGTTCTTTTGGGAGACGGAGAATGCAACGAAGGCAGCGTTTGGGAAGCAGCAATGCTTGCGTCAAAGCAGAAACTTGATAATGTCATCGCTATAATTGATCATAATGGACTACAGGCTACCAATAAATGTGCCGAAATAGACGTAGGAAATTTTATAAACAAATGGGTTTCATTCGGATGGAATGTAGTCGTGGTAGACGGCAATAATATTAAAGATTTGTGCCAGGTGTTTAGTGACACCATCTTGTATATTAATTGTCCAACCGTAATAATTGCAAACACAATAAAGGGCAAGGGGGTTTCGTTTATGGAGAATAATATAGAATGGCACTATAAATATCCATCACAAATGGAACTAGATATGGCTGTAAAAGAGATTAGGGGAAAATAATGAGGAATACATTTGTATGTGCTCTAGAAAAGGCTGCCGAAAAAGACGAACGTATAGTATTATTAACAGCCGATATGGGGTATAAATTATTTAATAATTTTTCTAATAGATTTCCCGGTAGATTTTTTAATGTCGGCATAGCAGAAGCAAACATGATAAGTGTTGCGGCTGGAATGGCAAAAGAAGGTCTTAAGCCATTTGTGTATTCTATAGCGCCATTTATTACTCTTAGATGTCTAGAGCAAATTAGAAATGATTTGGCATATCATAACTCAAATGCAATTATTGTTGGCGTTGGGGCAGGGCTGAGCTATGGATTTGATGGACCTTCTCATTTTGCTGTAGAAGATATAGCTATATTGCGTCCTATACCAAATATTAAAATTATTTGTCCTGGAGATCCAGCAGAAATGGAATCCATTGTAGAATATATTACAAATAATGATTGCGGCCCGATATATCTAAGAACCGGAAAATCAGATCCATTAGTGCACAGGGATAAAGTAAAATTCGAATTAGGTAAAGGAATAATGATAAATGATGGGTCAAAAATTGCTATCTTTTCTACAGGAAATATGTTGGATGTAGCGCAACAGGCAAGTGAAATGTTGAAATTATATAGCAATATTTGCTGTCGGTTGATTTCAATGCCGTCCGTTAAACCTATTGATTCAGATTTAATTATAGAAACAGCTAATCATTTTGAGCATATTATTACTATAGAAGAACACAGCATAATGGGTGGTTTAGGGTCCATAGTTTCTGAATATTTGGCTAATATGAGACATCACGCACTACTACATAAGTTTGCTCTGCCCGATACAGTTATTGAAGATGTCGGGGACCATGATTTTTTAAGATCGGCATTGCATATTGATGCTAAAAATATATTTTCTTTAATAAATACTATTATAAGCCGGAGGTTTTAAAAATGTCTGAAATATTTATCGGTGGTTACAATTATGTATGGCAGGGCAAAGAAATTTCCCAATCAAGAAATAGCTCGCTTTCTATTGCCACAATGCCAAGAAATAATTCCATAATATATACACAATGTGCGGTAGTCCCAGATGGTATGTATAAAATTATTATTACCGCTGCCAGAACAAAAGTAAGAGCAAGCGGGAACTGTAATATTATGACAAATTTTTATGCTGGAAAAAACTATGATGGAAATCAAGCATCAGTTACCATTACCAGCAATCAGATGAGAGATTATGAGGTATTTTTACAGGCGCCGAAGGCCCCACAAAATGCAAAGATTTATTTTAGAATTTGGCGACCAAACGAGCCAGTAAACGAAATATTAATACAATCTGTAAAAATAACAGAATCAAATCGTGATTCAAATTTGGATATTCCCACGTCTATCGATTCGCAAGAATTCAATAATATCTTAAAACATTTCGAAGAAACAAGAGAAACTAGACATATAGATATATCGTTTATTAGTTGCATATGCAATACAGAGCAATACAAAAATATGGTAGTATCGTCATTGACGAAAAATAAGACTCTCAAACAATATGATATAATACCAATATATAATTTTGAAAACCAATATTCGGCAGCCCAAGCACTAAATATTGGTATGGAAAAAGCAAAAAGTGATATTGTAGTGTTATGCCATCAAGATGTCGGATTTCCAGAAAATTGGATAGATAAGTTGTACGAAAGAATTCTACAGGTGGAAAAAATAACAAAAAATTGGGGCGTTATAGGAACTAATGGTGTTTCACCACGCTGGGAAAAATTTGGACTGGCTTATGACAGGAATGGCAAAGTAGTATGGCGTTTTGGAAAGGAAGAGATGGGGGTTTGTGCCATGCAGACTATGGACGAGCCATGCATAATAACCAAAAAGAGCTTGGGGCTTAAATTTGATGAGAAACTGGACGGATTTCATTTTTATGGTGCAGATTTATGTCTAGAATCATTAAATAGGGGTTTTGTAAATTATGCCATATGGAATCCTGTATGCCACGATTTTCAAGGAAGAAGTTTAACGTGTGGAAAAAATGATTATATGAGGCAGTTAGACATACTGGCAAAAAAATGGGGAAATAAATTTGAAATCATAAGCACAGATACGGCCATAATTGAAAAAGGGAAATCAAGAACATTTGTTGAAGATAAATCATTTATTAATGCCACAAAATTCTATAAAAATTTCATTTTGAGTTCCCCGGACACCAATTCCGAATCAGACATAATTGTTTCCGATTATAAAAAATTGCCTATTGTAATTTGGACCCCAGGATTTGATGAAGAGAGCGGAGGATGTATAGTTCTGCGTAAACTTTGTCAGATGTTAATAGAAAAAGGAGAAGAGGCATACTTGTTTGTTTCCGGGAATTTGTCTGCAGAAAAATCAATAAATTTAAAAAATATTCCGGTTGCAAATGGAATTATAGATCCAAAAAATAGCATTGTTGTTTATCCAGAAATAATCTCTGGTAATCCGTTATTAGCAAAAGGCGTCGTAAGATGGATTCTTTATACCCCGGGAATGCTTGGTCGTCCGCCTCTTGCGCCAGCCCCGGACGATATTGTGGTCTACTATGCACAACGTTTTTTGCCATCTGCAGGTCCTTTGGGCCAGCTATGCGTTTTTGAACTGCAGGACGAAAGGTTCAATTTTGTAGAAGAAAATGTTTCTAGAACGGGCGGATGTTTTTTGAACCGCAAAGGCAGCAATAGACCAAGAATTCCAGAAACCGCAAAATGCGTCGAAATAAAAAATACAAATTTAGATAGTATAATACCAATATTTAGATCTAAAAAAGTTTTTTATAGTTATGATATTGCTACGGTAACATCTTTACATGCAGCAATGTGCGGATGTATAAGTGTTGTTGTTCCGGATAAAAATATTACCGCGGCACAATATAGAAGAGAATTACCAATGTTTAAATATGGAGTTGCTTATGGAGTCGACGACGAGGAGATTAATTATGCTATAGCAACGCAGCATCTTGTTAAGGACCATTTAAAAGCTATAGAACAAGAGGGCTATAGGCAATTAGACGTATTGCTCTATAAATTGGAAAAAATAAGAAAAATATAAAGTTACCAAAACAATATAAAATTAGGATATTGGCGAATTTTCTCCAAAAATAAAAAAATGAACGAAATAACTAGTAATTATATGCGTTATTCAGAAGATGAAGTTTATAATATAATGCATCGAATAGAGATTGATATCATAGAACAGTGTAATTATCGCTGTAAAGCATGTTCGCGATCCTGTGGAAACGCGCCAAGCGCGGAGCGAATGACAATCGAACAAATAGAGGTTTTTGTAAATGACTCAATAAGACTAAACTGGCAATGGAATAGCATTATGATAATTGGCGGTGAGCCGACCATGCATCCAAATTTATTAGAGATTATAAAGGTAATTAAAAAATATAAAGATTTTAACAGGGCGTGTATTATAAGGTTAATGACAAATGGCAGTGATGTTGCCAAAAAAGTTTTGCCCGTTATACCATCTTGGGTGGTAATCCAAAACAACGCTAAGACTAAATTAACAAAATATCAGGGTCATTATATGCCGTTTTGTGTTGCTCCAGCGGATATTGGCGAATGGGACCAATACAATCTTGTAAAATGCAATAGGCCCTGCATGTGCGGAATGGGGCTTACGAAAGACGGGTTTTTCCTTTGTCATCTTTCGGGAGGCATACATAGGGTGTTTGGTCTGGAAAAAGGAATTGAAAAATTAGATGACGTAACTTTTGAATCATTAAATAAATTATTGCCATTATCATGTAAATACTGCGGATTTTATTTTGAAGCGGGAGAAAGATATAAAAAGTATGATATAAATATAATTACAAAAAGTTGGGAAGAAGCATACAAAAATTATAACAATATAGTAAAAATCAAAAAAATTAGTGAATAGAGATTTTCTAATGAAAACAGATATAATTATAACATGCCACAAAGAATTCGAAGTGCCGAGAAATGAATATCTTAAACCAATTATTGTTGGTGCCAGTGAGATAGGCAACACATCTCCAAATTTTTTACGCGACGATGCTGGCGAGAATATATCGAGTAGTAATAGAACATTTGGAGAAGTTACCGGCATGTATTGGTTGTGGCAGCACTCGTTGGCAGATTATGTAGGATTAATGCACTATAGACGATATCTAATGATAAATAAAAATATAAATGTATCTATCCCGAATGGTGGATATTATGCTATGTATGAGGATATGGAAACTTTCAAACAAGATAATTGTTTAACAAAGGCATGCATTGATGAATGTATAAATAATTTTGATTTAGTAATACCCAAGTGGATAGGCGGGCCCACTAATAAAAGTCAATATTGTGATAATCACACATATGGCCATGAAACCTATGGTATACTGGAAGATGTTATAAAAGAAAAATATCCCGAATATTTTGCTATTTTGGAGAGATATAGTGTCCACAGAATAACAACGCTTTTTAATATGTTTATTGCGAGGCGAAATATTTTTGACAGAATGTGTTCAATGGTATTCAATGTTCTGTTTGAGGTAGAAAAAAGAACACGGGCAATTCACGGAGGCACGTGTCCTGATAGAATTATTGGGGCAATTTCCGAGCGTCTTTTGGGAAGTTATTTTCTTTCATTAGACCATGAACATAAATATAGAATATGTGCGGTTAATGTTGCATATATAGAAAAAATTGATTGTAAATAAGGAGAAAAAATGCGTAATTTAAATGCTATTAGCGACGCCGGAGCTGTATTATTAGGTGTCGCCGGCAAAGTTTCAGAAATTTTTAAAAATAATTTGATAGGCGCCGAATTTGGCATTGCTTATGGCGGAGGAGTAGAGTCAATTGGAAAATTGTGGAAAAATAAAGGTATAATTTATGGATTCGATACGTTTACCGGGCAACCAAAAGAAATAGCCCTAAAAGACCCAGCCTGTAATTTTTCAAGTGAAGCAGTGGCAGCAAAGTGTATGGACCAGTGGTATAAAAAATTTGGAATGCAACTTTTATCAATTGAATATCAACAAAGCGAGTTGAACAGACAGGGCTTAGATAATGTAAAACTGGTAAAGGGACTAATAGACGAAAACACTAAATTGGACTATATTCCTTATCTTAATTATGTTCTTCTAGATTTTGATTTTCCGTTGGCTATGGAAAATGCTTATAATATAGTTGAGCCAAAATTGGTTAAAAATGCTTATTTGTGTTTGCACGATGTTATAGCGCCGAATGCTATTCCGGGATTGGATGAATGGTATAAGACAATATTACAAACAGGAAAATATAAACTTATAGCCGAATATCCTAGTACGCTTGCGGTACTACAAAAAATTTAAATTTGGGAGATTTAACGTGACATTATTGGTACAAGAAAATAGCCCGGAAAGAGTTATGGCTTACAAAACAGCGACTACAAAAAATTTAAATGACCTAAATGGAGCCTCTCTCCCTATTCTTGGAGTTGCTGGAAAAGCGCTTAGCGTTTTTGAGAAGGATTTAATAGGCGCAGAGTTTGGCATAGCATATGGAGGAAGCGTTAAAACAATTGGACAAATTTGGAAAGATAAAGGCATTATATACGGATTTGATACATTTGATGGGCACCCGAAAGAGGTGGCACTAAAAGATCCTTGTTGCAATTTTTCAAAAGACTCACAGCAGGCGGCCTGTATGGATTTTTGGTATGATAGATTTGACAATAGAGAACTAACCATTGAATATCAACAAAATGAATTGAATAAAGAAAGGCTAAGCAATGTTAGATTGGTGAAAGGACTGATAGATGAAAAATCAAACATTGATTATATTCCATATCTTAATTATGCATTGCTAGATTTAGATATTCCATTGTCTATGAAAAATGTTTTTAATCTTATTGAGCCGAAGCTAGTGAAAGGCGCTTTTTTGTGTTTGCACGATGTTTTGCCAAAGGGGCATCTTGCCGGACTTAGTGAATGGTACGAGACGATTCTTGCATCACAAAAGTTCGATATTGTTTGGGAATATCCGAATAGTCATTTGGCTGTTTTACAAAAATTATAATATTAATTGTGGAATTGGTGTATTATTTAATCGAAAGGATAATTATGATTACATTAATATTTGGCCCCATGTTTTCAGGAAAAAGTTCTGAATTAATACGCCTATTAGAACGGGCCTATATAGCAAACAAGAATGTGATACTGTTACGGCCCAAGCTAGATACCAGGCCATTCATTAGCCATTCAAAGAAAGATACCACATGGCTGAAAGAACAATTTGTGGATTTAGGCGAATTCGACGCAACAGATATAGATTTGGTAGCGGTTGATGAAGGACAATTTCATAAAGGGCTTAAAGATTTTTGTATTAAATGGTCTTCGGTCGGCAAACAAATAATCGTGGGTGCTTTGTCTGCCAGTTCTGAATCGGAGATGTTTGAGGAGATTATTAAACTTATACCATATTGCGAGGAAATTAAAAAATTAAATGCTGTATGTAATGAATGCGGTTCTGAATTGGGTAACTATACATATTTCAAGGCAGGCAATAAAACAGAAAAAATTGCTGTCGGAGGGGCTGATTTATATGTGGCCCTATGTGCCTCATGTTATCACGCGCATTTACAAGGAGAAAAATAATGAAGGACGATAGAAAAATTATTTGTGTATCGGGCGGCTTTGACCCGGCTCACAGGGGCCATGTTGAATTATTTAAAGATGCCAGTGCATATGGAAAGGTAGTGGTTATACTTAATTCGGATACGTGGCTAGATAGAAAGAAGGGATATCATCTAATGGACTGGGAAGATAGGGCAGAGATATTGAAAGCGTTTAAATATATAGATGATGTTGTGGCGGTAGATGACCTTAATGGCGGAACCGTTTGCGAGGCGCTCAAAATAATCAAACCAGATTTTTTCGGAAATGGCGGAGATAGAACCAAATTGAATACGCCAGAAGCTGCGTTATGCGAAGAGCTTGGAATTGAGCTAGTCTGGGGCCTTGGGGGCTCAAAGACGCGAAGCTCTAGCGAGTTAATAGACCAGGTCGTAAAATGTATTATAAGTAAACTGTCGAGGTGGTAATTGGAGATATTTCGTGACATAAAAAACAGATTCGATTTCATTGATATTATTCCCGACCAAAGTAAAATTTTGGAGATAGGGCCTTATTGTGCTCCGTTAAAAAGAGGGAAAAATGTAAAATATTTTGATATTGCTGATAAAAAACAATTGGATGAATGGGCAGCAGCGGAAGGAATAGCTAACATTTTTCCTCTAACAAGTACCTCAGTTCCAGATATTGACTATGTGTCACCAATAGGCGATTTATCGATTATACACGAATATTTTGATTATGTCATTAGCAGTCATGTTATTGAGCACCAGGTAGATTTAATTGCACATTTACAAGGCGTAGAAAATATTTTAAATTCGGGAGGATATTATTTTATAGTAATTCCGGACAAGAGATATATTTTTGATCATTTTCGTCAGGAATCTAATATAGCTCATGTAATAAGTGCACATATAGAACGAAAGACCAAATGTTCCTTAGGAGACGTAATTGATGCAAATATTTTTTGTACGCATAATGACGCCCTAAGGCATTGGAAAAATGATCACGGCACAAAACCTGCTCCATTAAAAGCATATGTGGAAGAGGCACTCAAGCAATTTTATAAGCCAGTTTGGAAAGGACATATGTTTTGTTTTACGCCAGATTCGTTTAAAGAAATTTTTTATGCGGCAAAAGAAATGGAGTATACAAAGCTAGAATTAATAAAATTATACACGACAATATATAATCAAGTAGAATTTTGTGTTATTTTAAAAAAATCCTAAGGAGAAAGATATGAAAGAGAATTTGACAGAATTGGTATTTATTCTTGACAGATCTGGCAGTATGCATAGCATGGCGAACGAAGCAGTGGGCGGCTTTAATAGTTTTCTCGAGGAGCAGAAAAAATGCCCAGGAGACGCAAAGCTTACTCTAGTATTATTTGATCACGAATATCAGCTAGTTCACAATGGCAAAAATATACAAGAAATAGAGCCATTATGTACCCGCACTTATGCTCCGCGCGGCACCACGGCCCTTATAGACGCTGTAGGGCGCACAATTGATGACGTTGGTAAGCGTTTGAGCGAAACTCCCGAACGCGACCGCCCAAGCAAGATTCTGGTGGCTATTCTTACCGATGGACTAGAAAATGCTAGCCGAGATTATGACAAGAAGAGAATCAGAGAAATGATATCTCATCAGCAGAATAAATATTCATGGAAGTTCGTATTTCTTGCTTCTAATCAAGATGCATTTTCAGAGGCTACGAAAATTGGCATTAGCGGCAATTTGTCGTTGAACTATGCTTGTAGTGCGGTTGGCTATAAGGATGCATTCACACTTTGTTCTGAGGCTGCAACATCATATAGGCGTTCTGGTAAACTCGATAACCTGAGGCAAAGCCCAATAGTACCAGATATAAATGTGGATACAAATGGAACAACAAAATAATAATAAAATAATCCCATTCAAAAATGGCGTTCATGATTGTGATAAAGAACATTACTGGGGAAATGATCATTTAATAAAAGTTCCTTGCGGAGAATGTCAGTCTTGTAAGGATAGACAAACTAGTAAGGATATCGAAAGCAATCATATTCCCGGGAAATTTTGTAAGAGGGCAAATAATTGTCGTAAATGTTCTAGAATTAAATATCTGTTGCGAGTAATAAAGCATATCAGTGGGAAAGCAAAATGCACCAGGAAATGCGAATGGTGCACTCAATTTCATTATCAAAAACCTCCTAGTCCCGAACAAGTATTTAAACAGTTGTATTTGTTAATGTTTTTTGGTGAAACATTTAAGCCAAAAATATAAAAATCTGTTTATTTTACAAACAATAGTGTATAATCATTACATGAGCGAATGTTGTATTATTAGCAACAGAGGTGATACTTTGTTCGAAGTTTAAATAGGCAATACATATCAAACCATATTTAATAAAATGGAGGCTATAATATGAACGAAGAAAGAAATAGAACCAATGAATTACGAAATATAAGCGGAACAATTAAATCCTCTGACCCCTTAACAAGTTTCTTTTATCAGCTAATACGAGACGAACTTCCTGTCGGAAAAGTTGAAAAAATAATTCAAGATATTTTGTCTGAAAGTGGGCAAGAAATAATATTTACAAACGGCTGGCTCGCTCAATATGCTCGAAATCTAGCTGATTTGTTGCGCGGCGGTATAAAATCAGAGAGTGTTCTGGAAGATGTGGTGCGTGGTAATAACGTAGCAGATAAAGACCTAGAGATATTAGAACGGCAGCTGGTAGAAAAATATAGTGGGTTGGTAGAAACAGAGGAATCCATTGCTTCTACATTTGAAGATGCAAAGAGTTCAGTAGAGCAATTGCGAATTACAGGAAGTCTTTCTGCAGAGGAAGCTAAGAGAATAATGGAAGAGATAGATCAAGCGGAATCCGAACAAACCATTCCAACTCAAGCGTTATTGGCTCCCGAAAATGAAATAGAAGTCGAGGAAGAATGTGATACAGAAGCTTGTTGTATAGAAAAAATAAGGCTAAAAGACAATGACTAAGGTGTGCTGTCTAAGCGATACTCACGGGCTGCACGGTGAAATAGAAGTTCCGGAATGCGACATCTTGTTGTTTGCTGGAGATTTTTCTAATACGGGCCGTCCAAATGAAGTAAAAAGTTTTCTAGATTGGTTTTCGATACAACCAGCAGAACACAAGATTTTCATAGCTGGTAACCACGATATTTCTTTTCAGAGAAATCCAAAGTTCAAAAACGAATGTATTCAGAATTATCCAAACATACACTATCTTGAAGACAGCAGCATCGAGATATGTAATTTAAAAATATACGGGTCGCCTTTTAGTCCTATCTTTGGAAATTGGGCCTATATGCTACCGCGCGGAAAAGAAATACAAGAGAAATGGTCCCAAATACCGACAGACACAAATATTCTGATCACTCATGGTCCTCCAGCGGGAATTATGGATTCTGTTTCATTTAGCGGAGAACATGCAGGATGTAGAGATTTATTGAACAGAATAGACCAATTGGATAATCTTTCGCTAACTTGCTTTGGACACATACATCAGAACTTCGGGCAGACTAAAGTAGGAAATACTATTTTTGCCAATGTTGCCATAGTAGATGATAATTATGAAGTAGTAAATCAGCCTATGACTATCGAGGTATAAGATGACATTTAAGAATATATGTAAGAAAATTGCTAATTTTATTCTTTGGCCGTATTCAATCTGGTTGAATAAGAAAAAACAAACGTTGAGCGCAAAGATATTAGAAATACACAAAAATATACTTGACGAAGATTATTATAATTGCGATAACATAATAGTGGCCCTAGATATTATAACTGGCGGAAATGATGAAGATGATTATGCGTTATATTTGTCTGGCGTTGATCCCTGTGGTTTAAATCGAATAGAGGCAAGAAAAAAATTTAAAGAAGCAAACACAGAAAAGACTAGAAAATTATTTTATATTTCCGCGCCAAATGAACGAAGCAGACATCTGTGCAGAAATATCGAAGATGCCTACAAAGTATTTTTCAAAAGGAGAAAATAACATGTCTTTGTTAGTTACAAAATTTTCAGCTCAATGGTGCCATCCTTGTCGTATGATGGCTATTACGTTTCACAAGGTTGAAACGACAATGCCAGATGTAATTTTTCAAGACATAGATATAGATAAGGACCCTACAACTGCTGCGGATTTTAAAATTATGTCTATTCCTACTATAGTATTTATAAAAGATGGTGTTGAGGTAGATAGAGTCGTTGGGCTTATCAAAGAAGCAGATTTGACGGCCAAGATAAATGCATTGAAATAAGAGGAAACACATGGATTTTGAGCAAAAACCTTGGGGGTTCGAATATACATGGGCCGACACGCCGCTATATTCTGCCAAGATGATGGTTGTAAAGGAAAATAATCAGACCCAGTATGTTTATTACAAAAAGATGGATATAACGATATTTGTTTTGCAGGGAGAAATCGTTTTATACGAAGAGGGAAAAAATAGAACACTAATTCAGGGAGAAAAGTATCATATTTCTCCGAAAATAATGTATAGAATAATAGCACTTAAAAGCGATGCAACCATTTTGCAAGTAAGTTCTCCAATTGTTGAAAATGATTTGGTTATTGTAGAGGCTTAAATGTTAAATCATTTCAATACAAATATGGACAAAAGAGTTAAAATCATTTATTATATGAAGTTCAAACCCACTATACGTGAAGAAATTCGGTCATTCTTTTCATATCCATATGTGCAGGAATATCAGGGAATAATTTGGCTTCTCAATCATATGGGAGGTTGGACATTTTATAAACAGAAAATATTCGCAGAGCATTTGGCAAAGATATTGAAAAATAGCAGTAAAATCAATGACTTATAATGTTTTCAAATCTATCAATAATCTATAGTATAGATAGATACGCCTGAAACATTATTACGAGGAGATACTTGTGAAAAAGAAACAATCTCACAAACTAACCGAAGAACAAAAGAAAGAGATTTGGGGTTTGTATAATCAGAACTTTAGTCCCAAGGAAATAGCAGAAAAGTATGGCGTATCTCGTTTGACTGTTTATAGAATAGGCAAGCAAGAAAAATACAAAAATTAGGAATAAGCGAGGAATAAATGGGCTATATACTGACGGCCAAGCAACTTTGTTTGGAGCATGATTTTTTTAGATGTAGGCATTGTGGGGCTTCCCAAAACTTATTCGTCACCCAAATTACAAAAAGGAAGGGGCCATTAGCGTGGTCACTTTCAAATCTTATTACACTATGTGGAGGCTGTCTGGATGCCGCAAAGAAGAGTTTGGAGATAAAAAATAATCGTGTTGGTATTTTGTTAGCGGGTGGAAAAGGAAGTAGACTGGCACCTCTTACAAAATTTCAAGGGAAGCACTCTTTACCCATAGGCTTGATTCCGATGGTGACATACCCTCTTAAAACTCTCCGAGCATTTGATATAAATAGAGCCTTGGTGGTTTTAGATAGAGAATCCGCCGGCGAAATTACGCAGATATTGGGAAGCGGAAAAGAATTTGGAATGGACATATCGTACAAGATTCAGGAAGGTAGTGGTGGTTTGAGCGAAGCACTCTATCTGGCTAAAAATTATGTACGGCCCGAAGAAGAAATATTTTGTATACTGGGAGACAACATATTCGACCATGAAACAATGGATACCAATGTATCGCTAGGAAATAATAAGGCATGTGTGTTTACAAAGAAAGTTGCAAATCCACAGGATTATGGTGTATTGGTTTTCGATGATGTGGGAAATATCAAAGAAGTAGTAGAAAAACCAGAAAAATATATTAGTTCACAGGCAGTGCTCGGACTCTATGTGTATAAATATGACATCTTTGATGTTATAGAAAAGATAAAACCGTCAGCGCGCGGAGAATTGGAAATAAGTTCTGCAAACGATTATTATGCTAAAGAAGGAACGTTAATGCACAAAGAGATAACTGGATATTGGTACGATGCGGGGTCGAGCATACAGAACTATTGTGCCGCGAGTTTATGGGGTGCTAAAAAAGCCAATGTTTCTGCAGAGGAAGTTAATGAGTTTATAAGCGTAGTGTTCGATAATAAATAAGAGGTTAATATGAAATATCTTATAACGGGAAGCTGTGGTTTTATTTTTTCCAATGTCGTTCTTTATTTACAGTTGCATACAGACGTACAAATTGTTGGAATAGACAAGCTTACTTATGCCGGCTCCTTATTGAATTGCCCAGAAAGCAAGAGATATAAGTTATATGTTGGAGATATATGCAATTATGATTTTGTAAAAAAGATTTTTGAGATTGAAAAGCCAGATATAGTTATCCACGCTGCTGCAGAATCCATGGTTGATAGTTCAATAGTCGGTTCCAAAGTCTTCGTCGACACAAATATTATTGGGACACACAGCATGCTTGAGGCTGCACTTAAAACCCACACTCCTCAAAAGTTTATTAATATAAATACGGATGAAATATTTGGTAGTACAGATTTTGGGTCTGCCAAAGAAGACAGCCAGATAAAACCAAGAAATCCTTATGCTGCTACAAAAGCTTCAGCCGGACTTCTCGCAAGTTCATATTTTACAACATATGGGCTTCCGGTAATATCAACTATGTGCTGTAATAATTTTGGTCCGCGGCAGCACGTCGAGAAGTTTATTCCAAAGGCGATAACAAATATACTCACTGGAAAGAAAATACCCCTATATGGTTTAGGAAAAAATAAAAGAGAATGGGTTTACATAAAAGATAATTTCTGGGCGCTTCAAACTATTATTGAGAAAGGCATAATTGGAGAAACTTATAATATAAGTTCAGGATATGAGAAAGAAAACATAGAAGTTCTAAAACTGATTCTTGAAATAATGAACGCGGACGAAAGCTTTATTGAATATGTTGCAGATAGGCCTGGACACGACCTTAGGTATTCAGTAGATTGTACGAAATTGAAGAATCTTGGATGGAAACCAGAATATACTTTTGAAGATTCTTTGTGTCACACAATTGGGTGGTTTCGCGCGAACACCTGGAGTTGGAAAAAATAATGAGCCAACAATTCAGAAATCTATATTATAGGTTCTTAAAAAATAAAATGCGGATTTATTACAAACAAAATGAGATTACGGCCAAACTACTATTGTGTGATGGCAATATTTATTATAGAAATCTTGAGCGTGATTTTGGAGATATGGAAAACAAAGAGCTAATTGCGCAGTATGTGGTGGACAAGCGATGAAGTGTTTAATAACCGGAGCTAACGGACACCTGGCCAAAGAGCTACAGCGAATTGGAAAGAGGCACGATATTAAATACGTTCCAATGGTCGGTCATACAGAATGTGATATAAGCGATGCTAGTTCGGTAGCTAAATATATCTATAATCATTCAGACGAATTATTTGATATAGAAAAAGTAATACATTGTGCCGCCTACACAAACGTTCCTGGTGCAGAATTAAACAGAAAACAGGCAATAGAAACTAATATTATCGGAACAAAAAATATTATTAGCGAAATTTGTGATTTTGGTGTAACAGCAATCTATATAAGTACAGATTATGTATATAGCGGAATAATGGGCAACTATAAAGAAACAGACTCAACTAGTCCTGTTAATTTTTATGCACTTACTAAATTAGCGGGGGAATCTTATGCAGGCCCAGATGATTTGATAATAAGAACTTCGTTCAAACCGCTAGTTTGGCAACATCCTGTTGCTTTTTCCGACTTGTATACTTCTGCAGACTACATAGATGTAATAGCCAAGAAAATTTCGTTTTTGATACTCCATGACGCACAAGGCATTTATAACGTTGGAACAGAAAGAAAATCTATATATGAACTTGCGGTACGTAAAAATAAGCACATAAGCCCAATATCGAGGCTGAGCATTAAAGGAGTTCGACTACCAGAGGATGTCTCTATGAATACTGAAAAATACGATGCGTTTTACAATGAAATAGTTGGAGGAAACAATGGAAGAAAGTAATAAAGTTGTGGTGGTTGATGCGAATGGCAATGTCACACAAGCAAAAACAGAAAACGATATAGCGAAAGAAAACGAAGAGTTTGAAAAATTATTAAAAGAGAAAAGGGCAAGAACCAGAAAAGTTAAAGTGGAGGAGAATATGCCAATCGTATTATCAGAACAGTCGGATAGAAGCGTTAATATAGGGGTTGTGGGGCTCGGTCAATGTGGCTCCAAGATTGCAGAGGAGTTTTATAACAAAGGGTATAATGTGCTTGCAATTAATACCGCAACACAAGATTTAAAATGCATTAATATACCAGAGAAACAAAAGTTATTTCTTGACTTTGCCCTTGGCGGAACTGGAAAAGATTTAAGCGCCGGAGAAGAAGCTATTTCGGAATATGCCGATACCATTTCTAATGTCTTAGGAGATAATTTTTCGGACAGCGATATTCTGTTATTAGTAGCTGCTGGTGGAGGTGGTACTGGTAGCGGCGGAGCAGAACCAATCATAAATATTATGTCTAAGATGGGAAAACCTATTGTTGTATTATATGTATTGCCTTTGGCCACCGAAGATGTACTTTCTAAACATAATACTATAGTGACATTATCTAAGCTTGCAAAATTAGCTCAAAGCGATGCGATCAATTCGTTGATTGTTGTAGATAATTCTAAAATAGAAATGATTAAGCCCGGACTTTCAATGGCCGACTTTTGGAAGTTTGCTAATAAGTCTATAGTTGAGCCGTTAGATTTGTTTAATAAACTATCTTCTATGTCTTCAGAGTATACCGCGCTGGACCCTATGGACTTTGGCGCTGTCTTTTTGACAGGAAATTGCGCTCTTTATGGAATGATAGAGGTTGATAATTATATGGAAGAATCATCTATTGCAGAAGCCATGGTTCAGAACTTGAAGAATGGACTGCTTGCATCTGATTTTGACCTAACACAAGCTCGTTCGGCCGGCATAATAGTTACCGGAAGCAAAGAGGTCCTACAGAAAATTCCTGCTTCTAGTCTAGAGTTTGGGTTTGGAATGATAAGCAAAGTATGCAATGGGTCCGTTCGTGTATACCGAGGCATTTATGAGCTTCCCGGAGATAACAAACTTCGTATCTACGGATTTCTAAGTGGATTGGGGCTTCCATCTGCGCGAGTATTAGAAATGCAGAAAGAAGCAGAAAAATATATGGAAGCACTAAAAAACAAAGAAGATAATAAGTCGGCAGATATGGCTATTGATATGGGAAAGACTCAGACGGCTAACGCGGTCGACAATATGTATAAAAAGGTTGCCAGTAAGAATTCAGCAATGGGCAAACTTACACAAAATAGTAGAAAAGTAATAGATAAGCGGAGGAGATAATAAAATAAGTAAAAATTGCTCTGCAAATTAATGCAGGCATAAAAAGGAGAAAAAAATATGGTGGATACCATTAAAACTGCGGATGCAGAAGAGATTAAGAACCTAATTGATGAAATGAAGAAACAGATTGACTACTGGAAGAATGAAGCAAAGAAAGCTTTTGATGAGAGAGACAAGGTTAGGCAAAAGTTTAAGTGTGAGCCAGGCATTCATGGGCATAGTGCTAATGGGCCAGGAGTTATGGCTGAAAGCAGATGTGAAGACCCAATGAGAGCGGCTTTTCGTATAGTCCCGCAAAACTCGGAACCAGCTATAGCAGAAGAGGGAGACATTTATTGTAATGCCAAAGATCATTGTCTCTATTTTTATAACGGAACGCAATGGATGAGAATCAACTATCCATATTGTTATCAGCAACCATATTATATTTATGGAAACGGTAATAGTGGAGGATATTATCAGCCTGCACCAAACATAAATATTCCTGGTGGCAGTCATACAACCATATGCTCCTCCAGCGACTCTATTGGTTCTAATGGAGCTGGTGGTTCTAACGGAATTGGTGGTATTATTGGCATCGGAGGCACAGCAACAAATGTTTCTGTCGTCGATAATATTAGCGAAACAGACTTAGATGCGCGGAAATAAGAAGTTAAAACAGCTATAGGCAAGGAAAAATAATATGAATATTTTTTTAAAAGTGCTAAAACGACTTTTTTCACCAATTTATCACGGTGTTGTTCGCAAGGTACGTCGTATCGTTAATAATATTTTTCATCCGCAGGAAGTTAATATAAATTTGGACGGAAAATATTCTGGCTTGCGCATATCTTGCAATAATAACGGCACGCCCTCTACAAAATTAGAAGTTAAAGATAGTGCGGGCAATTGGGTTTATTTGACGCATATACAATCGATGCAAATAAACTTTGATGCTGACGCCAGTTTTCCGGTTGTCACTTTTAAACAATACATAATCTAAGGAGAAAAGAATGAAGGTCAAAATCAAAATAACCCTAGAAGACGACAATGGAAACATTAACGAAAAAGAAATAGAATTCGATAATGGCGAATTTTCTGAGGAAATAGGGTATAAAGCACAATATGATCAAATAGGTTTAGTAACCGACTTAGTTCCAAATGGACACAGGAGATTTTCTGTTAAGGCTTGGTCGGGATGTGATAAGTATGAAGATTTTGTGGGAAAAGAATAAGCATATACAACTAATTATATGATAATATGGGGCTTTTATGGCCCCATAATTGTATTCGCGATCTACTAATAATTGAATGTATGTATACGGGCATAACGCCCTTAACGGAGTATTTTGATGGAAAAGATGAGAAAAAGACTATCATTCAAGCTTACGACAGAGCAGAAAAAAGAAATTTGGAAGCTATATAATGCCGGGTTTAGTCCTACGGATATCGCGGAAAAATTTGGCGTGACGAGAATTACTGTTTATACAATTGGAAAAGACGATAAATACAAAAACTAGGCGAATTTTTTATGACAAAAATAATTATAGGCAATGTATATTCTCAAATTATTAATTTGAATAATGATAAGGTTTTTAAACAGATTGATGACGTTCTTAGTTATTTTGTTGCGGGTCACGAGTTCTCTTCCGCTTTTACGAAGGGCTTTTGGAGTTATAAGGAAAATCGTTTTTGTAAATGGGACGGCAAAAGCCATCTTTTTCTAAAAAATGGCCGTTTCTTATCTGGTTTGCTATCGAGAATTATTAGTATATTAAATAGCAATGGAATACAATACGAAATAGATGACCAAAGAAAACAAATACAATATGGGCCAGAAATAAATCTAAAAAATGTGCAAATAAGGGATTATCAGCAAAGAGTTTTAGAATCTTGTCTAAAAAATGAGTGCGGACTGGTGAATGCGGCAACAGGCAGTGGCAAGACAATAATGATTTGCGATTTAATAAGCCACACGAATGTTAAAACTATTGTTTATGTTGTTTCCAAAGATTTGCTTTTTCAAACACATTCTGAACTTGAACGAATATTGGGGCAAAAAGTAGGTATTATTGGCGACGGCATAGCTAATATAGAGAAAATAAATGTCGCAAGCATCTGGACATGCGCAATAGCTTTGGGCGAAAAGAAGTATGAAAAGTTTGATGATGAAGACATAGTAAATGAAAAGTGGAACGACACAAATAAATCAAAAATAATTAAAATGATAAAGGGCGCCGAGATGGCCCTTTTCGATGAATCACAGTTTATTGCCACGAAAACGATTATACTAATAAACAACGCCAGTGTTTCGGCGAGAAGAAAATATGGATTTTCAGGTACAAATTTTCGCGAAGATGGGGCGGACATATTATTGGAGGCAGTTTGTGGCAAGATTATAGTAGAAGTAACCTCAAGCGAATTAATTAAACAAAAATTTCTTGTAGAACCAGAAATTCATTTTATAACTGTTCCAAAAAAAGAATTCAAAGACGACACATATCCGAAAGTTTATAAAGAATATATTGTAGAAAATGAAGAACGAAACAACCTGATTGTAAAAGCAACAGCAAAATTAGTGGAAATGGGTCATAATGTATTGTTGCTAATTAAAAATCTAAAACATGGGCGGGTTCTTCTGGAGCTATTAGAAAATCAATATCCTACATATTTTATTAAAGGCGAAACAGAAGCAGAAGATAGAATTGTCATAAAAAAACAATTTGAAGAAGGAACAATAAAGGTATTAATAGCATCGAGTATTCTAGATCAGGGAGTCAATTTGCCCTCTATCTCTGCCCTAGTGCTTTGTGGCGGAGGCAAAAGTGCCGGGAGAACAATACAAAGAATAGGCAGGGTATTGCGTCCGTTTCCAGGAAAAGAAAAGGCGATAATTATTGATTTTATTGACCAGGCGCCTCATTTGTTGCGGCATACGAAAAGGCGTATTGAAGTTTATCGTCGCGAATCCGGCTTTCGCATCATTCTGCCAAAAAAGCCGGAGAATAAGGGTATAATAAGTAGTAGGAAGAACAAAAATGGAAATAACAATGACACAGAAACAAAGACCAAAAAGAAAAAAGCGAAGCGCGTGCAACCAGGAAGTGATGGGGGCAAAATGCCCTGGTAGTTTTATTTTAAGTTTTGATGGTATTATTCCTATTTTTGTTTGTGATACATGTAGTTATATCGATATAACCTGGAAGAAATTCTATGAAGAATATTTACAGCTATATAAAGTCCGTGAGAATTGGATAGACCCAAAAAATTCGGTAAGCTGTCTTCTTGGTATATTCTGCCACTATTATAAATCTTTTTATTCGACAGATTATACATTTGTCCCCAAAAACCCTAATCCCTTCGGTGCAAAAGAATGCCGAGATGCCTGGACGCTTTTGGCGGCTTTCAACAAAGATATAGGTGAAGCCAGAAAATATATAGTTTGGGTGTTTACCAAAGGAATAAATAAGGGGACCGCAATAACCAATTTTGGATATATATTGGCACCAGGGCTAATTCAAAAATATAAGCTATATGCATTAAAAAAGAATATACTAACAAGAGCGTCTAAGTTACCGGAACAATTTATCAGTCAATGTAAAACTAACTGGCCAGGTATATTTATGTCATTCGAGCTTGTAACTATGAATGACTTAGGCGCGCTAATAAAACACATAGAGTTTTATGAACAAAAGATTGCTACAGACGCTATAGAAAGAAAAGTATTAAATGCTGCAGAGCAATTAGGACTGGTTAAGAACGGCAAACTTAACATTGGAGAAGATAAATGAAATTGTTGATAGGAAATGAAATAGAAGTATATCTAAAATCAACGCAAGGAACAACATTAGATATCTTTGGAATATTGGTAGAGGCCACAGATGGAGAACTTTATGTTCAATGCGCTAATCCATCTATAGCGAAAGTATGGGTTATCCCGCGGGAAAATGTTAAGTACTGCACAACAACTTCTCTAACGCTTGATGATAAAGCAGTACGCACGCAAGCAGAAGTTAGAATAGAGCAGAAGCCTCAATCTGAGCCCGAGCCAGAAGCACAAAAAATAAAATATGACCCAACAAAGTTAAAAGTATATATTAACAAAGAATTTTTTATTGATATACCAGTTCCTCCAACATTTAATCTTTCGAATTTTAGTGACGATATTATGCGAGTATATATGGGTAATCCAGACGTGCATTGCTACCTGGCTAATAAAATACAAAAGTCTATTGAATATTATCCTGGAGAAGTGTATATAGAAATTGAAGATATTGTGCCAGAAGAAATAACGGATGAGACAGTGGTGAGTAACAAAATACCAAATACTTTTTCAATGGGCGGTGGAAAAATCGCAACCAAATATATGGACCCAAAAGAAGTATTGGCTATGCTTGAAAATGGATTAAAAGGAAAAAAATATGAAAGCAAAGTGTAAAATATGTGGTAAGACAATTGTTGGTGTGGCTAAAATAGATTCTTTTCAAAAGAAAGTAGGAAATAAGCTTATAAATATAGTTGAATATTATGATGAGGACTGTTACAAAGCGATGCTACAAGAACGTGCTACTAAAATATTATCGAAGAAAAAGTAAAAGATTGGAAACCAAATGAGTGTCGAAAAGAAAAAAGAGTTTATAAAAAAACAAATTTCAGAACAACACGGCTGCTCTGTGCCATGCGTTGAATGCACGAAAAAGTTCCAGCGCATAGATATAATGGAGGGAGCCCATATTCCTGTCGGGTATTGGCTTCTGAACCTAAAAGATTTTCACGAAACTTCTAAAATAAAAGATGTAGTGAAAGAATATACTGACCATCTTAATGAACAATATCTAAACGGAAAATCCATTTGTTTTGCCGGAACACAAGGAACGGGCAAAACTATGGGCAGCATTATTATTTTAAAAAAGGCTATTGCAAATGGTTTTTCTGTTTTTTATGTGACGGCGAATGATTTACAGCAGGAAG
>Ga0209777_10002250_pt1 | contig 25866 bp, 24 predicted proteins | sample FrelakmetHBP12HB_FD_187147 | JGI IMG/M metagenome (GOLD analysis project Ga0209777, IMG submission 187147) | Freshwater lake sediment microbial communities from the University of Notre Dame, USA, for methane emissions studies -HBP12 HB (SPAdes)... | ecosystem: Environmental > Aquatic >... | reverse complement strand
GCGTGGTCGGCGGGGACGGCAAGTACACCGACCAGCCGTTCCTCCTTTCCAAGGGCACCGCGATACTCGATGACTTCTTCTTCTCGCAGCGCGAGGTCCTGCTCTGGCGTTATCTCGCCACCACCTGCCGCGTGGAGCCGGAGAAGCAGGGTTGCGTACTTCCGAAGTCCAGCTTCGGCACTCTCCTTCCCCGCCAGCGCATCTCGGCCCTCACTACCGTCGAATACATCGGACGCGACAAGATCACGTACAAGGGCGCACAGCGCGAGCTGGAACACTTCCGGCTCGACAGCGAAGGCCCGACTTGGGACCTGTGGATGGATTCTGACCACAAGGTGGTCCGCGTGGTGATCGCGGAGACCTCCACGGAGGTCCTGCGCGACTGAACGCGGCGGCGGCTCCCTGCCACGGGCCGGGAAAGGATGGTATAAACAATCATCTCTCTTCATGGGCGGCGCGCGCCGGCGCCGCAGAAGGCGGCAGCATGGTGAACTCCAGGATTCCGGTTGGGATTCTCGGCGCCACCGGCATGGTGGGCCAGCGCTTCATCCAGCTCCTCGAATCGCATCCCTGGTTCCAAGTGGCATGGGTTGCCGCCTCCGAGCGCTCGTATGACCGGCTCTACGGCGAGGCTGCAAACTGGCGCATGAAGACCCCGCTGCCTCCGCGCGTGGCAGGCATGAAGCTCTCCGCCGCCGATCCGGCGGGCGCGCCCAAGATCGTCTTCGCCGCGCTTGATGCCGACATTGCCCGCGAGCTGGAGCCGCGCTTCGCGCAGGCGGGTTGCGCCGTCGTTTCCAACTCCAGCGCGTGGCGCATGCATCCCACCGTGCCACTGGTCATCCCCGAGGTGAATCCCGACCACATCAGCCTGATTGAGCGGCAGGAGTGGCGCAAGCGGGCCGGCGGATTCATCGTCACCAACTCCAACTGCTCGGCCATGGGGCTGGCGCTCGCTCTGGCGCCGCTGCACAGAACATTCGGGATTGAGAGCCTCATCGTGGTGACCATGCAGGCGGTGAGCGGCGCCGGCTATCCCGGCGTGGCATCGCTCGACATCCTCGGCAACGTCATTCCCTTCGTCCGGAACGAGGAAGAGAAGATGCCACCGGAGACACTGAAGATACTGGGCAGGCTGCGGGGGAGCAAGGTGGAACCTGCGGGCTTCGCGATGAGCGCGCATTGCAACCGCGTCGCCGTTGAGGACGGCCACACGGAATCGGTCTCGTTGAAGTTCAGAAAGAAGGCGCCGGCGGAGCGCATCATCGCCGCCTGGCGCGACTTCCGCGCGCCGGCAGCCGTCGCCAAGCTACCTTCCGCGCCGCCGGAGCCGATCGTCTATGACGACCGGCCCGACCGACCGCAACCGCGCTTTGACGTGGACCGCGGCCACGGCATGACTGTGACCTGCGGACGTCTCCGCCCCTGCGGCGTATTCGACTGGAAGTTCACCGTGCTTTCGCACAACACGATCCGCGGCGCCGCCGGCGCGGCCATCTTCAATGCCGAACTGCTGAAGAAAGAAGGCTATCTCGGCTGAGTTTGCTTTTCGCTTTTGAGGTTGGCTAAGAACCAGGAACCGTCTTTCGATGATAGTGATGAAATTCGGCGGCACTTCCGTTGTGGATGCCGCCTCCATAGACCGCGCCGCCAGCATCGTCAAGTCACGGCTTGACCGGCACCCGCTCGTCGTGGTCAGCGCCATGGCCAAGGTCACGGACGCGCTCCTCGCCACCGGCAGGCACGCCGGCAACGGCGAGCTCGACCGCGCTCTCGAACTCAGCCGGGAGCTGCGCGAGCGGCACTACAGCGTGACCAGCGAGCTGCTCGGCACCGCCACCTTCACCGCTCTGCACGAAGAGCTGCAGTACATGTTCGACACCCTGGACGAGCTGCTGCGCGGCATCGCCGCTGTGGGCGAGATCACGCCGCGCACCGCCGACATGGTTGTGAGTTACGGCGAGCGCCTGAACAGCAGGATCTGCGCCGAAGCCTTCGTCGCCCGCGGCATGGACGCCGTCCAGGTGGACGCCCGCCAGGTGATGATCACTGACGCGCGCCACGGAAAGGCCATCCCACTCCCAGAGGAGATCGACCAGCGCGCTAAGGAGATTCTGCGGCCTCTGTTGGACGCCGGCAAGGTGCCTGTACTCGGCGGCTTTATCGGCTCCTCGAAAAACGGCGCGCAAACCACCATCGGCCGCGGCGGCTCCGACTTCTCCGCTGCCCTCTTCGGCGCCGCTCTCAACGCCGAGACCATCGAGATCTGGACCGACGTGGACGGCATGATGACGACCGACCCCAACGTCTGTCCCGACGCCCACCGCATCAGGGTTGTCAGCTTCGAAGAGGCCGCCGAGCTCGCCTACTTCGGCGCCAAAGTCCTGCATCCGGCCACCGTGTTGCCGGCGGTGCAGAAGAACATCCCGGTACGTGTGCTCAATTCGCGCGATCCCAAGTGTGAGGGCACGCTCATCGTGGCGCGCGCGCCGAAGACAAATGCGACGGTCAAGGCCATCGCCGTCAAGAAGCGCATCACCATTGTGGACGTGGTCGCCGCCCGTATGTTGGGCGAGTCGGGATTCCTGAAGGCGATCTTCGACGTCTTTGACCGCCACCACGCCGCTGTGGATGTCGTCTCCACGTCCGAGGTCAGCGTGTCGCTCACCGTGGATTCCAACGAGGCGATCCCCGCCGTGGCCGCCGACCTGGAAAAGATCGCCGACGTGAAATACGAGGGCCGCAAGGCCATCGTCTGCCTGGTTGGCGAGAACCTGCGCTACCGAGCCGGTGTTGCGGCGCAGGTCTTCACCGCCATTCGCGACATCAACGTGCGCATGATCTCCCAGGGTGCCAGCGAGATCAACCTCACCTTCGTGATCGACGAAAGCGATGTGCCGGAGGTTGTCCGTCGCCTGCATCAGCACTTCTTTGCAAGCCCTGATCCGGAAGTCTTCGACTGAAGGAGACAGCGATGAACTTTGTTCTCTGCGGCGCAGGCAAGACGGGATCCATCGTCGCCGAGGTAGCGCGTGAGCGAGGCCACCAGATCACCGTCCTCGAGATCGGCGAGAACGAGAACGGCGCTGCACTCACGCGCGAACGGCTCGCCGGGGTTGACGCAGTCATAGACTTCACCACGCCGCAGGCGGTTGTGCCCAACATCGAGGCTGCCGCGCGCGCCGGCGCCAACCTCGTCATCGGCACCACTGGGTGGTACCACCAGCTTCCGCAGGTGCGCCAGGTCGTCGAACAGAACGGCGTCGGACTCGTCTGGGGCTCGAACTTCTCCATCGGAGTGAACGTCTTCTTCCAGATCGTGAAGGCTGCGGCGCTCGCGCTCAAGCATGGCTATGGCGGCTCCATCATGGAGCGCCACCATGTCCACAAGAAGGACGCCCCCTCGGGCACGGCCGTCTCGCTGCAAAGGATCCTGAAGGACGAGGGCGGAATGGAATTGGAGATCGCCTCCGTCCGCGAGGGCGAGACTGTCGGGCTGCACGTCGTCATGCTCGACTCACCCGCCGACAGCATCCTGCTCACACATGACGCCAAGAACCGCCGGGGCTTTGCCGAGGGCGCAGTGCGCGCTGCCGAGTGGATCGCCGGCAGGAAGGGCGTCTACGAGTTCCGCGACATCTTCAACCAGCTTTGAAGGACGCCTGCCGATGCGGATTCTTCCAATTAACAATGTCTCACCCACGCGACGCTACCTGCGCGCCTTCATCCTCGGCATCGGATGCTTCTTCCCGGGGCTTCTCTTTTCCCTGCCCTTCACCATGCTGTGGGTTGACTACAAGTGGCCTGGAAATCGACACAGCGCAGTTGGCGCAGTAGGAGTCAGCCTCCTCATCGGAGTTCTCTCAGTCCCGTTTGGATGGATCGTTCTCTTCTGGAAGGCGGCGCGGAAACCTGCGCCGTAACGCTGAGCGCTGCGCTCTCAGCCGTGGTATCGGCTCTTACTTCTTCGCTTTTGTGCTCGTCCAATGCAGATAGGGGTGGAAGTCGGCTGAGCCCGGTGCGGCGACCTCAAAGAGGCCGTCGAGGCTCTCCCCGTTCAAGTGGTAACTCAGGCGGAAGCGCGGGCCGGGCGCAGCCACGTCCGAGAGGAAGACGGCCGAATCCGCCGCGGTGCTGACCGAGTAGTGTATGACATGCCCTTCGGTGTCAAAGTAGATGGCGCGCAGCGCGCCACTCTCGAAGTAAATGTAGAGGACATCGTCGCGCGCATACGCCTGGTTTCGCACTGCCCCGCGAATATTGCGGCGCACCAAGACCTGTCCATTGAGTTCCGGCAGGAAAGTGAAGACGCCGCTCGGCTGGCCTGCGACGATCCCCAACCGCTTGGCGGAGTCGGCGTCGGGTGTCGCCGTCCACGTGCCGGAGAGAAATGCCAGCGCCGCGAACTTGTCCGGCTCAGCGCCCAGGGCAAGCGGTGCCCTCGCGGGCTGCTGCGCAGAACCCACCGAGACAAGACAGATCAAGAAGAGCGTGAATGCTACCAATTGTGCTGTCTTCGTGTTGCGACTCATTCGACCTGCTCCCCCTCTGTCCGGTGGCACCGCGCTGAGTTGAGAACTCCTGCGTGCCGTCCTCCGGATTCGTTTCTCGTCGTCTAGGTCACCCGGCACTCACGTGCCGGGCTCAGCACTGTCGTTCTTCGGACTCATGCGGTGATGCGGAATCGTCTCGTTTCAATCGGCAAGCGGTAGTCTTCAATCTTCACTCTCGCTACCGATCGTCCTCGTCCACGGTATCCACTTCGTCGAGCCAGTCGGGACGCTTGAGGATCTCGCGCGGCTTGGGGCCGTCGGCCGGGCCCACGATGCCGTCGCGCTCCATCAGGTCGATCAAGTGGGCGGCGCGTCCGTAGCCCACGCGCAGGCGGCGCTGGATGAGCGAGGTGCTCGCCTTGCCAAACTCCAGCACCAGCCGCACCGCGTCGCCGTACATGGGATCGTTGTCGCCCTCGTCCTCCACGCCCCCGTTGTCGCTGCGGCTGCTGCTCTCGCCCGGCGGAGGCGCGAGGAAGCCCTCCTCGTACTCCGCAGTGGACTGTTTCTTCCAGAATTCCACGGTGGCGGCAATCTCCTTCTCCGCGACGTACGGCGCATGCAGGCGGTGCACCCGCGCCGAGCCCGAAGGCAGGTAGAGCATGTCGCCCTTGCCCAGCAAGTGCTCGGCGCCGTTGGCGTCGAGAATGGTGCGCGAGTCAATCTTGGTGGCGACGCGGAAGCTCATGCGCGCCGGGAAGTTTGCCTTGATGAGGCCGGTGATGACGTCCACCGATGGCCGCTGCGTGGCCAGAACCAGATGAATGCCGATGGCGCGCGCCATCTGCGCAAGACGGGTGATGGACTCCTCCACGTTGGCGCCGTCCACCATCATCATGTCGGCCAGCTCGTCCACGATGATGACGATGTAGGGCAGCGGCTTCTCGTCCTCCCCGCCTTCCTCAAAGAGCGAGGGCGTGCTGCCCTGCGCAAAGAGTTGGTTGTACTGTTCGATGTTGCGCACGCCCCGCAGCGCCAGCAATTTCAGCCTGCGTTCCATCTCGCGTACCGCGTTGCGCAGCGCGTAGCTGGCCAGCTTCGGTTCGCTGATGATGGGCGTGTAGAGGTGCGGAATGCCGTCGTAGGCGGTCAACTCCACGCGCTTGGGGTCTACCAGGATAAGGCGCACGTCGTCCGGCGTGGCCTTGTAGAGCATGGACATCATGAAGGCATGGATGGCCACCGACTTGCCCGAGCCGGTCGAGCCGGCGATGAGGAGGTGCGGCATGCTGGGCAGCTCTGCCGTTACGATGCGTCCGTTGATGTCTTTGCCCAGCGCGAAGGTCAGCTTGGAGCGCGAGCCGATGAAGTCCTCGCTCTCGATGCTTTCGCGGATCCAGATGGTCTCGCGCTTCTCATTCGGCACCTGGATGCCGACCGTGTTCTTGCCGGGCATGCGCTCGATGAGGATGCTCTCCGCGCGCAGCGCCAGGCAGAGGTCGTCCTGCAGGCTGACGATGCGGCTGTACTTGATGCCCGCCTCGGGCATGAACTCGAAGGTGGTCACCACCGGGCCGGGATTGATCTGCGTCACCGTGCCGTGGACCTCGAATTCGGCGCACTTCCGCGTCAGCGTCTGCGCCAGCTCCTTGAGCTCCTCTTCATCGAATTCCGTGCGGGCGTCAGGCCGGTGCAGCAGCGAGCTGGGCGGCAGCTTGTAGCCGCCCTGCGCCCTCGCCGTGGTGGTGCGGGCGCGGCGCGTCTCGTCCTGACGAGTGCCTACCGCGGGCTGGGGCTCGGCCTTTGGCGGTGGTGATAGCGCGGCCGGAGCCGCCGCGGGCTGCTCCGCCATGCGCTCGATGCCGCTCTTCACGCGCTGCGGATAGACGTCTTCCGGGCTGCGCACCGGCGCGGCCCCGGCCGAAGCGGGTCGCGAGCCGGTGGCGATCACCGTACGCTGCTTCGCGGCGGCGGCAGCCTGCGCTCGGGCCCTCTCTTCCTCTTTCTGCTTCTGCAGCCGTTTGCGCTCCAGGGCGCGCTGCTCACGCTTGCGGGCGCGGCGCTCGCGCCAGTCGAGATAGCGTTCACGAATCACGCCCAGCGGGGCGAAGCGCGTCTTCAGCCAGAGCTGCAGGGCGCCGAAGGAGAATGCTGTTGCAAAAAACAGACCGACCGCGATCCCCGCCACCGAGACAATGTAGGCCCCCGCGACGTTCAGGTAGCGCACCATCACGTCCGCCACGATGCGCCCCAGGACACCTTCCGCGGGGATGGCGCTGCGATAACGCATCGCCCACGGTAGCAGCGAGAGCAGGCTGCCGCCAAAGACGACCAGCGAAGCCGAGCCCGCAGTCTTGACCAGCGCGGCCTCAACTTTCCGCGAACGGAACCAGCGCACGCTGAGGAAGAAGACATAGATCGGCAGCAGGAACGCCGTCACTCCCAGGAGCTGCAGCAGAAAATCCGCGGCGGTGGAGCCGACCACGCCGATCCAGTTCTGCGCGGCGCGCGGCGTCGGCAGGTGCGCAGCGGTGTTGAGGGAGGGGTCCAGCGGAGAGTAGGAAACCAGCGCCAGCATCAGCAGCAAGGCGCACAACGAACCGAGGACTCCGATCAGCTCGTTCAGCCGCTTGCTGCCCGTCGGGGTGAATGGAAGCGAGAGAAACTTCATAAGGCCGTGCGGGCGATCTACAGGCGCCGAATCAACAGATCCGCGCCGCTGCCTCGCTTATGCCAGAGCAACGTGATTATCGCAGAGTTCAAGAGCCCAGATGCGGCAAAATGGCCCCGGGTAAGCGGGAAAGGTAACGGCCAGCGGCGCATTTCTGCGTATGTCCCTCCCGAACCTCGACCTCCAGTTTTCATGGAGCGCGCGCCCTGCCTGGCGTAGCATGGGGGCATTCATTCTTCCGGGAGGCTGCCGTGGGCTACGTGGAAAGGAACCTCACCCCTGGCGAGGGCGTTCTGTTCAAGACGCATCTGCACTGGATCACCGTCTTCTGGTACTGGGTGGCGACGCTGCTGCTGGGCGTGGCCGGAGCGCTCATGACCGGCGGCTGGGTGGTCAGCGTCGGCGGATACACGCCCGGCATGGCCAAATTCGGCCTCATCCCCATCGCCGTGGGCATCGTCGTCATCCTGGTGGGCACCATTCGTCGCAACGCGGTGGAGATGGCGGTGACCAACAAGCGCGTGATCATCAAGACCGGCCTGTGGAAGGTGAAGACGATTGAGATGTTCCTGCACAAGGTGGAGAGCGTGAACGTGGAGCAGAACTTCTTCGCGCGCATCTTCGGCTGGGGCGATATCGTCGTCCGCGGCACCGGCGGGACCGCCGAGCCCTTCAGGCACATCTCCCGGCCCATGGAGTTCCGCCGCCAGGTGGAGTTCCAGGCAGAGAAGAACGAGCAGACGAAGACAACGTAGTCGGAACGGAGCGTTGCCTTATGAGAAGCAGCCGAGGTGTTGCGCTAATCGCAGTCGCGCTTCAGATATTAAGCATCAGTGCGTTGACCACGGTCTGTTTCGCACAGACCGATTCGTTTGATAAGCCGGTGCGCGTGAGAGTAGTGGATCTCGGACCGGCTCCTGAGTACACCGACCGTCACATTAAGCTCTCCTGCTACTACTATCAGAAGCTCATGGTTAAGCAACTCGATATGGGGAACCTGGGAGCGGAGTGGCTGGCGATTTTTCCCGTGAGGGCCGGGCAGGCCCCTGCCTGCCGCAGGTCGCATGGCACCGGAGAAAGGACCGTTGAAGGAAAGGAATGGAGCGGCTATTTCAAAGGGGTCAAGCAGCGCTTTGTTCTCTTTGACGCCGAGGACGGCTTTAACAGTGGCATAGCCTTCGCTGTGTACGACTCGCGAACCGGAAAACGGATCTTCGAGGACTCTGCGCTTCGCGGCCTTCTGAAATTCAGTACTGCCCCTGACGGACAGCTTACGATCAAGTACACGCGAGTCGTGCAGCAGGACTGTTCTCTGCCAAATGGCAAAGCCGACTGCTGGGATCAGATCAGGAAGAAGCTCGGCTTCGAGAACGCCTCAATGCCCGACTGTACCGACTACGGAGAAGATCTAACGGACCCTTCTGTCATCGGGTATCCCGTCGGGGTACTGCTTTCGCCGCATCCCTTGGTGACGATCGGTACGGGTCCAATCGAATGCTGGGCGGCTGAGTAATGCAACCTCACGCTTCTACATGCCCGTAGTTGCGCCTCGATAGCAGCCGCTCCAGGTAGCGCGACTTCATCTGCTGGCTGGCCATCACCTGCTTCACCGGCGGCAGGCGCAGAATGACGCCGAGAATCGCCGCCATGGCGCGATGGCTGGCCAGAGCCTGGTTGTCGAAGATAAGTTCCTGCAGCTTTCCGCGCTCGATGGCCATCACCACCGTGCGGTGCGCCGTGCTCAGCGGCGTGATCACGCGCTTCCCTCTTTGCCGCAGCCGCAGCGACTTCGGCTTGCAGGCGCGCACGCACACCCCGCAACCCAGGCAGAGCTCCGCGTTCAACCGCGCCTTCTTGCGCCGTGGCTTGTGCGGGTCCCCGGCCGAGACCAGGCTCATCGCCTCCACCGGGCAGACCTCGGCGCAGCGCCCGCAGCCGTTGCAGTCTTTCTCGCTCACCTCGGGCAGGTAGTTGGTCGTGGTCACCGGCTGCATGAGCGCGAAGCGCTTGGCGGCCAGCATGGCCTCGCAACAGCAGCCGCAGCAGTTGCAGATGAATGACACCTCCTGGCGCGCGTTCTCGCCGAACTGCACCAGGTCGCAGTCAATCGCCTGCTGCAGAATCGCGCGCCCTTCGGCCACATCCACCTGCCGGGCAATGCCGTGCTTGATGAGCGACCGCCCTGTGCTGTTGAAGGTCATGCAGATGTCCATGGGCGCTTTGCAGGCCCTGCCCAGGTGCTGCATCTTGTGGCGGCAGTAGCAGGCGCCGATGCCGATGTGCGACGCCGTCTCCACCACCTGCGAGGCGCGCTCGTAATCGAGCACGTGCAGCATGTTGTCCGGCGGCAGAGCTTCTTCGTTGACGAAGACCCGGCCCAGTTGCGTCTCGCCGCCGGTGAACAGCGCGCGGATGAAGTCCTCCTCCACGTTCAAGTACTGGTAGAAGAGCTCGGCCAGCAGCTTCTGGTCGTAACGGTTGCCGATGCGCATCATGCTGAACTCGAAGAAGCCGGCCATCGGCGGCGGCAGCACAAAGGCCTGTTCGCCGCGGACTTCGGTGTCGAGCATCATGCCGCGTGAAGCCAGGCCCTCCAGGATGGTGCGCGCCTCCGGCTCCGTCTTCTTCCAGATGCGCGCCGCGGCCTTGACGTTGAACGGCTTGATGGGCAGCAGCGCAACCAGCCCGGCTTCTTCTTCGGTGAACAGTACGCTCAAAATCTGGAAAAGCAGTTCAGTCGGAGGCGCACCCTGCGGGTAGCGGTTCAGCCGCTCGGAGAGCTTGCGATAGCTTTCTTTGACGACGTGGTGAGACATGGCCCGGGGCCTCCGTGAGACGGGTCGGTGATCGGGCCAGTATAAAAATCCTGTGGAAGGAACTATGTGACGGGCGTCTCGGTTCTCAGTGTCCTTTAACCAACCAGACCAGCACTGCCGCTCCCACCAAAATGCGGTAGATAGCGAACGGCACAAAGCCGCGGCTGCGCACCCAGCTCATGAACCACGCCACCACAAAATACGCGACCACAAAGCTGACCACGAAGCCGATGCCGAGGGTGACCCAGCCCTGCGTGGTCCACTCGATCTGCCCGAGGATGCTCGGCTCGCCGTGGTGGGGATGGATGCTGCGGTAGAGGTCGTAGAGCGTGGCTGCGACCATGGTGGGGATGGAGACCAGGAAGCTGAACTCCAGCGCTGCGGGGCGCGACATCCCCGCCAACTGCCCGGCGGCGATCGTGGACATGGAGCGCGACGTCCCGGGAAAGACCGCCGAGAGTATCTGGCAGAGACCAATCCATACCGCCTGCCCGAACCTCATGCCCTCCAGCCGGTCGGTCTTCCGCGGCAGCGTGCCGTGCGCATAGAGCGCGTCCACCACCCACATGATGACGCCGCCCACCACCAGCGCCACGCCCATGATGAGCAGGCTCTCCAAGTGCTTGCCGATGACCTTGGTGAGCAGGTACGCCGGGCCGGCCGTGCAGACGAAGGCCACCATTACCAGCGTAAGCGGATGCGTGAGCGCGGTGCTCTCGCCGTGCTCGCCGCGCGGGAAAGTCTTGAGGAACCTGCCGAGGCGCTCGCGGAAATAGATGGGCAGGCAGAGGATGGCACCGAGCTGAATGACGATGGAAAACATCTTCCAGTAGCCGTCGCCCAGGCTGACGCCGAGCAGCGCCTCGCAAATGCGCAGATGCGCCGTCGAGCTGACCGGCAGGAACTCCGTGAGGCCTTCAATCACGCCAAGGATGAGCGAGAGCAGGTAGGGATTCATTGCACACAGTGTACCGGGTCAGGGCCGATTTTCGAATCTCTGGTCAGCCTGGCCGGTTGAATTCGCGCTCAGCGCCGCAGCGCCTTGTACGGCAGCAGGTAGGTGAATCCAACGAACGCCTCCCACCGCGTGGAGGTGCTCGTCAGCCCCTTCTGAAATCCGCCGTCCAGCACGAGGCTTTTCCGCGCGTTGTAGTTCAGCGCCCATAGACTGCCGACAGCATTGCTGCGAAGGAACGGTTGTGTGAAGTGCCAGAGCTCAGCGGAGACGCCGAACCTGCCTTTCAGCGGGTGAGAGACGGAGAGCGTCTGGCCGAATTGCATGCGATGCACAAAATGGCCGTCAATCACCTCGTTGAACATGTAATTGGTGTCGTAATGGAAGCCCCACACGTCCGCGCTGACCAGGAGGATTGCGGAGTTTCGGCTGCTGCCGACGTCAAGGTCCGGCGCACCGCCGCTGCGAACTCGCCGGAAGTAGCTCAACGCAATCGTGGGGCGCGCTCCCTCTCCCTGATGGACAACGCCTTGAATTCCCAGCAGTGTGTCTCCAGTCGCGTTCGCGCGCTGACTTCCAGCCTTGGAATGCGCCCACGGCCCCGCGCCTGCCAGCAGCTCGATCCTGCGGCAGACGGAGAACTTCACAACCTCGTTCAGGCTCGACTGCGAGGAGAACTCTGGGGAGTGCCACGCAGCCAGGTACCCGGTCTCAAACTGGAAGTAGCCGACTGGGGTGAGCGTTGCCGGCGTCGAGATTGTCGGCCGGCCCGGGTTGGCCGTGAGAGAATCGTCCGCCTGCGTGCTCCCGCTCGCTCCCGGCGCCTGCGGCTGCTGCGCCGTGGCGACGGCTGCCGCGGCGAGGAACCATGCGAGCAGCAATCTGGTGGCGCACCGGATCATCTGACCTCCACGCTCATTTCTGTTCCTTGCAGAGGATTCCTGCAGATCGCGTCCGATGTGTGCGCAGGAACTCTGTGAGGCCCTCAATGATGCGAAGAACGAGCGCGAGCAGGTAGAGTTCATCGCTCTCAGTCTACCGAGGATGGAGACAAAATTCGACTCTGCGAAACAACATGGACCGGACGTGACCTTCGCCTGCGCGCTGCGCACGAAATGGTTGATAATGAACTACGTCGACTGGCCGTCGCTCTGTGCCACGCCGTTGAGAACGCCTTCAGGCCCCTGCCTATGAAGAGAAATTGGGTAAAGGCTCACAAACGCACGGCCAAGCCGGGTCGGGCCTCGCCCACTGAAGATGGCCGCCGGCCCGTCTTCTCCCGAACGCTTTCCCTGCTTTACGAAGACGATGCCGTGGTCGCTCTCGACAAACCGGCCGGGCTCCTGGCCGTGCCGATCAAGGGCTCCGGCACCCCGTCTGCGTTATCCCTGCTCTCCGCAAGGTTGAAGGCGAAGAGACAGCGGGCCCTCGTCGTGCATCGCATTGATCGCTTTACTTCCGGCATCCTGCTCTTTGCAAAGACCGATCCGGATCGAGATTCGCTCATCCGGCAGTTTCTCGCCCATACTCCGGTAAGGCAGTACCTGGCGGTGGTGCGCGGCCATCTCGCCGCCGAGGCAGGAACGCTTGTCCACTATCTTTGGCGGGAAGGAATGTCTCAGCGGTTGCGCACGGCACGGGACCCACAGGCGGCTCGTGCCGAGCTTCGATACTCCGTCGAGCGCCAGTTCCCGAACGCTTCGCTCGTCCGGGTCGAGCTGGTCACGGGATTGCAGAATCAGATCCGGGCGCAATTTGCGGCCGTGGGCCACCCGGTGATCGGCGATAGAAAATACCGGCCGGAGGAATCGTCGGAGCGGCTAATTGATCGGGTCGCGCTTCATGCCGCGCACCTTGAGTTTGCGCATCCGCGCACGGGCGAGAGCGTCTCAATTGACTGCGCGCTGCCGCCTGATTTCCGGAGCCTCATTCGCACATTGTCGCAATCAAACCGTGCGCGCCGGTGACTTGCGCAGGCGAGCCGCCGGAATCAGGGGCCAAGGTTCCGTGGGGCCTTCAATCACGCCAAGAATGAGAGAGAGCAGGCAGGGGTTCATCGCTTCCCGTCTGCCGAGGATGCTGACAATTTTCGAATAGCTAGAACAACAGGCCTGGCGGAGTACTTGGACAGTGCGGCGTTTTGCGGTATCGATTAATCGAGCGACATCCACTTAGAATGCGCTGACTAGACTTGGAACGCCGCGAAGGTGCTGTCTTCACCGATCCGCGCCAGAATGCTCGTCCACCCAAAACCTAGAGTGCCCTGCGCCGCCCAGCAATAGCATTCACACAATATATCTTCGATACCATCACCATCAAAGTCGGCGCGGCAAAGTTCTCGAAGCATGAGCCCCCATTTCCACTCAAGCGAGAGTTCACTCGATGAAAGGCGTAAAATTTTGATCTCGCCGCGTCCCAGAAGGTCGCTAAGCGAAAGATTCTTCATCCTGGCGACCAGTTCTTCGTCATCTGGCAATACACATGGCAGAACCGATGCCGGAAGCAAATCGAGGTCCGCTACTCCCCGATGTGGTTTCCGAATGTAGCTAATGAGAGGTACTCGTACCAAAGCTGCCGCAGTCAAGATTGCATTTGTGGTTCTTAAGAAAGCCTCCATCTTGATATCGTAGTTCGTCATGGCAAAGAAGCCTGCAGCTAACGCAGCCCTGTACTCCCTGGAGGTGCGAACCGTCGTGCGAACGCCGCTATCATCTCCGAAGTTTGCCGTAAAGGCCGGATTTCCTCCCATCAAGACGGAACGGTCGAGAAATCTTTCGACCTCTTCGGGTGAGATCGATTCGATGAATTCGTCGGGCGTATCGGCGAAGACGAGAGGCTTCGTAAGTCGCAGTTGGTCCGGACGCTCTGACTCCTTGAGATCCATCGGCAAGATCAAACCCGACCGGATGGCCTCGCCCGCCGTAGATAACAGGTGCTCTCTGCTTTCACGTTGCTTTTTTGAAGTAACCAGCTTTTGAACGTTGGCGCTCGCTTTTTCGGCTCGATGAAGGAAGAACCTCGTAGATGATTCGTCGAAGATGTCAGAAGTCTTCGCTTGATTACATCGACGGTGTGCAGGAACAAGGTCCTGAATCGAAAACAAATCGAACTCTGCGGACAGACCCAGCCTAGCCAGGATCTCGGGCAGCTCTGCTTCGCCGGCGAGAGTTTCGAGTATCACGTGGTCAATGTCGACCTCGGCAAAGGATAAGGGTTCGGAGCAATATACGCACTTCCGATTGTGCGTCAGCCAGATTGCGTGCCGGAGATCTAGTTCGATCTTTTGAGATGACATCTGAGTATCGTACGAAAATGACTGGCAAGCACCGCTCTACTCCACCGCGCTGCCGTACACCGGCATCTGCTTCTGCAGCATGTAGAGCAGGCGCTGGGCGCGGGTGGCCCAGTCCACCGGCGGATTCTTGCCCAGCGCCCGCTGCGCCGCGCTGATGGCCTTCTGCTGAGCTTCTTCTGACTTCTTCGACTGGCCCTCCATCTTGTAGAGCTCGATCAACGCGCCGTAGCGGTAAGCCACGTCGTAGAGCGCCTCCGCCGCCGTGGGCGAATCCGGATGCTCCTGCGCATACTTCTCGTAAATCTCCGCCTCTTTTTCGGGACACTTCGACTCCGCCGCCCAGTCGCCGCAGAGCCTGTTCTCCAGCAGGCGCCACGCCGCCAGGTCCGCCCACTTGGTGTGCGCAAACTTCTTCTCCACCTTCTTCATCTCGTCTTCCGGGACGGGCACGCGGTCGCGGGGGTCACGGGCGCGGGCCGAGGGTCGTGACCGGCGCTCGGCCTGATCGAGCTGCCATTGGACGTCAGCGGCGCGGTAGAGTGACTCGCCCGCCAGCGGAGAGTTCGGAAAGTACTCCGCCACGCGCGCGTAGAGGCGCCGCGCATCGGAGGCAGCGCCACGGCGCCCGCCGCTCCGGCTGGCCTCGTTCTCCGAGTCCACCGCCTCGCCAAAGAGTATCTGGTCGCCGTTGGGGGTGGAGGCGGAGATGAGTCCTTTGTCCAGCACCCAGCCGGAGAGCGTCCGCGGCTCGGGTTCCTCCTCCAGCACCTGCGGCTCCGGGTTGACCGGCGGCAGGGTCACCACCACGTGCGCCCAGCCGTGCGAATGCTCCATCACCACGGCTTCGCGGCCGCGCTCGGCGGTCACGAGCTTTTCGCTGCTCGCATCCGGCGAGATGTGCAGGACGGCGGCGCGCGCCAGCACTGCGCGCTCCGCGCTGATGTTCTGCGCCCAGACCGGCAGGAAACATGCCAGCATTGAGACCAGGAGGACTGCCGGAAATCTGCGCTTCGTCATCGGGATGCTCCTTACAGTTCAGGCCCCGGCTCGCCGAGAATGGCGGCGAGCAATTCAGGCTCAATATTACCGCCGGAGACCACGGCGACGGATGTGCGGCCCCGCGGCAATTCCCGGGCGTGGAAGAGCCATGCCGCCAGGGTCACGGCGCCGCTGGGCTCCGCCACCAGGCGCGCCTCCTGCGCCATGACGCGCACCGCGCGGCGGATCTCAGCTTCACTGACGGTCACAATGTCATCCAGGTAGCGGCTCAGGTGCTCGAAGTTGAGCTGCCCAATGCTCTGCGTGCGCAGGCCGTCGGCCAGCGTGCTGCTGGCGCGCTCAGCAGGAATCGCGATCACACTGCCGGCGCGCAGGCTCTGCTGGGCGTCGTTGGCGAGTTCGGGCTCCACCCCGATCACGCGGGCATGGCTGCCGCTGAGCTTGAGCGCAGTGGCAACGCCGCTGGAGAGACCTCCACCGCCCACCGGCACCAGCACCAGGTCAACCTCCGGTAGGTCGTCATGGATCTCCAGGCCGATGGTTCCCTGCCCGGCAATGATCTGCGGATCGTCGTAGGGAGGAATCACCACGTAGCCACGCTCCCGGGCAAGTTCCTCGGCCCGGTGCCTGCGCTCCTCTGAGCCTGAGCCGACCAAGACAATTTCTGCTCCCAGAGCGGCGGTCGCCTGCATCTTCACCTTCGGGGCGGCGTGCGGCATCACGATGACGGCATGGGCCTTGAGCTCCCGCGCAGCATAGGCCACGCCCTGCGCGTGGTTGCCGCTGGAGTAGGTGATGACTCCGCGCGCACGTTCCTCCGCCGTGAGCGAGGCGACCTTGTTGTACGCCCCGCGCAGCTTGAAGCTCCCGATCGGCTGGAAGCTCTCCGGCTTGAGGTAGAGCCGCCCGGCGGAACTTGCCTGCAGTTCAGGCGATCCAGGATAGAAGCGGACCAGCGGCGTGCGGTTTGCGACGCCGGCAATGCGTTCGCGGGCGCAACGGATGTCTTCGAGCGAAACCATCCCTTCCATTATGCCAGCCCGCGCGGTCAGTAGGAGACCGTGGCACGATACCGCTTCGCGGCCTCCATGAACTCAGCCATCCAGTGAATGAGTTCCAGGCGCCTGCGTAGCGTGCCGCCGCCTGCGTTTACGTGGCTGAAGACCGGCGTGATCAAAGTGTGTCCGGTCACCTGCCTGGGCAGATCTTGATCGAGCCACAGGGTCTCGGTCGGCGGAACGATGTTGTCTTCCGAGCCGGCCAGCAGATAAACCGGAGCGGTGACGTGCGAGAGCAGTGGGTGCGGAGAGATCGCGGTCAGCTCCGCCGCGTGCTGCTTCACGTATCCCAGCACCACCGGCGCAATCACGTCCATGCGGTGGTCGAAGAGCTCCTGCATGGTGCGCTGACCCTGTGGGCTTAGCTTTGCCGCTTCCAGCCGGTCGCGTCCGGGCTCCTCGTGCAGGTGGTAACGCAGGGTGATGCGCGCCTGCGCCACGTCCTCGGGAGAGAAGAGGACCTCGGGATGTTCGAAGATGCCGATCAGCGCGCCGTACTCGTGCGCCGAGACGGTGTAAGAGCGGCCGTCAGGGTCCTCGGCGCGGTTCGTAGCGAAGTACTGCAACACGCGCCCGATGTCGTCGTGCGAGCCGATGGCACCGATCAGGCTGATGTCCGGTGCGAAGCGCGCATCGGCGTCGGTCATCAGCGCCATCCCCCCAGAGAAGCTGAGCCCGAGCACCGCTACCTTCTTTGCACCGGAGATTCGTTTCAGCTCCTCCACCGCGAACCCGATGGTGTCTGCCGTGCGCGGCGTGACTTCGTAATCAGCCAGGTCGGCGAGGTAGGGCGTCAGCACCAGGTAGCCCCGCGAGGAGAGCGCCCGCGCGAAGTTCACCAGTCGGGGCTCCTCGATCCCTAGGTAGTGCACGCCATGCATCACCACGATGGGCGCGGGGTGCTTCACGCCGACCGGAATGTACAGGCGCGCGGGAATCGGCTCCGCCCCGCCGGGCACCACGAGGTCGAGCGTGCGCACCTCGTTGGCACCAAACTGCGCCAACCAGCTCTGGTCGTTGTGGTCTGAGATCTTCAGCAGAAGACCGGCGGCCCGCAAGTGATCCACGACCGGCGGTACCGCCATCGACAGCGCCAGCAACATCGCGGTCAGCCACAGCCATGGCCGCAGTCTTCGCAGGGTTCTTGCAGGCGCCCGCGTGGGCTTGTCAGGTACGGGCGCAGATGGCATGAACACGTTCTACCGCACTGCCGCGTCCGGGGCAAGCACAGATTGTGCCATTCACACTTCCAGGATGACCGGCATGATGAGCGGGCGGCGCTGCGTGTTGCGCGAGATGTAGCGCTTCAGGTCCTGGCGGATCTTCTCCTTGATGACGCCGTAGTCGGCCATCTCTTCCTTGGTCGAATGCTCCAGCGTATCGAGCACCGTCTGGCGCGCGCGCTCCAGGAAACCGTTGTCCGCCGGTGCCCCGGCAAATCCGCGCATCACAATCTCCGGCGTGCTCTCGATCTTCCCCGTCAGCTTGTTGATGGCGATGATGGGCAGCACGAAGCCGTCCTCGCTCAGGTGGCGGCGGTCCTTGATGATGAGGTCCTCCACCACGTCGCCGGCAGAGTTGGAGTCAATGCAGATGCGTCCCACCGGCGCGGTGCCGGCCTTGCGCACGCCAAGCTCGTCGAATTCCAGGATGTCGCCGGTCTCGATCATGATGACCTGCCCGACGGCCCCCTTCATCGAGCCCGCCAGTTCCGCGTGGCGCTTGAGCTGCCGGTACTCTCCGTGGATGGGGATGAAGTAGCGCGGCCGCACCAGGTTGATGATGAGCTTCAGCTCCTCCTGGCTGGCGTGTCCGCTGACGTGCACCGGCGGCCTGGACCCGTCTTCGTAGACCACCTGCGCGTTCCGGCGGAAGAGGTGGTCGATTACCCGGTAGATGGCCTTCTCATTGCCGGGAATGATGCGCGAGCTGAGAACAACCGTATCGCCGGGTTCGATCTTCGCATGCTTGTGGTTGTCTACGGCCGCGCGTGACAGCGCCGACATCGGCTCGCCCTGCGTGCCGCTGATGAGGACCATCACCTGGTGCGGCGCGTAGTCGCGGATCTGCCCGGGACCGATCAGCGTGCCCTGCGGCAGATCAATGTACCCGAGGTCCTGCCCGATCTCCGTCGTCTCGTTGATGGAGCGGCCCACCAGCGCCACCTTGCGGTTGAACTGCACCGCCATCTCCGCCGCCAGCTTGATGCGGTGAATGGACGACGAGAAGCAGGAGATGAACAGCCGCTTGCGCGCGTGGGTGAAGATGTCTTCAAACCGCGGACGCACCGCGCGCTCGCTCGGCGTGTAGCCGGGGCGCTCCACGTTGGTGGAATCCTGCAACAACGCCAGCACGCCCTCCTTGCCGTACTCCGCGAAGGCGTGCAGGTCGAAGAGCTTGTTGTCGGTGGGCGTGGGGTCCACCTTGAAGTCGCCTGTGTGGATGATCACTCCCAGCGGCGTGTGGATGGCCAGCGAGATGGCGTCCACCAGGCTGTGCGTCACCTGAATGGGATTGATGGTGAACGGGCCGATCTTGAAGCGGCCGCCGGCGCGCACCTCGATAAGCTCGGCGTCGTCGAGCAGGCCGTGCTCTTCCAGCTTGCCCTCCACCAGCGCCAGGGTGAACTCGGTGGCGTAGACCGGCACCTTGAACTCGGAGAGGAACCACGGCACGGCGCCGATGTGGTCCTCGTGCCCGTGGGTGAGCACCAGGCCGCGCACGTGCTTGCGGTTCTGAATGAGGTAGGCCAGGTCGGGGACGACAATGTCCACACCGAGCAGCTCGCTCTCCGGGAACGCCAGGCCGCAGTCAATGACCATGATGTCGTCGCCCAGGCGCACGGCCATGCAGTTCATGCCGAACTCGCCGAGTCCGCCCAGCGGCACGATATGGAGCTTCGCTTTCGTCATTCCTTCGATGCTAGCACAGCGCGCGAGACATACGAGCAGACGATAGTAGCCCGCGTAGCCGCTCCGGTGCGTATCAGGGTGCGACTTCTTCGGGGTCCCCGACGAGCGAAGCTCGTTGGGGCAGAGTCGCACCGAAACACGCGGCTCATGAACAAGGGACTTCAGTCCCTGGGGAGAGAGCCCGCGTAGCGGGCGCGGAGATGGTAGCCCCAGGCGCAAGCCTGGGGTAGGAATTGGGGACGCGCACGCCAGCCCGCGCAGCGGGCGCAAGAACGCCATCCCGCGCGCCTGTACAATTCAATGAAGATGGCTGACGACTCCCATAAGAACTGGCTGCGACGCCGCGCCGAGCGTGCTCTGCTCCAGGGCCTGGATCGCGCGTACCGCACAACGCGGGTTGACCCCCAGCACTTCCTGATGGAGCTTCGCATGGCCCACGGACTCGCCGTGCAGAGCTACGACGGTATGTTCACCGTGCCCGTCGAGCGCCTCGACGACGTGGCGCAGAGCACCATCCGCGGCGCGATGAAGTTCGCCGCGCTGGAAGCCGCCGGCTTCGACCTCGGTGGGCTCGCCGGACTCATCCCCGACATGGGCATCCTCGCCTTTATCACCATGCGCACCATCCAGCGCCTGAGCCTCATCTATGGATTCGAGTTCAACACTGACGAGGAGCGCGCCGAGCTCTGGATTGCCGCCGCCACCGCCGCCGGCGCCGACATCAGCCGTGAACTCCTCGAGCGCAGGGTCCTGCGCGTGTTCGTGCAGAGGGTGAGCGCGCGCATTGCGGCACGCATCGGCGCAGAGGTGGCGGAGAAGTTCGCCGCCCGCGCCGTGCCCATCGCCAGCTCGGCGATCGGCGCCGTGCTCAACTGGTACTTCGTCCGCGCCTGGGGCAAGCGCGCCCTGGCTCACTTCCGCCAGAAGCACCTAGCCGAACGCGCCCGCCGCGCGCAGATGCAGAGCGTGCCGATCCTCCTGCCACCGGCACCAACGGCGTGAACCATGACCGCGGAGTTGCACGGATGAACGCGGATTCCAAATAGCTGAGCGGAAAGCGGGCGAGGGGGGTACCCGCCTTCGATAATTGATTTCCCATCTCCGCACCGTCGCGGTACACTTCGCGCAAAGGGCGGGTGAGCAGCCGAGGAAATGAAAATCTCGGAACGAACAATCAAACGACTCGGGGAGCTTATAACCGGCGATAAGCGCCTGTCGCCGTACCGCTCAGGGCCGGAGTTCGTGCATTTCTTCAACGATTTTGGAATGAATGCCACCTATGGCCAAGGCTTCCCGTCGAGATGGTCGTTTGCCGAAGATTGCCTGCGGCAATTCAACGGCACGCCGGCGATGGAGAAGATCATTCTTGCGGCACTCGATCCGCGCGATTTCATGAGCGCGACTGTCTATGATCCGGGGACCCGAGAGACCAGGGCGGCGAATATTGAGGAGGCTCGTACATATCTGAACGAGTTCCTCGACTATGACGGATACGAAGTCGTGCCGCGCGGCAAGGGCCACGCTGTTATGGACAAGGCGCGGGGTGAGATATCCGTGGACGTGAAATTGGCACCGGATCATCTTTCGCACGCATTCATCCTGGAGCAGATTGGGAAATGTCGCACAAAGATCAACCAAGGCGACTATGATGGCGCGATAACGAATGCTCGGTCGTTGGTCGAGGCGGTCCTAACGGCTATTGAGCGAGAGGTCGACCCCAATTTTCCAGCTTACGATGGCGACCTGCCGAAGCTCTACAAGCGAGTGCAGGCGCACCTCAACTTGGCGCCTGGCAATCCGAAGATCCACGATAGCTTGAAGCAGGTACTCAGAGGATTCGTCAGCATCATCGCGGGATTGTCAGGACTAAGCAATAAAATGGGCGACCGCCATGTTCGCGAATACAAGCCAGCGGCTCACCACGCAATTCTAATCGTAAACGGGGCAATGACCTTTAGCAGCTTCATGTTCGACACCTACGAATACCAGAAGGGTCTGAAAAGCTAGAAAGCTCGTGGGCCTCGAAGCTCGGCACGCCTATTAACTTGCGTGCAATTCCTTGGCGCTTCCAAGCTCTCCTTCCCACCTTGCCACCACCACCGTCGCCAGGCAGTTGCCGAGGACGTTGGTTGAAGTTCGCGCCATATCGAGAAGCTGGTCAACTCCCAGCAGCAGGAAGACCGGCTCGGTGGGCAGTCCAAAGCTGCCGACGGTGCCGAGCAGGATCACGATGGCCGCGCGCGAGACTCCGGCGACGCCCTTGCTCGTCAGCATGAGCGTGAGCATCAGCATGAGCTGCTGCCCAAGCGAGAGATGCACGCCCGCCACCTGCGCCACGAAGATGGCCGCCATCGAAAGGTAGAGCGTGCTGCCGTCGAGGTTGAAGCTGTAGCCGGTGGGCATCACGAAGCTGACTACCTGCCGCGGCACGCCCAGGCCCTCCATGGCTTCCATCGCCCGCGGCAGTGCGGCCTCCGAGCTGGCAGTGGCAAAGGCGATGGTGAAGGGCTCGGCCACGGCGCGCACGAAGCGCCGCAGCGGCACCCGCGTCACCAGCGCCACCGGCAGCAGCACCAGCAGGACGAACGCGATGAGCGCCACGTAGAGCGTGGCCAGCAGACGGGCCAGGTTGCCGAGGATTCCCAGCCCGGTGGAGCCCACGGTGTAGGCGATGGCCGCGCCCGCGCCCAGCGGCGCCAGCAGCATCACGATGTTGGTGAACTTGAACATCGTCTCGGCCAGGCTGTCCACAACGCTGAGCATGGGGGTACGCTTGCGCTCCGGCACCATGGCCAGCGCAATGCCGAAGAGGATGGCGAAGACCACCACCTGCAGCACCTGTCCTTCGGCGACGGACTTGGCGATGTTCTCCGGGAAGACGTGCAGCAACGAGTCGGAAAAAGTGAGGTGAGTGGCGGAGAGCGCCTCGCCGCCGGGCGCCGCCGCCAGGTGTGCGCCCACTCCGGCGCGGCTCAGGTTGATGGCCGCCAGGCCGATGAACAGCGCCGCCGTGGTGACCAGCTCGAAGTAGAGGATGGCCTTCAGCCCCATCCGCCCCACCTTCTTCAGGTCGGCGTGGCTGGCAATGCCGCTCACCAGAGTCGCGAACAGCAGCGGTGCGATGATGGTCTTGATGAGCCGCAGAAAGATGGTGCTGATGATGCGCAGGCTGACGGCAGTCTGCGGGAAGTCGTGGCCGACCTCCGCACCGGCAATCATGCCGACGAAAATCCAAGTGGTGAGCGAGCGCCGCGCAACGGCGTAGATGGCCAGCGCGCCAAGCGCCAGCCAGCGCACCACAAGCGCCACCGATGCCGGCCCGTGCGCCATGGCTAGGCCGGCGGCCACGGCATAGAGCAGTAACGCAGCGATAAGAGAGGCTCGTTTCATGATTCGCCGTTCTGAGGCCGCAACAATCAGCCCCGCAGGGGCGGTATAGGATAGCCCGGCACGTGAGTGCCGGGGAAGTACCAGCAAGACGCCGCGAGTCCGTCAGGGCGACACAAATTCGAAAGTTACCTTAGCAGGTCTTCCAGCTCCACGCCTTTGTCCGTCTTCTCGTCCCGATACTTCACGATCACCGGCGTGTACAGAGACAGTCCCCACTCGGCGCCGCGGCCCTTGCTCATGACACGCGCACCGGGAACGACCACCGCACCTTCCGGCACCACCAACGGCTGCTCCTGAGTGGCGCGATAGATCTCTCCGCGCACCGTGTCGAAGAGCGGCGTGGAGCGCGTAAGGATGACGCCCGAGCCCAGCACCGCGCGGCGCATCACCTGCGTGCCCTCGTAGATGCCGCAGTTGCCGCCCACCAGCACGTCGTCCTCGATGATGACCGGCGTGGCATTGATCGGTTCCAGCACTCCGCCCACCTGCGCGGCGGCGCTCAGGTGCACCCGCTTGCCAACCTGTGCGCAGGAGCCCACCAGAGCGTGCGAATCCACCATGGCGCCTTCATCCACGTAGGCGCCCACGTTGATGAACATGGGCGGCATGCAGATGACCCCCGGCGCGACGTAGGCGCCCTGCCGCGCGGTGGAGCCTCCCGGCACCACGCGCACCTGGTCGGCGAGCGTGAAGCGCCGCGACGGAAAGGTCCCCTTGTCAATAAAGGAGAACGGCTCGCTGGATGCCATCTCGACCATTTCTCCCAGGCGGAAGCCGAGCAGGATGCCCTGCTTCACCCAGACGTTGGCCTGCCAGCGCCTATCAATCTTCTCGGCGGCGCGGACTTCGCCGCGGGTGAGCGCATCGCGAAACTCCCCGAAAACCTCGAACGCGCGGCGGTCTTTGCGGGCTTCGGCGCCGAGCTCGAACAGTCGCTCAATCTCTGGTTGCAGTCTGTGCATTGGCCCGCAGTATAACCCGCCGGGCTTCCTGCACAAATAGCAAGCCCGGCTCGCTGCCGGGCTGCATCCAGGCAGAATGTCGTAACTACGCGTGCGGCACGCCGCGGCGGGCGTGTGATGCCTCCGGATGCGCGAGCACGCCGCAGTCGCGCGCAATCTTCTCCAGCTTGGCGCGCGTCTCGGACTTCATCTTCACCATCGGCAGGCGGTACTCCTCCTGGATGCGCCCCATCATCGCCAGCACGGCCTTCACCGGCATGGGGTTGGATTCGATGAAGTTCGCCTGCATCAGCGGCAGGAACTTGCGGTGCAGCTTGCGCGCGGTGGCCCAGTCGCCGGCCAGCGCGGCGCGTGTCATCTCCGCCATCTCCTTCGGAATCTCATTGCTCGCCACGGAGATGATGCCCACGCCGCCCAGCGAGATGACCGGCAGCGTAACGGCATCGTCTCCGCTGAAGACGAGGAAGTCCTCCGGCACCGCGTTCAGAACCTCGGCGATCTGGCTCAGGCTGCCGCTGGCTTCCTTCACCGCCTTCACGTTGGGCAACTGCGCCAGCCGGCCGAGCGTGGCGGGCTCCACGTTCACGCCCGTGCGCCCCGGCACGTTGTAGATCACCAGCGGCCTGTCCACGGCCTCGGCAATCGCGCGGAAGTGCTGGTACTGGCCCTCCTGCGTGGGCTTGTTGTAGTAGGGCGAGGCGGTCAGGATGGCGTCCACACCGCGGATGGAGGCGACGGTCTTCGCCTTCTCCACCGCGTCGGCGGTGCAGTTGCTGGTGGCGCCGGCAACGATGGGCACGCGCCCGGCGGCCACTTCAATGGTGATGTGGATGACTTTGAGCCACTCCTCGCGGCTGAGCGTGGGCGTCTCGCCGGTGGTGCCACAGGGCACCAGAAAATCAATCTTCGACTCCACCTGCCACGCCACCAGCGCGCGCAGCGCCGGCTCGTCAATGGAGCCATCGCGGTTGAACGGCGTGACCAGTGCGGTACCGCAGCCTCTGAGTTTCATGGGCATCGTCCTCAACGACTTTGAGAGCATATTGTAACGCGGGCAGGTTCCTTCACCACAGAGACTGGGACGCACAGAAGCGTTACATCAAGATGGGCTGTCATCCTGAGGCGAAGCGCAGCGCAGCCGAAGGATCTGCTGGTACGTCAGAGGCGTTCCGGCGACGCTCTCCGTTCCGCAATCTCAGCTCTTGTTCTCCACCGCGTGCTTGCGCTGCAAACCCAGCCAGTCCTTCTGGTATGCGAACGAAATCGCCAGCAGAATGCCGCCCAGCACGATGAAGCTCAGGATGCGGTAGATCTTGTCGAGATAGGAGACGTCGTAGGTAAAGACTTTTGCCGAAGCCACCCCCATCAGCACCAGCGCCTGCCAGCGCAGCAGGGCGGTGCGGCGGGCAAAGCCCAGCCACATCAGAGCTGCGCCATAGGCCATGGCGATGGCCGAGTAGCTGAAGTCTCGAGCGATCTCCAAACCGCGCAATGCGTGCCAATATGCCGGGTCTCCGGCGGTGCCGGTCGGCACCTGCAACGCGCCGATTCGCAGGGCAAACACGTCGCGCGCCTCCAGGCATAGCGCAAACAGCGCCAGGATGTTCAGTCCAATGCAGGCGATGACCGCCGATACCGGCCACTCCACTTCACCCGCCTCGCGCCGTTCCAGCCAGACCACCATGCCGAGGAAGGCCACCGCCAGCAGGTACATGGCGAAGCGTTCGTTCAGGAGGAGCATCGGCTGCGTCATCTCCGTCGTTTGGATGAGCAGGTAGATGATGCCCACCGCCGCAACCACCGAGCCGGCTACGCGCAAGACCAGCTTCTTCGCCTGTGCGCCGGAGGCGTAGGTCGCCGCGCCCACCAGCAGCCACATCGCGAAGTGCCAGCAGTCGCGCGCCGCGTGCATCGCCATTCGCTGCGCCCAATCCGGCACCATCGGCATGGCCCACTCACGCCGCGACCAGTAGTCATGCACCTCCAGGTTCAGCGCACCCAGCGCCAGGCCGACAATCAAAAGCAGCCCGATTGCCCGCAGCGGCTCTGTCTCCTCACTCCCCGCCTTGCCCTCGCGCCACACCACGAACGCGATGACCGCAATCGCGCCCAGGTAGAGCGCAAAGCGCTCGTTCCACACGACCGTCGTCTGCACCTTGTCCCAGGTGTCGGTGACGACCTCGAAGGTCCCCAGCAGCGCCACAATTGCGCCCATGGCGCGCAGCAGCCGGCGGCCACCCGCCGCGCCCACCCAATAGAGCAACGCGCCCTCCGCCAGCCAGCCCACGGTCAGAGCGTTTCCGTGGAAGCGCAGC
>Ga0209777_10002249_pt1 | contig 25878 bp, 29 predicted proteins | sample FrelakmetHBP12HB_FD_187147 | JGI IMG/M metagenome (GOLD analysis project Ga0209777, IMG submission 187147) | Freshwater lake sediment microbial communities from the University of Notre Dame, USA, for methane emissions studies -HBP12 HB (SPAdes)... | ecosystem: Environmental > Aquatic >... | reverse complement strand
GGCTTCGCGTCCAATGCGCCGCCGACCGCCATAATAAGGCTGCCGCACATCCCGGCGCAATGAACGCTCCCCACCAGCCCCATGACAAACGCCGCACCCACCGACCAGTTCATCTTATCGCATAACTCCTTAATAATGCAGGATATTCTACGCCGCCCGCCCCCCACTTATTATTATCGTATAGGATATTCCATTTTGTATTGTGGGGCAAATTAATTAGGGCCGGGAAAGCGCCTATTTATCCTTTGCGCAGCGGAAGCCGGTCGTGTTGTTTCGCCTGTCCGGAGACTGGGCTGCGCGGTCTGCGCTACGCATCTGGTAGGCGAATCGGAGCCACATGCCGCCCCGGATGACGCGGTATTTGCCCGATTCGGGGCCTTTTGGGTCGGATTTGGGGCTATTCTGGTAATAATTGGGGTCGTACCAGTCCGAGCACCATTCGGCGGCGTTTCCAGCCATATCGAGGAGTCCGTAAGGGCTTGCGCCGTTTGGGTAACTGCCGACAGGCATTGTTTTACCGACCCGGCACTCGCGGTAATTGGCAAGTGTGCAGTCGAGGTTGTTTCCCCACGGGTATTCGCGGCTGTCCTGGCCTCGAGCGGCCTTTTCCCACTCCGCTTCGGTGGGAAGCCTCTTCCCCACATACGAGCAATAATCCGCAGCGTCAAACCAACTCACCCCCACCACTGGCTGGTCGGGATCGGCAAAGCCTAAGTATTTCTCGTTTTCCCTGCATTTCCCGGCCGCAACGCATATTACGTACTTTTCGTTGGTCACTTCGTACTTATCAATCCAGAAGGTGTTCAGGAGAACGTTGTGCTCAGGCCGCTCATCGGCCTCTCCCGTCGAGCTGCCCATGAGGAAAGCGCCTTTCGGGACGCGCACCATGGGCGAGCTGTCGCCGAAGGTCTTCATCTCGGCGCCGCCGCCACCACCCTGCTTTACGCACGAAACGGTCAAAAGGGCCGCCAAAACCAGCGACCCCGTCAATCTTCCGAAACCCTTCATTATGTAAACACGCTTCGCTTTCATCCCACTGACTTGCGATGTTACCACACAAATAGCGCTACGGCTTGCCCCACTTCGTTGCGATGCGGGATTATTAAACATATCTTCACTGCTATGATCGAGCGGCGCAAAACGCGCGAGATATTCGTCGGTTCAGTCGGCATTGGTGGCGATCATCCCATCTCGGCGCAATCCATGACCAACACCCCGACGGAAGACGTTGAGGCGACGCTTTCGCAGATCGAGCGGCTCGAGAAGGTCGGGTGCGAGATAGCGCGGGTGGGCGTTCTGGACGAGTCGGCTGCGAAGGCGCTGAGGCAAATCCGCCGCGGAACCAAAATGCCGCTTGTCGCCGACATCCATTTCGATCACAGGCTCGCGCTTTTGGCGCTGGACGCCGGGGTTGACGGCCTTCGGATAAACCCCGGCAACATAGGGAAGCGCGCGAACATCGAGGCGGTGGTCAAATCCGCCGCCGAGCGCGGCATCCCCATCCGCATAGGCGTAAACGCGGGGTCGCTCGAAAAGGACATCCTTGCAAAACATGGCCGCCCAACGGCGAGGGCCATGGTCGCCAGCGCGCTCAGGCACGTGGAGATACTCGAAGGGCTGGGCTTCGACCAGATCAAGATAAGCCTCAAGGCATCCAATGTTCTTACCACAGTCGAGGCATACCGGCTCATGGCGAAGGAACGCGATTACCCCCTGCACCTTGGCATCACCGAGGCGGGCACGGTATTTTCCGGGACAATCGTAACCTCGGTAGGCCTCGGCATTTTGCTTATGGAGGGCATTGGCGACACCATACGCGTATCGCTCACCGGGCCGCCCGAGGAGGAGGTTCGGGTCGGGTGGGAAATCCTCAAATCGCTCGGGTTGCGCCAGCGCGGCGTGACGTTTGTCTCGTGTCCCACTTGCGCGCGGCAGGAGTTCGACGTGGTTTCCGTCACGATGGAGCTTGAGAGGCGCCTTGCCCACATCTCGAAGCCGCTGACCGTTGCGATTATGGGCTGCGTCGTGAACGGGCCGGGAGAAGCGCGAATGGCGGACATCGGCCTCGCGGGCGGCAAGCGCGGCAAATCGGCGCTCTATATCGGAGGAAAATTGAAAAAACACGTCCCAAACAATCAGGCAACCGAAATCCTGGAAAAGGCCGTTTACGAATTCCTGAAAAAAACGAAAGAGTGCGCTTTTTAAGATGTCTCTGGAGTGCGCTGGCTTGACAGCGCCTGCGGCGTCGAGTCATACGACCCGTATGGGCCGCCGCACTCCAAGAAAAAATCAGAGAGGAACCTGAAATGGATACTTTGGAGTGCATTTTCAAGCGTAGAAGCGTAAGAAGATACAAACCGGACCCTGTGAAAGAGGAGGACCTGAACAAGGTGCTCGAGGCGGTCAGATGGGCGCCAAGCTGGGCGAACGTCCAGCCGTGGGAAGTGATAGTGGTCAAGGACGAGGAGACGAAGCGCAAGCTTCAGGGCGCCTTGCCGGAGGGCAATCCCGCGAGGAAGGCGGTGCTTGCGGCGCCGCTGCTCCTGGTGATGTGCGGCAGGAAGAACCTGTCGGGGGTCTATAAAAACCAGTTTGTGACGTCGCTCGGCGACTGGGTGATGTTCGACATAGGAATAGCCTGCCAGAACCTCTGCCTTGCCGCAAAAGCGCTGGGGCTGGGCACAGTGCACGCGGGCCTTTTGAACCACGATGCGGCAAACAAAATCCTTGAACTGCCAGCCGACCTCACCGTTCTCGAACTCATACCCCTCGGCTACCCCGACCATGAACCCTCCGCCCCGCCGCGAAAGGAGCTTAAACAGTTCGTATCATACGACAAGTTCGGAAACCGATGAGAAAAGAATAGCGGGCAACAGATAACGGCTAGCCCACATAGCTTTGCTATGTGGGCGTCGGGAGACGCAGGCCAGGATAGATAACTCGCATGATATATGACTTGAACATAAGTTATGAATATTGTAACAGATTAGCAATAGGGCAAAGCACCGTGGTGTCATAAGGCAAAGATCTTCAGAGTACCCCTCGAACAGGGTTTCAAAGGCCTGCTCCTTGCGTCGCCCACATAGCAAAGCTATGTGTGGCTGCCCGCTTTAACATCGTCTTCATTGACGCGCCGGCGGGCCGGCGCAACAAGAGCGGCGTCAAGCCGCCGCACTCCAGAGTTCAGCTTTTTCGGGCCTGACGCGCCGCAACCAGCAGCGGGTCGTAAACGGGGGAGTAGGGAGGGGCGTAACAGAGGTCGAGGTTTTCTATGTCGCGGAGGGTCATGCCGGCGGTGATGGCGGTTGCGAGCACGTCGTTACGCTTGGCGACCCCGTCGGGGCCGACCAGTTGCGCGCCGAGCAGCCTCTCGGAGGATTTATCGAAGATGAGGGTTATGGTGAGGGGTTTCGATCCGGGGTAATAGGCGGCGCGTGACCTGTCGGTAGTGGTATGAGAAGCGGGGTTGAATCCCGCTTCTTTCGCTTCTCCGATGGACAATCCTGTGCGGGCGACGGCGAGATCGAACACTTTTGCGACCGAGCTGCCTACGACACCGGGGAAGGTTTCGCTTCCGCCCGCGGCGTTTGCGCCCGCGACGCGGCCCTGCTTGTTGGCGGTATCTCCCAGCGGTATCCATGCGGGTTTGCCGGTGACGCGATGAAAAGTCTCGGCGCAATCCCCCGCCGAGTAGATGTTTTCGGCGCTTGTCTCCATCCGGTCGTTTACGGCGATTGCGCCCATGGCGCCCAATTTCACTCCGGCGGCGCGCGCCAATTCTGAATTGGGCCTGATACCTATCGCCATGAGGACGATGTCTGTCTCGATTTCGCCCTTGTCAGTGACGATGCCGCGCACCATGCCGTTTTTCGTCTCAAATTCCTCGATGTTGGTTTCCTTCTTGAGGACTGCGCCCTGGCTGTCCAGCTCATCCTCGACGATGCTGCTGATATCCGGCTCCAGACGGCGCATAACAGCCGCCGACCTGGCGATTATCGTGACGACCATTCCCCTTGCGCGAAACGCCTCCGCCAGCTCGAGGCCGACGTATCCGGCGCCGATTATCACGGCCCGCGCGGGGTTCCGGTCGCGGAGGAAGCCCATGAGCCTGATCCCGTCGTTCAGGCCGCGCAGGTAAAAGACGTTTTCCGATTCCGAGCCGGGGATTGTGAGCCTCGTAGACCTCGCCCCCGCGCAGATCACCAGCTTGTCGTAGGGTATATCGAACGTCTTTTTCTTTTTCAGGTCGGAGACCGAGATCACGCCCTCGGCGGGCCTTATTTCTCGCGCTTTGTGATGGAGTCTGAGGTCAATCTTGCGCTTTTCGCGGAATTCTCCGGGCGTTACTGCGATGAGGGTCCGATGGTCCTTGACAACTTCGGAAATGTAATATGGAATACCACACGATGCGTACGACGCGAATTCGCCCTGCTCGAGAGCGATAACTTCGGCCCCGGGGTCGTGGCGTTTCGCCTGGCTCGCGGCGCTCATCCCCGCCGCAACCCCTCCCACAATTATAATTCTTGAAGCGCCCACGGGTAAGATCGCGCGGTCAGGCAGGCCCCTTTCCAACCAGGCTCCGCACCTTTGGAATCATCTCGTCAAAGCCGAAGGGTTTTATCAGGTAGTCGTTAAATAGTTTACTATCTTCTCCGAGGCTCTCGGGCGACACGCTGGTCATCGCGATTATGGGGATGTCCGAAATATCGGGATCGCAGCGCATTTCCTTGGCCGCCTGATCCCCCCTCATTACCGGCATCTCGATGTCCATTACGATGAGGTCCGGCTTCAACTTGCGCGCCAGTCGCACACCCTCGGCGCCGTTTGGCGCAAGTTCCACCTCAAACCCCGCCGCCTCAAGGGCGTCCCCCGCCGCCCCGAGAAAAACAGGACTGTCATCAACCAGCAAAATCCGCATATCAACCCTTAAAGAAGGCTTTAGGCCCCAGGCTTTAGGCCTTAGGCTTATCGAAAATCCAAAATCAAAATCTTATTATACTCTAACAGAAAATCCCTTTAAAATCAACATGCTTGACACCTTATCATTGACGTTCTCTTCTGCGGGGTCTATCTTTCGGGTATCGGTTCAATTGATATGTCAGCAAAACATTCAAAAGAAGACGGCCGCAAGGTGGTGGCCCGCAACAAGTACGCCCGGTCACTCTATACCATCGAGGAGACGTTCGAGGCGGGAATGGCGCTCAGGGGCACTGAGGTCAAAAGCCTGAGAGCGGGCACGGCCAACCTGCGCGATTCCTTCGCGGACGTCCGCAACGAGGAGGTCTTCCTCGAAAACACCCACATCTCCCCCTACGCCTTCGGAAACCGCTCCAACCACGACCCGCTTCGCTCCCGCAAACTGCTTCTGCATAAACGCGAAATCAGGAAACTCATCGGAAAGGTTCAACAGCGCGGCTATTCGCTCGTGCCGCTGGAAATATACTTCGTCAACGGAAAGGCCAAAATCAGCCTCGCCCTCGGCAAAGGCAAACGCACAATAGACCGCAGGGAAGACATCAAAAAAAGAGAAATGCAACGCGAAATGGAGCGGGCGAGGCGATATGATCGCTAATGAAAAGGGTTGACTAAAGGGTATGGGATGATATATTATCCCCGAGTGAAAGTGGAAGTTAAGATGGGATTAAATTTTAGTCATGGCGATGCACGCTGGGCTTATAGTGAGTTTAAATATTTCCGAAGGAAGCTGGCAAAGGAAATCGGGATTTTTTTAGAACTGATGGATGGTTATACGTCATTTGGCATATCATGGGATGAGGTTGAAGATCCTATAAAACCATTGCTTGATCACTCAGACTGTGAAGGCGCTCTAACTCCAGAAGAATGCAAATCAATCGCTCCTAGGCTTATGGAGTTAATTAAAAATTGGGAAGATGATGATGATAAATTGCAGGCGCTAATGATGGCCAATGGAATGTTACTCGCTGCCCATGCAGGAGAAAATTTTAGATTTTGTTAAAATTGACCGGGCTAAACACTTTGGTGGTGCATTCTTTAGGTCGGATAGTTTGGTAAAGATTCTATCAAATCAATCATTCTTAAGCTGCGTTTATAATAATCTTCGATAGTAATCAGTGTCACCCCTACCCATTCACCGTGCGCAATTCTATTTCTATTGGCTACTATACTGTTTATGGCGCCCCTGACTTCCTCGTCTATTGTATTTTCAAGATTCTGCCGCCACTCTGGATTAAAATTACCAACTAAAATACAGATCCTTTCCATATTAGGATTCCGAAAATTTTCTAAGTTGCTTTCAACATAGTTTGCCACTTCCTTTGCCGATCGTTTCCTCGCATATTCGCTTAGCAGGACACGGATTGATGTTTCAATGAAACCTGAGACCAAAACACACAAATACTTAGCCCAATGAGATTGAATTTCTTCTTCCCATGATTCGGCCTTAATTGCTTTGAAAAGGTTATCAAGCCTCTGCTTTTTTTGCCCGACTATCTTATTGTTCATCTTAATTAGGAGAAAAATCGTATCGCTTGAGTTATACGTTTTTTAACGTTTTCCTCATCGGTTGTTGCTGTTTCGGTTGCCATGATAAAAATTTCATCCTTTATTAGTGCTTGATATTGCTCTGATAATTTTGCTAACTTGCTCCTGCCCTTAAAAAGTTTTTTAGAAAGACCCACCATTACTGCGTCTAAGACTGCAGCATTGATGTTTTTCTTGGGTCTAAAAGCTGCCTCGCCAATATTATCTTTGATTATCTTTACCGTAGGCAAGAAAACCTCTTCAAAGTCTTTCGCAGATTTTTTTTGAAGGTGCCTGTTTACAGACATGTATGAGTTCAAAAACTCTATCATTGGTTTCCTATACTCGTTGTATTTGAAATGCAATGCCAGAAATCGCAAAATAAGCTCTTGATCCCTCATACGTTTGCTTTCTGGGCCATACAAAGATCTCCATGATTTGTCCTCGTTAAGTTTTTTTAGCAGGTCGCTAAACTCGCCACTATAGATACTGGCTCTGATTTCCTGTGCCTGGAGCTGAGTACCACCTGTGTTGAGTCTCTCAAATACATGATATACACTACTACTATACTTATCTGAAGGTTCATCTTGTTTGATTATGGTTGCGTGAATGATGGAATCATCCAGCCTTCTTCTATCTTCTTCTTCTAAAGTTTTATAAGTGAGATTTTCAAATTGGGGTTGGACGCCTTTCAGCCCAAATCCTTTGCCGCTATCTGAAAAAATTCCATCGTAGAAATACAGGAGAGTTTTTAGTCTTTGTTGTCCATCGATAACTAAAAGTTTTTGAGAATTTTGCTCCTTAGACAAAAAAATTCCTGGAACAGGCAGACCCAGTAATAAGGACTCAACAAATCTAGATGCTTGGGGCAGGGTCCAAATAAAACTCCGTTGAAAGGTAGGAATTGAAATATCATTATTTTTTAGGCGTTTAACAAGGCCATCAACTGGATAATCAGCCCCATAACTAGTAATTGAGTACTTAAAAGGTAGAACTTCTTCCGAATTCTCTTCAGATACCTCTTCATCAATCTCATCTGCCGGTGTAATCATATTCTGTAACCATCCTTTCTCGATCGATAATATAGTTATACCTAAAGAAATGTCAAATATGAAAGCAATAGGTTTTCGGTATCTTGATTTCTATGGGAATAGCGTTTTTCGGAATGTTGGCCAATATTATGCTCAAATCGGAATTCGGGAATGCGGTAGAAATACAGAGGGGAAATATGGGGATGGGAGATGCAAGACGTTTACCCGTTTCGGGTTTTTGACAGCGAGAAGAATTCTGATTATTATTACAGTTATATAAACCAGAGGATGAGAACCTGATCGGCTGACTTGAGCAACAGGTCGAAGATGAATGGGGTGCCCTATGGATATCGAGGAATATACTAATTTCCGCGAGGTGGTGAGAGGGATTGATCCGAGGCTCGTTCCTCCGTTTGTTATGGGGGTGGTATTAGGCGGCCTGGTGATGATGGGGGTGTTGCGCAAGTGGTGGTGGCTTCTGGTGATATTGCTGCTGTGGCCTGCGCTTCTTTACATTGTGGGCATGTTGCTTCCACTCGGGTTAAACGTGACATATCGCATATTTTTCCTGGGCCTTGTCACGCTCGCGTGCATGGGCCTTTCGTATTACTTGGCGAGGTGAATCACGGAGGCACGGAATCCTTTTCCGTGTTTCCGTGATTCAATCTATGAGTTCAGACAAGGGGTTTAAACCCCTTGTCTGTGTTCCTTGAATCCGTGATTCATTGTAAGGCGAACCAATGTGTCCGTCTGAATCACCTGGAAATTATTGGGGAGGGGCGGGGGTGAATGGTTGCGGCTGTGGGGGTGGCTGGATTTGTTTCAGGATCTTGTCGCGGCTGGCGGCCAGCTCGGGGGCGAGTTGGACGGCTTTTTCAAGGGTAGCGCGGGAATCTTCGATTCGGCCCGTCTTATATTGCAAAAACCCTATATTAAAAAGCGCCTCGGCGTATTCAGGGTCAAGTTTTACCGCGGTCTCGTATTCCTCGAGAGCTTTGCTGAAATTCATCCGGCTCTCGTAGATGATTCCCATGATATTATGATTTTGAGCCACGTGGGGCCTTTTTTTCAGATTGATGATTATCAATCGCTCCGCTTCATCGAATTTTCCCTCATGAATCAGGAGGGTGGCGATAGAGGCGCGCGCGCGATTACCGTATGGGTTCATGACCATAGCCGCGTGGAGCCAGGGCATGGCGCTGAGGGGGTCGTTGGAGTTGTATTTTGCCAGCCCGATCTCGAGCGTCAGCGTCTGAGCCGCCAGAAATGCGGTGATGAGTAATATGGCCGCCGCAAAAATCCAGCGAACAAGCCGCGGATTCTTCATATCAGCCTGATCCCCTTAATCGCTTTTTGGAGGCGTTTTTTTGAATGCGACTTGAAGGCGGTGAAACGCACGCCAAAGCCCTTCTCAGGCGTCGAAAAATGCCTAACCACCTTTCCCTCCACCTTGACGAGCCTCGAGACTCCCTCGATGCTGAATTCGAGCATCACGGCGGTCCCGATAGCCAGGGGGGTATCGGAGATAAGCCCCGCTCCGCCGAAGCTTAAATCCTTTGTGAAAAGGTAAACGGTATTCCCTCCGTCCATCACCGTTACGCGCGCGCTCAGCGGTATCCGGGCAAATTGCCTGCGCTCCTCTCCACCGTAGCTCATTTTACCCCCTTTGACGGCAATTCGACAACGGCGGTTCCCGCGACGGTCTTTTCGCCCTTCTGATTCTCAGCCCATACCTCGAGGTCCACGAGATTGCCCTCAGCGACCTGCCTCTTGGATTTGACCACTCCCTTGCAGGTGATGACATCACCCGGCCACGTGATAGCGCGGAACCTGACCCCAAACTCGCGCAAATTACCAACGCCCGCCCAATCAGTCAGCAATTGCCCCACAAACCCCATGGAAAGCATGCCGTGAGCGAAGACGCTGGGGTAGCCCCCGCTTTTGGCGTAAGGTTCATCAACGTGTATGGGGTTATAATCCCCCGAAGCGCCCGCGTATTTCACCAACTGGAGGCGCTCGATGGGGGGTTTTTTGAGTTCGGGTATCTGCGAGCCGACTTCAACATCCTCAAAATACACTTTGATCTCGCCCACCATCGCCCTACCTCCTCACCACCAGAACGGAGCGCGCCACAAAAACCTTTTCCCCAACCTGATCCACGCCGGTTGTCTCCACAACGAAGAAATCCATTGCGCCGGACGAGCCGCCCTTCTCATAGATGTCCGCAATACGGCTCTGACAGGTGATTCTGTCTCCCGCCTTTATAGGTTTGAAGAATTGATATTGCTGTTCGCCGTGTAAGAGTTTTTTGGGGTCGTAATCCAGGCCCTTGCGAACGAGGGCGTTTCCTTCTGCCAGAAGGGGTTGCGCGAAAGTTGGCGGCGCGACGGTGGCGCCGAAAGGCCCCTTTGCAGCGGCTTCCTCATTTACGTAAAGCGGGTTTAAATCCCCGATAGCCTCCGCGAATTTCCTGATTGCGCCCTTTTCCACATCATTGGTGATCGGCGGCGCAGAATGCCCGATTTTACTCCTGTCAAGCATCATTTCACCTCGCTATGGCGCAATAGTCCACGCTTACGTTTTAATAAGATCGTATTCGTAGGGGCGCACCGAAGTGTGCGCCCGCTTCTGCAACCCTGTTCGTTTTCGGGCGGACACGTGGGTCCACCCCTAAGATTTTATGCAGTGATTCTTTTTAAGGCAAGTCAGTTGGATTTTGAATTGATGACTTTGGATTGATTGCAGCCGATTCTCTTCAATCCAAAATCGAAAATCTAAAATCAATTGGTGATTCCGTCGGTGACGTTGTCGAAGAGGTGGGAGAGGAGGAATTCCTCGAGTTTATTGGACTTGTTTTGGGACTCGCCGATTTTTTCCTTGAGTTTTCCCAATTCCTGGTTCATGTCGTAAAGGGAACGCCAGAGGCCGGCGGTGAACTGTTCCAGCTCGTTGATAAACTCCTCCACCCTCTCACCCTCGATGGCCTGTTTTCGGCGAGAGGTGTAGTATTCGCTTTTTTTCAGGATTTCCAGCAGTTCCCGTTTATTTTCCTGATTTGGCGCCACTGAAGTTTATTCCATGATTATTGCGATAACGGTAAAATCCCCGCTCTTAAACGGCTGCCAGCAACCTTATCCGGCTCCTCACCGGCGGAGGGAGGTAAAGGAACTTGATGCCGATGTGCCGGACTTCTTGCTTCACCTTTGACCACTTGATATCCCCCAGCGCCAGGACAAGATGCCCTCCGAGTCTGGCGCGGATAAGTATATCGCGCGCGAGAGCCATGGGCCGGGAAAGCTCGAGCTGCGCTCCGTCTTCACTTATATCCACCAGCTTGTCGCGGAAGAAATGGCCATTGGAGATCAAGGTCACCTCAAACCCACAGTTCAGCCTCGGATACTCGCGCTTTTCACTCATTTTCTTCTCCGTTCGGCGATTTTTCGATTTCGCCGTTTTTGAATAATGAAGCGGCATTTTGCACGCAAATTCGCCTTCAAAGTGGCTTTATCCGAAAATTTTCATAGGAAACGATAGAACATGAAATTTACCGTGTCAAGCCCCAAGCGGCATAGCGCCGTAAATTGCCTCGCGCAATTTCTTCTTGTCCGTTTGTCAATTCAATACTGTGCTGCCGACCCATAGCTGCATCGCGGCGGCTGGGTGAATACTGAATTTGCAGAAGGCCATCCATTTGCCTCCGGGGGAGAGAGAGGGACTGAATTTGTCTTTGTGAGATTCTTTAGCCAGAAGGGGCGTGGTTTTACCCTCTTCCAGCAGAAATATCTCGCTTACAGGGCGACGTTGCCCGTAGCTGTCCACATAGCCCTCGACCACAGAGAATGCGAGTACGCTCTTCTCCGGGGACACCGTGAGATCGCCCAGGACCCTATCTTTGTATTCGGCGGGGATGAGCGGTTTGGGATCGGCGAGCGTATCGGGTGACACATAAAAAAGGTTCTGGTTTGACACGTAGACCAGCTTGGTGTCCTTTTTTCCCCAGAAGACGGGGATGCAGCCGCTTTTTCCGAGGGGGAGCATTTTCATGTCGGCCCCATCGGGTTTCATGACATAAAGGCCCTCTCCGGTGGTGTATTTTTCCGCCTTGTAAATGGCGCAGAAGGCGATGAGGTTTCCATCGGGCGACCAGCTTATCCCACTTATATTATAGCTATTGGCGATTTCCATGCCCTTGCCTGTGTCGAGATATGCGACAATGAGGGAGCTCGAATAGTCCTTCCTGGACATTGCAGAGTATGCGATCTGGGTCCCGTCGGGGTTGAGGACGGGCGGATTCCTGTCGTCAGGGGCTATCTCAAGAGGTATCGGTATTCTTCCGGAGCCGTCCGCCTTGTATATGTGGTAAGAGTATTTAGATTGCTGATCCGCCAGCCGGATAATGAAAGCGGAGCTGTCCGGAAGCCAGACTGGACTGCCGGAGATATATGCGGAACCGTCTTCGGTGATGATGGACTGTGTCGTTTTCCCGTCCAACGAGGAGACATAGACGGAAGATTTCCCGAGCCGGGCCTGATCTTCAGGCGGGCGGGCGATATAGGCGACCCATTTGCCGTCCGGGCTTATCTGGGGGTACATGAGGTTTTTCCCGGCGGGTTTTAACTGTAAGGGATCGGCGGTAAAAAGCCCCCTCACAACCAGGAAAATAACGCCTCCGAGAAGCAAGACGCCGCCGATAAGCGCGGGGATCATGATTCGCCTGGGCGGCAGCCACGAGAAGGGGACGGATGGCGGCGGGGCAGGGGCGAGGGAAACGGGCGTTTTTTTCGTGGGCAGTATTAAGCTCCTTCCCTCCAGCTCGGCGAGTGTATTTCTGGTGAAGGTATCGTCGGATTTAAGCTCGAGGGCCTTCCGGAGAGCGCTTATGGCGCGCTCTTTATCCCCAATCTGCCTGCTGATGTTTCCCAGTTGGACCCAGAAAGCCCTCGCAGAGGGGTTTTGCTTGACTTTTTCTTCAAGCTCCTCTTTAAGGGTTAGTAACTTCTGAATCCGGGCATCGTCCATAATACCTCCCTTGAGAATCGTAAAGGTCCTGCAACCTCTGCTCGATCATGGCAATTTTAGTGGCGATGTTGTTATTATACCCCTTGCCCATGCTCTTTTTATAGGCCCTGATCGCCGCGCAGGCGTGTTCGTTGAACTGTGGCGCATTGCTGCGCGTAAGATCGACGAGGGCGGAGTGCGCATCGCCAAGCAAAATCAGCCCCGGTGTGGAAAGCGGGTCCTTTTCCAGATAAAGCTCCGCCTCGGATACGGCTTTGGAAAAGTCCCCCGATTCGTAGGACTTCCGGGCATTCTTAAGATGTGGATCTGTCGAGCAGGTTTTTATCGTAAAAAATGCAAGAACAAACACAAGCCCTAAAAGAACCATCCCGATATAAGGGGTCTTGCGGACCTGCGCCAGGGATTTGATGATAGTGATTGGAATTTCTCTCAATGAATCCATTCCCAATGCCCTCCTTTTTATTCAAGATAGGCTGGTCATTCAGCCTTGCCTTACTAAAATTATCAATTAAACAATTATTGCGCAACTGCATGCAAGCAGGCAACAGAGAAGACAGGGGAAAGTAGAAAGGGATATTGACAAGAGAGGGAAATTAGTTGACAGTTGAAAGTGGACTGTGGACAGATAGGTGATAAGTGATGAATGATGAGCGAAGGGACAAGTTGCTTTTCTCTAATTCATTCATCACTCGTCACTCATTACTCATCATTTTTCTTGCTGTCTGCTCCCGAGAAAGTCCGGACTGTTCACTGTCCACTGAAAGGATGGCTGATAATGGCAATTAGCAAGCCTTTTAAAAAAGGCGCCGATTTTGAATACTTGCGCAAGGTTTTTATGCGCGAGTCGAAAGGTGGGCCTGTGCCGGTTATCGAGTTGGGCGCCGATAATGAGATGATGGCCCAGGCCGCGGGTATAACCGACTTCCCATTTGAATTGGCGGGCGATCCTATTTACTCATACGTTAAGCTTTCCGAATTTGCGCGTCAGATGTCTGACCTGACCCCCGAGCAGGTGATGGAGATGATAAGCAAGGGCGGTGAAGCGATGAAGGAGGAAATGCAAATCGGCGTTAAAATGGCGGATCTGTCGCTGGCTTTCAGCATGGCGGTGGGTTACGATTACGTGACGGTCTTTCCGATCGTGCCGATTCTCAGGACGAGGTCCCAGAGCAGGGAGAATCCACAACAGCGGGGCAAGGTCAGGACTTGGCAGGATGAACATCATGGCGTGATCACATCGCGCAAGGAGTTCGAGGAGTACGTATGGCCGACTCCGGACAAGGTCGGCGTTTTTACGATTGATATGGTGGCCCCGAAGATGCCTCCCGGAATGAAGGTCATGTTTTTTTATCTGGGCATTTTCGAAGACCTAAAATTGCTCATGGGTTTCGAGAATATGGCGATCAAGAGCATTGAGGAGCCGGAATTGCTCGACGATATTCTCGAAAAACTCACCGTTATCGCTGTGGACGCGATAGACCGCGCGGCGGCGCATCCAGCCACCGGCGCTGTTTTCTACGGCGAAGACATGGGCTTTAACACTGGTATCATGCTGACCCCGAAGTTCATGCGCAAGCACGTGATCCCGCGGCACAAACGCATCGCGGACGCCTGCCACAAGCACGGCAAGCCCTTCCTGTTCCATTCATGCGGGCAGATTGACGTCCTTATGGAAGACCTGATAGAGGTTGTGGGCATTGACGCAAAGCACAGCTTCGCGGATAATATCGAGCCGGTTGAAGAGGTCTACAGAAGGTACGGCCACCGTATCGCCATACTCGGCGGCGTTGACGTGGACCTCCTGGCCCGCGGCGCAACGGGGCAGGTTCGCGCGCGGGCGAGGCAGATACTGGACGTCTGTGGAGCGGGCGGCGGCTTCGCCCTCGGATCGGGCAACTCGGTGACAAATTATTGTAATTTCGACAACTATTGCGCCATGATTGACGAAGCCAGGAAATGGAACGAAGAAAGGGGACTTATGTGACGATCGAAAGGCCTTTCAAGACCGCGTATGATTTTGAACATCTTCGCAAAGTGCTCATGCGCGAGACAAAGGAAGGACCGACGCCCATCATCGAGCTGGTGGCGGACGATGAGATAATGTCCGAGGCGGCGGGATTCGATTTCCCGGCCGGCCGGCGGAACGAGTTGATGAACGCGGGATCGAGCGCATCTCCGGAGTTGATTCAACTCGGCATAAAATATCTGGACATGTGTCTGGCGTTCAGCAAGGCAGTGGGTTATGATTACGTGTTTGCAATCCCCATTGTGCCGGCGCCCCGCACTCAAATGCTTCTCAAGGAAAACCCCCGGCAGGACGGGAAAATCCGCTTGTGGCAGAACGAGCACAGCGGCCTGATAACCTCCCGGGGCGAGTTCGAGGAGTTTCCATGGCCGTCCACCGATACGGTTAGTATTTTCCCCGTTGATTATGAGGCAACGAAAATGCCTCCAGGCATGAAGGTTCTTGTATTCTACAACGGCATTTTCGAAGACCTCAAACTGCTCATGGGCTTCGAGAACATGGCGATAAAAAGCATTGAGGAACCCGATCTGCTGGACGATATACTTGAGCGGCTCACGGCCCTTGCCGAGCACACTGTGGAAAAGGCCGCGGCCCACCCCGGCGCCGGCGCCATATTTTATGCCGATGACATGGGCTTCAACAACGGCCTGATGCTCTCGCCCAGCTTCATGAAGCAACACGTCATTCCACGGATCAAACGCATCGCGGACGCCTGCCACAAGCACGGCAAGCCCTTCCTGCTTCATTCATGCGGCAAGATTGACGCAATCCTGAACGAACTCATAGATGACGTGGGCATTGACGCGCTTCATAGTTTTCAGGACAATATCGAGCCGGTTGAATCCATGTATAAAAAATACGGCGATCGCGTATCCATTCTGGGAGGTCTCGATGTTGATCTCCTGTCGCGAGGAACGCCGGAAGAGGTTCGCGCCAGAACGCGCCGCATTCTGGAAGCCTGCGCGCCAGGCGGCGGATATTGCATGGGATCGGGAAATTCGGTGACCAATTTCTGCAAAATCGAAAATTATTACGCCATGCTCGACGAAACAAGGAAATGGAATGAAGAGCACGGTTATCACGCTTAGCAGGTTGAAAAATGATTTTTTATGGCGGGCAAGAAAGTCCGCCCTTGTAATTTATTGATTTTATCAGGAGGACGGACATTCCTGTCCGTCCTTTAAGGAGGAGAAAAGTGGAGCAATTGAAAAAATTTGTTATGGATGGAAAGGCCAACGACGCGGCCAAGCGGGTGACGGAGCTGATCTCAGGCGGCAAAAGCCCGGAAGCGATCATGAAAGAAGCGCTGATCCCCGCGATGGACGAGGTGGGCGATCTTTTTCAGAAGGGCGAGCTGTACCTGCCGGAGATGCTGGTGGCGGCGAGGGCCATGAAGCAAGGGATGGCGGCAATGAAACCCGCGATAGTGAAGAGCGGGCTTAAATCCATAGGCAAGGTTGTCCTCGGCACGGTCAAGGGCGATATGCACGATATCGGCAAGAACCTCGTGGCAATGTCCCTCGAGGGCGCCGGGTTCGAGGTCATTGACCTCGGCGCCGACGTGGCCGCTGAAAAATTCGTCGAGGCCATTAAAAAAGAAAATCCCCAGGTTATCGGCCTCAGCGCGCTCCTCACAACCACCATGCTCGCCATGAAAGACACCGTCGAGGCAATAAAGAAAGCGGGGCTGAGGGATAAGGTCAAGATCATGGTCGGCGGCGCGCCCCTCCGCAAGGAATTCGCCACCGAAATCGGCGCCGACTTCTACGGCCCCGATTCCACCTCCGGCAAAAATTACGCGAGAGTGGTCGTGAGCGGAGAAGCGTAAATCGGCTCATAACGCCCGCAGGGCGCTGACGCAGAAAATCAATATACCGACAGGGGAAAATCGTCTCCGCTGAGATTCGTATAGGCGAACTGTTCGCTGCCGAATCGCCTTGCCATGCCGGGCAGCTCTTTGTGGACATAATTTAACAATTCTGAAACCCGCACGACGTGGTCGCCGTTTGAGTCCGCTTTCCCGCAAAGCCCCCCTATGATCGCGTAGGTGAAGAGGTCGTAGCCCGCGGCCTGAGGCTCTGAAGGCCCCGCCCCCTCTGAAAAAAGCAGGACATGCACGCCCGCGCTCTTCGATATCCAGCGCGCCGCCTTCTCTTTCTCAGCCTTGCCAAGCGGCGAAGCATCGGTGTCCCCTGAGTTATGGGCGTCGAGGATGAGCAGGACATTGTTGGCCTGCAATTCTCCAAGCGCCTTGATTATCTCGTCGCAGCTCACCCCAAAACGGGCAACCGCCTGCTCGGTGGCATCCGGCGCATCTTGCGGCAGGAAGTAATATTTTCCCGAGACAAGCCGACATCGGCCGGAGAGATAAATGACCGCCGCGTCTTCCGTGCCCACGGAAATTTTGAGCGAGGAGATTATATTTGTCCGAGTAGCCTCGGTGTCGAGCAAGCTTCTTTGATAGACCCGCTCGAACAGCCCGCCCGAGCGCCCCGCGAAGTATTTCAGTATTCCCATCACATCGGGCCGGGAGTATTTTAAGGAATAGCTTGGGATAATATACTTGTCTATTCCCACGGCGACGATGTACAGGTTGGGTTTTTTCGCAGTGACAGACCCGCCGATCCTGGCTGACTCGCCCCATGCCTCGATATTGTCCCGGGAAAACGCCGTGGCGCGAAAAACGTTTTCGCCCGCAATCAGGCGCGCCGGGAACGTGAATGTCTTGCTCTTGCCCGCTCCAATTACGGCGCTGTTATGGGCGCAACCGACCAATCTTTCCTGACGATAAAGCCTTATATCCCCCACCCCACCGCCGGTGTCGGTGACATTGAGAACGACGTTAACTGTTGGCATGTTCGTAACGGCGCCCGACACGGGGCTTTCGATCGTCACTTCCGGCGGCCTCGATAATCCCCGGCGAATGTCTCTCTTATGAGCGATTCCCTCCCCGTTAATCACTATCGAGAACAGGCCCGGCAGAAAAAATTCTCCCGAGAACAGGTCGAGGGGGTAATTCCTGGTTCCCATTGTCCAGCCAACGAAGCGCTCGCCGTCCGGCGTGGCGTCGTAATATCCCTCGGGAGCGTAGGCGACCCAGTCGTCCGTTTCGATCGGCAGGAGCGTCATTATATTATTGCCGTTTTTGACATCAAGTAATTTTATTGTGGTGTCTTTGCCGCCGGAGATCAGGAGGCGTCCATCTGGGCTGAAGACAACCGAATTGACGCTTCCCGTGTGTCCTTCGATCGTTTTTACCCCCTGGCCGGTTCTCGCGTCCCATAATTTTACCTCGCCGTCCGGGCCGCCTGTCGCTAAAAGCGCGCCATTAGGACTGAAAGAGACCGACAGCGCCCTCCCCTCGATTGTTTTCAACAGCCTGCCGTTGCCGGTATCCCAGAGCCGGATGGTGTCGTCCTCGCTTGTCGAGGCCAGCAATTTGCCGTTGGGACTGAATGTGACGGAGTTCACCCTTGCAGAATGTCCCGCAAGATTCATCAGGACGCTTCCGGTCTTCACGTCCCATAACCTCACGGTTTTATCCTGACTCCCGGAGGCCAGTATCCCGCCTCCCGCCGGACTGAACGAGACGGCAAACACCGTATCCTGGTGCGACTCGAGCGTTTTCACGCATTGGCCCGTTTTCACATCCCACAACTTAACTGTTTTATCCCCACCGTCCGACGCCAGGAGTGAGCCGTCCGGGCTGAACGAGATGGAGAAAACGGAACCGGGGTGACCGATGATGGTCCTAAGCAGACGCCCGGTCGTTCCGTCCCATATATTGATTGAGTTATCGTCGCTCCCCGATGCGAGCAACGATCCGTCCGGGCTGAAGGCAATGGTTGTCACCTTGTCCTCGTGTCGTTTGAGCAAGCCGAGGCTCCGTCCCGTTTTCATGTCCCACAGTTTTATATTGTTATCATTTCCACCAGTGGCAAGGACCCGTCCGTCCCTTCTCATGGCTATGGAATTGATGACGAAGGAATGCTCCCTGAAGCATCTGATAGCGCGTCCGGTGTTCGCATCCCATAGTTTTACCGTCTTGTCCCAGCTTCCGGATGCGAGCATGGTTCCATCCGGGCTGAAGGCGACAGACCTGACCCAGGCGTCGTGCCCCTTGACGCTCCAAAAGACGCGCCCCGTGCTCATATCCCATGTTTCGATGAAACCATCCTCGCCCCCGGACGCCAGATACCTGCCGTCCTTTTTATATGAAAGGGATAGCACGGGGCCGGCGTGGCCCTCAAGCGTCGCCCACAGGCGTCCCGTTTTTACTTCCCACATCTTTATGGAGCCGTCGGCGCTCCCTGAAAGAAGAAATCTGCCGTCAGGCCTGAACGCCAATGCTTCCACAACCCCCGAATGTCCCGCGAGTGTCTGGAGACGTTCCCCTGTTCTGGCGTTCCACAGCTTGACGGTGAAATCCTCGCCCCCGGCGGCCAGGAGGCGGCCGTCCGGGCTGAACGCCACGGCATGAACATAAGCCGGATGGGTTATGATGGTTTTCCTCAGTCTGCCTGTCTCCATGTCCCATAGCTTAATTGTGTTGTCATTGCTCCCGGACGCCAGCACGGCCCCGTCCGGCCTGAACGCAACCGAGGTCACGTCCCGCGAATGCGCATCGGAAATACTTACCAACAACCTGCCCGAATTTATTTCCCACACCCTGATCGTTTTGTAGCCTCCTGCCGCCAGAATCCCGCCGAGGCTGAAGGCGAGGGCGCAGACCGCTCCATGCTTCTCGAGCGACCTTATAAGCCTGCCCGTGCTTATGTCCCACAGCTTTATAGAATTATCGAAGCTCCCCGAGGCAAGCACCTTGCCGTCAGGGCTGAAGGCAATGGAATTCACTTCCCGGGTATGACCGTTTTGTATGACGAGCGCGGGTTTGAGGGATATATCGGCCCGTGTTTCCGCCTTCGGCGTGGCGACCCATCCGCCTATTATGGCGTAGCCCGCCAGTGTTGCCGATAAGGCGACGCAAACCAGAAATCGCGCGATGAAGATATTTAATCTTAAGTGATGAGCGATAAGTGATGAGTGATAAATGGAAGAAATGGCCCCTTTTATCTCTTTATTCACCATTTATCATTCATCACTCATCGTTTTTTCAGAGGGGTTTTGCCGAAAAATAATATTGTCCGCCGAGCGGTATTGGTTTGAAAAGGTATTCGAGGGGTTCCAGGAATTTCAGGGCGCCGGGGATGAATATGAGATAGCCGCGATCGGCGATTCGGAATCCCGTTTCTTCAGCGAGGGATGCGACGCGGCTCATCGGCCTCAACGCCGTGTCCTTATCGTAAACGCAATTCTCCACGATCCTTCGTGTGAGGAAGTTATACGGGTTATGGTCGAAATGAACCATCAAGCCGCCCGGCTTGAGAACGCGCCTGACGTCGGCGAACATTTTCCAGATCGCATCATCGGGAAGGTGATGTATAAGGGTGACACTGAATGCAAGGTCGAATGACCCGCCTGGAAACGGCAGATCGGCGACGCTTGCCTGCGCGAAGCGGCAGTTCGGGAGCGGGTTGCTGCCCAGACGGGCATGGCACGCCCTCAGCATGCCGTGGCTCAGATCAACTCCTGCGCCCCTCCGAAAAGCGGGGGATATTATCTCGGCGGTCAAGCCCGTGCCGCATCCCAAATCGAGAAAATCCCTTTTCGATAAATCTCCAAGGTGTTTTCGGGCGAGTTCAATCAGCCGCTTCGCCTTCAGCCTGTTGTAATACTGCGCGTCACGGCCCCCGTACAAACGAAGGCATTCGGAAAGAGTTTCATGATATTTATCACTGAAATCATCGAAACTCTGGGGAGTTTGGACGGGCATTTGAATTTTAGATTTCCGATTTTCGATTTTCGATATAAGAAGGCCCCGCTCCGAAATCTTCAATCTAAAATCTAAAATCGAAAATCCCGAGAGATTCTGGGGTTGTATTTCTTATACGCCAACATTATCTCGCGGATCGCCCGGAAGATGGCGCTGGGCCGAGCGGCGGTCGAGATGCCGTCGAGTCGGGGAAGGTGCTCCACCCCCACCTCGGTGGTCTTGTAATTAAGCATCCGGGCTTTTATGGCGACCTCCGCGTCAATGAACGCGTCCCGGCTTTCAAGCTCTATCTTATCGAACAGCGACCGGGGATACAGCTTGAATGCGCAATCAATGTCCCTGTCAGTCAGATCGAATAGAAACCGCAGGATGAGGTTATAGACGTACGACGTGATTTTCCTGAAGGTCGAATATTGCTTGCGAATGCGAAAACCGGAGACGATATCTGTATAAGGAATAAGCGCAATGAATTTTTTCAATTCTTCGAGGTTGAACTGGTTGTCTCCGTCGGTGTAAAAGATATAGTCCATTTTGGCCGCTTTGAACCCGGACCTCAGCGCCATGCCGTAACCCATGTTGTGAGGATGATGTATGACCCGCACATTGGGATATTGTCTGGCCAGCCCGTCCGCCACTTCCCCCGTGCGATCCGGGCTGCCGTCCTCGATGATGATGATTTCGTAGTCCTTAAGGCACAGCTCGCTTAACACCTTGACGGCCTTGTGCACCACTTTGTCTATATTTTTCTCGTCGTAATACGCCGGGAAGAATACACTCAGTGTTATGTCCTGCGGATTAAGTTCTTTCAAAATGCTCCACCCAATCCTATAAATAATGTCTTAGTCATATAGCTTTGTCAAGTTTCGCAGAACTTTACTTTTGCGGAAATTCCCGGAACTCATCGGGATGATTGACAAGCGGCATTGTTTATGGTTGAATATAGGCGTTAATTTCAGGTTTAGGCCTGGTGTGGTGGGTATCGGTTCTCCTCAACCGAAGGAAGGATGGGAGTTCTCATGGGTTTCTTGGACATGACGAAGAAGTTGCTCCGGACAAGCGACACAGCGCTCGATGAGCGATATAAAAGCCCCGAAGCGGTTCTGGATCGCTATATCGGCGAATTGAAAAACAACCTCGAAAGCGCCCGTGCGGCCCTGACTGTGCTGCGCGCCGAGATGGATCGAATGAACAATCGCGCGCGCGAACTCAAAGCCGACGAAGGCATGTGGGAGCAAAAGGCCCGGGCGGCGTTGACCAAGCTCAACGACGAGGACATGGCCCGCGAGGCGCTTCGCCGCAAGGCCGCCGCCGCCGCGGAATACAAGGAATTGGATCGCACTGTCGCCGCTCACGCCCGCGATATTGACGTCATGGAAAAAAGCCTCGCGCCGCTCGAAACAAAGATCGCGGACGCCCACGCCAAGAAGGAGCGCCTGGCGGCCAGGCTCTCTTCCCAGAAAGCGCGCACCGAGATAAAGGCGCGACTCGATGAATCGGGCATCGGGGATTTTAAAGAGGTCGAGGAGCAGCTCCTGGAACTGGAAGCTCAGGCCGAAACCCTCGGCGACCTGAAGCTGCTCTCCGTTAAAGAAGCCTACCGGCCCATGCCGGAGGTTGATGAGATCGAAAAAGAGCTTGAACGGCTCCGCAAAGAGGTGAAAAAATGAAATGATGGGTGATGAATGATAAACGATGAATGGAGAGATAAGAATCGCCTTTTCTTTCGTTCAACGCTTATCACTCATCAATCATCACTTGAAAAAGGAGTATGGCGATGACTACGGTTCAATATGTCTACCTGTTTGCGTTGGTTGTGGGGATGGGGTATGTGCTTTTGGTGGGTATGTTGGGGCACATAGGTGGCGATACGAGTGGAGGGCACGACTTTGGCGGGGGCCATGGGGATATTGGTGGCCACGGGGACATAGGGGGCCACGGTGGTGGACACATGGGGGGCCACGGTGGTGGGCATGACATCCATGCGGACGCCTCCGGCACGACCCTGCACTTCGCGCCGTTCAGCCCTCTGGTTATTGCGAGTTTTGTGGGGGCCTTCGGCGCCATGGGGCTTATCGGCTCCGGCCTGCATTTCCCATCTATCCTGCACGTGCCGATGGCGCTTGGCGGCGGAGTTGGCGTCGGCTTTTTCATCGCATGGGTGATGGCCAAGTTGAGTCAGATGAGTGAAGCGGAAACCGGAGTTACGAGCACAAACCTCATTGGCTGCGACGCGCTCGTAAGCGTCCTGGTACCCCCCAAGGGTATGGGCGAGATCACCTATGAATCGGGAGGCTCACGCTTCAACGCACCCGCTCAATCGGAAGGTAAAATCGAAATCCCGAAGGACAGCATGGTCACCATAACGCGCATCGTAGGCAACACCTTCTTCGTAAAACCCACCATGGACGAAAAACTGCGCAGCCTGAAGGACGAGGAAAAAAAGAGTTAACGATACACGGACATTCGGCAATATGGCAGCGAGAGGTGTCCGCTGCCCGCCGTCAACTATTTAAAAGCAAAGGAGAGTTAAATGGAAGCCGTTGTAATGGTCGTTTTGGGTGGACTGGGGCTGGTAGTAGTAGCCCTCGTTGTTTTGTGGATCATCTTCAGCAGGTGGCGCAAGGTCGGTCCCAACGAGGCCCTCATCATTTCAGGCCGCACTTATTCGTATTTGGACGCGAAAGGCCAGAAACATGCGCGCGGATTCCGCATCAAGAAGGGCGGCGGCACGTGGATAATGCCCTTCATCGAACGGGCGGAGGTGTTGAGCCTCGAGCTTATGACCCTCGACGTGAAAACCCCGGAAGTTTACACCGCGCAGGGCGTGCCGGTTATGGTTGACGGTGTTGCGCAGATCAAGGTGCGCGGAGACGACGTGGCCATAGCGACCTCCGCGGAACAGTTCCTCGGGAAAAGCACCAAGGAAATATCCGAGATCGGCCACCAGACTATCGAAGGCCACCTCCGCGCCATACTCGGCACCCTCAGCGTCGAAGACCTCTACAAGAACCGCGAGGTCTTCAGCCAGAAGGTACAGGAAGTCGCCGCGGGCGATATGGCCAACATGGGCCTGCAGATCGTCTCCTTCACCCTGAAGGACATAAAGGATAACCAGGGCTACCTCGACGCCCTCGGAAAGCCCCGCGCGGCGCAAATCAAGCGCGACGCCCAGATAGCCGAGGCCGAAATGCAGCGCGACGCGGACATTAAAAAAGCCGAAGCCGCCCGAGACGCAGCCATCGCTCAGGCAAACGCCAAGCAGCAGGGCGACACCGTCAGGTTCCAGGCGCAGACCAAAATCGCGGAATCGGAACGCGACTTCCAGATGAAAACCGCCGAATATCAGGCACAGGTCAACCTCAAAAAAGCGGACGCTGACCTAGCTTACGACCTCCAGAAAAACATCCGCGCACAGGACGTGAAGCGCGAGGAGGTCAAGGTTATCGAGATCGAGCGAAATGCGCAAATCGCAGTGCAGGAAAAAGAGGTTGCCCGAAGAGAGAAAGAACTCGATGCGCAGGTCAAAAAACCCGCCGAGGCGCAACGCTATCAGGTCGAGCAGGAAGCGGACGCTAAAAAATACCAGATCGAGGCCGAAGCACGCGGCCAGGGCGAAGCTCGCAAGGCGCAGGGGTTCGCGGACGCCGAGGTCGTTCAGAGGACCGGAGAAGCGAAGGCCGCCTCGGAAAAAGCGCAGGGACTCGCTCAGGCCGACATCATCGCCGCAAAAGGCGCCGCAGAGGCCGAGGCGATGCAAAAGAAGGCCGCCTCATGGCGTCAATACGGCGAAGCCGCTGTCGTCCAGATGGTCGTTGAAGCCCTCCCGGGCCTTGCCAGGGCAATCTCCGAGCCGCTCAGCAAGACCGAAAAAATCATCGTCATCAACTCCGGCGGAGAAAGCGCAGGCGCATCAAAAATCACCGCAGACGTCACCAACGTCATGGCGCAACTTCCTCCCATTCTCGAATCACTTACCGGCGTAGACTTCAAGAAAATGGTCGAAAAACTCCCCGGCATGAAAAGCCAGGACCAGAAATAATCACAAAACACAACGCAGGGGCGGGTTTCAAACCCGCCCCTATTATACGCAAAGATGAGGTTCTAGTAATGAACAGCTTTCAGCGGTTTTGGAATTGGATGATTCAAACGTATTCAGCAAACATTCAAGTTAGAAATTGGACTAGGTATAGTAGATTTATTGGTGAAGATTTCAACGCGATATTTCGCAACAACAATGTTATCGTTACACTCCCAAGTAGTCGCAATATTACGGTTTCGCGGCAAGATTTCGAACAGATATTTAATGTATGGGCAGACTATTTACGTGGGACTGTTAGACGAAGCGAAATTCGCATTGATAATGCACGTTCAAAGTATATTATAAGCATCTTGATGGAGTACACAGAAACTTTTTTCAGATAAAGACCAAGCACCGGGTGCTATGGATAAACTTAGCCTATCTGTGTGCCCTACAGAACATTTTATTTTGTTAATCCCAGATATCGGTGTCTGATTCCAGAATATTTTCTAATTCTGAAATAAGCGGTGGTAAATCTTCAGTCAAAGCTTTCCAAACCTGATCCAAATCCGTATCAAAATACACATGAACAAGGCGATTTCGCATTGCGATTATCTCTGCCCATGGAATTTGGGAATACTTATCTTGGGTTGAGTCGCTTACCCGTGACGCGGCCTCGCCGATTATCTCCAAGCATTTAACCAATCCTAACATCCACACATGGTCTTTATTCAAATCGTCTCGTTTTCGCCCCTTTATTGAAGCGGTTGCTTCATTGGCGGCATCGAGCATGTGGCGCAGCCGGGTGCGGTCATCGCTTTTCATATTGAACTTCGCTGTTGCTTATGACCTCTTCGCGGAAATATCGGCTCAATTCATATGGAGTTCTTAGGTCTACTTTTCGTCCGATCATCTTTGATAACTCAATTTCGAGACCGGCCATTTTAAATAAGCTCGGTGTTTGGCCCGGCTCGAATTCTACAAGCATGTCTATATCGCTGTCCGGCCGAAATTCGTCTTGCAGGATCGAGCCAAAAAGGGCCAATCTGCGGATATGGTTCCTTTTGCAGAACTCGACGATTTTTTCACCGGGCATTTCAATACCGTGTCGGTTCATAACTTTGTCCCTATACAAAACCTAACATTTTAAATGGCGTTTGTCAATTTAATAATGCACATTCAGCGTGGGTGGCATAGGCCGCGGCTTTTGTGAGAGAAGAACTGACAAGCTGAGGCTTGTCCGTGGTGCCCGCTTTAACGAAGATGCCTGCGGAGCCGTTGACGATGAGGTTCGGGATGGCCGACGGCGGCACCCACGGCTCGGTGCGCGAGCCGTCGTAGTTCGCCACGAAATCAACGGTCTCCTTCTCGATGTCGCGCAGCATTTCCTCCGTAAGCCGCATCATGCGGGCCTCGGTATACCGCATTGCCGCGGGAGGGTCTCCGAGAT
>Ga0209777_10002248_pt1 | contig 25888 bp, 20 predicted proteins | sample FrelakmetHBP12HB_FD_187147 | JGI IMG/M metagenome (GOLD analysis project Ga0209777, IMG submission 187147) | Freshwater lake sediment microbial communities from the University of Notre Dame, USA, for methane emissions studies -HBP12 HB (SPAdes)... | ecosystem: Environmental > Aquatic >... | reverse complement strand
GACCCGCCGCGCCACTACGCAATCTTTATCCGCTCTAAACACATACATCCCCTTGCGGCGTAGTAGTAGCGCCGCTATTTCTTCTCAGGCCCCTCGGGCTCTCGCTTGTCGGCATCGCGGAACATCGGCTCTTCCTGCACCTGGATCGCCTCTTCGTGGATGATCTGATAGACCTGCGACACGAAGTCCTCGCTCAGGCCCCGCTTGCGCGCGGCCGCCAGGCGCGTGGCCAGGATTTCCTTCCAGCGCGTCGGCTGAAGCGTCGAGACCTGGTGCCGGCGCTTGAGGTCGCCCATCGCCCGCGCGATCTCCATCCGCCGCGCAAGCAGTTCCACAAGGTCGTCGTCGATCTCGTCAACCGTGTGCCGCAGCTCCTGCATCTGCATCTCGTACGGCAGGCCGTCGCCGGATTCCTTTCGGATCACCAGGTGCGCGAGCATTTCCCGGAACGCCTGGGGCGTCAGTTGCTGGCCGGCGTCGCTCAGGGCCTCGGGCGGATTGTGGTGCACCTCCACCATGAGGCCGTCGTACAGAAGGTCCAGCGCCTCCTGGGCCGTCGGCGGCACGATGTCCGCCCGGCCGCACAGGTGGCTCGGATCGCAAATGAGCGGCAGACCCGGCAGCCGCCGCTTAAGCTCGATCGGAATCCTCCACAGCGGGGCGTTGCGGTACCGCGTGTCGTGCGATGTGGCAAAGCCGCGGTGGACCGCGCCGAGCCGCCGCACACCGGCGTTGTGCACCCGCTCCAGAGCCCCGAGCCACGTGTCGAGGTCCGGGCTGACGGGGTTCTTCACCAGCACGCGGGCGTCCGTGCCCTTGAGGGCGTCGGCGATGCTCTGGACGGCAAACGGGTCGGGCGTCGTCCGTGCGCCGATCCAGAGGACATCCAGCCCGTGCCGCAGGGCCGCCTCGACGTGCTGCGGCGTGCCGACCTCGGCCCCGACCGGGAAGCCGAACTCCTCGCGTACTCGGACGAGCCACTCTAGCGCCTTCTCGCCCAACCCCGGAAACGTCCCCGGCCGCGTGCGCGGCTTCCATACGCCCGCCCGGAAGAAGCTCAAAGGGCACCCCTTCAGCCCCTCGGCGGTCTTACGCAGTTGCTCTTCGGACTCCGCGCTGCACGGCCCGGCCGCCAGAAACATTCCCGCCATGGGCAAGCCCCACTCGCGTAGCGGCGTGATCGACCCGTTCATCATCTTCGCACTCCTCGGTGCGGCGAATGCCGGACAAAGGCTTCAACCGCGGAGAACGCAGAGAACGCAGAGGAGGAATCGAGAGTTGCTAAGAAAAAGGCCCTGCCGTTCTCTGCGTACTCTGCGTTCTCCGCGGTTCATCCTTTCAAAGTTTCAAACCGCCATTGTGCCCCAAGGTCGCTGGAAAACCAAGATGGAAAGCGGGCGAGGCGGCGGCTGGAAGTCAGGATATGAAGGGATGCCTTGGTGCCACAGCGGCCACGCCGCGCCCAACGCCGGCCTGGGAGCGGAAATGGCGTATCTTAACGCCATTGGTGACATGCACCCTAATTTCCCGCCTCGGTTTCGGACCATGCCTGCCGGAACTTACCCAACTTGCCGGGAGTTGCCAATCAGGTCAAGGCAATCAAGCCGTGTGGCACCGGAACTTCCAGATTAGTTCATCAACAGCACTCATGCATTTCCTGCTGGAGAGTCGGCGTCTAAGTCAGAGTCAACGTCAAAAAGCCATCCTGTTTCGTCGTGCTTTGGCAATGCCCGTTGTACCATGCGCATGAACACGCCCCAGTTAGGCGCCGCCTTCATCAAGGCGATAACAGCGGCCAAGTGTTCCCGGAGTCTGGGGTGTCCGACATCTTCGGTAAGCCACTGAAAGAGTTTGTGTTTTCGTCGGCCTTTTTCGTTAACCGGGTTCTTCCTACGCAATTCATCCAAAACACCCGGAGCCAAGCGAGCATAAACAATATCGTTGGTCCAGAGTCCCACTACGCTTGGGCGGCGGAAAGACTCAACTTCCGAATACTGCCATCCGCGTAACCGAAACAGCTGCTCATAAAACTCGTCCGGAAATGTCTTGGCCCACTTGACGAGTTCTTTGTTGATGAAGCGTTCAAGTATTTTGTCTAGAGCGCGTCTCGCCCGGACATTTTGGTAGCCCGTTGCCTCATCCACTAAGGCGATGATCCCAACGTGGGCTAGACCCCGCATCAGTATCTCAGCCTTGGCGGCCAAATGCACCTGTAGAGGGTGCAAAGCATTGGCCGCCCTCGCTTTTAGCCAAACATCGCATATTTGAGGGATGGCTACCGCCTGAATTCCATAAGCCGACCGCCCTCCGTGCTTAGGAGTGTATAGAATAGGCATTGCCGCCGCCGCGAAGTCATTGTCAATAAAGGGCTTAAGGTTCTTTGCGCTCAGAAAAGAGGGCAGATTGCCGGCACCGCGGCGCGCCATTGCCATTGGTTTAGCGCCGCCGATCGCCCGTGCAAACCCTCTTTGCGAAAGTACTCGCGTTCCGTCCTCCAGCACGGCGCACGGGAGTTGCATACCTCCCAAGTTCAAGATTCCATCGTGCGTTGCGGTTCGGATTGTCTGGCCTGATACCATTTTCCGCCTCCAATCGCTTGAATGAGTTCCCTTTCGTCAAGCATTGCCTTACGAATCCGCCTGAGCATAAAAGCGGCGGTATTGCGGTTCACTCTGAACGCGGATGCTGTGGCCCTCACCGACGGCCGCGCACCATCCCGAACCATCAAGACAATAAGCCGAAACCACCTGTCAAGGGGCACTTTAGTCTTGTGAAAGAGTGTCCCTGCCGTTGCCGAGAAACTCGTGTTGCAGATCTTGCAGTGCCATCGAGCCTCACGTTTAAGGCGTATGCTGGCTTGCCCGTGGCAGTAAGGACAAGTCGGCTGCCTCGCCCAACGTAGGCTTGCGAGCGCCTCCAAGCATTGACAGTGTGTTAGCGGTCGTCGGCTTGCTCGTAGCATGCCAGAGATATTATGAGGCATTAGGGCGGTTCGCAAGACGCTACTTTACCGCTATCTAGGACGGGAAAACCAGTAACTAGGACAGCCTCAGAGGGGTTTCTACCAGCGTGCCAGTGCGGCTTTCTTGGCGATTTGCTTACGGCGCTTGGCGGACAACGCTTCGGCGCGGGCCTTGCCGCCCTTGCTGGCTCCCAGCTTGCCCAACGCCACGGCCGCCGGGTTCTTCTGGCGCGGCGGTTCTGGCGCGGAATCATTAGGCATCTGGCCCGTGGCGATCTGCACGGTCCGAAAGGCCGTTTCGTTTACGTCGCGCGTTCTGTGCTTGGGCTTATCCATCACGGGTATCCTAACGCGGGCAAGCATGAAAGGCAAGGTAATTTTCTGAACAAACTGGCTGAGGTGTCAGACAGCAACGCACTGATCTCTGACCTTCTTGCGATATGCCCTGGGCACGTTATTGACGATGGACTTGCACAATTGCTTCATAAAGTCTAGGCCAAGAACTTCAATCCCAACCAACTGCTCTTTCTTGTCGAGGTCGATAAGGATATCCGGGTCATTCGGGTCTCTTAAGGGAATCGTCGTCTCGATCTCTGCTTCGGAGAAACGGATGTACAGAGAACCAATGCGATTAGTCTTGGGGTCCACAGAAGCATCAAGTTTCATATGCCACCTTATTGGTCTGACCACGCCGTTACTACAACAACTTCCGGGTCTTTGGCGCTTGGCGGGTAAATAACTATCGAGACTTTGAACCGCTGCGCCAGTCGTTTGCTTAGGACCCTCCTTCCAGAGTGCGCCTTGGAAGGCAGGTCCGTATCCGGATCATCCAACGTCTTACGAATATCTTTGTCAGAAACCCCACGCGCCAATCCCTTTGTTTCTGCGTGGTCCAGCTTACGGTAGGGGACACCCTCGTATGTCGCCATAGCCCCACTCTTGAATATACAGCGCAATCACGGCGGGGCAAATAGGTCATCGACATTTTCTGGGAGAAGGTTAAGGAGAAGAGATTCCCCCGCCCGTGACGGGCGGCGACCCTACGCCTATTTTCGTTCCCCGTCAACCATTTTCTTGCGAAATTATAGGCTTACCGACTTGGCTAGTCAACGGGAAAGTTTGCCATGCCGCAAACAGTGGCGCTGACCGCGTTTGATGGCAGTAGAACAACAGCCAAACTGAAGCAGTACCGAATTTGCCCCAGTTGCCCGGCCCACTCCGAAGCCGGCGATGGTCCCGGTGCCGCGTGCCAAGTGCCAGGTCCCGCCTCTCGGTTCCCCGTTCCCAGTTCCCGGTTCCCGACTCCCGGCTCCCGGCTCCCCATCCCCGCCTGCCACTTTACACTACGCCTATGCACTATAGCGTGTTGCAAAAAAGCAACACTCTCCGCCCCCCGGCATCGCTGTGAAAACAGTAACGCTGTAAGTGTTTTCGGAACCCATCAAGGCATGTATATGGTCAGAGCGCCAAAAAGGCGAAAAAAGAGCAAAACGCTATCAAGTTCTATCAAAACAGGGCTCAAAAGTGCTAAATTTGGTACACTTTTTGCCTTACCCATCTTAACATTTTGCCCCTCCAACCCCTCTGGCGCTAGCGCCAGGGCCGTTTTGACCCTCCAAAAGGGGCAAAAACGCGGCGCGCCGTTCTAATAATCCCATTTGGTAATTTAGGCAAGCGCGACTTACGTCAACGGCCAAAGTCGGGAACAGGGAACGGGGAACAGGGAACCGTGTTGCGAAAAAACAACATCCCAAACGGCAGGCGAAAAAGTTCAAAGTTCAAGGTTCAAAGTTCAAAGTTCAAGGTTCAAGGTTAACGGCAAGGTGCTCACGCAAAGACGCAAAGAACGCAAAGGGAGGATTGAGTAAGAAGCGGCAGCGGCCCGGCACGGGCACATTTAGCCGGCGACCTTGGTCGCCGCGCGTTGCCGCTGGAATGGCGCGCGGCGAGCGAACTCGGCGGCTATATGGCCGGGGGCGCCGGCTTTGCGCTGGAAAAACCCGCCGAAATCCGTAACCTACGCCTGCGGCCGGGGCATCAGGCCCTTTGGCCGCCATGTCAGGTAAGCGAGAAGAAAGGGATAGCATGAAGACCTTCAGCCGCACGTTTGTCGCCCTGGCCGCCCTGCTGGCCGCTGCGTTGCCCGCCCCGGCCGCGGAGCAGAAAAAGGCCGCGGAATATCCGCTGGTGGATGCCGTGGAGTGCCGCCCGCGGGAGGGCCTGCCGAACGTCCTGGCGAAACTTGCCGCAGGCGAGGAAGTCCGCATCGCGTACCTCGGCGGCAGCATTACCGCCCAGGCGGGCTGGCGCGTCAAGACCCTCAAGTGGTTCCAGGAGCAGTACCCGAAGGCGAAGGTGAGCGAGATCAACGCGGCCATCGGCGGGACGGGGTCGGACCTGGGCGTTTTCCGCGTCGAGCACGATGTCCTCGCGCAGAAGCCGGACCTCCTCTTTGTCGAGTTCGCCGTCAACGACGGCGGCGCGGCCCCGGAAGACATCACACGCCAGATGGAGGGCATCGTCCGCAAGACGTGGCGGGCCAACCCGAAAACCGACGCCTGCTTCGCCTATACCGTGACGAAATCGCTCGTGGGGCCGATGCTGGAGGGGAAGTTCCCGCGGGCCGCCAGTGCCGATGACCGCGTCGCCGACCACTACGGCATCCCGACGATCCACATGGGCATGGAGGTTGCGCGGCTGGACAAAGAGGGCAAGCTCCTCTGGGCCACGAAGCTGCCGAAGACCGACGAGGAGAAGAAGGCCGTCGAGGGCAAGTTCGTCTTCGCTCCCGACAGCGTGCACCCTCACCCCGAGACGGGCCACCAGTTGTACCTGGAGGCCGTGGTCCGCTCGATGGCGAAGATCAAGGCGTGCGGCAAGGCCGGGCCGCATGCCCTCCCTGCGCCGATGGCGGCCGACAACTGGGAGCAGGCGAAGATGCTCCCCTTGAGCGCCGCCAAGCCGGGCGACGGCTGGGAAAAGCTTGATTTCGCCAAGGATTTGATGGCCAAGCGGTGGGCCGGACGCCTACCGGAGTTCTGGAAGGCCGACAAGGCGGGCGCGATCGTGACCTTCAAGTTCAAGGGCACGGCGGCGTACGTCTACGACCTGCTGGGCCCCGATTGCGGGCAAGTCCGCGTGACGGTCGACGACACGCCGCCCGCCGTGCGGCTGCTCTTCGACCGCTACTGCACGGGCCACCGGCTGGCGATGCTGGCCGTCGGCAAGGGCCTGCCCGACGCCGTGCACACGGTGAAAATCGAACTCCTGGCCGACTCGCCCGACAAGGTGAAGATATTCAAGGACGGCAAGCAGGACGCCGAGAACCCGCAGGACAACCCGAAGTACGCGCCGAACAACTGGTATGCCGGCGCGGTGCTCGTCGTCGGCGAGTTGGTCGAATAGGCTGGCCGGGCGCAGTAATAATGGGTGTGGCACGGCTGGCTTGTCCAGCCGTGGGAAAAGGCACGAGCTTTCCGCCACGGCTGGTCAAGCCAGCCGTGCCACACTGCGGTGCGGGCGCTAAACAAACAAGTACGAGCACCCACCCTACGCCGCGGCTTTGCGGCCGCGGTAGCGGTTGACGACCTTCAAGCCCTCGAACCAGAGGATGCTCAGCACGCCTGCGCCGAGGCAGATCGCAAGGTCCGCCCCGTGCAGGCTCTCGAACTTAAAGAGGTCCCTCAGCCAGGGCACGTAAAGCGCCACGCCCAGGAAGACGGCCGCACCGCCCAGCACCCACCAGAGGGCCTTGTTCGGCCGCCCCAGCGTTCCAATTATCGTCCGGGCCCACGAGCGGTTCGTCAGGATGAGGCCGAGGTTGGCGACCACGAGCGTCGTAAACGTCAGTGCCCGCGCGTGGTTCTCGGTTTCACCCAGCCGTCCGGCGATGATGTAGACCGCCAGGGTGATCGCCAGGACGGTGGCGCCCTGGAGTAGGCTGACCGAGATCGCCCGCCAACTGAACAGCCGCTCCCGGGGGTTTCGCGGCGGCCGGCGCATGACGTCGGGCTCCTCCTGTTCGGCCTCGAAGACCACCGAGCACGCCGGGTCGATGATGAGTTCCAGGAACACGATGTGGATGGGCAGGAGGATCAGGGACCAGTCGCTCATCAGGACGGGCACGAGCGAGAGTCCGGCGATCGGCACGTGGATGGCGAAGATGTACGAGATGGCCTTCTTGATGTTGTCGAAGATCCGGCGCCCCAGCCGCACCGCCTGGACGATGGACGAGAAATCGTCGTCCAGCAGGACGAGTGCCGAGGCCTCGCGAGCCACGTCCGTCCCGCGTCCGCCCATCGCGATGCCGATGTGGGCCGCCTTGAGGGCCGGGGCGTCGTTCACGCCGTCGCCGGTCATCGCGACGATCTCGCGGTTGGCCTTCAGGGCCTCGACGAGACGCAGTTTCTGCTCGGGCACGACGCGTGCAAAGACGTTCGTCTCGCGGATGCGCTCCTTGAGGACCGAATCGCTCATGGCGTCGAGTTCCGCCCCGGTGATGACCTTGTCGGGGGACTCCAGGCCGATCTGCCGCGCGATGTTCTGGGCCGTTCCGGGATAATCGCCCGTGATCATGACGACGCGGATGCCGGCCTGGTAACATTCCTGGATGGCCGCCGGGACCGCCGGCCGCACGGGGTCGGCCATGCCCACCAGGCCGAGGAAGTCGAAAAGAAAATCGTGCTGCTCGCCCGGCAGCGACGCCTGGCGGAAGTGTCCCTTGGCGACGCCGAGCACCCGCAGGCCTCGGGCGGCCATGGCAGCCACGTCGCGCACGAGTTGCCGGGTCCGCGCCTCGTCGAAGTGGCAGAGGTCCGCGACGGCCTCCGGGGCGCCCTTGGCGGCGATAACGAAGTCCGTGCCGTCGGGCGACTTCCACACGTGCGACAGGGCCAGCAGCTCCGGCGACAGCGGGTACTCGTGGACGAGCGCCCAGTTCTCGTGCAGGTGCTCGGTCCGCACGAGGTACTTCAGGCCGAGTTCCTTGAGGGCCTTGTCCATCGGGTCGAACGGGTCTCGCTTGCTCGCCAGGATGCCGAATTCCAGGAGCTGGTGGAACCGTTCGGGCAGGGTCTTGATGGCCGGGTCCTCGGCGTCGAACGTCTCGCCGCCGGCCTGGAGCTTGCTGATCGACATGCGGTTCAGGGTGAGCGTCCCCGTTTTGTCCACGCACAGCACGGTGGCCGCGCCGAGCGTCTCGATGGCCGGGACACGCCGCGTCAGCACCCGGCTGTGGCTGATACGCCAGGCCCCGAGCGCCAGGAATATCGTCAGCACCACCGGGAACTCTTCCGGCAGCGTCGCCATGGCCAGGGAGATGCCCGCCAGGAAGCCTTCCTTCCAGGCGTCCCACGTATTGCCGCGCGTCAGGCCGTACAGAAGCACCACGGCCGCGCAGAGCGAGAGGCCGACGGTCGCCATGCTCCGCACAAGCCGGTCGGTCTCCCGCTGAAGGAGCGTGTGCTCCACCTTAACCGTCTGGAGGGCCTTGCCGATCTTGCCGACCTCGGTCTGCATTCCGGTGGCGAGCACCTCGGCCACGCCCTGGCCCTGCGTGACGAGCGTGGCGGAGTAGACGAAGGGGAGGTCGTCGCCGCCTGGCCGCGCGATGGCGGGCGCAGCGTCGCTGGCGGCCGCGTCGGGAGCGGCGGCGCGCTTGCGAACGGTGGCCGATTCGCCAGTCAGTAGCGACTCGTCCACCGTGAGGCTGACGCTGTGGAGGACCCGCGCATCGGCCGGAACGCGGTCGCCCTCGGCCAGGAGGATGATGTCGCCGCGCACGGTCTCGCGGCCGGCGATGCGGCGGCGCTGTCCGTCGCGGATCACCAGGGCACGCGGGCTCGAGAGGTCGCGCAGGGCCTCCAGCGCCCGCTCGGTCCGCCGCTCCTGGTAGATCGTGATGCCCATGACGACGAAGACAAACCCCAGAAGCATCAGGGCGTCGGAAAGTTCCCCCGTGAGAAGGTAAAGCGTGCCGCAGGCCACGAGCAAGAGAAACATCGGCTCCCGGACGACCTCCAGGGCGATGGCCAGGACGCTCCGGCGGCGGCTGGAGGGGAGTTCGTTGTGGCCCTCGGCCCGGAGCCTGCGCGCGGCCTCGGCTTCCGAGAGGCCCGTCAGGGCGTGAATGTCGAACGTGTCGCTCACGATGCCGTTCCCCGCGAAGGGTCGTTGCTTGGCTGGTTCTGCCTTAACCGACCCGGCCATGGCAGGCACGGGCCTATGCCCGCCTTCGCCGACCCGGCCGCCGCAGCCAAGGCTGCTTTGGCGGAGGAGGCGGCTTCGGGCGGACACGCCCGCCATAGGGCTACGGCCCGCAGGCGGGAGGAGCGGCCTTGGGGTGCATCCTGAACCGTGAGTTGCTGCCCTACGCTACCTGAGAAGATAGGCTGCGGCAGGGGGAATTTCAAGAGTTCTGCGGCACAATGGCGTCTTCGCCCCATGGACGGCATGACGATCAGCCGCCCAACTGTTCCGCAATGAACGTCAGGTAACCTTGCGGCCCGTCGAGGCTGCGGTGCAACTGCACGGACCTTTCGATCTTGTGCAGTGCCCAGCGGACCTCTTGCCGCGAGTAATCTCTCAGACTCAGGAACAGGCGCAGGTGCGCCTGGATGCACCGGCACAACGCATCATCGCCGGGCTCGCAACCTGGCCGCAGCGCCAGGCGCGAAAGGACCAGCGCCACGTGGCTGTCAGTCAGGTCCGGGTCTGCTTCGGTAAAGAACTCCAGAATGCTTGTTTCGATTTCCATGAGCAAGGCCATGATCCGTTCGTCGTCTTGCCAATCCCCGCCCGGGGGCGGGCGGTCCTTGCTGAACAGTTCCTGGAGCGGCATCAACACGTACCGTTTCGGGCCGTCAGGCAATTCAATTTCGATGTCGCCGTTCGTTTCAATGAGTGCGATGTCGAATTCGAGGGACTCATCCCGCCCGATCTCCTTGTCAGCGGCCGACATCAAGAGTTCACGGAGCGTCTGGTCCATTTACCACCTCTTCTCGAACACGCCGGTTTTGCCGTTTGCGGAGTCTACCCCGGCAACGCAAGGCTGCCAAGGCAAAATGTACACGTCGGCCAAGTGTGCCGGTTGACCCCCACCCCCTGCGCGATACAATGGCCTGAGCACACTCAGACCTTATGGCGGAAGAGCAGTTAGACACCGCGGCCTTGGGCGAGGAGATCCGCAAACTCTTCGCCCGCCAGGAGGTCGTCGAACTCGTCCGCGAGACCCTGCGGGGGGAGGGGAGGGCGAGCGTCGAGGGCCTGTGGGGATCCAGCGCGCCGGCCCTGGCGGCGGGGTTCCTCGAAGATTGCCGCAGCACACTTCTTTATGTCCTGCCGCACATAGATTCCGTTGACGACGCCTGCGACGACTGGCGGCTGTTCGCGGGCGTCGACCCCGCGGTCTTTCCGGCGTGGGAATCGCTGCCGACCGAGTCGGACGTGTCGGACGAAATCCTGGCGGAGCGGCTGAAGGTCCTCAAGGCGCTGGCGGGGGCAAGGGCGGACGCTGAAGGCGCGGCGGGTCAGGAGACCCGCCGCGCAAAGTTGGGCGGCACACCCGCGGCGCCCGGCGGCGAAAAGGGGACAGTCCCCCGAACGGATAAGGGGACAGCCCCCTTTTCGCCGCCCGCCGCGCCACCCGCCGCCGAGGCCCTGCCGCGCGTCCTCGTGACGACCATCCAGGCCCTGATGCAGCCCGTGCCGTCGCCGCGGCATCTGGAGGAGAACACGCTGGAGCTGGTCGTCGGCCGCGAGTATAGCCTGCCGAAACTTCGGGCGTGGCTGGCGGAGCGCGGCTTCCGGCCCGCGGAACTCGTGCTCGAGCCCGGCCAGTATGCGGCGCGCGGCGGCATCATCGACGTTTTCGCCCCGACGGCGCCCGCGCCGTACCGGCTGGAGTTCTTCGGCGATACGCTGGAGAGCCTGCGGACGTTCGATCCGTCTACGCAGCGGAGCCAGGACGACCGCGAGCGAGCGGCCATCTCGTTTCTGCCGTCCGGCAAGGGCGGCCCCATTTCGCCGCAGACGACGGCGAACCTGATGGATTACCTGCCGCCGGATGCGTGGGTCGTTTGGCGCGACCCGCTGGAGATCGCCGAGGTTGGCCGCTCGTTCGTGGCGCACCTGGCCAGCCCCGTGGGCGTGTATGCGTTCGAGGCGGTCGTGCGGCGGGCGCGGGACTTTACGCGCCTGGACTTTTCGAGCTTCACCACGACGGGCGCGAGCGACTCCTTCCTCCTGCGGACCGAGGCGCCGCCGGCCCTGAGCGGCAAGGCCGAGGCCGTCCGCGAGGAACTCGCCGAGGCCGCCCGCGAAGACACGCTGCTTATCTTCTCCGACAACGACGCCGAGCGCGAGCGCCTGACCGAGATACTCGACACCTGCGACGTCCAGACGCGGCAGCGGATCAGGCTGGGCGTCGGCCGGCTGGGGACGGGCTTTCGCCTCGTCGCCGAGAAGGTGACGGTCCTGGCCAACCACGAGGTCTTCCACCGCTATCACGACCGGCGGCGGCTGCGCGGACGCATGGAGACGCGGGCCATCGACACGTGGCTGGACCTGAAGCGCGGCGACTACGTCGTGCACGTGGCGCACGGCATCGGCCGCTACCTGGGGATGAAGACGCTGCACCGCGGCCGGAAGAAAACGATTGTCGAGGCGGGGGACCTGGAACTTCCCGCGCCGCCGGAGAAGGCCGAGGATTACCTGACGCTGGAGTTCAAGGACCACGTCAAGGTGTACGTGCCGGCCTCGCAGATCGACCTGGTGCAGAAGTACGTCGGAGGTTTCAAAGGCCGGCCGCAGCTTTCGCGCGTGGGCGGCAAGGCGTGGGGCGAAAAGAAGCGGCGCGTCGAGTCGGCCGTCGAGAGCTTCGCGCTGGAACTGCTCAAGGTACAGGCCCTGCGCCAGTCGCGACCGGGCATCACGTATCCCGATGACAGCCTCTGGCAGAAGGAGTTCGAGGCGTCCTTCCCGTACCCCGACACCGAGGACCAGACGGCCGCGATGCACGAGATCAAGCGCGACATGCAATCGCCGCGGCCGATGGACCGCCTGGTGTGCGGCGACGTGGGGTACGGCAAGACCGAACTGGCGGTCCGCGCGGCCTTCAAGGCGGTCGAGGCGGGCAGGCAGGTGGTCGTGCTCGTGCCGACGACGGTCCTGACGGAGCAGCACCTCAGGACGTTCCGCGAGCGGATGGCGGATTATCCCGTCGTGGCCGAGATGCTGTGCCGGTTCCAGACGCGGGCCGAGCAGGCGAAAATCGTCCAGCGGTTCAAGAACGGGCAGGTGGACGTCCTGATCGGCACGCACCGGCTGCTCCAGAAAGACGTGGCGCCGGCGGACCTGGGGCTCCTGGTGGTGGACGAGGAGCAGCGGTTTGGCGTGGCGCACAAGGAGCGGCTGAAACACATGCGCGAGATCGTCGACGTGCTGACGCTGACGGCGACGCCGATCCCGCGGACGCTGCACATGTCGCTGCTGGGCATCCGCGATATATCGAGCCTCTCGACGCCGCCGCGGGACCGCCGCGCCGTCCGCAGCGAGGTCTGCCGGTGGGACGACGAGAAAATCCGCCAGGCGATCCGGCGCGAACTGGCCCGCGACGGCCAGGTGTTCTTCGTCCATAACCGCATCCGCACGATCCGCGACGTGGCGGCGCGCGTGTCGCGGCTCGTGCCCGAGGCCCGCATCGAGTGGGCCCACGGCCAGATGAACGAGCACGAACTGGAAGACCGGATGCTGCGGTTCTTCGCCGGCGAGGTGGATGTGCTCGTGACGACCACGATCATCGAGTCGGGCCTCGACGTGCCGCGCGCCAACACCATGTTCATCCACGACGCCGACCGTTTTGGCCTGGCGGACCTGCACCAGCTTCGCGGCCGCGTGGGGCGCTACAAGCACCGGGCGTACTGCTACTTCCTGTTGCCGGAGGACCGGCCGGCGACGCCGGCGGCGGCCAAGCGGCTCCGCGCAATCGAGCAATATTCGGAATTGGGTGCGGGGTTCCAGATCGCCATGAGGGACCTGGAGATCCGCGGCGCGGGCAATATCCTCGGGGCCGAACAGTCGGGCCACATCACCGCCGTCGGCTACGAAATGTACTGCCAGCTCCTGGAGGTAGCCGTCAAACGCGCCAAGGGCGAGAAGGTCGAGGAGGTCCGCCGCACCGACGTGCAACTGGAGGTGGCGGCCTACATCCCCAACTCGTACGTCCCGACCGAGTCTCAGCGGATCGCCCTGTACCGCCAGCTTCGCCGCGCGGCCACGGCCCAGCGCCTCCAGGAGGTGGTTGAGGAAGTGGCCGACATGTACGGCCCGCTGCCGGAAGAGGTGCGGCGGCTGGCGGACCTGGAGGAGGTCCGCGTGGCGGGCGGCCGGGCGGGCCTCGGGTCCATCCACCGCCAGGGGGCGGACCTGACGATTACGCTGGAGGACGTGGCGGTGCTCGGGCCGCTCTTCGGCACGGCCGCCGACGCCCAGCTTCGCGACGCCGGGGTCGTGCGTGTCCTGGACTCGCACACGGTGGTCTGGCGGCTGCGGGAGGACCGCGGGGCGGCGTACGCCCTGGAGCTACTCAAGAAGGCGCTTGCTCCTTTTTGGGCGAAGAAATAGAATACCCGCCCGTGGGCACACCGCGGACTTCCCTTCGCTTGCGACTCTGGCATAGCCGTTGACGGGGGCAAGAGGTGTCGGCATGAAGGCTTGGCTGATCGTAATCGCGATGGTGGCGGCGGCGTTGGCGGCGGGTTGCGGCGGCCAATTGCCGTCGCTGGGGCCGCTGTCGCCGCAGATGGCCGCGCCTGCGGCGGAACCCGGCGGCGGCGACGTTCCGGCCAGCCAGATCACGCCCGCCCGCGCCGCCGATGCGCCGGTCGCCCGCGTCAGGCAGCAGCCGCCGGCGCCGATGCCCATGCCGCTCCCGGGCGCTGCGCAGCCGGGCGATGACGGCAAACTCGAGGCCAAGCTCGACGAGGTCAACCTGCCGGTGACGGCGGGCCGGCCGCCGGTCCTGGCGCCCGCGGAGGAGGGGGCCGCGCCGCGGCTGGTGAACACCGTGCTGGCCGAGGTCAACGGCGAGGTCATCACGCGCGAGGACATCCTGGGGCCGCTTCGGCCGCAGATGGAGCAGTGGCGGAAGACCCTTTCGCCGGAGGCCTTCGACAGCCAGTGCCGCAGCGTCATTGAGATGAAGCTGCGCGAGGCCGTCAGCATGCGACTCGTGGTGCAGGAGGCCAAGGCGAAGCTGACCGAGAACGAGCGGAAGCAGGTCGAGGCGGTCATCGACCAGACCGTCAAGAACATGACGAGCGAGGCCGGCAGCGTGCACGCCCTCGAAGAACGCCTCGCCCAGCGGGGCTCGTCGCTGGAGAAGGAAAAGCAGAGCGAAGGCGACCGGCTGATGGTGCGCCGGTACCTGCGCGAGAAGGTTGCCCCGACCGTTCACGTGACGCACAGCGAACTGCTGGAGTACTACAACCGCGTCCGGGCCGAGCGGTTCGAGCAGCCCGAGCGCATGCGGCTGGGGCTGATCGTCATCCGCAAGAGCAAGTCGGCCAACGTCGAGAACGCGCGGGCCGTGGCGCGGGCCGCCCTCGAACGGGCCAGGGCCGGCGAGGACTTCGCCAGACTGGCCGAACGCTACAGCGAGGACCCGATGCGCGACAAGGGCGGCGACTGGGGCCTGCTGAGCCGCGGCTCCTTCCGCACCAAGGCCGTCGACGACGTGCTCTTTACGCTCAAGGGGGGCGAGGTCGGCCCGATCGTCGAGACCGACGATGCCTTCTACATCGTCAAGGCGCTCGAGCGGCACGAGGCCCGCACCGTTCCGTTCATCGAAGTGCAGGCCGACCTGGAAGACGAGATGCGCGATCAGAAGTACAAAGAGCAGGTCGGCACGCACATCCAGGGCCTGTATGAGCGGGCCTACGTCCATATCATGGAGAGCAACCTGTAGAGGAACTTATGCCACAAGTCACGTTTCTGCCTTACGACATCCGCCTGGAAGTGCCGCGCGGCACCACCCTGCTGGCCGCGGCCGACGAAGCGGCCGAACTGGTGCCCGACGATTTCTTCGTCGGCGAACTCTGCGAAGGCCGCCACGAGTGCGGCAACTGCTGCGTCGAGATCGTCGCAGGGGCCGAGAACCTCTCGCCCGTCACGCAGGGCGAGAAGGCCCTGCTGGCCGAGTTGAAGCACGGCCCGGACGTCCGCTGCGCCTGCACGGCCCGCGTCTTGGCCGACGTGGCCGTGCGCATCATCGCGCCCGTCAAGCACTTGGCCGAGCGCGGCGATGCCCACATGCAGGCGCATCCGTAGAGCCGGCTTCGGGCGTGCGCCTGGTACGTATTGGCGTGTGGCGCGCGCCGTAATAGCGGGTGTGGCACGGCTGGCTTGTCCAGCCGTGGGAAAAGTCGCGGGCCTCCATCCACGGCTGGACAAGCCAGCCGTGCCACACCACAAGGACTCGGTTATCTCCATATGACCACCAGCTTCAATCACGTCGTCGTCATCGGCCCCGGCGCCATCGGCTGCTGCGTGGCCGTGCGGATGGCGCTTGCGCCCGGCGCGCCGAAGGTCACGCTCGTCGACCACCGGCCCGACCGGGCCGCGCAGCTGAGCGCGCGGCCGATTCTTATCCACACGCCAGGCGGTGACCTGGAGGCGGCGATACCGGTGCGCATCGCGCCAGACTCGCCGGCGGACCTCGTGCTCCTGGCGACCAAGGCGTACGCGGCGCGGGCTGCGGCGGCGGAGGCGGCCGCGTGGATCGGCCGGGCGCCGGTCGTTTGCATACAGAACGGCCTCGGCGCTGCGCAGGAGGTGGCGGCAGCGCTTCCGCAAACCAACGTCGTCACGGCCGTGACGTACCAGGGGGCGAACTTCGTCCGCGAGGGCGAGGTCAACCAGGTCGCCGTACTGCGGACGCACCTGGGGTACGAGGGCCGCGGGCCGGACGACACGGTCCGCGCGGTGGCGGACCTCCTGGACCGGGCGGGCCTGAAGCCCCGTGTCGAGGCCGACATGACGCCCCTGGTGTGGGGCAAGCTGATCGTCAACGCCGCCATCAACCCGGTCGCGGCGCTGGCGGGCGTGACGAACGGCGAGGTGGCCGCGAGGCCGACGTTGCGGGCGCTGGCCGGCGCGATTGCCGCTGAGGGCGAGGCGGTGGCGCGAGCGCGCGGCGTTGCGCTTCCGTACGCCGGCGCGTTGGAAGCGACGCTGGAGACGGCGCGCGGGACCGCCGGGAACCGCTGCTCGATGCTCCAGGACCTGGAGGCCGGACGCCCGACGGAAATTGACTACCTGAGCGGCGCCATCGCCTCCGCGGCGGAGGCTTGCGGCGTGGCCGCGCCGACCAACCGGGCGGTGACCGCCCTGGTGCGCCAGGTCTCGGCGGCATGAAAAAAACCGCGACCGTCATCGGCCGCGGTTGAGTTGCGGGGTACGTGTTCAGCCTGTGGCGCGCCGCAATAGCGGGTGTGGCACGGCTGGCTTGTTCAGCCGTGGGGCGCGTTGCGGGCCTTCCTCCACGGCTGGGCAAGCCAGCCGTGCCACACTGCGGTGAGGGCGATAAACAAATACGTTGCGGGGGGGGCCTTACCTTCGGGCAGGAGTCATCTGCGATCGCCCTTGTCGCCTCGGTCGCCGTCCCATTCGGACTTCTCGCTCTTTTCGTGCCGCTCGCCTTTTTCGGGCGGGTGCGAATCGGGGCGGTACTTGTGCTCGCCCTCCTTCTTGCCCTTGAGCATGTCATCGAGGCGGGTCTTGAGGATCTGCTGGCGGTTGGCGGCGCGCGTCTTCAATTCTTGTCGGAGGGCCTCCATGCGGCCTTCGAGCTGGGATATCTGGGCCTCGCGGGTCGCCATCTCGACATCGAAGAGCTTGTCGAGGACTTTCCAGAGTTCGTCGGCCAGGGCGCTGCGCTCCGCCGGGTCGGTGGCCGCGCGGGCCTTGGTGGCGAGGTCCTGCGCGCGAAACCGCAACTGCTTCTCCTCGATGGCCTTGCGGAACGCCTCCGGGTCGCGCTTCTTGAGGTCCTTCAGTTGAGCGACTTCGTACCGCATGTGGCGGTAGACCTGGCGGAACTGGTCGGCACTGGCGGTGCGCAAGCGGTCCAGTTCCGGCCGCATCCACGGCATGTTCTCGTCGACAAAGGCGAGGATGTCGGCGATGTCCGCCTCGGTGACGTCGCGGAAGATCGGGGCGACGCGCATCGAGGTGCGGCCATCCGGCGCCTGTCCGTCGCGATCGGCGTCGGGCGCCGCAGGTGCGGGCTTTGCCGGCCGCGCTGAAGCGCCGGCCGCCGCTGCTGCGGCGTCGTCGCGCCCGGCCTTCTCGTCCTTGGCAAAAATCGGGCCGGCCAGCAAGACCAGCCCGATTATGACAGCCAAGCTGCACAGAATGGTTCGCATCTGCATCCTGGTCTCCCGCTCACGCGTCCACTTCCGCCCGGAGTTGGTCGAAGAAGAATTCAAGCTCGTCGTACGTCTGGTCGTCCGTAGCGGCAGGGGCCGGGTCGGGGGCCTTGCCGTTGGAGCACGCTTCCAGTATTTCCACGCCCGCCGTGATTTCCGCGATCTCTTCCTGGACGTGAACGTCGGTGACCCACGGTGTGGCGGTGGCGGTCTGGCGGGGGGTCTGCGGCGTGAAGGTCGCCAGGCCGATAGCCAGGACGACGACGGCCGCTGCCGCAGCCACCCAGCGATAGCGGCGCCATAGCGAGACCACCGCGGGCCGCGCACGCGAAACCTCACCGGCACGCCTGCGGAGCGTCTCCATCACCTGGGGCCGCGGGGCGGGCTCGCGTTCCAGGGTGGCCAGGGCCGCGAGGCCGCGAGCCAAGGTTTCCGCCTCGCGGCGGCAGGCTTCGCACCCGGCCAGGTGCGCTTCGAGTTGCGAGCGGCGGGGCGGCGGCAACTCGCCCGTCGCATACAGCACCCATTCGGTATTGTTTGGGCAGATCATGGCTCATCCTCGGGTAACAACTCACCCAGCTTCTTAAGCGCCCTGTGCGCCCGCGCCAAGACGGTTCCGAGCGGTTCGCCGGTCGTCTGGGCGATGTCCTTGAACGCCAATTCGCCGTAGTACCGCAGGAGCAGCACCTCGCGGTCGGCTGCCGACAGCCGCGCGAGGGCGACTTCAACGCGTTTCGACCCTTCGCGACGTGCCATCGCGCCGTCCGGCGGATCCATCGCCCGGAGCGACCTTGCCACGGGCGGCTCCTCGTTGTCATCGAGGCTGACCGCCGGCTCGCGAGGCTGGCGGCGGATCCAGTCACGCGCGAGGTTCACTGCAATTCGAAAGACCCACGCCCGGAACTTCCCTTCCGGGCGGTATGCATCCAAGCCCCGGAAGGCCCTCAGCATGGTCTCCTGCATCAGGTCTTCGGCCACGTCAGCCCGTCCGACCAGGCGAAACAAAAGCCCGTAAACGCGCGGCGCAAACGCCACCAAGAGCGTCTGGAGGCTGCCGGAATCGCCCGGGCCCGTGGTCATGCCTTCCGCCTAAGTAAACGTTGCTCGCCTTGGATTATTGCCTGCTGCCGGTCCAAAGGCAATGTTCGCGACGTCGATTCTGGCGCCTTGGGTTTTCGAGCCCCGAGCGTAAGCTCGGGGTCACTCACATCGGCAAGCGAAACCTCGGCTATGCTCGAATGTGCCCCCGACCTTACGGTCGGGGCTCGAATGTGTACAGTACCCGGCCGTTGACACCCGCTCAGGCCCGCGGCTATAACAGGGTCCATGCGGATTCTCGCCCTGGACCTTGGGGAGCGGCGCGTCGGGGTGGCCCTCAGCGACCCCGATGGTATCATGGCCCAGCCCCTGGTGCAACTGGAGCCGCGCGGCCGGCGGGACTTGGTGGCCGCCGTGGTCCGGCTCGTCGAGGAGCACGGGGCGGGGCGGGTCCTCGTCGGGATGCCCCTCCTGGCGGACGGGACGCGCGGCGAGCAGGCGCGGCGGGCGGACGCGGTGGTGGCGGCGCTCGGCGAAGCGCTGAAGGTGCCGGTCGTGGAGTGGGACGAGCGGTTCTCGACGCAAGAGGCCGAGCAGGCCCTGCGCGAGGCGGGCGTCAAGCCCCGCCGGCGCCGCGAGCGACTGGACAAGGCCGCCGCAGCGGTCATTCTTCAGGCGTATCTGGACGCTGGGGCTCCTCTTTAGGGGCCGCAGGAGCGGGCGCGGGCGGCAGGTCCGTCCGCACCTCAGCGTGGTGGTCGTCCACGCACCGATACGCCGCCTGGTCCAGGACTGCCCCGGGGTTGGCCTTGATGCGGATGCGTTTGTGGCTGTCGGCCTCCAGGCGCGCGAGGGTGGCGCGCTTGGCGTTGTTTATGTGGTCCGCCACTTCCGAGTGGACGGAGACTTCGATCACGGCGATGCCGTCGCGGCCGACGAGCATCTTCAGGTGCCGCAGCACTTCCAGGGCCACCGATTCAGGGTGCTTGAGGATTCCGGAGCCCTTGCAGTAGGGGCAGTCCATGAAGGTGGACCGTTCGAGGCTGGGCTGGACGCGCTGGCGGGTCATCTCGATGATGCCGAACTTGGAGATATGGAGCATCTGGCTGCGGGCCTTGTCGCCCTTGAAGGCGTCGCGGAAGGCCCGCTCGACTTGGCGTCGGTTCTCGGCCTTCAGCATGTCGACGAAGTCGATGATGATGAGGCCCCCAAGGTCGCGGATGCGGATCTGCCGGGCGACCTCCTTGGCGGCCATGAGGTTCAGTTGGTGGGCCGATTCCTCGGCGTCGCGGCCGTGGCGGAACCGGCCGGAGTTGACATCTATGGCCACCAGGGCCTCGGTCTGGTCGATGACGATGCTCCCGCCCTTGGGCAGGGGGACCGTGCGGCCGTAGATGCGCTCGATGGCTTCCTCGACGCGGTACTTGTGGAACAGCGGCACCTTGTCGGTGTAGAGCTTGGCGGAGCCGATGTGCCGCGGCATGGCAATCTTCATGAACTCGCGGACGCGCTTCAGGACCGGCTCGCTATCGACCCAGATGGCGGTGATTTCGGGCGTGTAGATGTCGCGGAGGGTCCGCAGCACGAGGTCCGACTCGCGGAAGACCTCGGCGGGCGCCTTGACGCTCTGGGCGCGCGCCTGGACGACTTTCCAGAGGCGACCCAGGTACTGGAGGTCCCTCTGGAGGTCGCGCTTGGAGCGGCCCAGGCCGGCCGTGCGGACGATGAAGCCCATGTCCGCCGGCGGATCGCAGGAGGCCAGCAGGTCCCGTAGCTCGCGGCGCTGGTCCTCGTCCTCGATCTTCTTCGAGACGCCCAGGCGCCCCAGGCCGGGCATGAGCACCAGGTACCGGCCGGGGATCGAGAGGGCGGTCGTCAGGCTCGGCCCCTTGGTGCCGATGCCTTCCTTGGTTATCTGGACGATCACCTCGTCGCCGGGCCGGAAGATTTCCTGGATGCGGCGGTGGGGGTGGTGCTCGCGGCCCGGGCGGCCCTTGGGCTTGGGCTCGGGCTCGGCGGCTGCCGCTGCTGCTCCCTCGCCGGCGGCCTTTTCGCCGGCTTTCTCGCCGGCCTTCTTGCGTCGCGGCCAGGCGGAGGGGAGAACGTCGCTGGCGTGGAGGAACCCGTTCTTGGCCATGCCGATATCGACGAACGCGGCCTGGATGGTAGGCTCGACGTTATTGACGCGGCCCTTGTAGATGTTGCCGACGTGGCGCTCGATGGCGGCCCGTTCCATGTAGAGTTCTTCGAGGCCGCCGTCCTGGACGACCGCGATGCGGCACTCTTCCCCCTCGACGACGTTGATCAGCATTTCTCGTGGCATACGAATAAGGTCCTTTCGAGTTCTCGATCCCCGGCGCGAGCACGGGGCTGTTTACCATGACAGCGCTACTTGCGTATGGTGCGCGGCGGTTCTCCTGAACCGCCGCGCAAATCGCGATAACCGGCGCCGATTGCGCAGGCTGCGCGCCGCGGCGCCTCGAGCCCCGAGTGTAAACTCGGGGTCATGCTCGCCGGCCCACGAGTCGCCAGCTACGCGTCAGCGCGACCCCGACCTTACGGTCGGGGCTCGAGCGGCGCGGGGCGGCCTCAGCCCAGGCGGATCTCGGTGCGCCGGATATCAGCGCGGGCGACCGCCTCGTGCGAAAAGCCGAGCAGCCGGAGCACCTCGTCCGCGCGCACGGTGCCGGTCGGGCCGGTCGCAAGGACCATGCGGACCTCGTCGGGGCCGGCCTCGAGCGTCTGGATGAACGCGCGGGCGTCGAGCGCCTTGTCGCCCGTGGGGCGATGGCGCACGATAGGCGCCGCGTCGCGCGCCAGCAGGCGCGCAACGCGGTCCGGGAGGTCTGAACAGGGTTCCTGGAGCCGGGCGACGTATGTGACGGCCTCGGGGCGGGCCTTATCGGCGGGGCGGACGAGATCGAGGCTTTGGACCTCGATGCCGGTTGGAACCTGGCGGCGAAGCGCTTCAAGCGCAACGTCCGGATTGACCCAGTCGGCCAGTTCGAACTCCAGAAGCTCGGCCTCTGAGGCAATTCCGACGCTCCGGGGTTCCACGAGCGACATCCGCGGCCGCGGGTTGAACCCTTCACTCATCCGAAGGGGCAACCCTGCCCGCCTCAGCGCCCGCTCCCACAGACGCATCGTGTCATGATGGCTCAGGAATCGCTTGTCACCTCCCACGTTGAACCAGAGTCTCAGACGCTGACGAAACAATTATCCTCCAATTCCGCTATGCTCCGGCGGCCGACGACTGGACGACCTTGCCGCCATTTCCATTTTCGATTTTAGATTTTCGATTTTCGATTTGAAAGACAAAAACGACTGTGCCGTGAGCCCGACGCGGAAGCGTCGGGTGACTCTCATATCACCCGACGCTTCCGCGTCGGGCTCAGTGCCGATCCGTCGTAGGGGCCTGGCGCATCCTGTTGCGTGCCGACAATTACTTCGCCGCCTTCTTGGCCTTGCCGGCCTTGGCCTTCGGCGGGTTCGGGTCCACTTCGCCCTCGGCAACCAGCGGCGTCTGGCCCGGCATGGCGACCGGGTCCACGGGGTGCGGCCCGAACTCGAGTTTCGCCGGGAACAGGTTCAGGCTGGAGGCGTTCAGGACCCAACTGTACTTGATCTCGCGGCCGGTGTATGCGGCCATGCGGCCCATGACGGCCGTCAGGGAGCTTTCGGCGATGCGTTTGCCGTCGTTCAGCGGGTTGCCGGAGCGGATGCTGGTCACCAGGTCGGTGTGCTCCTGGAGGTTGGGGTCGCGCCGGTCGCCCTCGAACGTCCATGGCTTCTTGCCGTCGATGGTCCCGCGGAGGTCGCAGACGCCGTCGGAGCCGACGATGCGGTCGGAGGTGCGGCCGGCGGCCTTGCCGCCGAACTGGGCGCAGTAACTGGCGACGCGGGCGCCGCCCGGGTACTCGTACTCGACGGCGAAGTGGTCGTAGATGTCGCCCCACTTCGGCTCGGTGCGGACCTGGCGTCCGCCGACGGCGACGCACTTGGCGGGCGGCCCGCCGAAGGCCCAGTTCATCCGGTCGATGTTGTGCACGTGCTGCTCCACGATGTGGTCGCCGGAGAGCCACGTGTAGTAGTACCAGTTGCGGCACTGGTTCTCCATCTCGGACCACTCGGGCTTGGGCTCGCGGTACCAGAGCGTGCCGGTGAGGAAGTAGCACTGTGCCCCCGTCAGCGTGCCGATCTGGCCGTCGAGGATGCGTTTCATGCTCTCGACGTAGAGGGCGTCGTGGCGGCTCTGCGTGCCGGCGACGATCGCCAGCTTCTTCTGCGCCGCCAGTTCGGAGGTGGCGATGACCGACCGCGCGCCGACCGGGTCGACGCAGACGGGCTTCTCGCAGAAGATGTGCTTGCCGGCCTCGACGGCGAGCTTCAGGTGCATCGGCCGGAATCCCGGCGGCTCGCACAAGAGCACCAGGTCGATGCCGGAGGCCAGGAGCTTGGCGCAGTTGTCGAAGCCCGTGAAGCACCGCTCGTCGGTCACCTGCATCTTCTCGCCGAGGGCCTTCTGGAGGTTGGCGCGAACCGGGTCGAGGCGGTCCTTGAAGAGGTCCGCCAGGGCCCACAGCACGACGCCGGGCGTCGCGTTGACGCAGTTGGTGGCGTCGGCCGTGCCCCGCCCGCCGCAACCCACGAGGCCGATCTTGACGGTATCGGACCCTGCGGCGTAGGCGACGCGGGACAAGAGGCCCGTCGCGGCCAGGCCCGCCCCGGCGGCGGCGGAGACCTTCAGGAAGTCGCGGCGGGAAAGGCCGGAAGACGAGGCAGGAGGCTGTGTGCCGGGCATGGCCTGCTCCTTAGTTTCTCAGTTACAGGCGGCTGTCGTCATGTAGGGGCGAGGCATGCCTCGCCCGAGTAAGTCCCACGTACATGCGGGCGAGGCATGCCTCGCCCCTACGTGGGTATTAGTCATTTGCGCGGCGGGTCTCCCGACCCGCCGCGCAAGTGCTGTTGTTGTCAACGACCGTCGCCGTAGCGGCGACGGCTAAACGATGACGGCTTAAATCAGTTCGGTCTCGCCCGGCTTGGCGACTTCGTCGGCCTTGTAGGGGCCGAACACGAGCTTTTCGGGCCCGAGGCGGAGCTTCGACACCTTGGTGGCCCAGTCCCACTTGATTTCGCGGCCGGTATAAGAGCACATGCGGCCGAGGACGGCGGTCATGCACGAATCGGCGACCTGCTGGCCCTCGTTCAAGTGCTTGTCCTTGCCGGTGATGCTGTTAAGGCAGTCGACGTGCTCCTGGACGTAGTGGTCCAGTTCTTCGCCCTTCCACTCGAAGATCTTCTCGTTGTTGACGCCGGTGATCTGGCCGTTGCAGTTCGACGTGCCCTTTTCGCCGAAGACGCGCTCGGACACGCGGCCTGCGGCCTTGGGCCAGTGCGAGCAGTAGCTGGCGCACTTTACGCCGCCCGGGAACGCGTACTCGATGGCGTGGTGATCGTAGATGTTGCCGGGTTCCGGCCGGACCTGGCGTCCGCCGACGCCGACAGCGCTTTCCGGCGGGCCGCCGAACGCCCACAGCATGACGTCGAGGTTGTGGACGTGCTGCTCGACGATGTGGTCGCCACAGGTCCAGCTCCAAGCGTACCAGTTGAGGACCTGCCACTCAATGTCGGACATGCCTTGGCTGCGCGGCCGGTTGTGGGTGACGGGGCCGCCCATCCAGTAGAACTGGCCGCCGAGGAGTTTGCCGAGTGCGCCGTCCTTGAGCTTCGCGATGGTTTCCTGGTAGCGCTTGGAATGGCGGCGCTGCGTGCCGGCGACGACGGTCAACTTCTTGGTCGCGGCCGCAGCCGCGGCGGCGCAGACGGTCCGGTAACCGACCGGGTCGACGCAGACGGGCTTTTCCATGAAGACGTTCTTGCCGGCCTTGATGGCGGCGTCAAAATGCATCGGCCGGAAGCCCGGAGGAGCGGCCGTGACGATCAGGTCCACGCCCGAGGCGATGACCTTGTCGCCGGCGTCGAAACCGCCGAAGCACGTGGCGTCGGTGGCGGTGACTTTGGTGGTGTGATCCTTGTCCTTCTTGAGGCCGTCCATCGCCCCCTTGGCGCGGTCCTGCCACAGGTCGCCGAACGCCACGACCTTGATGTTGGTCTTGGTGATGTCGGCGGCCTTGCAGCACTGGTTAATGGCGCCCTTGCCGCGACCGCCGCAGCCGATCAGGCCGACCTTGATCGTGTCTGAGCCTGCGGCGTAGACGTAGTGCGTCCCGACGCCGGCCAAGGCCGCGGTTGCCGCAACGGCGGCGGAGCCTTTCAGAAAGTCCCTGCGTGACACCTGCTTCTCGCTTTCCATCGTTAAGCCCTTTCTATGGATTGGCGCTGCGCACCGTGTCGCAACGTGAACTGACAGAAACACGCGCCCAGCAAGCTGGGCGGCTAAGTGTGAAAAATCATATTTGCGCTTCAGCCCATTGGGCCTTCAAAAAGGCGAACGACTTCGGGATCTCGACCATCGGGTCGCTCGGGTGCTGCTTGTCGCCTTTCGTGTTGCATTCCAGGCTGCAATAGTCCTGGTACCCGATGCGCTTGAGGCCCTTGAAGCCCGCGACGAAACTGCGTTCCGGCTTGTCGGGCTCCTTCAGGCGGTCCTGGCCGGGGAGCCAGCGGATGCGGCTGGCGAGGTGGACGTGGTGCACCATGCCGTTGCCCGTGACGAACGCCTGCTCATCGTCCTTCTCTTCCTTGCACATGTGGTAGAAGTCGCCCATAAGGCAGATGCCGGGGCTCTTGGAGGCCTTGCAGATTTCGACGGCCTGCTCCAGGCGGTTCATGAAGTGTGCTTCGCCCTTGTTCAGGGGCTCCAGCAGGACCCGCGTGCCGCGCTTGATCGCATGTTCGCCGACGGCGGGCAGGAGGTCGGCCAGGGCCTTCAGGCCGTCGTCCCAGTTCATCTGCGGATGGTTGTTGAAGGCGGGGACGAAGATGACGCCCGTGCAACCGGCCTCTCCGGCGCCGTCGAGGGCCTTCATGAGCTTCTCGGCGCCTTCCTTTCGCTTGGCCTCATCGGGGTCGATCAGCGGGTAGTAGCCGCAGCAACTGGCTGCAATGCCGACGCCCGTGCCGGCCAGTTCCTGCTTGATCTGCTTGCCGCGCTCGACGCTCAGGCCGCCGAACTCCAGGCCGCAGCCGCCGAATTTCAGGATGTTCTCGGCTTTCTCCTTGAGGCTCTTGCCGGGAACATTCCCATCCTGGCTGCACAGCTTCAGGACGGCCTGGCCTTTGGGCGCCTCCGCCGCCGGGGCGAAACGCCCGCCTGCGCCGAGCGCGGCCACGGCGCCCGCGGCTGCGAGGGAGGTTTTCAGGAATTCGCGTCGGTCCATTCAGAGGCTCCTTTGCGGCAAGGGCCAGAGTGCCTTATTCGAACGATTCAGCGTGCGTAAGTCAAGCAATACACGCGGTCTGAAGCGTACGGCGTCGCTCTTAGGGGGTGTGGCACGGCTGGCTT
>Ga0209777_10002247_pt1 | contig 25894 bp, 26 predicted proteins | sample FrelakmetHBP12HB_FD_187147 | JGI IMG/M metagenome (GOLD analysis project Ga0209777, IMG submission 187147) | Freshwater lake sediment microbial communities from the University of Notre Dame, USA, for methane emissions studies -HBP12 HB (SPAdes)... | ecosystem: Environmental > Aquatic >... | reverse complement strand
CTTCTTCAAAAGATACCTCATCGGGCAGCGAAAATACCCCACGGTCCACATTTATAGCGGGTAGCCTGATGTACTCAGCGAAGCCGCCCGGGTAGAAGTTCGTCTTGCGCAAAGTGTCGCAGACAGTATTATTGCCACTGAGGCAATAATGGCATGTGTTGCAAGGAACGTGGTGAGCTGCAATGATGCGGTCTCCCACCTTATAGCGGTCCACCCCCTCCCCCACAGCGACAACCACACCAGAGACCTCATGACCAAGCACCAGTGGCACCTTGTGGATGCGGTACCATTCCATCACATCGCTGCCGCAGATGCCGCTGGCCTCCACACGCAGCAACAGCTCACCGGGGCCGATTTGCGGGGTTGGCATCTCCTCCAGCCGCACATCCTTATTGCTATAGTACATCGCTACACGCATAGTAAATTCCTGCTCAGAATGCCTTTTGTCATTGCGAGGAGTCCTTCATAGCTTTGTTTCATATGTCATTGCGAGGAGCCCTTCTTTAGGAAGGACGACGAAGCAATCTCAAGTTAGCTACTTCAAGAGGGCCAGAGATTGCTTCGCGGAGTTTACCCTGAGTGAGATTGAGATTCCTCGTCTTTCCACAAGAAGGGCTCAGAATGACACAGCGAAGGGCTCGCAATGACAGACGTCTTTTAGCTCTTTGTAGAGGTAGAGGTTAAGAAACTATATCAGGGATGAAATTCAATCCTGTTCGTCTGTCTCAGGCTCGTCTGCGTTAGCCCGCTCGCCTGTTTCAGTTGCCTCAGATATGTCGGAAGGCTCATAAATGTCAGCCTGCAACGCTTCCGAGCGGGTGTTCACTACACATGTGCCAGCGATCCAGTCGTGAGGTCCCCGCTTGCTTCTGGTGAAGCCAATAATTAGAAAGACGAGAACGATCGTCGCAACAACACCAACCCACCCGGCAAGGACGAACGTGGCAAAGTAAGCTACAAAAACTATGGCGCGTATGATAAGCCTGACAAAGCCAGCGGGGCTGCCGTCGGCTTTGACCACCCTGCCTCGCATGACTATCTTGCCTGGTGTTTGCCCGCGCCAGGCCCAGAAGCCAATAAAGTAGAGGAACATTGCAATCAACGATGCCTGTGCCCAATCGGTAACTGCCGTTACTACGAGAAGGATGATGCCCAGTACCACGGCATCAATAATGAACGCCACAATCCTGCTCAGGGCACCCAGGTAATCCAACGACACAGTCTCAGCCTCAGCCTGAACCGCACCTTCTTCTACTGTGGTCTCGACCACAGCTTCAACTGATGCTTCTTCAACCTTGGTCTCAGCCACAGCCTCAACCGGCTTGCTCTCCTCAGCAGCCTTAGCCAGTGGTTTGCTAACACCAGCTACACCCTCCCCAGCCTTAGGTTCTGTAGAGCGTACCCAAGCTTTATTCTCCGGGTCCCAAACATATCCTCCTTTTGACTCCATTGCACCTCCTCTCAAAGACCAAACCTCGGTGCGAAGTAGAGCGATTATATCTGGAAAACACTAAATGGGCAATAGTTAAAAGGTACTAAGTCGTCAACGCTGAGTTAGACTCAAGATAACCACCCCTGGATTGCGGTGTACTACCTCTAGACCGCCTTCTGACTGAAAATCACCGGCAAGGCTGCGAGAAACCAGAGAATCTTCTGGAAATTCTTCCCATTTCCCATCGATTTGCTTGGGCGTATTGGGCCATGCTATTATCCCAGCAGCAGAGTACTCATCGATCTTAGAGAAGATGAAGTAGTCAGCGCCATATTTCTCCATTACTTGCACTGCCTCCGTGGTATCTGTACTGAGGTAAGCTGTCCTTATGTCAGTCAACCTCTGCTTATCCCAGCCATAGTAGCCGTTATCTACCACCGGTATCCGCTTCCCCATGTCCAGGATCCAGTAGCCATAGCCCCACCATGTCATTATCTTTGCGTCCTCAGGGGTTTTATCTCTTAGATAGATCATGGCATCATGCCAGTCTTCATCTACCGCTGTTCCCGGGCCAGAGGCCAGCTCGTATGAGTAGAGGGGAATAAGTATCATAAGAATGAAGAGTACTACCACCGCAAGCTTTTTTAGCAGCGGCTTGATCGGAGTCCATTTCCCCCAGCCCCAGAGTGCATTCAACCCCAATCCGGCGATGAGACATGCAGCCGGGAGAGCGTAAAGCAGGAGCCGTGTGGAAAACAAGCTGCAAGCCAGCAGGCCGATGAACCAGCTTGAGAAGAAGATACCCCCCTCATCCCTTCTCTTCCAAGCGAGGTATATTCCAACCGCTATTGGGATTACGAAAAAATGATAGTTGAGAAGATCAATAAATCCCAAGCCCTGCAGCTCAGCGACAGGGTTTTGTTCTCCAGGACGAAAAAAAAAGCCCGTTGCCAAATTGTACCAAGCTACAGCCTGTGAATGTAACCCCGCCGCATAAACAATATTGACCCCCATAATGAGGGCAAACGTCCGCCAGCTGACTGCTCTTGTGGCAGTGGCCAGTCTGCGTATCATACTTGGCTCTGTCTTCAGCAGATACGAGTATTCCATCAGGTATCTGACAATAAAGTATATTCCTATAATAGCCAGCAGCAGTATAGGGCCAAGGGCCACCCACTCAAGGTAAAGTATTACCTCAATGCCGAGCACTCCAAGCGCTGCCAACAGCCACCCCACATCCCTGCCACCTATGCGGAACTGCCAACCCCTGCAGAGGTAAAACAGGAAGGCTCCTGTCATCACCAGCAACATGCTGAGACCATCTCGGTCTAAATAGCCTGCTGCACCTATGAAAACGGCGTTAAGTATGCCAGCCCAAGCGAGGGCGGAGAACAGCGCCACTCGCCGGTTGCTGATTCTAGCAGCGACCAGATATATCAAGACAATGCTGACTACGCCCAGTACTGGAGGCAGGAACTTGGATACTAAAGCGAGAGCATCACCATTGGACAGGCCGAAAACCGAGTTTACAGCTTTAGCAATATAGGCCAGGGGATAGGCCAAACCGCTATGCAGAGCATAAGGATCTGCTGCTCCAGGGCTATTTGGGTGAGGCGTACCATCCATAATGCCTCGTGCTAGCCAGTGAAAGAAGTAGGAGTCAACGCTTACCACGAAGTAGTGGCCGGGGTAGAGGAGATGCAGGCAGCGAAGGAGTAAAGCATACGCTACCAAGCCTCCTATAAGAAGCGGCACAACCCATTTTCTAGGAATAGTGGGAAGCCTTGCTCGGAAGGACTCCCACCAGCTTGTTATCTTATCCAGCCACAATCTTATGGCTAACTGCTCTGCTTCGTACGGCATGTTCCCAATTCTAGCTTCTCATCCAAGCGGTGTCAACTGGTGGTCGTTAGATAACTCCAAAATCGGGAGGAAAAGTCAATATAAGCGAGGTGGTGAAAAATAGAACAAGTCTTGACAAACATTAACAGATGTGTTACCCAGTACTATATAGATTACAGTACCAGTGTGCAGTAGGTAGTAGGTTTAGTTTCTACCAGCACAATAATAGCAATCTGCCAAGTGACTGGGGCAAATTACCTTACTTAAGCGGCGATTCAATGGCGTCCGATTAATGTTTCACTCGACGATATTCCATAGTAAAATGTTTAGCCCCTCGGATTGGGGGAATAGGAGGTGGGGACATGAAAAGAGGTCTTCTACTGATTCTGGCAGCGATCGTTCTACTTGCGACTGTCTTCATGTTTATTCCTTCAGCGCTCTCACCATCGCCAGCGAGCGCCGCAGTAAATCTAATTCTAAATCCAGGCTTTGAAGACCCAACTGGTGATGGTAACCAGGCGCCGTCTAACTGGGACTATTCGACCACCTCACCATTTCGCGACGTCTCTCCAGACGTTCACTCTGGCAACTACTCTGCGTATTTACATGGTGCTTCCGGCTATTATTCGCAAACCGTGAGCATATCTGTAGGGACAATCTATAGGTTTGAAGGCTACACCAGGGCTAACGCCAGCGGCAATGAGACGGTGACACTAACAATCCGCAATTCGTCAGGCGAAGTTCTCGACACCCATTCCTGGAACGGTACTGACCACGGCTGGGCGCTAAGGACAGGCTACCTTACTACCCCAGTGAACGCATGGGATGCTGTCGTTACACTATCTATCAGTGGCGATAGCGGTGCGGAGGCATGGTTCGACGATATCGTGCTGGAGGAGAAGATGTCTTCTGAGTGCTTCATCGCTACAGCAGCCTACGGCACCGAGACCGCTGAGCAGCTCGATGTCTTGAGGGCGTTTCGGGACCAGGTGCTGCTGCAAAGCCCCATAGGCTCTAGATTTGTGTCGCTGTACTATAAAACCAGCCCTCCCATAGCCGATTTCATATCAGAACACAACCTTTTGAGAGCTGTTGTCAGGGAGGCGCTGATCGACCCTATGGTGGGCCTTGCCAAATTATCCCAGGGTCTCTGGGGAGATTAACTCGCGGGGTATCTCCTTAGTTTCTTAGTGTCATTGCGAGCCCTTCGCTGTGTCATTCAGAGTCCTTCCACAGGAAGGACTCTGAATCTCAATCTCACTCAGGGTAAACTCCGCGAAGCAATCCATACCCGTTTCTCCATCCCCACTCCGCCAGATTGCTTCGTCGTCCTTCCCCGGAAGGACTCCTCGCAAGGACATCATGGGGGGTTGTACGGCACAACCATAACCGCGCTGAAAGCTTTTCAGCAACTAAAAACCAACCCCCTGACGGCTTAAAAAGAAAAAATGGTAGGAAAAGTTAACTAAATGGTACCACAAGTAGTACTCAAAAAGGGTATGGTGGTATTGACAAATAGTACTAAAGTTAGTATACTTCAAAGCATCTTCGTACTACTACTACATATTTGAAACGAAGGTAACTAGCTCGAAACTCCTCTTCCCAAGGATGGAGCCAGAGCAACCAAGAAAGGGGGTGAGAGAGATGACTCCAACAGTATCTAATTTCCAGGTCCAGTACCTTGTTTCGTTCATTACAGGGTTGGTCGGTGATCTAGTGAACCTCATAGCCGGTTCTATTGCAACCTTTGGTACACACGTCACCATCGCATCCGGCAACGCCGATTTAATGGCAAACCTGACCTCAGGTATCTTCGGGACTCAGAACGGCTTGATCTACTGGATCAACGACAAGGTATTCTATGTACTAGAGAAACTGCCTTATACTGAGATCGGCGCTGGGCTGAATCAGATTGTCCACGGCTTATTCGGCTAAAAGCAGTCCGACCAGCGGCAGGCAGATGCTAAATATTGTTTATGATTTTCACCGAAGTAGCCTTGGGGCTTCGGAAGAAACAAACAGGGGGGGCAATTGCCCCCCCTTCTCTTTTCGCCTTGACAGAGTCCGGTAACCAGGGGGGTACAGAGGGTCCTTCCTAAGAAGGACTCCGAAAATCGAATTGAAGGACTCGCCATGACATAGAGAGGACTTCGGAATGAGAAAAGGGGAGGGAGCTAAGCACTTTCCCATAAAGTTTACCTTGACAACCAGCGTTCTTTCTTTTATCCTGAGTTTAACAGGGCAAAATATCAGTCTTAATCGGAAGACTGTTAGCGGAGATGCGTAATGGCTGAGAAGATGAGAAAATTACTGGAGCGAGTGAAAGCAGCACTGAGACAGAAGAGAACTAGAGCCCTAGCAGCCATTGTGGCTATCGTGGTGATCATTGCATTGATCCTCATATTCCGCGTAATCTCAGGGCCGACTACACCTAAGGCTCCTAGTAACCTGGCGACCACAGTGGTATCTTACAGCCAGATAGACCTGAGTTGGCAGGACAATTCAGCTAATGAGACCGGGTTTAAGATAGAGCGCAAGATCGGAGCGCAAGGGACTTATCAGCAGATAGCCACTGCGGGGGCTGATGTCATTAAGTATTCCGACACAGGGCTCAGCGGTGATACAACCTACTACTATCGGGTAAGAGCCTTTAATGATAAAGGCGATTCTCCTTACGCAAATAATCAGGCTGGTGCTCTTGAGGTTAGCGCCACGACACTATTGCCTCCACCACCAACCTCTCCCAACGCCCCCAGCAACTTGGTAGCTGTAGCGATATCATCCAGTCAGATGGACCTGACCTGGGAAGACAATTCTGATAACGAGAGCGGGTTTAAGATGGACCGTAAGGCTGGAGCAGGAGGAAGCTACGCCCAGATCGCCGTTGTAGGTATTAACGTTACCACCTATCGCGACCAAGGTCTAATTGAGAGCACTACCTACTATTATCGGGTGAGAGCTTATAATGATGTGGGACATTCCCCCTACTCCAATGAGGACAGCAATACCACGCTGCCCCCCAAGTATCATGTGATGGGCGGCACGGCGGAGGGGTCAAGCCTGTTGGTCGCAGTCAGCGCCGTAACGAAGACGGATCGCTATAGGCAGGGCAGCATCTACGACCCCGCTACATACACATACCTGGCGCCACATGGGTCGATGTTCGTAGTTGTTTCGGTTTCCACCAGTAATCGAGGCGGGGCACCATTAACTATAAAGCGGCTTGACTTCGTCCTCAGGGACATGGCAACACGTGACCGCTACGGGGTTTTCGATTACAAGTCAGGTGACGTGGGGCAACCTTATCCCGATAATGTCACGCTTTCTAGAGGCGAAACAGTAACCGGCGTTATCCTCTATCTAGTTCCTGAGACTGCCCCGCTTTCAGGAATGGAGGTCACCTATTTCCTGGAGGGCACGCTGCACATATGGAAGCCCTAGTTGGGCCTCCAAAGGTTTGTTATCCGCTATCTTGCTCCCCCGATATTGTGTCATCCGGGACAAAGTCCCTATCTCGTTGGGGGCCAAGGCCCTGACCTTTAACGAGTAAAGGGAAGGGGCAGCGAAGCAATTCCTCAGTTTTTCCCATACTGCGCCCCTTAGATTGCTTCGTCGCCCTTCCCCGGAAGGACTCCTCGCAATGACGCGCAGTTGTGTTTGAGAGTTGCTTTGTCTCTTACGGTTCTCACAGTAATGTAACGGCATAGGGTTCTCCAAACGCCACTCTCGACAAACGGGAGCACTAATGGTGTAGCCTTGCCCATTTATTCTCTGTCTCTTGCGTTTACTAGTCAGCACCTACCGTGACTCAGCTTGGCAGGGTAGGACTAAAGTACCCCATTAGAGGGGGACATAAATGGGATTGTTACCCCTTTCACACTCAGAGTACACTATTATCATTCTAACCAGACTGTGTTTATATTAACTTTTCCTCCCAATTTTTGGGCTCCTTGACTGTGGGCAAGGGGGAGGGTATGGTTTGCGTATTGAACAGATTCAACGATTATGTTAGGCTTAAAGTTACTCCTACTTTGGGGCTGGGGAGAAGGGGATTTCTATGCCGCAGGCACCGGTAACAGATGGATTAGTCAGCTTAATAGTAGGCTGGCTGTCGGTGGCAGACAAGGTGCTGAACGGCGTTGTAGACCTCAACGCCGCGCAGCCCCTGACTACTCTGGGCTCGGGCAATGCTAAAGCTTTAGCAGAGATAGCTATCAATGTGGTTCAGATCGCTGTGAATTTGGTGCAGGCAATAGTGACAGGTGTACAACTAGTGTAAACTCATTGAACACGCAGCTGCATTTTTGCTGCGGAACTATATGAGGTTCAGCGGAGTAGGAGATGAAGCGTCGGTTGAAGACTCGACTCTGGGAACATAAAATGGCGATAGCTGTGCTAACAGCAGTGCTCCTGTTAGCAGTGCCAGTTGCGCCGGCCTCAGCCAGTCCATTGACGATATCATTGGTTGCAGCAGGGAACATAACAGATACCTCAGCTACCATCACCTGGGTTACTGATGAGCTCGCCACCAGCATGGTCAACTATGGGAACACCACAGACTTAGGCTCCACTGCCTCAGATGGCACACTTATTACTGACCATGCTATAAGCTTAACCAATCTCACACCAGACATGCTCTATTACTACGAGGTAAGCTCGACGAATGAGGAGGGAAACACTACAGTTGACAACAACGGCGGCGCCTATTATACCTTCACCACCGCTGCACCAGGTACCCCACCACTAACCATATCATCGGTTGCAGCAGGGAACATAACAGATACCTCAGCTACCATCACCTGGATCACCAATGAGCTCGCCACCAGCCTGGTCAACTATGGGAACACCACAGCCTTAGGCTCCACTGTATCAGATGGCACACTTGTTACTGACCATGCTATAACTCTGACCAACCTTACCCCAGCAACGCTCTATTACTACGAGGTAAGCTCGACGAATGCGGAGGGAAACACTACAGTTGATAGCAACGGGGGCGCCTATTATACCTTCACCACCGCTGCACCAGGTACCCCACCACTAACCCTATCATCGGTTGCAGCAGGGAACATAACAGATACCTCAGCTATCATCACCTGGATCACCAATGAGCTCGCCACCAGCCTGGTCAACTATGGGAACACCACAGCCTTAGGCTCCACTGTATCAGATGGCACACTTGTTACTGACCATGCTATAACTCTGACCAACCTTACCCCAGCAACGCTCTATTACTACGAGGTAAGCTCGACGAATGCGGAGGGAAACACTACAGTTGATAGCAACGGGGGCGCCTATTATACCTTCACCACCGCTGCACCAGGTACCCCACCACTAACCCTATCATCGGTTGCAGCAGGGAACATAACAGATACCTCAGCTACCATCACCTGGATCACCGACCAGCTAGGCAATAGCACAGTTAACTACGGGACCACTACTGCCTTGGGCTCTATCGTATCCGATGGTGCTTTTACTTTCAACCATGCCATAAATCTGACAGGACTTACCCCTGATACTTTGTATTACTACGAGGTAAGCTCAACTAACGCAGACGGGAACACTGCAATTGATAATAACAATGGAGCTTATTATACCTTTACAACCGCCGAACATCTTGAGCTTCAGGGTTGGGGATGGTGTACCAATTATGGCAAGATCGCCGATGCAACGCTTGCAGGATATGTATTCGTAGTTGAAAGGGCGAATGCGCCCGAGAGTTACTCCATGCACGCGGTGGGCAACCTCACGCTGCAGCTATCAGATACCTCCATTGAGACCATCGCCCTTGATATGTACGGTAGCAGGGTCAGGTCGCTGTTTTACCTCCGTCAAGAGGAAACAGGTAAGTCAGCGAGCTTGAAAGGAACATGGATAGATGCTGATGCTGGCAAGTGCTACATTGGCACCGAGGGCATGATTGCTCTACCCAACCCCGAGGGCGAGGCCTTCAAGACAGCCAGACTGTGCTTTGTTCTGCTGCGCACCCCTGAGGTAGATGTACCGGTTAAGGAACCCGGAAGCTTTGTGGAGGATCTGGAATATCTCCAAACCACGTTTGTCAAGTTCTTTGACGGACTTATTGATAGACTTATGTTGACCGATTTTGCCGATATTCTCGGTAGGGTGCTAGCCAAGATAATGGTAATGCTAGCAGCAGTGAGGGAACTGGGGACACCATATATTCCGTAGGTGAAAAATGAGCACCACCACTTTGATAATAATAATTATTCTTGTTGTCGCCGTGGCACTGGCGATTATTGGTATTTTCATACTGAGTATCCCCGCGGCGGCAATTGTCTATGTTGTGAAGAATGCTTATCCTTTAATTAAGAGAGCGGGCAAGTGGTCAGCCAGAGCTGAGAACTTCTTCGCCTTGCTTGTCCTAGCGGTGCTCTTGCTTTTCCTGATCATTGCTGCTTTTCGCTTTTTCCCCTTGATCCTCATCCTCCTCGTTTTTCCTCTTATACTTTTTGTACCGATAGACCTGGGTGTGCTAGTCTGGTTAATCAGACTTATTAGGCGAGCCTATGCCACCTGGAGACTCTGGCTTGTTATCACCTACCTGAGGCGCAAGACTAGGGAAAAGAAAATGCCCCCCAGACCACCTGGTACCCGAGCCAGGAGGATGCCTCCTAGACCACCGAGCACTACAGCTAAGAGTGTATCTCCTACGCCATCAACCACCGCAGCTAAGGGCGTGCAGCCAGTTGCCACCCGGGGTTATAGTAATAGCATATCGCAGGAGAAGACGAGCATGAGCTGGAAAGATAGACTAATGCTCGAGATGATGAGTAACAAGTTAGTGATCAAGATACTTAGCATACCCATCGTGGTCAAAGTGCTGACGAAGCTGACTGAAATGTTCATTTCGGTTACATCCCTGTTCAAGAGGAAGAAGAAGGAAAGCTAGCTGGCATCACCTTCCGAGAGACTTTTTGACCCTCGAGATATCCTTGCCCCCCTTTTTGAGGGGGCCCTTTTAAATGCCCCCAGTTGTTCAACGACCTCATCGTAATACATAGATTCTGCCTGCTATAGTCCTTCGTGTACTTTTGCATAGAATCCCTCTCCCTCAATGCGAGTGATTAGGTATGATGAATTCCGAGGAAGCTTGCCCAACCCTTTAGAAACCGCCAGAGAGGTCAGCTTTTTGAATCTGTACTCACGATTAAGGCCTCATTTGTCCCTTTGACGAACGGCGGCGAACGTGATAAACTACTATCGTCATTTTGAGTGTGACCAACCTCGTCGCGGTCTAGAACCCTCCGGAGGTACTAAGTCATGGAGATTGGAACAGTCAGGCCGGTCAATATCGAAGATGAGATGAGAAACTCTTATCTCGACTACGCCATGAGCGTTATTGTCTCTCGAGCCCTGCCTGATGTCCGTGATGGCTTAAAGCCTGTGCAACGGAGAATACTTTACGCCTTAAATGATATGGGACTGCACTATAACACTCCCTACAAGAAGAGCGCCCGTATAGTCGGCGAAGTTCTAGGCAAATACCATCCTCACGGGGACACCGCAGTCTATGATGCTATGGTGCGTATGGCTCAAGATTTCTCTATGAGGTACAGGCTGGTTGACGGACAGGGCAATTTCGGCAGCATAGACAACGACCCCCCGGCGGCAATGAGATATACCGAGGCCCGACTCTCCCGGATCGCGGGGGAGATGCTAGCCGATATTGAGAAAGACACCGTTGACTTCACCCCGAACTTCGACGGCAGTCTCAAAGAGCCCACGGTTCTTCCAGCCAGGCTGCCCGACCTGCTCCTTAACGGCGCTGCCGGTATCGCTGTAGGCATGGCGACTAATATTCCCCCGCACAATCTCAGCGAACTCTGCGACGGCATCTCTTACCTGATCGATAATCCCGAGGCCACCATCGATGATCTTATCAAGCTAATCCCGGCCCCAGACTTTCCTACAGGGGGCATCTTAGAGGGCAGAGAAGGGATAAAGAGCGCCTATACTACTGGCCACGGCAGGATGGTGGTTAGGGCCAAGGCACACATCGAGGAGGCAGCTAAAGGGGGAAGGTACCAGATAGTGGTTACCGAGTTGCCTTATCAGATCAATAAGGCGACACTGGTGGAGAGGATCGCCGAGCTGGCCAAGAACAAGAGAATAGATGGAATCTCCGAGGTGCGCGACGAGTCTGATAGAGAGGGAATGCGCATAGTAATCGAATTAAGGCGGGAGGGACAGGCACCGCAGATTCTCAACAACCTCTATAAGCATACTGCGATGCAGTCCTCCTTCTTCGCCAATATGTTGGCCCTGGTCGATGGCCAACCCAAAGTGATCACCCTCAAAGGCGCTCTCTTAAACTATGTCGACTTCCGCCGCCAGATCATTACCCGCAGGTCTCGCTTCGACCTGGAACGAGCAAAGGAACGAGCTCACATCCTCGAGGGATTCAAGATCGCTCTCGACCACCTCGATGAGGTGATTGCCACTATCCGCCGTTCGCAAACTGTGGAAGCCGCCCGCACCAACCTCATGAATCAATTTGGCCTATCACAGATTCAGGCACAGGCTATCCTTGAGATGCAACTGCGTCGTCTGGCAGCCCTGGAACGCAAGAAAACCACCGACGAATATACAGAGGTACTGAAAACTATAGCCTACCTTGAGGACCTTTTGGCCAATCCCAAGAAGATAGATTTCCTGATCAAAGATGAGATCGGCGAACTGAAGTCCAAGTACGGAGACCCGCGGCGTACCGAGATCAGCGATGAGGAGATACGAGATTTTAGCGAGGAAGAGCTCATCCCCAAACAGCCGATGGTGGTCACCTTAAGCAATAGAGGATACATAAAGAGAGTAGCTCCAGACACGTACCGACAGCAGCACCGTGGAGGCAGGGGTATTATAGGCATGGAGACAAAGGAGGCGGATAACGTTCGGCAACTGCTTGTCACCAGCACCCACCATAACTTGCTGTTCTTCACCGACCGAGGACGGGTATTCCAGCTAAAGTGCTACGATATCCCCAGGGAGAGTTCCCGGACAGCTAAAGGCCTACCTGTTGTTAACCTGCTTTCAATAGAGACCAAAGAGCGGGTTACCGCGGTTGTAGCTATCACCTCCTTCTCAGAGGACAAATTCCTGGTGATCGCTACCATCAAAGGCGAGGTCAAGAAGACAAGTCTCGCCGAGTTTTCTTCGGTGCGCTCTAGTGGTCTTATCGCCATGGACTTAGAGCAGGGCGATGAGTTAATCTCGGCCAGGCTTGCAGGAGCAGATGATCAGGTCATCCTGGTAACAGAGAGCGGCCAATCAATCAAGTTCGCTGTCTCTGCCTTACGAGCCGCTTCCCGAACCAGCGGCGGTGTGAGAGGCATTCGGATTGCCGCTGGCGACCGTGTGGTCGCTATGGATATTACTGACCCTGAGGCTTATCTATTTGCAATCAGCGCCAACGGGTTCGGCAAGCGCACTGAGCTTAATGCTTACCCCCTTCAAGCGCGCGGAGGTAGTGGAGTACGGACTTTCAAAGTCATACCCAAAACAGGCAAGGTTGTAGGTGCATCCGTTGTTCATCCCCATCAGGGGCTTATGCTCATATCCGCCAAAGGTATAGTAATACGAACCACCCTCGATGACATCCCCTCACTGGGTAGAGATACTCAGGGTGTAAGCGTGATGAAGGTGGAGCCGGGCGATAAGGTAGCCTCCTTCAGTTGCCTGCTTAGAGAGTAAGCCTTCCCATCTTTTGCCTGTTAAGTAACGGCAGCTTTCCCTATCTCACGCAAAGAAAGGCACTCGCTTTTATCTGTCTATTTCTCGGCATATATACAAAGGCCCTGCGCTTTGGCTTTTCGACGTTGATCCTCGATATGCTATATAATGTTGCGGACGGGGGCTATTAAATAAATGGGAGAGAAAGACCCTACACTTGATACTATTACCGACGATGCGAAAGGTATGGAAGAGGGCGAGGAACATCGGACCAAGGTTGCAAAACGACCTTTCTTGTCACGTGAGCTATATCTACGCATCTTAGTTATCCTGATTGTCCTCGGTGTCACCGCCAGCATCTTCGTCTTCCGCGACAGGGTAGCAAATCTCGCTGGTTATGGTTACCTGGGCGCTTTTCTCATAAGTCTTCTCAGCAGCGCTACCATAATCCTGCCTATACCCGGCTTAGCATTGATTTTCGCTCTTGGCGCTGCCTACGACCCGTTCTTGGTAGGGTTAGCGGCAGGAGCAGGTTCAGCATTAGGAGAGATCACTGGCTATATGGCTGGCTACAGTGGCCAAATTGTGCTCAAGAACAACAAGACCTACTTACGCATGGAGCGGTGGATGAAACGGAGGGGTTCTATTGTAATTTTTGTTCTCGCCTTCGTGCCTAATCCACTCTTCGATTTAGCAGGAGCCGCTGCCGGTGCTCTAAGATACCCCATCTGGAAGTTTTTACTGGTATGCTTTCTTGGTAAAACGCCGAAGAGTATACTCGTTGCTTTTGCCGGTGCATGGGCACTTGATGGGGTGCTTGAATTCGTAAGGAGGTACTTTTAGCCTGTTCTCGCAAAGTGTCGCAGGGCGAGTTTTATCTTGTCCTCAAGAGAGAGGTCAGAGGCATCAGGGAGCGTGGCAATAGCGGAGTTCGCCTCCGCTGCTGAATAGCCCAAACCAATCAATGCTGCTTTAACATCTTCATGCGGAGAAAGGCTGGCCACACTTACCTGCTCAAACTTGCCTTTCAACTCCAAGACAAGGCGCGCCGCTGTCTTCTTGCCTATCCCCGGTACTGAGCTCAGTACTTCGACATCGCCTCGAGCTATGGCAACCTCACATCGTTCCGTGCTAAGAGCCGAGAGCAGCGCAAGTGCGGTTCTAGGGCCGATTCCAGACACGGCGATAAGCAGCTCGAACAGCCTGAGCTCCTCAGACGAGGCGAAGCCGTAAAGAGCCAGGCTGTCCTCCCTTACATGAAGATGTGTATGGAGTTTCACTCTGTCACCGGGGATTCCCAGTGTGCTTATGGTGGATGTTGGAGATTGAAGACGAAAGCTCACGCCGCCGACATCCACAACAACCCCATCTTCGCCACGTGATTTCAAAATACCTTCGATGCCAGCGATCATCGTCGATTCTTCACTCTTACAAACTATTTGCCAATAGACGGGAGAGCCGTGCCTCGCTAATGTGGCAGATAGCAACCGCCAGGGCATCGGCTGCGTCGTCCGGCTCAGGGATACAGTCTAGCCCAAGCTGCATTCTGACCATCTCCTGGATTTGTCTCTTCTCTCCTCGCCCGTATCCAGAGACCCTCTGCTTCACCTGAAGCGGCGTATAATCGTAGACCGGGAGGCTCTTGTTAGCTGCAGCCAGGAGAGCTACTCCCCTGGCCTGCCCCACCATCAGCGCCGTTCTCAGATTGCGAGCTACAAAGAGTTCAACAGCAACTTCCTTAGGGTTATGGCGTTCAATTATGGCGATGACGCCTTCATAAAGGGTGCGTAATCTTTGGGAAGTAGCTTGTTTGGCCGGTGTGGACAGTCCACCGTATTCTATCGCAGTGAGATTGCCATTGTTGTCCTCAATGACGCCATATCCCATCATCGCAATGCCCGGGTCAAGGCCTAAAACACGGATTGGCATCGAGGCGTCTTCATCCCTGATACTTACCCACTACATCGTCAGGAAAATCAGCATTAGTGTATACATGCTGCACCTCATCAAGCTCCTCCAGCTTGTCGAGAAGCTTGAGCGCCTGAAGCGCAGACTTCTCATCGAGTTTGACCATCGTCTTGGCGACCATAGACAGCTCGGATGAGGAGATCGGAACCTTTTTCAGCTCCAGCGCTTTTCTCACCGCTTCAAGGTCCTGGGGCTTAGTATTCACTTCGAGAGAAGTTCCCTCGATCTTTACATCTTCCGCACCAGCATCGATAGCGAACAGGGCCACTTCCTCTGCATTTTCCTTGGTACCGTCGATGATGATCACGCCCCTGGACTCAAACAGCCAAGTCACAGAGCCACTCTCACCCAGGTTGCCGCCCCCTCGGCCCAAGATATTGCGCACCTCAGACAGTGTCCGATTCTTGTTGTCTGTCAAAGCCTGCGCTAAAATGGCGCTGCCGCCGGGGCCATATCCCTCATAGGTCACCTCAGATAGTGCTGCTCCGTCAGTTCCACCGCTAGCACGCCTAATGGCACGATCGATGTTTTCCAGGGGCATATTGTTGTCTCGTGCCTTCTGCATTATGAGTCTTAGCTTAAAATTGGCCTGTGTGTCGGCACCTCCCTGGCGGACAGCAACGCTAATCTCGCGAGCTAGCTTGGTGAAAAGCTGTCCCCGCTTGGCATCGGCCACTCCTTTTTGATGTTTAATTGTTGACCATTTGGAATGCCCCGACATACTATCCCCCTCCTATCGACAGCCAAAGACGCCGCCCTATTTCACCTTCTTCTCAGGTACAGCTTTTCTTATGAACTCAGCGATATCCTTGGTAGGAGTACCGGGCCCAAAGATACCTTTTATGCCTATTTTGTGCAGGGCTGCATGGTCTTCCTCCGGGATAATGCCACCAGCGATGACAATCGCTTGCCCTACCCCTCTCTTCTTAAGTTGCTCCACAATGAGCGGGAAAAGCTCAAGGTGTGCCCCTGAGAGGATGCTAAGTCCCACAACATCAACATCCTCTTGCAATGCGCTCTGTGCTATCATCTCTGGGGTTTGCCTGATGCCGGTATAGATTACCTCCATACCGTAATCGCGCAGGGCCCGAGCCACAACTTTAGCACCTCGGTCATGTCCATCGAGGCCGGGTTTCGCTACAAGAACACGGATTTTCTTTTCATCAGCCATGGTAAACTTCCCTCTACTATGTGAATTACCTTTAGCTGCTTAAACCTTTTGCGCCAGCTCTATAAGCACCCCTTTGGCAGACTTTGGATGCAGAAAGCCAATCTTACCTGCCAGCCCTGGCCTGCCCTTCTTGTCTATAGTCTCAACACCTTTGGCTGCCATCGCCTGTAGCTCCTTGTCTACATCGTCGACCTCGAAGCAGATATGATGTACCCCCTCACCTTTGCTCTCCAGGAACTTGGCCACTCCGGTACCGGGGTCAGTAGGCTGAATCAATTCTATCTCAACACCGCCCACATGAATCATCGCCGCTTTTATTTTCTGGTCGGGTACTTCCTTCACCTGAGCGGCCTTATGACCGAGCAGGTTCTCGAAAGTTTTTAATGCCTCATCGAGGTTCTTCACCGCAATAGCCACATGGTCGACCCTCTTTATCATTTTTCCTCCATTTATGCTAACTTCTAATTCCCATTTTAGCAGCCTAGAATACCAGAAATTCCTGTTGCTCTCCGAACACGCCGCGGAGCACATCGCAGATCTCGCCTGTAGTAGCGTAAGCCTCGACGCAATCGATGAACACAGGCATGGTATTTCCTTTGCCGCTTGCCACTTCCTTCAGATTGTTAAGCGCCTGGGTGACCTTTTTCTTATCCCTCTTTGCTTTAAGCGCGATCACGCGCTGCTTCTGCTTTTCAGCCTCGACCGGATTGACCTTCAGCAGCCCGGTTATCGGTGGATATGGAGAGACGAACTTGTTAACCCCTACTACGGTTCTCTTGCCACTCTCTATATCCTTCTGGGCACGGTAGGAGCTTTCCTGGATCTCCCTTTGCTGTAACCCATGCTCGATGGCAGCAAGAGCACCGCCCAGTTGGTCAATCTTTTCAATATAGTTCGCGGCTTCCGCTTCCACTTTGTCGGTCAAAGATTCCACATAGTAGGAACCGCCTAAGGGATCGACGCAGTCACCAACACAGTTCTCATAAGCTAGAAGCTGCTGGGTTCGTAGAGCAATTGTCACCGCCTCTGCACCAGGAGTGGCATAAGCCTCATCCCGCGAATTGGTATGCAGCGACTGGGTTCCTCCCAACACAGCAGCCAATGCCTGCATGGCGACCCTCACTATGTTGTTGTCGGGCTGCTGTGATGTCAACGTGTGCCCGCAGGTCTGCGTATGAAAACGCAGCATCATAGAACGCGGATCCTTGGCCTTGAACCTCTCATTCATGATCTTCGCCCAGAGCCGCCGCGCCGCCCTGAACTTTGCTACCTCTTCCAACAGGTTATTATGAGCGGCAAAGAAGAAGGAGAGCCGGCCGGCGAACTTATCTACATCCAGGCCGATATCTATCGCTGCTTGGACGTACGCTATACCGTCAGCCAGGGTGAAAGCCACTTCCTGGGGAGCAGTAGCCCCTGCTTCTCGAATATGGTAACCGCTGATGCTGATGGTGTTCCACCTAGGAAGCTTCTCAGTACAGTAGCTGAAAATATCGGTGATCAACCTCATTGAGGGTCTTGGTGGAAAGATATAAGTGCCACGAGCGATGTATTCCTTAAGCAGGTCATTTTGGATGGTTCCATCTAGTTTCGAGGGGTCAACTCCTTGCTTCTTGCCCACAGCGATGTACATCGCCAGCAGGACAGGGGCAGTAGAGTTGATAGTCATCGAGGTGCTAACCTTGTCAAAAGGAATCCCTTTGAACAGGGTCTCCATATCCTCAAGACTGGATATAGGCACTCCTACCTTGCCCACCTCACCCTGAGCCTTCGGGCTGTCTGAGTCATAGCCAATCTGGGTGGGCAGGTCAAAAGCTACGCTGAGACCGGTTTGCCCTTGCTCCAGCAGGTAATGATAGCGTTTGTTGGACTCCTCGGCCGAGGCGAAGCCCGCATACTGGCGCATGGTCCAGACTCTTCCCCGGTACATGGTTGGTTGTACTCCCCGGGTGAAAGGGTACTCCCCAGGGAAACCCAATTTCTGGACATAATCAAACCCCTGAAGGTCATCAGGGGCATATAGGTCATCAATCTCAAGCCCAGAATTGGTCAGGAAACGTTCTTCGCGTTCCGGGGCGCGCTTCAGCGATGGTTTCAGTGTCTTCTCCTGCCACTCTCGCTTATTTTTGCTGGCGTCCATTCATGCTCCTTTTAGTTTCGATAATTACCTTGTCCACAAAAGTGTATATCATCTACCGAGTGGTGTCAATTACATATAAAGAGGTCGTTTAACAACTAGGGAGTGCAGAGGGGCAAAGCCCCTCTGATAGGGGTCTGGGGGTATCTCCCAGCATCAAAAGTTCCCCAAGACTGGGGGATTTAGTGAGTTGAAAGGTGTTGCTAAACGCTCTCTTTTTTATCTCAACCTCGGCAAGGAAATCGTAATCTGATATAATATGCCTTAGTTCTGATGAAGAGGAATGATGGATCGGATAATATCGGCTAAACCCAGAGCAGAAGATATTGTTCTTGACAGGGGACTTCGCCCTAAACACCTTGTTGACTTTGTTGGGCAAGAGAAGGTCAAAGAAAACCTGAAGATAGCTATGGCTGCTGCTCAGGGGAGGGGAGAAACTTTAGACCATATCTTGCTCTATGGCCCGCCGGGCTTGGGCAAGACGACTTTGGGTTATATCATCGCTGCTGAGATGGGAGTAAATATCAAGATCACCTCCGGCCCTGCTATAGAACGCCCCGGTGATATCGCAGCTATCATCACTAACCTCAACAAAGGAGATATTCTGTTTATCGACGAGATACACCGCCTGGGCCGTGTAGTAGAGGAGGTGCTCTACCCGGTGATGGAGGATTTTGCCCTCGATATTGTCATGGGCAAAGGTGCAGGAGCCAGGAGCCTTAGACTGAATCTACCTCGCTTTACCCTCGTCGGAGCAACAACACGCTTCGCACTGCTCAGCCCACCGCTTCGGGATAGATTCGGGGCGGTGTATCGGCTCAATTTTTATGACCAGAGTGCTATCGAGGTAATCATCGCGAGGTCAACCCGCCTTCTCGGCATAGAAGCCGAGAAGAGAGGATTAGAGGAAATCGCTAAGCGTGCACGTGGCACCCCAAGAGTAGCTAATAGATTGCTCAAGCGCGTCAGGGACTATGCTCAGGTAAAAGGTAAAGGGGTCATCACGGAAAAAATCGCTTTAGAAGCGCTGGGTAGACTAGAAATTGATCCCATTGGGCTCGACGAGGTAGACCACAAGATACTGCGTACCATCATTGAGAAGTTCAACGGTGGCCCTGTTGGGTTGGACACCATTGCCGCTGCCATCAGCGAAGAGGCAGACACTATCATGGATGTCTACGAGCCCTACCTGCTGCAATTAAGCTTCTTGGAACGCACTCCGCGTGGGAGATTAGCTACACGCTTTGCCTACGAACACCTGGAATTACCCTATCCTAAAGGTAAACCAGACCAACCCAGCCTTTTATGAAAACTTAAAAAGTCTGAGCCGTTCGCCCTGAGCCTGTCGAATGGCATATCCTGAGTTCAACGAAGAGCCGTTCATGGTTCGACTAGCTCACCACGAACGGCATTTAGCGTATCGATTTCATGTACTTAACTACCGGATAAAAGGATGGCTACCTCGATTCTTCTTCATGTATGCTGCGGCCCCTGCTCTACCTACGTGGTGAAGTCTTTGCAGGACAAGGGGCTTAGAGTCACCGCTTTCTGGTACAACCCCAATATCCATCCCTTTAGAGAGCACCAGCTCCGCCTGGAGGCTATGCAAACCTTTGCCCGAGCGACTAACCTGCCCCTCATCGTAGCTGATGGCTACGACATGCTAAAGTACTTTCAGGCTGTTGTAGGCCATGAGAGCAACCGCTGCCCCGATTGCTACAGGTTGCGGTTGGCAAAAACCGCCGAGGTTGCTCAAGAAAAAGGCTTTGAAGCTTTTACTACCACCTTGCTCATCAGCCCTTATCAGAATCACGATCTGCTGCGTGAGTTGGGAGAGCAGCTTGGAAAAGAAAAAGGGGTAAGATTCTACTACGATGATTTCCGACCGGGCTTCAGGGAAAGCCACCGCCTATCTCGAGAACTCGGTCTCTACCACCAGGGATACTGTGGCTGTGTCTACAGCGAATGGGAACGCTACGGCAAGGTGAAAATCTAACAGTTAACTATTCATATATTATCTACAAGCCTCAACCGCAGGATAAACACAACCTCTTTCACCTAGGTCCCTAGTACCATATGACCACCAATAAGCCCCAAAAGGGCTATTTATGCTTCCAAGCGAGTGTGCTAACCTTCGAACATATATATCCCATGCGAAAGGAAATCTTGCTGAAGCGGAGTAAGCTATGAATGTCTTCGCTTTAATATTTTTGATAACGTCCTGGATTTGTTTCTTCCTCGGAAGTTCAGTTTTCTTCCAGGATACTAGGAATACGCTGAATCGACTTTTCATGTTGTTGAGTGTAGTAGTGTCTTACCTGGCATTCATGGAATTCGGCAATCTCCAAGCACAGAACCCCAATATAGCACTTATGGCTTTAAAACTGAGTGGTCTTTGGCCTATTGGAGTAGCCCTTCTTTTCCATTTTGTTCTGGTTGCCACAGAAAATTCGAAGCTATTAAGGAATAAATTACCTTACCTTTTAATATATGGTCCCGCATTAGCTTTTTTCTATTTTGCAACTAACTACAGGGCTGGGATTAAGCATATGCTATGGCATCATCCAGCAGCACAATGGTCATATTTATGCTAGGAGCAAGTTCGGAGAAGGATCGACTTTTGTAGTGGAGATTCCGATCATCTCTGACGACCAGCCCACCCTTGAGAAATACAGCTTAATCGAGGCTCGGAGGATGTAAGTGGAAGAAGATAAGTTGACCATATTAATAGTCGACGATGAAGAGCCAATAAGAAGCATCCTCTCTCGGAAATTAGAGTTCGACGGCTACAATTGTGAAGTCGCAGTCGATGGCGAGGAAGCCTTGCGTAAAGCCTCTATGAAGAGCTTCGATCTGGTGCTCCTTGACGTCAACATGCCACGCCTATCGGGAATGGAAGTACTGCGCAGACTTATTGCTGACCATCCTGATATCTGTGTCATCATGATAACCGCGATGGCAGACACAAAAATACACATCGAAGCCCTGAGACTGGGCGCATACGATTACATGACCAAACCCTTCGATCTTGATGATCTTAGCACAAGAGTAAAAAAGGCTATTGAAATAAGAAGGTTGGTATTGAAAAACGGAGGCCGTCAATTAGCACCGGAGCAAAATGAAGCCATCAGGTCATTGATATGTGGACAGATTTCTCTCGAGGAGTTGAAGACTATACGTTGGACACAGGGAAGAGAATCTACACCGGGTGCGGAATTCGCTATCCCGACTTTCGGTTCTGTAACCCATCCCAGAGAACTGGCGAGGTATATGCAAATGGCACAGAAGTTGGTGTTGAAGGCTGAGATATTCCGAGCCTCCATTCGTGAGCATGGGGAGTGGGCGAGCCTGCTGGGCGAGGATATTGCAAAGCAACCTAGGGGTTACAACGAACTGACCAAATTGATAGGGGAGTTGCATATTGCTGCCACATCATGTACCAGCGGCAAGATTCACATCCTAGACTATGGCTTCATTGAATCAACACCTTTGACACAGGCTGAGTACAGCGGGATAAGAGGGCAGCATACACCTACTGACATGATAATGCCCCACTTAGAGCGCCTAGCACTGGAAGCCTTCCTAAAGGTGCCCCGCGGGCAACGGGATTCGGGTGTTGTGGATTCTTTCCTGCAAATACTTGAGCGACAGGTGATGATGTCGCAAGTTCCCACTCTTGTTGAAACATAGCGAAGTCACACATCAATATGTGCCCGATATCAGAAGATGACCTTCTCCTCCACAAGATGTTCAAAGTCCTCTTGTGATAAGCCCAACAACTCCTTGAACACATATTCGTTGTCTTGACCCAACAAAGGCCCGCTGCTGCGGACCTCGCCCGGAGTATCGCTCAGCTTCCAAGGGATGCCATAGAATACCTCATGTCCGCTCTTAGGATGATTGACCTCTACAAAAATTCCCCGCTCCCTAAAATGAGGATCATGATATTGTTCCTTGGATATCATAAAGGGAGCTGCAGCTACGCCTGATTTCTGTAGAATTTCTGTCACCTCGTAGGGAGTGTAACTAGCAGTCCATTGGCCTACCAGCTTGTCAAGCGCATCCTGGTTGAGCAGCCTGCTGTACCTATCGGCAAATCTTTCATCGCCAGCCAGGGTTGGATTCCCTATAGCTTGGCAGAAGTTCTGCCACTCCTCCTCTGTCTTAACCGCGATAGAGACCCATTGCCCTTCTCCCCTGCATGGATAGTAACCGTGAGGTGCCATAATGGGATCGCGATTGCCCCTAGGCTTTTGAATCCGGCCATTCATAATATACTCCATGAGGGGCTCGCCAAGCAGGGAAGTTGTTGCCTCCCACTCGGAGATATCTATGTACTGTCCCTCTCCGGTTCTGTTACGGTGAATCAAGGCAATGAGTATCGCAAGAGCCCCATGCGTAGCTGCCACATGGTCACCATAGGCGAATCTCGGCCCACAGGGGATCGACTCATCAGGATACCCAACCACACTATCCAGCCCCCCAAGGGCAGTTATGATAGGAGCATACCCTCTAGTACCTTTTAAGAGGCCAGTGTGGCCGGCAAAGCAAAGAGATACCACAATGATATCTGGCTTGATCGCTGCCAAGGACTCATAGCCTAGCCCGTGTTTGTCCAACACGCCCGGAGTAAAGTTGTCGGCAACCACATCGCTTCTCTTGATTAGCTCTCTAATTAGATCTGCGCCCTTGGGTTTAGTGAAATCCACAGTGATACCTTTCTTGCCCCTGTTCAAGAGATGGAATACAGGGTTTAACTCCAATCTGTCTGGAGCAGTTGCTGCTATGGCCTCCGGTGTCTTGGTCAGCAAGTCCTTGGCGCTGGCAGCACCGCCTAGCCTGCCGTAATCTATCCTGTTGCGTGATTCCACCTTGATGACCTCGGCGCCCATATCTGCCACTATGTGTGCCATCTGAGGGCCAGCCCAGGCAGAACCGAAATCAACTACTCGATAACCCTGTAGAGGATACCATGCCATATTTGAAAGCCTCTCAATCTATGCGAGATAGTACATCTTGGCCTAGATAACCCCCGCTCTTCGTAGCGCCACTAAATCTTCTTTCAAGTAACCCAGACGTCCGCAGTATATTGCCTCATTGTGTTCGCCCAGCAGAGGAGCAGGACGTTCCAAAGACCATGGCGTCTTGGAAAACTTATATGGCGCACCCGGATACTTGAGCACACCAGCCTCCGCTCGGTCTAATGTGGCAAAAAACTTGCGTTCAGAGAGATGTTGATCGCTGACCTCATCCGCCATGTTATACAGCGGCGCGAAGGGGACAGCGTTTTTTTCAAAGAGCTCGAACAGTTCTTTCTTAGTGCGCTCAAGGAACCAAGGTGTTAATAGAGCGTCTACCTCCTCGGGATAGTCATCCTCCATAGCGTGGCGGTCCCGGTACCTGGGGTTCTTAGTCCATTCAGGGTTGCCCATTAGCTCCACGAATTTGACCCACTGCTTAAGCTGAGGTGCGCATAGGGCCATATACCCATCTCTGCAGGGGATAACCCTCCGTGCGGGGTATGTCCAACCGCCTCCGATGTAGCCCTTTCTCAGATTATCCTTCACCCCGAAGGCATAAATTGTTATTCCGAATCCCACATGGTAAGTAGCCCAAACATCAGTCTCTGAGATGTCTACATGCTGACCTCGCCCGGTAACATCTCTGGCCAAAAGGGCAACCATTGTCGCCAGAGCACCGGTAACCCCGGCCTGGTAATGCCCATGAGATAGCGGCATCGTTAGCGGTTCGCGCCAGTAGTGGCCTATACTCTGGCTCACGCCTCCTACTGCACAGCAGTTAATGGGATAAGCTTTGTAGTCCCTGTAAGGACCTGTCTGCCCGAAAGGAGTGAGTGAGGTTACAATCAGCCTGGGATTTAGCTCCTTGAGCTTGACATAATCCAAGCCAACTTCATCCATGAGCTTGGGTGGATTGTTCTCCACAAAAACATCGGCCCTCTTGAGCAATTCCTCAAGAATTGCCTTCCCGGTTGCTGTCCTTACATTCAGCGTGATGCCTAGCTTGTTGGTGTTCAAGTAGAGGAAAAGCCCACTCCGCTCGTGATGGGGAACGTCATCAGGAAACGGTCCATAATCCCTGGCTTCATCCCCTTTACCTGGCTCTTCGACCTTGACGACCTCGGCACCTAGATCGGCCATCAGCTTAGTACAATAGGGCGCAGAGACAAAGCTTCCATATTCTACTACCTTAAGTCCTGAAAGAGCCTGTTTAGCCATTCACTTGCCCTCCGATTATCAAAAAACGGCGACAGCAACATTATGCCTGAATTCCATCGTGCGAGCAATCCCCTCGAAGAGACGATTTGGCGAAGGAGATGACCCAAAATAGGGGGGCGGGTTTCAAACCCGCCCCCCTAAAATGCTGGATGAACCTTTTATAATTACAAAGCTGCCTCAGGAATTATTATTCGAATCATCACCAGGTTCAATATCAGACAGCTCGCGATGTTCAGGAAGCCTGGGCATTTTGCCTTCCCACGATGGGTACGGCACATAGTTCATGAACTCGCTAACCGCGCCACAATACTTACATACACCCTTGCTTATAGGCCCTTGAGGGCTTTCAATCATCCAGTAGTGAGCACATCCAACCCTGGCTATATGTTTCTGTTTTTCATGTACAGCTTTAGGTTTGCGACCCATCTTCCACCCCCGTACACAGCCAAAGATATAATAAGTTATGAGTTAGCCGCTGTATGTGACTTCTGTCTCATTGGTGACCGAATGTTAGTTAAGTGCCTTGGTGGCGCAGGAGTTGTGCAGATATAGAGGGATAAGAGAGGGAAAATGCCTGGTTGTCTAGCGCTCCTCGATGATTATTTCGAAGGGACAGTTTATGGCGCCTGTGGGGCATACAGCTTCGCACCAGGTGCACCAGCCACAATTTCCTGTCTCAATAAAAGCTATACCGTTCCCCACCAGCACCAATGACTTGCAAGAGCATACAGTGATACACAGACCACACCCGTTACATCTTTCCTGGTCTATCACAGGAATCTCAGACATTCTGTTTAACTCCTAACAAAACTATCTTAAGAGCAGGGCACCTATCTGTCTGTGACCTTTGTCTCACTCAACCACCCCCGCCCATTTTTTCAGGGCTTCCTTGTCGGTAACCACTATGCGGTGATGATCCAATCTGATTATCTTTTCAACCTCCAGTTCTTTGAGCGACCTACCGATCATCTCCCGAGCAGTTCCTGCCATAGCTGCCATCTCCTGTTGTGTTAGCCGCGGCTTAGCAGAACCCACTCCATCACCGGCGTATGCCAAGAGTATCTTAGCCAGCCGGGCAGTAACATGCTTAAAAGATAGATCTTCCACTAGAGACACCAAATGCCGTAGCTTTTGTGATAAAACATGGATTACATTCAGGGCCACCTGTGGGTGGGTACGGAGAATAACACCCATATCGCTATTTTTTATCCGGTAAAGGACAACCGGTCCCATGGCTTGGGCACTGGCTGGATTCAGGCCCCCATCGAAGACAGGAGCATCATTAAAAGACTCACCGGGACGTACTATCTGGAGAATCTGCTCTCTCCCATCAGCCGATGTCTTGAACACCTTCACCACGCCGGAAATAACAAAATACAACGCAGCAGCGGGCTCACTTTCCAGCACTATGAATTCCC
>Ga0209777_10002246_pt1 | contig 25902 bp, 19 predicted proteins | sample FrelakmetHBP12HB_FD_187147 | JGI IMG/M metagenome (GOLD analysis project Ga0209777, IMG submission 187147) | Freshwater lake sediment microbial communities from the University of Notre Dame, USA, for methane emissions studies -HBP12 HB (SPAdes)... | ecosystem: Environmental > Aquatic >... | reverse complement strand
CTATAATTTTATCGCCGTAAACGGCGGGGAATTAACCCCAAGCGATTAAATGGTCTGAAACGCTATGAAACGAAAAAACCCGCAGGTTGGGTTGATCCGCCGAGGCGAATCAACCCAACGATAATATAAATAAAATGATTTTTTTGTAGGGGCGGTTCGCAAACCGCCCCTATGTGCAAACAAAACAGTGGCGTTCCTTTTTCATTTCCTTTTCCCAGGTGAACGGTACGAAGCAGCCGCTTCCGGCCAACCCCGCACCATGTGCCCCTTGCACTCCCCCACTGCATATGCTAACGTCTTGAGTTGTCAGTTTACATGGTTGGCAAAGGCAAGCATGCCCGCAGCCGCAACATTTATGAGAACAGGTGACACAGCTATGAGTTCAGCAGACCCCATCAGACAATTTTACCTGCAGCATCTGCCGGAAGCCAAGATCGAGGGCACAACACTGCAGGCCCCGTGCCCTTTCTGCACACCGGCTGAAGGCGCCGCGCACGGCACGCTGGTCGTCAACTTTGATCCGGAAAACTTTTTTTACGGCTATTTCCGATGCCTCAACCGGTGCAAGCCCGGCGGCTACGCCCCGCACTTCGGGCGGCTGCGCGGCATTGACCCGAAGCTGGTGCCGGGCTTTGACCCCGACCGCACGTACTACGTGCGCAATATGGTTTTCCCGTCGAAAACCCTGAATGACGAAGTAAAAAAACATCAACTCGTTCAGGCCCGGGAGCAGAACAGCTTTTTCAGCTCCTTCGGCATATCCAAAGCGGCCGTTAATGAGATGCGGGTGGGTTTTAACGGCCGCTACCTGATCTACCCCTATTTCCTCGAAAACGGCAACTGCTATGCCTACCGCTGCGTGCTGCCCGGCAAGGATGCCGACTCGTTCTGGACCGGCGAGGAAAAGTTTCAAGGCCCGGAATTCCAGATTTTCAACATCGAGGATATCGATCGCTGCGAAAACGGCGCTATTTTCATCACCGACGGCGAGAGAAACCTCCTGACGCTCAAAGAGCTTGGGTACCCCTGCATTGCCGTGCCCAGCCTATCGGCCCTTGACTCGCTGCCGTGGGAGCGCTTCGCCCATATCAACCACGTGCTTATCCTGCTTCACAACTCCCCCGAAGCGCAGGTGACGGCCCGAGCCCTTGCCACCGGCCTGGGATTCAAGGTGCGGATACTCAACTGGCCGCCATCCGTGAAGCGCGACTACAACCTGCTGCAGCTTGCCAAGGACAAGGGCGCTGAATTCGGCGCGGCAGTGGCTGGCATGATCAAAAGCTCGAAAGCATTCTCGCCGTTCACGTCGCCCGAGCGCGAGCACGTGCTCTTTCTGGAGGCTCTGGAAAAAGATATGGGCAAAAGCATCCTGGGCGTGCCGACGGGCTTTCAGAAAATGGACCTTGCCATGAACGGCATTCGCGGCATCAACATCATGGGCGGCCAGCCCAAGGCCGGTAAGTCATGCTTCTTTATGCAGCTTTCGACCGAGGCGGCCCGCCAGGGCATGCCGGTCATTTATTACGACTTTGAAAACGGCCGCCAGAAAATCTATCTCAGAACCCTCTGCCGCCTGAGCAGGCTTTCGGAAGAGGCCCTGCGCGATCAGAATATCAAGCCCGGCGCCGCCGCACAGCTCAGTCAGACCCAGGATGAGATGAAACAAATGCTGCAATTCTTTCGCGTGGTCACAGACCGGAAGCTGAGCCCGGACATCATGCGGCGACAGATAGATTTTATCAAGCACGAGACGCGCCTTGACAAGTGCATGGTGGTTATCGACAGCCTGCACAAGCTGCCGTTTAAAAATCTCTCCGAGCGGCGCACGGGCATCGATGAATGGCTGCGGCACATGGAGGCCATTCGCGACGAGCAGCGCGTGGCGTTCCTGGTGGTTTCGGAATTATCGCGCGGCGGGGAAGGCAGCTACAGCAGGCAGCCCGACCTTGGCTCGTTCAAGGAATCGGGCGACATAGAATACAGCGCCGATAACGCCATTATTCTGCAGCCCAACTGGGACCTGCTCGATCCGCTGACGACAAAGCAGCGCGTCAGCACGCTGTGGCTGGTTGCCAGCCGGGAAAACAGCCCCGGCAAGATCGCCGATTATGCCCTTGATTACCCGTACTGGGGCTTCAAGGAGCTGTAGCAGTGCACCTGCCGGGCAAGGCGCAGGCTGCTGCACCTGCAGTGACACACAAAGCCCGTAGGGTGGGCTGTGCCCACCATTTTAATCGGTGGGCACAGCCCACCCTACAAACTATTTTTTATTAGCCAAAAAAGGAGCTTGAGACCTGCACATGCAGCATATAAAACTGCTTGCCCGCATTGCGGCGCAAACCGTCGTATGCATGGCGCTCTGCTGGGCATGTGCCGGCCCAGAAAAAGCGCCGGCGCCCAAGCTGCCGGCCTCAATAGGCAGCCTTGCCCTTGCCCGCACTGTTGAGGGCGTGGAAGCCAACAAGCTCATTTACAACTTGCATGCCAAGGCGACCAGCGGCTCCACCTCGGCAGTGGGCTACTATGGGGGAAAAGATTCAAACAATGTGCTCTACGTGAGCGCCTTCATGAATGACGATCAGGCGCGCAGGGCCTTTGACCTGATGCTGTCAAAAATGGCGCCCGGTTCCGGCGGCTTCAGCCCACCGGTTAAAAAACCGGGCACGGATCAGAATATATATGAGACGAGCGGCCTTGGCCTGAAGCATTTCTTCTATCAAAAGGGCCGTAATGTCATCTGGTGGCAGGCCGAGCCGGGCATAGCTGAAGAGACGCTCAAAATAGTGCTCAAAAGCAATCTATAAAAAAAGGCGGGCCGGTGATGCACTCGCCCTGTGAACTGCTTGATTGGGAATATTCTGCGTAGAGCCCGTAGCGACTGTATTGATTGTCAATACAACCCACAGGGTGGGCTATGCCCACCATTTTAATCGGTGCGCATAGCCCACCTACAAACTATCCTGTATTTATTTCTGTCTGTGCACCTATACACCTCATGTCACAGTCATTGACGGTCAGGGTGAGGGGTGTCAAACAACGATGTCATAACCTGCTAACCTGTACGCAAGCTTATATATGACTTACTCACAGCAGCGCGATACGAACAAAGCATACGCCGTCATGATGGTTTTGTATGCTATTTTTGCCCTCACGGTTGACTCGTTATCCACAAATCACAGCCACTGGTTAATTAACTGGTCTCAATTCTACTGGCGATTAAAAAGCGGGTTTGAAATGTCTACGGCTATTTTGTGGCTGGGAATTCCCGTGCTGCTTATGTGGCGGGATCTTGACATCCGGGTCTTTACGTTTGCGCGATGGAAAAAAACCGATGCCTTGCTGCTGATTGCCTTAATGCTGCTGGGGGCGTGCGGCGTCTGTTTGATCAAATACATACCGGTGCTCAATCAGTACTATCAGTCCAAATCCCATCTGAGCGCTGCCATGAAGTGGTCCTATGCAGTAAGCAATCTTATCTGGCTGTCGTCGTGGCTCATCGGGTGGGAGTTTTTGCATCGCGTTTTCCTTATGCGCTACCTGCAGGCGCTTCTTGGAACAGTCGGCCCATGTTTTATTCCGGTTTTCGAATTCCTGTTCCATTTGCAGAAATCGATTCCGGAGGCAGTGGGCATGCTTGCCTTATCGATAGTGCTCACCTACTGGAGCTATAAGCGTAAAAATGTGCTGCTGCCGTTTCTTGCCCACCTGTCAATCGAGCTGACTCTTCTTGCATACCTGATTATATAGCCGCTGTGAAGTTTGCAGAGCGTGCCATGCCCACCGATTAGTCTGTAGGGTAGGCTATGCGCACCGATTAAAATGGTGGGCGCAGCCCACCCTGTCATGATTATTTCAGCTTTTAAAACAGGCTCTTACATTTTTGAATGGTCGCGGGCAATCAGCATGTAGATAGAAGGGATAACAAAGAGGGTAAACAGCGTGCCGATAGCCATGCCGCCGACAAGCACGAGGCCGATGGAATTACGTGCTGCGGCGCCTGCTCCAGTGACCAGCGTCAGAGGAAAGTGGCCGGCAATGGTTGCAACGCTGATCATGAGAATCGGTCGAAGCCGCGACTGGGCAGCTTCCCGCACGGCTTCAAGCTTGGAATATCCAGCCACCTGTAATTTGTTGGCAAATTCGACAAGAAGAATGCCGTTTCGTGAAACAAGGCCGATAAGAGTCACCAGCCCGACCTGGGAATAAATGTTGAGTGTCGTGGTCCAGCCGTTTGTCCAGAAGGGCATGTTCTGACCGGGCATTTTCAGAAACATGAAGATGAGCGCGCCAAACAGGGCAAGGGGCACCGAGCCGGCAAGAATGACAAAAGGATCCCGGAAGCTGTTGAACTGGGCGGCAAGCACCAGAAAGATGAGCACCATGGCAAGGCCGAAGGCCGGCAGAAATTTTTTTCCCTCGGTTCTGAGCTGGCGAGACTCTCCCGTATAATCGATCGTGTAGCCAGTGGGCAGAATTTTTGCCGCTTCAGTTTCCAGAAACCCCAGCGCCTCATCAAGCGGGCGTATGGCCACGCCGCTGATTTTCACGCTGTTGAGCTGCTGGAAGCGGTTGAGCGACCGGGCAACCGTGGTGTTTTTGATTTCGGCAACAGTGCTGAGCGGCACAAGCTGGCCCTTTGGCCCGGTTACATAAATATTTTGCAGCTGGTCGGGGTTGAGGCGCTCGGCGCGCTTGATCTGCGGGATGACCTTATAGCTGCGGCCGGCAATATTAAAGCGGTTGACATAATTTCCGCCCACCATCGAGGCAACATCGGCGCCGACCAGCTGGAGATTGAGCCCAATGTCTGAGACCTTGTCGCGATCAATGACAAGCTCGGCCTGGGGCTGGTCCATTTTAAGGTCGATAAGGGGCGGAAAGGCGAACATGTGGCTCTCAATCGCCTTGAGCTGGAGCTGCTGGGCAAGGGCAAGAATTTCAGTAGGCTCGGCAGTCGAGGATATGACAAACTCCACCGGAAAATCACCCCCGCCGGGCAGGGGGGGCGGGGTGATCGTCATAAGCCGTACGCCGGGTATGGAGCGCAGCTTCTGCTGCACATCGGCCAGTATCTGCTTCACCGTGCGCTTGCGCTCTTTCCAGGGCTTTACAATCGTGCCGCCGAAGCCGGAGGCGGGAAACATGACCTGGAAGGTAAAGTCCGTTTCAGGAATGGCCTGGAAAATTTTATCGGCAGCAGTCGAAAAATGAGAGGTCAGTTCAAGAGACGAATTTGCCGGAGCATCGACAATGCAGAATAAGGCGCCCTCATCCTCCGAGGGGGCAAGCTCGGAGGGCGACATGATGAACATAGGGATGGCCAAAAGGCTTATTACAAGCCATACCATATAAACAGCCGGACGAGCGCTCAGGGTCGAGTCAAGCAGACGGCCGTAAGCCATTCGAAGGCGGCCGAAAGATTCGGCGATTTTTTTTGCAAATCCGTGCTCTTCAATGCCGGGCTTGAGCATTTTTGAGCACATCATGGGCGACAGGGTGAGCGCGACAATGCCTGAAATCATGACAGCGCCCGACAGGGTAAAGGCAAATTCCCTGAACAGGGCTCCGGTAAGACCGCCCTGCAGCCCGATGGGCGCATACACTGCCGCTAAGGTGAGAGTCATGGCGATAATGGGGCCTACAAGCTCGCGCGCCCCAAGCAGCGCCGCGTCCATTGGGGATTTGCCCTCGCTTAGGTGTCGCTCAACGTTTTCCACGACCACGATGGCATCATCAACCACCAGCCCGACCGACAGCACGATAGCAAGCAGCGTGAGCAGGTTAACGGTAAAACCGAATACCTGCATCAAAAAAACAGCCCCTATAAGCGATAAAGGAATGGCCACAATCGGAATAAACACAGAGCGCAGGGACCCGAGAAACAGGAAGATGACGATCATGACGATAATCAAGGTATCGATCAGCGTCCCGAGCACTTCGCTGATGGCGTTTTTAATATAATCGGTTGCGTCATAGCCTATGCGGGCCGACATGCCGCTGGGGAGATTTTTTTCGATTGTTTCCATCTCCTTGCGGACGCGCTTTATCACATCAAGGGTATTGGCATTGGGAAGCGGGTACATGGCCATGAAAACCGCGGTCTGGCCCGAGAGCCTGACTTCAGAGTCATAGTCCTGGGCGCCGAGGGCTATCTGGGCTATGTCCTCAAGGCGAACGACAGCGCCGTCCTGCTCGCGGATGATAAGTTTTTTAAACTCCTCAACGGTATGCAGATCGGTATTTGCCGTAAGATTCACCTGAATGAGGGAGCCTTTTGTCTGGCCCAGCGCGGCAAGGTAATTGTTGGTGGCCAGAACCTGACGGACCTGTATCGGGCTGATGTTGAAGGCTGCCATGCGCTCGGGCTGCAGCCAGATGCGCATGGCGAATGTGCGGTCCCCGAGAATCTGTGCACGCTGCATACCCTCGATAGCCGAAAGCCGCGGCTGCACAACACGGATGAGATAGTCTGTTATCTGGTTCTGATCCAGGATATCGGACTGAAAGCTGAGATAGGCCGCGGCAAACTGGCTGTCTGAGGATTCCACGTTGATAATCGGCACTTCGGATTCAGGCGGCAGGTCCTGGCGCACCTGGTCGACCTTGCTGCTGATCTCGGAAAGGGCCTTTATCGGATCGTAGTTGAGCTTCAGACGGACGGTGATGCTTGAAAGCCCCTGGGCGCTTTGCGACTGAATATAATCAATACCGTCGGCGGCGGCAATAGCGCGCTCAAGGGGGGTGGTGATAAAGCCGCGCACCAGCTCGGCGCTTGCCCCGATATAAACTGTCCTGACTGTGACAGCCGCATTTTCGCTGCGCGGGAACTGGCGGACATTGACCGAACGGATAGCCTGTAGCCCCGCGATGATGATCATTAAATTAATAACCAGCGCAAGAACCGGGCGGCGTATGAACAGGTCGGTAAATTTCATGCTAATTTAAAATTATTTTCCGGTTTAACATCATTAAGGAATTTAGGAATTGAAAAACAATACCTCAATGCCCCAATTCCTGAATCCCTCAATTTTTTAATTCACCTGTCTTTCGGCGTTGGCGCAAGTTCGAATTTGGGGGCCAGCGTATTATCAACAGCCACCGCCTGCCCGTTGCGCAGCTTAAATACTCCCGTGCTTACTATCATATCGCCCTGTTTGAGCCCGGCGGTTACCGCAACAAAATCACCCTGCCGTATCCCCAAACGCACAAACTGCTGGCGAACCACCTTGCCGCCTGCGGCAGTGCTGTTATCAGGAGCGTTTTCTACAATAAAAACCGAATCGCTGTAGGGCGCGTTTACTACACCGGTTGCGGGTATGGCAAGCACGGCCTGCTGCTCGGGCAGCACCATGGTTACGGTCACAAACATTCCAGGCCGCAACAGCAGATCGGGGTTTCTTATGGTTCCCTGCACCATGATATTGCGTGTTGCGGCATCAACCTGCGGATTAAGCGCCGTAATGGTTCCTTCAAGAATTTTTCCCGGGAGCGCATCGCTCTTTATGCGTACTGTCAGGCCGGTTTTTATTTTTGTCAGCTGCTGCTGGGGAAGAGAAAAATTTACAAATACCGGATCAGGCGCCTGCAGCGATACAATCGCTTCGCCAACGCTGAGCATCTGCCCGAGATTTATCAGCCGTATGCCAAGCACGCCGGCAAACGGCGCCCGGATGGTTTTTTTTGCAATGGTTGCCTTTAGGTTATCGACCTGCGCTGAGGCCTGTTTGTACTGCGCATCGGCATTGTCATACTCGGACCGGGAATTGGTTTGCTGCTGCAGCAGCTTTGAAGCGCGCTCGTAATTCACTTTGGCAAGGGCAAGCGATGCTTCCGCTGAGCGGAGCTGTGCGGTCTCGGCTGTTACATCCTGCTGCACGAGCAGGTCGCCCGCCTGCACCATGGAGCCTGGCTCAAAAGCAATATGGGCCACCTTCCCCGCCATTTCCGCAGATACCATTACTCCCTGCACCGCAACCAGCGACCCGACCGATGAAAGCGTTGATTCCCAGTTCTGCGGCTGCACTGCGGCGGCGGTAACGGTTTCAACATTTACCGGCCTTTTCTGGCCCATCATTTTGCCTATCTGCAGACCCTTGATGCCGGCAATGATGCCTATAACTACAAACAGTCCGATGATGGCAATAATTATTTTCTTTTTCATGGTTTTTAAAACCCTCGTTCTTACGGACAAACACGGCATATACATGAACCAGAGGTTCCGTTCAGCCGCTCAATATGGAGTGAAAAAAGATATTATATTCCAGATATACTGTTTTAACGGCATTTATGCAAGTACCTTAAATATATTTTTGTGAAAAATTTGTGCACAAACGACCATGGCCATGTTTCCCGCGCACACATATTCATACGGAAATAATGATGCTCCCCGCTTGCATCAATACTGCCGGGCCGCAAGTCGAAAAATGCTTTAGGAAAACCAGAGCATGCTCCAGCACCTCAAAAAACTTCAAATGCCCTCTTGGCTCAAATCAGCCAACCGCATGGCTGCTTGCCATTGTTTCTTGCTTCATTTCAACCAACCATAGCGCACGCACTTTTAGCCGAATCAGACTATCATATTGAAAAAACATCATTTTTAACGATGGCACCAAATCTGCTTAATAAAAGTGCAAAGACCGGAAATACAATGAGTTGGCAACAACAAGAAATGGAGGACAGGCTATGAGACAGATAAAAAAAATACTCGTTGCAAACAGGGGTGAAGTAGCTGTGCGGATCATAAAGGCAATTAAAGAAATGAATCTGACAGCAGCTATCGTCTATTCCGATGCCGACCGGGATTCGCTTGCTGTACGGCTTGCAGACGAAGCCTACTATATCGGCCCATCACCAGCACGAGACAGCTATCTTAAAATAAAGAATATCATCCAGGCGGCAAAAACTGCAGGAGCCGATGCCATACACCCCGGCTACGGCTTCCTTGCGGAAAATGCCGTATTTGCCGAAGCGGTCAGGAGCAATAACATTATTTTTATCGGCCCTTCGACTGAAGCGATTAGAACCATGGGCTGCAAGCTGCTGTCGCGCACCATCATGGAACGCGCGGGCGTACCTGTAGTGCCCGGCGCCATGGCTGCGATAAAAGACAGGGAAGACATGTTCGCCACGGCACGCCATATAGGCTATCCGCTGCTGCTCAAGGCATCCGGCGGCGGCGGCGGCAAAGGCATGCGCAGAGTGAACAACGAGCAGGAGCTTGCGCAGGCCTATGAGCTTGCCCGCACCGAATCATTTTCAAGCTTCGGCACCACGACGATCTATATGGAAAAATACATAGAGAACCCTCACCACATCGAAGTTCAGATACTGGCCGATATGGTGGGCACTACGGTGAGCCTGGGCGAGCGGGAATGCTCGGTGCAGCGGCGCTACCAGAAGCTGCTGGAAGAATCGCCATCACCCTTTCTGGATCATGAAACGCGCAGCCGCCTTGCAAAAATAGCCATCATGGCTGCTAAAACCGTGCATTATGTCAATGCCGGGACCGTTGAGTTCATCGTTGATGAAAACCGCAACTGCTACTTTCTTGAAATGAACACGCGGCTGCAGGTCGAGCATGCCATCACCGAGATGGTGACGGGCGTTGACATCGTGAAAGAGCAGATACGGATAGCGCGCGGCGAGCCCCTGAGCTTTACGCAGGACCACATACAGTCGCAGGGCACGGCCATCGAGTGCCGCATTTATGCCGAAGACCCCGATAATAATTTCATGCCATCGCCCGGAACGCTGCTTGAATACCGAGAACCGGAGGGCAGCGGCATACGGTCCGACTCCGGCGTGTGTGCAGGTGACGATGTTTCCTTTCACTATGATCCGCTGATTTCCAAAGTGGCCACCTGGGGCCGCACCCGCGACGAGGGCATCAGCCGCATGAAGAAGGCACTGGCCGAGTTCCGGATCGAGGGCATTAAAACAAATATTGCGTACTTCTTAAAGGTGCTTGAAAACGGGGAGTTTCTTTCGGGCAACTACACGACATCGCTGGTTGAACGGATAGGTTCGCAGGCAGCTGCATAGGCCCGACCGGCAGATGTCATGGGGAAAGAGGACGGGCGGCGGCGCAGGGTTTTCATGCGCCGCCGTTTTTTTCTCAGCTGAAAAAATCCCGTACTATGTTTTCAATAATCGGCCAGGGCGCAAGGGCCGGCTTTTTCGTGATCGTCACGGTCACCTGATCGCCTTCCACGCTATACTCTCCCTCAACACCCCTGCCTGCAAAGGTGCCGACTTTATCATCACCATCAAGCGTTGCGCCCATTGCTTCCACAGCCCTGCGCGTATTGCCCAGAAAGTCGGCATCATCAGGGGGGATCGTCACGGTAAATGTTTTGGACATGTTTTTTTGCCTTATAAATTATGTATGATTATTTTCCCCTGCATCGTCTGCGGGGAAGCCATCGCTTTCTGCAATTGTGCCCGGCACATGCAGGTCTGGCAATTCTTTTTTGGCTGCACCCGCCAATCTGGGCAACCAGTTGCCGGCCCGGCTGTTCATTCCTGCGCGTGGAGAACTTTCCGCAGCACAGCGGCGATTTCACTCATATTATAGGGCTTCATGACAAATGCGCGTATGCCGGCCGCATGGGCCTGCTCTTCGGAAACCTGGCTGCTGAACCCGGTGCATAAAATAATGGGGGTATCGGGCCGTATGCGAAGAAATTCCTCTGCCAGTTCAAAGCCTGTCATGTACGGCATGGTGAAATCCGTAATCACGGCATCAAATCTCTTGGGATCGCCCGTAAAAATTTTCAGCGCCTCCGCGCTGCTCTGGCTGCTGACAACGCTGTACCCGAGCGATTGCAGTATGGATGTTCCCAAATCAACAAGCATTTCCTCATCGTCTACTAAAAGAACCGTTTCGCAGCCCCGCGGAATGTCCTGGAGAGCTTCGGGTGTTTTAGCAATTTCTCCTGAAATTTGCGGAAGCAGCACAACAAATGCTGCGCCTTTGCCCCGCAGGCTGTGTACGGTTATCGTGCCGCCGTGGTCTTTAACAATGCCGTGGGCGACGGCAAGGCCCATGCCAGTGCCCTTGCCGACGGCCTTTGTTGTAAAATAAGGATCGAAAATGCGCTGCATGTGCTGAGACTCAATGCCGGGGCCCGTGTCACGTACCGTTATGCGCACATAGCGGCCAGGGCTTGCATCAGGATAGCTTGCCTGATTACGGGCATTGAGCTTTATCGATGCAACTTCTATCTCAAGCACGCCCCCCATGGCTTCCATGGCCTGCGCCGCATTTGTACAGAGATTGATGATGACCTGGTGGATGCGCGTAGGGTCTGCATGTACGATATGCGCATCGGCAGGCACGCTGTGCCGCAGGTCGATCGTTGTGGGAACCATGGCGCGCAGAAGCTTTACCGCATCATTGACCAGCATGCAGATATCCACCGGCCTGCGCTCCTGCTCCTGCCTCCGGCTGAAGGACAGTATCTGCCGCACGAGATTACGCGCGCGCGCGCTTGCTTTGAGTATCTGCTCAACCTTGTTGACAGCGGGGTTTGCGGGCGGCAGCTCTAAAAGCGCCAGTTCGGCATTACCCATAATAGCGGCAAGGATATTGTTGAAGTCATGGGCAATACCGCCAGCAAGCGTGCCTATTGCCTCCATTTTCTGCGACTGGCGAAGCTGTTCTTCCATCTGCCTGCGCTGGGTTATATCCTGAATCGAGGCAATGATAAAGCGAACCCTGCGGTGCTGCTCCCGAACGCAGGATGTGGCAATGTGCACCCAGACGATGTCGCCGTTTTTATTCACGTAGCGTTTGTCGAGCTCATAGGCTTCAATCTCTCCGGCAAGCATCCTGTCAAACTGATCCGCAGAGCAGGCCATATCCTCAGCATAGGTCACGTCAGCCCAGGTCATCCCGCAGAGCTCCGCCTCCGAGTAGCCCAGCATGCTGCACAGTTTCTGGTTAACGCGCAGCCAGGACCTGTCAACAGAGATGATGGCGATGCCGATATTGCCCAGTTCGAACTGGACGCGAAAAAAAGCATCGCGCTCGCCGAGCTTCTCTTCCAATTCCCTGCGTTTGGTGATATCTTCCCTGACCTCGATAAAGCCTGTGACTGCGCCGTTTTCAAAAACAGGGAATGCCATGACATTGGTGTCAAACCTGCTCCCGTCACTGCGAACAGACTCTCTCTCGGCCTGCGCCATGGCGCCGGTTTTCATCGCCGCGGCGCCAGGACAGCCGGGGCAGCCATATCCGAGTTTTTCAAATTCGTCATAACAGAATTTGCCGGCATAATAATCTGCAGGCTTGCCATACATTTCAGCGCATTTGCGATTGACCATTAGTATCCTGTAGTCGGTGTCTATCAGGGCAATCCCAAGCTCAATATGCTCGACAAGCGAGCGGTATCGCTCTTCGCTTTCCCGCAGAGTATGCTGACTTGCCTTCAGCTGCTGCACATGTGCCTCAATCTGCTGATTCAGGGACAGCAGAGTCTGCTCACGCGCCAGCAGCATGTCATTCGTGTTTTCCAGCTCCTTCTGAGCCTGCTTGTGCCCGTCTATTTCCAAAGAAATGTCCTGCTGTTGCCTGAAAAAATTTATAATGAGGCGGGCAAAGTCGCCGTATTCTGTTTTCTGTTTTTGCAGCCCCGCAAGTGGGGCGGCATCAGATGCGGCAAGGCTTCTGGAAAGCCTTCGCAGCGGCAGCTGCACCCAGCACAAAAAAGCTATTGCAAGCCAGGCCAGTACAATACCCAGAAAACTCATCAGCTGCATGCTTTGCCTTTGCGCGGAGCGGGACAGTTCCTTGAGAAGAGAAAATTCGCTGCGGACGGCAAGCTCCATGATTGGACTATCGTCCCAGCTGCTGAAAAGGCGGGAAAAAAACATGCTGCCGTTTGACAAATTATAGGATGGCTGCGGAATCGGTACACCGGGCTTAATGGGACGAAGGATGACGGTGCTGTCCGTCAGTGTTGAAAGTTCTTCAAGGTAGCTGCTGCTCCAGAGGCGGCCGACAAACAGGAAACCGCGGGGTTTGCTTCTGCGCTCCCAGTCGGAGGCGGGCTGAATGGGTGCGCAGCGAACTTCAAGCACGGTGTCTGCGAACTGCACGAAAAAATGATAAAAATAGCGCTGCCGAAGCATCTTCGACAGCCCGCCCTTGGGAATGGGCAGTTCGCGCAGTGAATCCCCCTCAAGCCGCGATGCACTATACACGCAGGAGAAGCTGCTGTCATAAATCCATACCACGTTCAGGTTATAGCTCGGCAGAAGACTTGCAAGGTACTGGTCTGCCCATGCAGCGTCAGGTTTCTGCATGAAATCAAACAGGTCATCACGGCAGGAATAATCATAGACAAATGTTTCAAGAGACGCGCCTTCAAGCTTTATAATACGGTCAAAACCCGTGTTTTTACTGTTAATATTATTGCTTAAAACAAGTTCCGCCTGCTGCTGCGCAGCGCGCTGGACATACGCTATCCAAGCCAAAAAAAGCACGGCAATGATGCACAGCAGAGCAATCAGCCGGGTTGTTATTTTCATGTCTCAATATCCATACTTCTGAAGATAGTCGATTTTAAACATGCTCGGCGGCAGATCAATGCCGAATTCGTATTTTCCGGTTGCCAGCGTTGCATGTGTGCGCTGCACATCGATCATCTGGTTGGCGGAAAAATAATTCACGTCGGTGCCGCCATAGCCTTTTGTCACAAACCCAAACTGGTCAAGCACCTTCCAGAGCTTGCCGTCCCGGTCAAACCGGTCGGAATAAAGTATCTGCCAGGTCTCAGGATCAAGATACCAGATCATTTTACTGTACAGAAAGTTGGGGTCATGGTTCATCGCCTCTATCACATGGGCCTTGATGCGCTCGCGTTGAGCACCGGACCACAGGCACTCTCCCCGCGTATGTTCAAGCTTGGCAGCGTCATTGTGGCGGACAAGGAGCAGTTCCTTGTCGCCCAGATAACTGTAGCTATTCAGGGACACAGGGCCATCCCATCCCATATTATCAAATCCGCAAAAATCAGCCCCGCCCTGGGCATCCTGCCGCTCGCTGGTGGAGCGGCGGCGCACGCGCCTGATGGTGGGATTCCAAATCCAGGAATCATAGGCCTTCAGCCGGTCATTGTAATGAATTTCCATGATGCGCATATTGCGTGTTTCCGGGGGTTGCTTCTGCAGCATTGAGAATGCCCGCCATATCTGAGCGCTATTGTCCTTCAACTCTGGCACGGGCGGCATATCGGTGCGGCCTGAAAAGAAAAGGAAGTTGTTGTTGATCTCCAGGCTCATGTCGTACTTGAGCCTGCCGTCGACGATATAGCCCTGCTCAAAGGTTTTCTGTGAATCGCCATGACTGCGGGTGCGGAAATTATGGGCCATCTCTGTGGCATTTTTGGTATCAGGAAACGGCACACCGGAGACATACTTGAGGATCTCGCCGCTTTGATCAAGTTTCGACTGACCGTAGTATCTTTTAGTACATTCGATGTTGCCCGGCGTTGGCAGAATCTGGCGATAGGCCGTGATGACAAACCAGCTTTTGCCCCAGCGGCTTTCATTCTTCATGAGGTTATACAGGCTTTCCGGCAGAAACTGCCTGATTTTATCAACATTGCCGCTGCTGATTTTCTCCCCGGACCACGTCTTCTCCCACGCGCGTACTGCGGCAAGTTCATCCCCGCTGTAACAAGCTGCCGGGTACTTGAGCTCCGCAGCATGGCAGGAAACATGCGCCATGACAGCCCAGGAGGCGAAGCAAACAACGCTTTTTAAAAATAAATGAGCATTCATGATTTTATCCCGTTATTGGTTGTTTTGTAATCACGAGTTGGGTATATGACCTGCCATGAAATACGTCAACCTGCTATAAAATATAGTTACTACACTATTTTTTTTATTTTACTACTTTTTTTTGCCAGGTAGCCATGGTCATCCGGATCACTGAAAGCATGCACGACTCAGCCTTTCTCGACCCCCGGATATTTGCAGGCCGAGACTGACAAAATTCCACATATCCGAACAATCAAAGATAATAAAAAAGCGGCGGAATGAATCCCGCCGCTTGAGATAACCACCGTATGCTATTTTAATTCTTTAAAAATGATAGCCGCAGGTTCTGCCGGCCCACTCAATATCATGCTTATCAACAGGAAAATTTCTGCACTGCGCAGGCCGTCCCCTTGTATAAATTAAACATTTCCCTTCCTTTGTTAGAAAAGGGCAGCGATACACCAGACGGCAGCATTTACCGCACTGAGAGCATGATCCTTTGCGAGCACGCAGCTGATGGTGCACATACCTCCTTCTGAATGTATTCACAAAAAATCTGCGGACAATTCCCCGCCATTTAGAGCGCTTATTGCATGTCATATATTTCCTGAACTGAGCGGCTTTCCGTAGCCAGCCATATATGATTTTAATTCCTGGCCGAATCAGCCGCAAGCATGTCTATAGGAAAACCGCTGCTATGCTACCCGGCCGCATATAATGCCGGAATCATTGGGGCCTTTGAAATCAAGACGCAGAATATTTTTTATGCCTGCCTTTTCCAGCATATGCCGCAACTGCTCTTCGGAATACGATTGCCCGCCTTTAGTGGCCACGAGCATATTGAGAGAAAAAATGGCCGGGAAGGCCGGGCCTGCCATATCGTCATTTAAAATAAAATCATGTATATATATGGCGCCGCCGGGGTTCAGCGCTGCTGCGGCCTTGCTGATCAGCTTCTGGCAATCGCCTGGCCCCTCGGCATGAAGAATCTGGGAGAGCCAGACTGCATCATATCTTCCCGGAATATCTTCAGCGTCATAATTGCCAGGGATGAATGTGACGCGATCGGACAGGCCTGCCAAAGCTATGGTGCGCTGGGCATACAGGCGGGATTCAGGCAGATCAAGCACACAGGCCTGCAGGCCGGGGTTTTTCAAACAGAAATTGATGGCATAGGTGCCGGGCCCCCCGCCCAGATCAAGCAAAGTGCCAGCGCTGCCAAGATCAAGAGTTTCGGCGATTTTCGGCGCAAGGGCAGACGCCAGGTTGTGCATGCCCATAAGGAAACTTTCGCGCTGATCTTCCGTCTTTTCATAGACCGAGGAAATCTGTGCGCCCGTTCGTATGGCCTTCGGCAAATGCCACCAGGACTCAACGGTATGATAAAAATGAATTATGATATAGCCGATGTATTCAGGAGAGCTCTTCACCAGATAGCGCTGGGCCGGCTCGGCGTTAAGAAACAGCCCGCCCTCTTTTTTCAGCAGTCCCAGGGCCGCAAGGGCATTGCAGAGCATGGTAACTGCACGGCCATCAGCCCCGATTTTTTCGGCAAGCTCTAAAGGCTCTGCCGCACCGGCTGCAATGCAGGAAAACACATCAAGCTTTACCGCCGTCTGAAGCGTAATGGCTTCCCAGCAGGCTGAGGCGGTGCTTAAAATATTTTTGGGGGTCCAGATTTCGTTATCGTTCATTGCCAGCAACTCCTTTCTATTTTGGATTTTGGAATTTAGATTTTAGATCATAAAATTTAGATGCTAAATCCAAAATCCGCAATCCAAAATCAATTATTAAGCGAATGCAGAGGCGCCGGTATACGTCCTCCCTTGGCCACAAAAGGCGCCGAGGTGCCGACGGTAGGGATATCGATAATGGCGGCCTCTCCGAACAGGCCCCCGAACACGGCCATATCTCCGGCCTTTTTGCCCGGCACGGGAATAAGCCGCACGCCCGTGGTCTTATTGTTGACCATGCCGATGGCGGCCTCATCGGCTATAATAGCGGAAATCGTGTCGGCATCCGTATCGCCGGGTATGGCTATCATGTCAAGGCCGACGGAGCAGACGCTGGTCATGGCCTCAAGCTTTTCAAGGCGCAGGGTGCCCTGCTGCACGGCATGGGCAAGGGCCCGGTCTTCCGACACGGGAATAAATGCGCCGCTCATGCCCCCGACAGACGACGAAGCAAAAAGCCCGCCTTTTTTCACCGCATCATTTAACAGCGCAAGAGCGGCTGTGGAGCCCGGCGCACCCAGCACCGTTATGCCCATGGCCTGCAGTATTTCTCCGACGCTGTCGCCCATTTTTGGTGTCGGGGCAAGAGACAGATCGACTATGCCGAAGGGAAAGCCCAGGGCCGATGCAACCTCGCGGCCGATAAGCTCTCCCACGCGCGTGACGCGGAATGACGTGGTCTTAATCTCTTCGGCCACCTGCCCGAGATCAGGGGATTTGCCCATGGCAATAAATCGCTCAAGGGCCCGCTTCACCACGCCCGGGCCGCTGACGCCGATATTTACCACGCACTCAGGCTCCCCGTAGCCGTGATAGGCCCCGGCCATAAAGGGATTGTCTTCGGGGATATTGGCAAAAACCACAAGCTTTGCACAGCCAAAGCCGTCGCGGTCTGCCGTGAAGCGGGCTATATCCAGTATTATCCGGCCCATCATTTTGACAGCGTCCATATTGATGCCCGCCTTGGTGGAGGCCACATTCACCGACGAGCAGACCCGCTCGGTCTGGGAAAGCACCACGGGCAGCGACCGCATCAGAGCAAGCTCCGACGGGGTGGCGCCCTTCTGGACAAGGGCAGTATAGCCGCCCACCAGATCGACCTTCACCTCGCGGGCTGCGCGGTCAAGCGTATGCGCAACAGCAAGCAGTCCTTCCTCGCCATGCCCGGCGGCAACCGAGCTTATGGGGCTTACGGCCATGCGCTTGTTCACGATCGGGATGCCGTAGGCGCCGGCTATATCATTGCAGACCGAAACAAGCCGGTTTGCCTTATTGACCAGCTTGCGCTCGATTTTCTGGCATAGCTGGTCGATATCCGGTGAGCTGCAGTCCATAAGGTTTATCCCGAGCGTCACCGTGCGCACATCGAGGTTTTCCTCCTGGAGCATCCGCACGGTTCTCAGAATATCTTCGGTTCTCAGCATGGCTTATCCTCTGGTCTTTCAGATTTTTGAATGGGTGAAGGCTATTTCATTGGTGGCGGCGAATATGTCCTCATGCTGCAGATGCACCGCCAGCGGGTAGTCTTTCCACAGGCCCTTCAGGTCGATCTGCAGCTGCATGATATCCTGATCGCGGGGGACAACCACCTGGCCGATCAAAAGAAAAGCATCGCCCCGGGTATGGGCAAAAAGATCAATAATATTGATGGCCCGGCCTGCAAGATAGGCGGAAACGCGGCTGATGATGTCGGGCCGGTCTTTGCCCGTGAGGGTGAGCACGAAACCATCGCCGTCGCGGGCCTGCGGCGGCCGGGGACGGGCGCTTTCGCGCTGCCGGACCGACACATGAAACTCGCCGGGAGCCCCTGCTGCTTCAAGCCCCTGGCGCACGGCGTCAAGGGAGGAATCGCCTGGAAAATCGGCCGTCAGCAGAATAGTGAAATACTCATCCATAACCGTCTGGCTGATGGCGCAAATGGTGCCCCCGAGAGAGAATATGCTTTTTGCCACGGCGGCAATAATGCCGACCCGGTCCCGGCTCATAAGCGATATGACGACATGTGCTGGCATCAGTGAACCCCTATCAGGCAAGCGAGACAGGTTTAAAGCCTGCCTCTGCAATTGCATGGTTTATTTTGGATACTGCATAAACAGTTTGCCCCAGGGCGACTCGCGCTGCCACTTCTCAACCACGGGCATGCCCTTGTTGGGGTACCATACCTTATCGTGATAAAACTCGGAGGCAAAAATGAACAGGTTCACCAGGGGCGTATGAAAAAACAGGGGCTGCAGGTGCTTGAGCGGCGTGTCATGCCACAGGAGGCGGCCTGCGCCGGTTGCCATATTGACGCCCACTTCAAAATTCCAATTCTCACGCGCCGCATCAACATCCCCCACAATCTCGATATCGGCCGGGTCGCCGACGCCCAGGCCATGATCGTGAGACAGGGCGATACACGGCAGATCCCGCCAGTTAAATCCCATGAGCTTTGCCGCCACGGAATCGATGGCCACCTGATCGGCCGATGCCAGAATCACGTTTTTATCATGGGGCCGCACCGTGCGCGGGCCGGGGCCCGACCCGGCGGTAGTGCCGTCCATGGTGGCAAACATGCCGGCGTGTATCTCCCGGCCTATGGCCAGCAGATCAACCAGTGTTTCATGTATCCAGGTATGCGTGTAGTGCCGCTGGCGGTTCAGCAGGCCGCCGAAGGCGTTTTTAAGCGCCCCGGTATAGGTCGTATAGGAATGGGTTTTGATCGTGGGCAAATGCACGATATTTTTGCCCTGAAAATAATCGGGGATGAAGATCCCCTCGGGGAAAATCTTATGCAGCGCTATGGTTTTGAACTTCGGCTTATAGGCAATCCACTTCATATGCTCATCGCGGAAATTGTACAGCACGGGGATATCATATTTGGCATACACAGGCTTAAACTTCAGGTCCTCTTCACCCTTCTCGGGAATGGTCACGACGGTGTGATTATGCACGGCCACAAGATCCCTGCACCCCGCATCCTTGATGCCCAGGATGGTCCCCTCAAGCTGCCAGGGTGTCGTGTTGACGCCGGGAAACACATTGTGCCAGGTAATATTGTCTTTTAAAATGGTCGTCGCGCTGGCATCAAGCGCCTTGTCTATGCCGGCAAGGCTGCAGAGCCTGCGATAATCCTCGACGACCGTTTCAGGCTTTGTTCGCAGAATCGCCACTTTTGCTTTTGCCATCGCTTCATCTCCTTTTATAAACTATCATAACAGTCCGGGTGGCATGGATATGCCCGCTCTCATTCCTTCTGTTACATGTATGTATATATGTAATTCTACTGAAAAAACCAATAAAAAATCCCCGGCATGCGGGCAGCCGGGGATTGCAGGCAGATATGGATCGAATTACTTTGCAGGGATAATGGCATCCTTGCAGGCCTTGGCTACACGAAATTTCACGACCGTCTTTGCCTTGATCTTGATCGTTTCGCCGGTGGCGGGGTTGCGGCCTATGCGGGCCTTGCGTTGTACTTTCACGAGCTTGCCGAAACCGGGCATGGTGAACTCGCCCTTTTTCTTGGTTTCCTTGTAGGCGATCTCGGTGAGTTCGTCAAAAAATTTGCTGACGTCCTTTTTGGTGATGCCGAGCTTTTCAGAAACTTCGCCTACCAACTGAGCCTTCGTGAGTGCCTTTGCTTCTTTTGCCATGCTGTTCCTCCCTCTGCTTAAAAACGTTATTCATTAATGTTTACCGGGTTCTCCCGCAAGGTTCCTAAACTTTGGCAATACTACAGAACCCTTTTCATTTAATCAAGAAAAAAAAACCCTGTTTTGAAAAAAAACATTTTTCAGCCAATAAAAAAGGGGGTATTTTATATATTGACACGGCAGAGCACTTATTCGTATTGTTGAAATGTATCTAAACAGCAGCACAGAGGAGCGCCTTTGGCAAAAACCATAAAAAAAATAGGCATACTCACCGGCGGCGGCGACTGCCCGGGGCTTAACGCCGTCATCAGGGCTGCCGTCAAAAGCGCCATACTGCAGCACGACTGGGAGGTTATGGGCATCGAGGATGGATTTGAAGGGCTGCTCATGCAGGGCAAAGTACGGCCTCTGCTCTATGATATGGTCAAGGATATCCTGGACCGGGGAGGCACAATTCTCGGGTCGTCAAATCGCGCAAACCCCTTTGCCTACAAGTTCAAAGTCGATGGCAGGATCATAACCGAAGACCGTTCTGCACAGCTGCTTGAAAATCTGAACACGTACGCAATTGACGCGCTGATCGTCATCGGCGGCGACGGCACCCTGTCCATTGCCGAAAAGCTGCACCGCATGGGCGTACCGGTGGTGGGAGTCCCCAAAACAATAGACAATGACCTTGCCGCAACCGATGTGACCTTCGGCTTCGACACGGCCGTCAACACGGCAACTCAGGCTATCGATAAAATACGCACCACGGGCGAAAGCCATCACCGCGTCATGGTTGTGGAGGTCATGGGCCGCTATGCCGGCTGGATAGCCCTGCAGTCAGGTATTGCAAGCGGGGCCGACCTGATACTGATCCCTGAAATTCCCTTCAAGCTTGAAACCGTATACCATGTCATCAGGGAACGGGTCAGCAATGGCCGCCGCCACAGCATCATCGTGGTCTCGGAAGGCGCTAAGCCCGAAGGCGGCGAAATGGTCATAAAAAAAATAGTTGAAGAAAGCCACGATGCCATACGCCTTGGCGGCATCGGCAAGATGCTGGCCGATAAAATATCAGATGAGCTGGGCATCGAATCAAGGGAAACCGTGCTGGGGCATATCCAGCGCGGCGGCTCCCCGAGCGCCTTTGACCGCATACTGTCGACCCGCATGGGTGCGGGCGCTGTCAAAGTGCTTGCTGAAGGCACATTCGGCTCTATGGTCTGTCTGAAAACGCCCACCATAGCATCCGTGCCCCTTGAAGATGCTATCAAACACCTTAAACTGGTCACGCCTGATCTTGACTCAGTCAGAGCCGCACGGGAAATCGGCGTGAGCTTCGGAGACTGAAAGGAAAGGACTACTATGCTTATCAACAACTCAGCAATCACCTCTGAAATTAAACGCGCACATGATAAAAACGACCCTTCCTTTATACGGGAAATTTTTGCAAAGGCGCGCGAACTGCACGGCATCGGCCACGACGAAGCGCTTGCACTGCTGCAGGTAGCCACACCAGAGCTCATGCAAGAGCTTTTTGAAACCGCCAGGTTCGTTAAAAACGAGATCTACGGCAACCGCCTCGTGCTCTTTGCCCCTCTCTATATTTCAAATCTCTGCGGCAATGAATGCCTGTACTGCGCCTTTCGCCGCTCAAACAGGGCTATTGTGCGCAAGGCTCTTTCTCAGGAAGAAATCGCACGCGAAACCGAAGTCCTTTTAAACCAGGGCCATAAGCGCGTGCTTCTGGTTGCAGGCGAGGCATACCCGAAGGAAGGCCTTGAGTATGTTTTCCGCTCGATTGAAACCGTCTACAGCGTCTCAACGCCCAGGGCCAGCGTGCGGCGCGTCAACGTCAATATTGCGCCGCTCACGGTCGATGAGTTCCGGGAGCTTGGCAAACACCGCATCGGCACCTATCAGCTGTTCCAGGAGACCTATCACCGCCCAACCTATGCAAAGCTGCATACCAGCGGGCTTAAAGCCAATTATGATTACCGGCTTGAGGCAATGGACCGGGCTTTCCAGGGAGGGCTCAAAGACCTCGGAATCGGCTTGCTGTTCGGGCTGTATGACTGGCGCTATGAAATACTTGCGCTGCTGCAGCACATAGCGCATCTGGAAAAGAACTTCGGCGTCGGGCCGCACACTATTTCGGTGCCGCGGCTGGAGCCCGCCGTGGGATCGGATATCAGCACGCATCCGCCCTATCCCATAGCCGATGAAGATTTTCGCAAAATTATCGCCGTGCTGCGCATCGCTGTTCCCTATACGGGCATCATACTCAGCACGCGCGAATCGGCTGCCATGCGGCGCGATGCTTTTGAGCTGGGGGTTTCGCAGATATCGGCAGGCTCGCGCACAAATCCCGGCGGCTACACAGAAACCGTGCATGAAACCGGAGCGCAGTTTTCTCTTGGCGATACGCGGCCGCTCATGGAGGTCATTAAAGATATTGTAGCCCATGAACATATCCCCTCATTCTGCACGGGCTGCTACCGCCTTGGCCGGGTGGGCAAAGACTTTATGGACATGGCCAAGCCCGGCCTCATCAAGCAGCACTGCCTGCCCAATGCCATGTTTACCTTTGCCGAATACCTGCATGATTTTGCCGATGCGCCGCTCAGACAGGAGGGATTTGCCCTCATCGAGCGCATGATCGGCCGTGAGGTCGACAGCGAGGAGCTTAAAACCATTACCCGAAAAAACCTTGACCGGATCGCTTCCGGCGAACGCGATCTTTATCTGTAAGCGCTGCCATGAGAAAAGACAGCCTGCTTTTTGATTCGTCTCTTTCGCACAGCGAGATTGCCGGCTTCTTGAAAGAAGCTGATCTTGCGAAGCTGGCAAAGCTGTATGCCACCGCCGATGATGTGCGCGCCCTGTGCGTTGGCGACGATATCCATCTGCGGGCGCTCATCAACTTTTCAAACCACTGCCGCCGCAACTGCCTGTACTGCGGCCTGCGCCAAGCCAATACAGAGCTGACGCGCTTCCGCATGCATGAAAACGAAATCATCACCGCAGCCATTAAAGCTTGCGGAAAAGGCTACCGCACGGTTGTTCTGCAGTCTGGCGAGGATGAGCAGTACACGGAGAAGGTTATATGCCGCATTATCATCGGCATCAAGCAGGCCTGCGATGTTGCCATAACCCTGTCGCTGGGCGAACGCCCGTATAAAACCCTCCAAGCATGGTTCAACGATGGCGCCGGCCGCTATCTGCTCAAGCATGAAACCAGCGACCCGGAGCTGTACGAAACGCTGCATCCCGATCTGCGTTTTGACGACCGCATCGACATGCTCAGAAATCTCAAAAAAATAGGCTTTCAGACCGGCTCAGGCATCATGGTCGGCATACCGGGCCAGACCTATGAATCGGTGGCAAACGATATACTGCTGTTCAAGGACCTTGATATCGACATGATCGGCTGCGGCCCCTATATTTACAACCCAAAAACACCGCTACAGGCAGCAACTCCGGATGAAAATATATATATCCAGCCCAAACCGGAATATGTTTACAAAGTTGTAGCGCTCACGCGCATCGTCACCCGCGATACACTCATACCGGCCACCACCGCGCTCTCAGAACTCAATCCCGAAATGGGCGTTCTTTCAGCCCTCAGCGCAGGGGCCAATGTCATTATGATCAATGAAACACCAGAACAATATAGAAAACTCTATGAAATCTACCCCAAGGGCGAAAAGCCGGCAGACATTCTCTCGCCTGAAAATCCCTTTGAGACTATCGAACGTTTGACCGGCCGCCCTGTTTCCCGCGATTACGGGCACCGGCATTTATAACAAAACTTCTATCAATGCAGGAGACCTGCTTTGAGCGCTCCAAGATATTTCTGGCATGATACGGCAGTCCAACTGGTAACTCATATTCCAGCATGGCTCAATGTGCCTATTGGGCTACTCATGGTGAGTATCCTTGCTTTTGTCGATTACATTACCGGCAGCGAGATCAGCTTTTCCGTATTTTATCTTATGCCCGTGCTGTATGTAACCTGGTTTTCAGGAAGGCCTTCCGGAGCACTTATTGCTGTCATCTCGGCAGCAACCTGGGGGCTGGTGGATGTGGCTGCAGGCGCCACTTATTCTTCTCCTATCATACCCGTGTGGAACTCAATCGTGCGCCTGTGTTTTTTCCTTATATCGCTCTGGCTGCTTGGCCAGTTGCATCGGACAAATGCAGAGGTGGGAATTCTGGCGCAAACCGATTCACTCACAGGGCTTGCCAACACGCGCTCGCTCTATGAAGCTCTCGGTCACGAAATCATGCGGCTGAACCGCTATGACCGGCCCTTCACCCTTGCCTATGCAGATCTTGACCGGTTCAAATCCGTTAATGATGCTCACGGGCATGCCTCAGGTGATGAATTGCTGCGCAGGATCGCACAAGCTTTTAAAAGCGCACTGCGCGATTCAGATATTACCGCCCGCCTGGGTGGAGATGAATTTGCTATCCTCATGCCCGAAACGGACCGCAATGCAGCTGCGTTTGCACTTACCAGAGCATTTGAATCAATAACTGCGATTGTGCAGTCAAAGGCTGGAAGTCTGCCGGGAATCGGGATCACCATCGGTGCGATAGTGTTTTTAACGCCGCCCGAATCCATTGATGCCGCAGTCAGCGCGGCCGACAAGGCGATGTATGAGGGCAAGCGAGCCGGAAAAAACACTATCAACCTGCTCACCTACAGCACGAAGCCGGACGCACAGGCAACAGATTAAACCTGCATTTTTTATCAGCTTAAAGGGCTGGCGCCAACCCGCCAATTATGACGACGGGTTTCGTCCACCGTGGCGGACTGCACCCATTTAACGGACTTATCTCACCGCCCGCTGCGCTCGAGACGCAGATAGCGCAGAGTAAAAACTCTGCCACTGCGCCAAAACTCCCATGTTATATAGAGGTCTGTATAACATCTTAATATCAATAAAAATTCTGCAAAAAAATAATTTATTTGACAATACTCGTAAACGCTGTGATAAGCATTTCAGGCTATGGTTCGGAAATTACAGATGTCTGTATAATATATGTTGGACTAAAAAAACGATAAAAAAATATAGAAGCATATTGATTATAATAAAATAAGACCATGCAAACCGAGCATAACCTCGGAGAAATATTCAGGGAATACGGACAGGAATTCGAAACAACACATCCGCTTTTCTCTGAACAACGAAAAGCACTCCGCGCAATAGCAGTATGCCGCACCGAACATCTCGGCGGCCATATCGACAAATGCCAAACCTGCGGCCATGAAAAACCCTCCTATAATTCCTGCCGCAATCATAACTGCCCTACCTGCCAGGGTATAGCACGCAGAAAATGGATACTGGCGCGGATGAAGGAAGTGTTGCCCGTACCCTATTTTCACGTTGTGTTTACTCTTCCCGAAGAGATCAATTCCCTGCTCAGCCACAACCAGAAACAAATTTACAACCTGCAGTTCCAATCAAGCTCGGCAACTATCCTCCATTTTTTTAAAAAGATTTACGGCGGCACACCCGGCATTCTTGCCACCATGCATACGTGGGGTCAAACCCTGTGCCTACATCCGCATGTGCATATGCTGGTTACTGGCGGTTGCCTGTCAGCCAGCACAGAACAATGGATTTCAACCGGCAGCAGTTTTTTATTTGATGTATACCGGCTTTCAGAAGAATTCCGCAGACGATTTCTTAAAGGGCTCAAGCAGCTTGCCGCAGGAAACAAACTGTACTTCAGTTCACAACAGAGCCGAGAGGATTTTGAGCTGATGGTTCAGTCTG
>Ga0209777_10002245_pt1 | contig 25905 bp, 24 predicted proteins | sample FrelakmetHBP12HB_FD_187147 | JGI IMG/M metagenome (GOLD analysis project Ga0209777, IMG submission 187147) | Freshwater lake sediment microbial communities from the University of Notre Dame, USA, for methane emissions studies -HBP12 HB (SPAdes)... | ecosystem: Environmental > Aquatic >... | reverse complement strand
TAGAGCAACTGACTCTTAATCAGTGGGTTCCGAGTTCGAGCCTCGGGTCGGTCACTAAATATGGCGGTTCATCACTGAAAAACCCCCATATATAGTGCAAAAAGACCCCTTCCATTCGGAGGGGTCTTTTTTCTACAGCTACCTTACAGCTACCCGATTCAACCATTTTCTCCTTTATTTTCCCGGCTTATGACAAGATATTTCTGCTGCGGCTCAGCCACCACCTGCTTCAGCTGGTCCAGTTCACTCCGCATCTCCACCACTTCCTGGCTGTCTGCTTGACGTTGGGTGTCCCCGATCAGGCGCTGTTTCCCCGCTTCCAGGAATTCCTTGCTCCATTTGTAGTAAAGATTGGGTTGGATCCCTTCTTTACGGCACAACTCGGCGATCGTGCTCTCCCACCGCAATCCTTCCAGCACGATCCGTACCTTCTCTTCCGCGGTGTACTTCTTACGCGTCGCCCGGCGGATGCTCCGCACGGTCGCGTCCACTATCTTCTTCTGCTCGGCCATTTGAGCTCCTTTTTGTTGTATGATATTACATATCTGGTCGAGAAGTGTCTCTTAACTATTACCCTGATTGTGTCTCAAATGCTCTGACACGGAACAATCAGGTGCCTAAGTTATCCGTAATCCCTTATTTGATTTTACTTTTTTAAAATATTTGTATCCTCTATTCACGAGTTGTCATAAAAGTGGGTTCCCCAAATGATCACGACCTTAATTACTATGGTCCATAAACTGAAACCAGACGATATTCTTGTCGCAGCAGATATGGATTGTCCATTTCACATTATCTCTTTGATCGTTACTATTTTGTAGCGACCAAAATCCATCGAACCTCTCGAGTTTTTGACCTAATACTTAATATCTACCTGTCTCTTCTCGATCGAAGATTTGATAATAGCATCACAAACAACTGTAGCCTTGTAACCATCCACAAAGGAAGCTCCATAAGGTTCAATGCTTTTATTGTTTACGATACAATCGAGAAAGTATGCAATCTCATGGATGAATGTGTGTTCCCATCCAATGATATGTCCTTGTGGCCACCAATAATTTATCCAGGGGTGATCATGTTCTGTAACGAGAACTTTTCTAAAGCCTGTCGTTTGTTCATGGTTATCATTTAGCCATAGTATATCGAGTTCATTTAGATTTTCTAGATCAAACCGTATACTCCCTTTTTCTGCATTAATTTCAAATATTTCGTGGTTTTTATGTCCCCCAGCAAACCGTGTTGCCTCTAAAGTACCAATAGCACCGTTCACAAACTCGATGGCTGCTACAAATGCATCATCAACATCAACCACACCATTATTCTTGGATCCATGTATTGGCCTTTTATCGATAAATGTACGAGTCATTGCTGAGACACACTTTATATCACCCACAAGAAAATGGGCCAGGTCGATGATATGCGACCCTAAATCCCCGAGGGAACCTGAACCAGCAATTTCTTTATTGACCCGCCATAAGTATGGCGTATGATAATTTGGCATGATCCACTCTTGTAGGTAAACCGCTCGGTAATGGTAGATTTGTCCAAGAGCACCACTTTCAATAATATTTCTGGCCAATCGGATAGCTGGAACAAATCGATAATTATATGAAATCATGTGCTTGACTTTTGCCTTTTCAGCAGCGTCAAGCATGGATTTCGCCTCTTCTGCAGTTCGGGCAAGGGGTTTTTCACAGAGGATGTGTTTTCCAGCAATCGCAGCATCGATGCATGGTATCGCATGAAAATTATTCGGCGCGACATTATCAAAAACCTGAATCCGATCATCTTCTAGCATCTTGTGCCAGTCGGTGTAGAATGTGTCATATCCATATCGTAATGCTGCTTCGGCTACAGAGCTTTCATTCCGTCCGCACATTGCTATCAATTTTGGGATTGCCGGAGGAGGATAAATCATATAAGATATGGTTTTATACGCGTTTGAGTGAGCCTTCCCCATAAAAGCGTAACCTAGCAATCCAATCCCGATCTTAGGGATTGATTTGTTGACCTTCGGGCCAATCATCGAAGTGAAGCCTGCTTCCTTACCCATTTTTATGGCCTCCTAAGAAAACGTATTTTCTATTCTGGAACCGATGCATATCACTATAGTTATTAACTTACTTTGAAAAGAAAGCTGCATCGAATGCAACGGCTGAAGTAGTGAAATCCTGATTGCGGATTAACTTAAGCGCTTCAGGTGCGCCCCATTCACGGTCCATACCGCTATCTTCCCATTCGATTGATAAGGGTCCTTTATATCCAATACGGTTTAAGGCTCTAATGACCCGGTCCCATTTCACGTCACCATGTCCAGGTGATACGAAATCCCACCCACGTCGTGAATCGCCAAAGTCAAGATGTGAACTTAAGATGCTATTCCGTCCTGTCAGCTGGACGTGCGAATCCTTGATGTGAACATGCCATATTCGTTTTCCAAATTCGTCTATGAATTCAACAGGATCAATAAATTGGTGAATGAAATGACTTGGATCAAAATTGAAACCGAAGGCAGGATGAAAGTTTATTGCTTCTAATGCATGTTTTGCCGTGATTAGATCATATGCGATCTCCGTTGGATGAACTTCTAAACAGTATTTAATATCATCTTTTTGATAAACGTCTAAGATAGGTAACCATCTAGTCGCAAAATCAGTATAACCACGCTGAACTATAGCCTGGCTGGTGGGAGGAAAAAAGTACAGGTTTTTCCAAATAGATGAACCAGTAAATCCATTAACAATATTTATTCCCATTAACTTTGCGGCACGTGCAGTGTTCATAATTTCTTCTGCTGCGCGAACACGGACACCTTCAGGATTACCATCTCCCCAAATACGACCGGGCAGTATATTCTTATGGCGCTCATCAATAGGATCATCTGCAACACATTGCCCAACTAGGTGAGTACTAATGGCAAAGCACTTTAAGTTATTTTTTTGCAAGATACCCCACCGGCCTTTGATATAGCTATCGTCTTCCAACGCTTTATCCACTTCAAAATGATCTCCCCAGCAAGCTAATTCAAGTCCATCGTACCCCCAGGCACTTGCTTTTTTTGCAACTTCATCTAAAGATAGATCAGCCCACTGCCCGGTGAACAGAGTAATTGGTTTAGACATCTTATTTTTCTCCTTATTTGGACAATCTATCTTTCTTGTTTTTATATCGACAAACGGTTTAATAGCAGACATAAATAATAATGCAGTCGGTTAATAGACTATATTGAATTTGAACTTAATACTTTATTTTCTTTCACAAGCAACAGCACAACCAACAAACTAATGAATGAGAACAATAAAGTTGCAATTGGAGGAGCTGCGAATCCCCATTTCGAGTATAAGAAACCACCCAATGCCGGCATTGAAAAGCTGATCAAACCTCGGAAACCAGCTGCCTTACCAAACTCTTGTGCAAGGTGAGAAGAAGGAACATGATTAGATAAGAGTGTGGCAAAAGATGGTACAAATGACGCTGATGTTAAACCAAACAATACTTGAGAAAGAACGAAAACGCTAAAACTCGGTTGAAGGACCCATATGAACGCTAAAGGAATTCCAAGAAATTCACATACAATTAACATCTTGCGAGCACCAATCTTATCCATGATCTTACCAATCGGCAATTGAAAAATTGTCCAGGATAGGAAGAGAACACTTGTTAAAATTCCCAATTGGGTAATTGAATAGTTAAACCGTTCAATAAGCATCGAATATAATATTGTTGGAGTTATACTCCAGGCAATTCCATCGCAGACATTAAATAAATAGATATATAACAAATCTTTATTTGGAGAAAAAAAACCTATAAGCACTTTACTAATTTTTAATTTTTCAAAATCCCTCGTGCGGAGTTGAAGAGTTTCTCTTATCCCTTTGAATACTAAGCCCACGACTAGGCATTCCAGCAATATACTGACTACGAAGATCCAAAAATATCCGAAACGTTCATATAATGCTCCACCCAATATGGCTGTAATAATCCCTGGGAAAACGACAGCAATAGAAACAATGCTAAAAGCGGTTCCTTTCCGTGTTTCTTCAACAGATTCGGAAACCATTGCTGATCGTGAAGGGCGATTAATCGCAGATAACCCAATCAGCCCAACGGCAGGAATCAACAACCATATAATATGAAATGCCCCTGCTAGGAGCAAGAACATGAAAGATAAAATAATAATTCCACTTGATATATAAAGAACAGATTTACGTCCAATTCTATCTCCAAGCCAACCGCCTAAAGGTTGGATCAGCATTGTAAAAAAACCACCATCCAGAGTACCGATACTGCCTAGAACACCAATAAAGGTTATAGAAGCTCCGAGGCTTAATGCAAAAGGTTGCCAAATAACGCGAAATACACTTGAATACACTCCAACAAGGAAGGCGGTAAGTGTAAGAAAAATAAGATTGCGATTATAAGGCAACCAGTTTATAGATTTTTTCAAAGTCTGAATCATAGTTCTATAATTAAAATAACCCAAAAGTATGATTAGAGTTAATATATTACCCAATCATTTCCATACGTAATTATATTCGTTCTACTGACTAGACCTGGATTGCCTGCACGAGCTTAATGGCTAATTCGATATCTACTTTTCCGACCTGTCCGTTGGTCAGTGGTTCATGGTCTTCATGAATACATTGAGAAAAATGCTGCCATTCCAACTGAAAAGCTTCTTTGAATGATGGATGGATTTCTTTACATACCGCTGACCCATTTTCGTGATTGATTACTTTTACAGAAGTTTGAGCATTCTTAATAAATGGGTTGGGGAAATTTATTGAAATGAGAGCATCCTGTCCATAAACAATTAATTGTTCATCCCAAGAGTGGTAATCTGGCCAGATGCCAATTTCAAAAACACAACGGATGGATTTTCCATACTCCATAACAGAGACAAATTCGGTTTTTGAAAATGCATCACTGAATAATATCTTTTGAGGGGGGCCGAAAGTGCCCTGTAAAAGATCGATATCGTGACTCGACATAAGCAACTCCCAAAGGATTCTATACAATTGGGAGTGGCTTTCATCAAGACCTTGTTTCAAGCTAGAATTCATCGATTGAATTGATTCATCGATTACTGCTTGTGGGATATCATTTGCCTTAACTAGCCCATATACATCACGATGGCTTTTCATATCCCCTACAAAGTCATGTATCCGGATATATCTAATATCTTTCACCGATTTGATCAACTCAGATCCATACACATATCCAGGATCATATCTCTTCATATACCCAACCATCAACTTCACTCGGTTGCGACGTACTGATTCCAATACTCGGTCACAATCAGCTAAGTTGAAGCAAAAAGGTTTTTCGACAAATACATGCTTCCCCGCTTCTGCGGCTGCTTCTGCTATATTTGCATGGTCATGTGTAAGCACTGCTACAACGTCGAGATCGTTCTGCTTGACAAGCTCTCGATAATCTAAATACAACTGATTTACTTTATATTTGTTACCAAGGTTACTAATAATTTCTTGTGAAAGGTCACACAATGCTCCGATTTCAAATTCTGGCATTTCCCAAAGATATGGTAAGTGCATGATTTGAGCAATTTGTCCGCAACCAACTACTCCTACACGTAAAGGTCTCATTTCGTCCTTGTAAATTCCTGGGCCAGACTTTCCTCACACCTCTTTTATCCCTTTAAAGCCCCAGCAGATAAGCCAGCAATAAATTGCCGTTGCATAATGACGTATAATATGATTATAGGTATCGTAATGATTGATAAAGCGGCAAAATACAGATTCCAGTCGGCAGAATAACGGAAGAAAAATGCAGACAATCCCAGTGGGATTGTTTGCATTTTAGGGTCATGGACAAATATAAAGGCCAGAAAGAATTCATTCCAGATAAACATTCCTTCATAAATTATTATTGTTGCTATACCAGGGCGGGCTAAAGGAAGAACAATTTTCGAAAATACTTGAAATCTATTTGCCCCATCAATTAAGGCTGCCTCTTCAATTTCGGCCGGGATAGTTAAAAAAAACGCCCGCATAATAAATATGCTAAATGGCGCCCCAGCGGCAGAATAACACAATATCAATGTTAATATAGGTTGTTGTAATAATCCCATATCCTTAATCAATATAAATAAAGGAATAATAGTCACCTGAGATGGGATCAACAAGAGACCCAAGATGCAATAAAACATCAGATTGCGGCCAGGAAATTTCAATCGCGCAAGCGCGTAAGCTGCTAGCATCACGATAATTAGCAACAAAGCAACGCTGGACACTGTAACAACAATGCTATTTCTAATCCTTATACCCATTGTCCCAATTGTCCAGGCAGCAGCATAGTTCTTAAAGACCAATTGGTGGGGGGGGCCCCAAATATTTATGTATAACTCATTAATAGATTTTAGTGATCCAAATATCATCCATAAAATTGGATAAAGCGTAATAATAGAAAAAAACGAGAGGATAATATATGCTACTGCTTTTTCAAAAGCTTCACCCAATTTTCTCGATCTATTCGGGCTGGAATGTTTTTCTTGTGAGAGAGTTTTAATGTTATTCATATCAGAAGTCCTATTGATTGGCATTCCCACTTCTAGCCATCCGAATATAGAAAAACGAGATTATTCCCACGATAATGAATAGGACATAACCCATGGCGGAAGAATATCCTAATCGTCCATATTGGAAAGCTTCTAGAACCATCCTGGTAAGGACAACTTCGCTAGCATGATTTGGTCCTCCTCCAGTCATCACCCATACCAAATCGAAATTTGTAACAAAAGCGCCACTTAATGACATCAGGATGTTGATAAATACAATTGGAGCTAACAATGGCAAGGTGATATATCTAAATTTATCAAAAGAAAGCGCTCCATCCACCATAGCCGCCTCATACAAATCGATAGGTATTCCTTGGAGACCTGCCAGGTAGAGAACCATATGAAATCCAGTCCATTTCCAGATGTCTACAACTACGATTGCCCATAGAGCGGTGCTTTCTAGGCCCAGCCAGGGTTTATTAAACTGATCCAGTCCTAAAAGATGCAGACCACTACTTATTAATCCGAACTGGGGGTTATAAATCCAAGCCCATAAAATACCGATGGCCACAAATGACATTGTAACTGGCAGGAATAATACTGTCCTAAAGAAAGTAACACCACGAAGTTTCATATTCGCCAACAACGCAAGTAAAAGGCCGAGAATATTTTTACCTGTTACAACGGCAATAGCGAATTTGACATTATTAAAAATATCTTTTCGAAATATATCGTCTGTTTTGAAAAGATTAATATAATTCTTTATTCCAATAAATACAGCCGGGCTGTATCCATCCCAGTTCGTCATGCTAAGGTATAAGCCATAAAAAACAGGAATTAATATAAACACAGAAATAAATAAGATCGCGGGTAGCGTAAATATGTATCCCTCGATATATTCCCGTCGTAGAATACTTTTTCGGACTATGTGCCGTTTAGGACGATTTCCTTTACTTGTTAGTTCGTCATTTACAATTTCCATAAGAAGACTCCCATTCACTTGGGATTAAAAGAGTTGTCCTTGCCAACAGTAAACTTTTAGTCTCTCCAATCAAGCATCCAGCAAAACCAAACTGATTGTACTTAAATTAACCTGAGAGATGTTCTTTAACACGTTGATAAAATCAATTCATTTTTAGTATTATGCTCAAAAAACACCTAATTATCATTGTTGAAATGAAAATTCGTGGGCAAATGATTAATTGCGTCAGTTTACAGAATCCTTAGTCTATACCCTTCTCCAGGAATGGATTCAATTGTAATCCTTCGACAAATATATCACTTTTTCAGCATCATCAAATTTTCCATCTGGTTTTTCTATACATGATGAAAACAATAAAATAATCAAAATATCCTATGAAACAGTCAAATTTAAACCTAAAGTCTTCGTGACATAATCAACATTTTGCCGGCAACCTGCATCGGCATCGTCGACTATATCAAGCTCCATAATAATTCGCCCGTCATAGCCATTTTGTAATAAAATATTAGCCAAGGAGCGTAAATCAACAACACCTTCTCCCAAGGGACAGAATGATCGGAACCGTAACTTTGCGAGATCTCCTTTACAATCTTTGAAATGCAGATAACGCACAGCTTTAACGTAAGTCTGTAAAATATCGACAGGATCGCTTCCGTTGACCTGAAAGTGGGCTGGATCAATACACAGACCGACCAAATCCATATTTACCATATCCATGAAAATATCTAGTTGTTTCCGAGTTTCAATAAAACAAGCCAGGTGGGGGTGATAAGCAAGTTTAATTCCGATCGAGTTGCAAAAATGTCCTACTTCTTCTAATTTGCGGGTAAAATTCTGATAATCCTCTTTAGTATGAGGATAATGCGATTCAGGTGGTCCTCCGCCCATCACCAAAATATCTGAACCACATCCTTTGACAAACCGGGCAATACCATGAATCATATCCCTTTCAAATTCCCACAGGTTGGGATTTATGAATGATGCATTGGCATATAAGGAAGACACCCGCAAGCCATATTCTGCTTGAGCACGGCTAAATAATCCCAAACGATGGAAAATATCAATATCTCTTAGAATAAATGGAATGCCTGGATTTAGGTCTCCTCCATATCTTCTGAAAAAATCCTTATCCAAACTATCTAGGACCAGCGCCTCGAACCAGCGGAATCCCATTTTTACTAAAAATGCTATACCCTCTTCAGCTTTGCCTTTAAAATCCCATGAATTTAAATGATAACCAAATTCGAATTTTTGTGGAAAGTCCATCGTATCTCTCCTTAAGGCTCGCCTTCGCCACGAAATTTGGATTGCTCCCGAACCAGACGCGACACCCTGGAAAACATAAGCTGAGCTCTCGCTCGTATACCAGGATAGGATTCCTGCGCCAGTCTCTTTCACTCGTCTCGCTCACGCTACGCATCAGGTATGGCGCTTTTAGCCTGGTTGATTTCCGCAGTATATATCTCGGCCTACGACTCCATTTCTTGCAGTTTGTGAGTTCTACTCTCGCTCATATTCACTATTCCGTATGAAAAGTCTTGACACCATGATATTAGCTTGGCATGATCAAATACGTCGGTTCGAATTCTTCATTTGAATAGATGCCCAGGTAAAATACTCTGGGCATCTATTCATCTGGATTAATTACTTGCCAAAAACATATCCTTCCGAAACAAGTTTGTCATAGACTTTTTGAACGTTAGCCATTCCTACCTCAGCACTCTGAGTCCCACCAACAACACCTTGGATTGCAGCCTGGAATTCATTATTGATTTCAGATGGCCAGATCCAATCAAGGAACTTAATTGTGTGAGGCAATATGACGGTGCGAATGTATTCTTCTCTAGGAGTGACCACTACAGCCTTAGTCCCATTGATCGCTACCGCCGCGGGAGTTAGTGGTGATAGGTAAATTGTCGCTACATCTGGACGGGTGAGATATTCGATAAACTTCACTGCGTACGGTATCCTATCCTTAGCGATATTGCTATCAATACAAATACCACTACCCGCACCACCACCATGCCTGGGTTCACCTGGTTCTCCAGTAAGTTTGGGGAATTCGAACACGCCGACTTCAAAATCCTTGACATTAGCGTCCAACCACGGCATTTCCCAGGAACCGCCATAGATTATTGCCGCTTTTTGCGATGCAAACGCACTTCTCATCCCGTCATTATCAACGGCTAAAGAGTTAGCGTCAATGACGCCGTCCGTGACAAGCTTTCCAATCCACTGCAAAGCCTTCACATCGGCCGCATCCGTGAATTTTGCTTTTCCCTCCAGATTTTGTTGTGTTTTGGCAACAGAATCGCCCATGGTTTGCGCAGCCATCTCAAAATACCACATCGGCCAGAAGTAAGCCGCTTTTCCTTGAGGAAGGAGTGGAATATATCCGGCAGCTTTTAGTGTCTTGGAGATAGAAACTAATTCTTCATAGGTCGTAGGTGGTTGAATCCCCAACTTTTGAAAGACATTCTTGTTATAGTATAACGTGGAGAATGATATATCCGATATCGGCACTCCATAGGCTTTCCCATCGACCGTTAATGAATCTAATGCGGAGGGTACGATCCTATCCTTAAAGGGAGCGATTAAATCATCAAGTGGAAGGAATACTCCTTTTCGTGCCCAAATTCCATTCACAGGGTTGGTGGCACAAGCAACCAAATCCATCTTTTGCCCAGCCAAATGGGCAGTGAGCAAACGAGTTGTATCTTCACCTACAGGACCTTGGGCATCCCACTTGACGTCCGCGATATCGGGGTTCTCTGCCAAGAAGCCCTTAACCACTTCATCTAGAACTTTCTTTTGAACATCAACCGGAGATCCCGAAGCAAGAACGTTATCGGAATCGGGTCCCATTACAAGAAGGGTTATTTTTTCGGCCGCTGGTTTTGCCGTCGCTGGTTCTGCCGTCGCTGCCTGTACTGAGGTTGGTTGATTAGCGACTGGGGTTGCTACAGGTGTACATGCGGTAATTAGCAAAACCGCTACTACGAGCAAGAAAAATATTTTATTCATCTTATATTCTCCTCAAGTCATGAATAGTTTAGGATGATCGATTCACTAAGTTCACTCTTATATATCACATCACTCTTATATAAAACATCCTCCTTTCGCCTATATGGATCTCTATCCACTTATTAAGTAATTTTTGTTGTTTCTAATATCCTACAGGAATTACGGATTACTAGATGAGTATCAAGTACAATTCTTTTCATATCACTTTTGCTTCTCCCATTTTGGATCCGGTCAATTAACAATGAAGTTGCTTTTACTGCCATTTCCTTTACGGGTTGGGCAATCGTTGTGAGAGCAGGTGTCATTGTTGAAGCAAACAGAATATCATCAAAACCAACGATAGAAATGTCTTCAGGTACCCTCAAAGAAGCTAGTTCAATCCTGTGTTTAGCCCCAATCGCCATCATGTCATTGCAGACAAATACGGCAGTGGGTCGATCGTTTAATGCAAGAAGGAGTGACATGGCAATATCACCACTTTTAGGAAGAAAATTGCCAACATGAATATATTCTCTTCTACTCTTGATTTTTGCTTCTTGGAGCGCTCGTTTATATCCCTTGACCCGATCAGCACTTGGAGTTAGTGTGGAAGGACCGGAAATACATCCAATTTTTCTGTGTCCAAGTTGAATTAAATAATTCGTTGCTTGATATCCCCCCTGTTCATTGTTTACTAGAACCACATCACCAATAGCAACCGATATATCCCTATCAATAACAACTGAAGGGATATTCCTCGATTTTAAGATCCCTGAGTGATTAGAGGATGCGTGAGACGCAATAAAAATTATGCCCTCTACTTGTTTTGCGACCAAAGTATTAATAAAAATAGCTTCCCGATCCAAATCCTCATTACTATTACAAAGAATGACACTAAAGTCATTTTCAAAACCAATATCCGTGATATACCTTGCAAGCTCTGCAAAGAATGGATTTGAATTATCGGGTAATATTAATCCTATCGTCTTTGAACCACCTCGCCGTAATCCGCGAGCAATTTCGTTTGGTTGATATCCCAATTCCAGAATTGCTACTTTGACACGGTTGGTCAATTCTTCGGATACAAACCGTGTTTTATTAATAACATGGGACACTGTTGCAGTTGAAGTCTCAGCTTTCTTTGCCACCTCTCTAATGGAGATGTTCATTAGATCCTCGTACCTTTCCTGAATATTAATTATTCGTGTGTTAATAATTAGTTATGGAAAACGATTGCGTAAACGTTTATATAATTATAATACGGAAATATATATAGTCAATAGGGTATTTTTTGATATTTCATGGAAATCAATTCATTACCAGTCAGGTACCTATTTTGGACTGGCACTTATGTATTCCTGACCACAGCCTCGCAGATGCTATCCTTAGCCATATTGTTCGCAATGCCATCGCGTTCTGTTAGAAGGTGAATCTCAACGAAAATTCAGAACGCAGCGGAACATGCCGAACAAAATATAAAACTTACACTTGCGATACTTCCCTCTCTTTTGGCTCATGAATCGTTTACAGGGTGGGATTTAACCGATATACTCAGAAATAATGTAAATATTTCCTCAAACTTTATCAGAAGCATAAATTAGGAGTTTTTATGATAAACAAACGTTACATTGGAAAAGTTGTCATTAAAAATATTGGCACCATGGTGTCTGGAGATTTTCACAAAGGGATTCTAGATGCCGACACAATCGTGGTTAAAAATGGAATTATTGATCAGATTGGATACAAAAAGGATGTAAATCTAAATGCACCTGATCATGAAATAGATGTTCAAGGGCAGGTTGTATGCCCTGGGTTTATCGATGATCATGTCCATAACACGGTTGATGATTATGCTCCGATGACACAAACGGTTAATTGGCTGGAGTGTTATTTGTGGTATGGCATTACCACGGTACTTTCTGAAGGAGAACAAGGACCGGGGTATCCACGTTTTTTTGATGATCCAATCGGAGCGAAGGCAACGGCAATCCTCGCAAAACGCATTTTTGATAACTTCCGGCCTGGAGGCTTCTTAAAATTTCATGGAGGAGCATTGGTTCTCGTACATGGCCTGACTGAAGCGGATTTCAAGGAAATGGCAGCAGTCGGAGTGTGGCTAGTAGCTGAAATAGGGGGTGGAGGAGTCTACTTGGTAGAAGAAGCTTTACCTATGATTAAGTGGGCACGAAAATATGGCTTTAAAATATCTACTCATATTGGCCCCGCATCAATACCTGGTTCTGCTCCAGTTTTTGCAGATATTGCCTTGGCACATAACCCAGACAAATATGCACACCTTAATGGTGGATCAACTGCAGCGCCTTGGAACGATATTAAACGCATTATCGATGAAAGAAATCCAAGTTCTTATGTAGAATTTGTCGCAGTTGGTAATCAAAAGATGGCGGACCGTATAACAGGCTATATGGCTCAACGCAATGAACTGGATAAGATAGTCTTCGGCTCAGATACTCCAACAGGGCAGGGGGCATTACCAAACGGTATTCAGAGATTAATAATGCGGATGGCTGCGTTCAACGATATTCCTCCTGCTCAGGCTATTGCAATGGGTACTGGAAATACGGCCGATCTGTTTGGCTTAAATACCGGAAAAATCGAGGTGGGCCGAGAAGCAGACCTTCTGGCCATCGATTCCTCCCACGATGCTGTGGGTAAAAATGCTTTAGAAGCGATGCAATTAGACGATACTTTCGGGGTTTCTATGGTGATGGTAGATGGTCAAGTTGTCTCTGTTAAAGGACGGGATGGTCGACCCACCAGACGTTCAATTCTTATTGATGGTACACCCACGTTCATGGATAATATCAACGAGTATTTATTTGGTCCATATTTTCCGGGTTACCTGAGATGATATGTTTATAAGCTACCTTGGAAATCAGAGGTACTAAAACGATGAAAAAGGCACTCGAATTAAGCTTATTATCCACTGACTATATATCCAAACTGGACCTTTCCAAATATCTGATCATCTGGCCAATTGCATCCATAGAACAACATGGCCCTCATCTACCGCTCGGAACCGATTCAATACTTTTGAATTCAATTGTTAATGGGGTTCTTGAAAAGCTGGACGAGGATTTCAAGGGATTGTTTCTTCCAATTATGAGCTATGGTAAAAGTCCGGAGCATCTTGCTTTTCCAGGAACGGTTTCTCTGCAATCAACGACCATCCTTGCATTAATTGAGGATGTTGTTTCAAGTTTAGCCATCCACGGAGCACGAGAATTTGTCTTTTTGAATGGACATGGCGGGAATTGTGGTATTTTAGACTCGATAACTTTTGACTTACGCCATAAATATGGAGTAAAGGCCTATCATCTTTTTGTTTGGGAGGGGAAAAATATTGATGAGCTTAGCTCACATTTTTTTCCAAATCTACAAGAGTTGGAAATCCATGCTGCATCTATCGAAACATCATTAATGCTATTTCTGTATCCAGAATTAGTAGGAGATATTCCTGATGGTAACTCTACAAGGAAGGTTCTGGAACCAATTTCTTATGGGTGGAGTTCGCTTGATTTTGGGAGCAACGGAGTCATAGGTGACCCGGAATATGCCTCGGTACAGGCAGGAAAGGAAATATATCATTTTACGGTTGAGAGTGTTTGTGAAAAGCTAAGCTCAATTCAAAAATAAACAGGCCTATTGAGCTCATGTAGATTGTCTAACCTAAAACCTTGAATACAAATGCTATAATTTGATATGGGCATCTGCAACAGTAATCTGCCAGACAACTCATATGACAGAATTGTTACGCTCATCCTGCCAAGCCCCGACTTGTAACGCCAAGGTTTCGTGATCTCCTATCAGCCTTGCCAGACATAGACGGCTCAATACATATAGCTCTAGCTCAGCTATATTTTGCCAGCTAAGATGCTCGGGGTAGTATGAAATTCAAAACGCTTGACCAATCGTCTGGCCTCTTCCGGTTCAGGAGACGCGTAGAAAGAAATAGGCATATGGGTGTTGAGGTGATCCATCGCGATTGTGATTGCTTCCGCATCCGGATATGATTTATCGCCATGAAACGGGGCGATTTATCCAATAAACAAAGAAAACGGCTAAAGCCACTTTTACCTTCTTAAAAGACCGATACCTGTTGTCCTGCTAACGACCATTGCACCTTCTGAATTGAATCTTATGGGTGCTGCGTACTGATGCACTCAGGCGGAATTTCCCGAGTGGGATGGTCCCAGGGTCCACGATCGCCAAAAGCTTTTATCACTGATCTCAAACGTACGTTTGGGAGCGGGTGATGACAGAACTCCAGGTCCCATGCGATCAAGGAAGCCAAGTAAACTAGGAGATCCATTTATTGAAAGGATCCACCGTGCGCGCCAATCAACATGATGCCGTAGCAAAAAAGCTGTCCTCCTTATTAGGCAAAAGAAAAGACCGCAGTGGTATTAGTACCAAAATCTATCTACCTGCCGTAGGGCAAGGCAAACAGATCACCTTTCTGCTGTTTGGTGGGGAATACCATGTGATTACCTAGGTGGAACTCTTGCTTCAGAAAGGCGCCACCTGCCGTACGAATAGCCTGAAACACCGATACCCGCAGTGGGTGGTCGTGAAGATGGGAGTTAGTATCTGCATATTTCGCCACTTTGCACAAGAAAGCCATTATCAATACAACCCCGACCCGCAACATCAACCTCACATCAGCTGGTCTGGCAAAGAAATCTAACACCGGCGGAATAAAGTCGAGTTCATGTTCAATCACCTAAGCTATATCGACGCATTGCAACTCGCTATGAGAAGAGAACGGTCAACTATTCGGTCAAGTGGATGATTGCCATGATCTTGCTATGGTTATAAAACGGTTTGCGCACACATCCTAATCCCACTTCCATTACTTGGATGATTCAATTAACTTATCTTATTACGAGAGCATTCGGTAATTTGCTCTGCAACCTCCGCCGGGCGGGATAAATCCCTCAGCTCAATCACGAAAGCCGCCTGAAGGTGGCTCATACTCGTCTCCAGCCCGCTTCAGAGGGCTTTCAAGCCATTAGCCGGGGACTTCAGTCCCCCGGCGGGTCTGGCAATGAGTTACAGAATGTTCTCATTAATATAATATTGGCAAGCTGTAAGGAATTGACTGGATAATCAAAATGTTAGGATCGAGGCAAGAGAGCAGATAGCCAGTGCTTGGTATTTACCATGGATAAATGATTGATAGTTGGTCAAACACCAATAATATTCCGAATTGACAAAAAAAAATTGCGGGTTATAATGAAGTAAACGTTTGCGAAAACGTTTAGCTTAAAGATTTCAACAAGAATTTCATGAGTTTACTGATGCAAAGAGGTCAGTATGAGTGAGGTTGTTGTCATTGGTAGTCTGAATATGGACCTTGTCGTAGAAGTTGAACGTTTGCCGAAACCCGGGGAAACTGTTCGTGGTGGCGACCTATTAACCATCCCAGGAGGTAAAGGCGCAAATCAAGCAGCAGCAATATCACTGCTTGGAAAAAAAGTCTCATTAATCGGTCGTGTAGGTAAAGATGAGTTTGGATATAGATTAATTAACAACCTTAATGTACTAGGTGTTCTTACAAATTTTATTGTAGAAGACGTAAACGCTGTAACTGGTAGCGCAATGATCACAGTTGATAAAACGGGGAACAATACAATAGTTGTCTCAAGTGGAGCAAATTGGAGGGAGAAACCCTCTGATATTCACAATGCCGAAAAAATAATTAAAGAAGCAAAATTACTAATTCTTCAATTAGAAATTCCTGTCGATGTTGTATCCTACGCAATTAATCTTGCGCACAGAAGTCATGTGCCTGTGATATTAAACCCATCGCCCGCCCTTAAATTATCGAAAGAAATATTGCATAAAGTAGATTATTTAATTCTGAACGAGACGGAATTGGCATTAATTTCTAGTATCGAGGTTCAGGATGTCTCCTCTGCCGAATCAGCTGCAAAAGAACTACTCAAGCTTGGTGGGAACACCGTAATTGTTACACTCGGAGAAAAAGGATCTTTATTAGTCAACCACGGAGAAACTATACACGTCCCGACAATTCAAGTTGTGGCGATTGATACAACTGCTGCTGGTGACGCATTTATTGGGGGGTTTACAGTAGGTATCCTCAATAATTATTCCCTTTTTGATTCAGTTCGATTTGGGAATATTGCTGGAGCAATCACAGTCACGCACAAAGGTGCCCAAACTTCATTGCCGAAAATAGAAGAAGTAAATGAAATATTTCTCCAATCAAAGAATGCGATAAAATCTTTACCATAGAATAATTAAGGATTAATTTCCCATCTAGAATTACGATATCAAATAACCAATTAGAAAATAAATAATGGAGGCAATTTTGAAGAAAAATGGGGTTCTGAATAAAGACATAAGTGAGGTCGTCGCTTCAATGGGGCATACAGATATGATTATGATTTGTGATGCGGGACTCCCATTCCCTTCAGGTGTAAGGCGGATCGACCTCGCTATTACTAAAGGAGTACCTGGGTTCATTCAGACAACGGAGGTGATTGCCGACGAATTAAAAATTGATCACGTGATCGTAGCAGATGAGCTTTCGACAGTAAGTCCCCATATCCTAATGGAACTAAGGAGAATATTCAATAATGTCGAGATAGAGAGTATTCCACACGAAAAACTGAAAGAACTTAGCCAAAAAACCAAAGCAATTATTCGCACAGGAGAATTTACACCCTATGCGAATGTAATTCTGGTATCAGGAGTCTTATTTTAAGATGTGATTCTGTAAATCAATATTTGTAAATAATTAACATAAACATAAATAGGAGATGCTATGAAAAAAACTTTGGGTGTCGGTGTAATTGGTTGTGGACAGATTGCACAAATTGCTCATCTACCATTCCTGAACGAGCTTCCAGAATATGAAGTTCGAGCGATTTGTGATCTTTCACAACATATATTGGATACGGTCGGTAAACGGTTTGGCGTTAGCAAGCGCTACTTAGATTATCATGATTTAGTTAAACAACCAGACATTGATGTGGTACTGGTTTCTACAGTTGATCATGCTGACATAGCAATAGCCGCCCTGAATGCTGGAAAGCACGTCTTTTGTGAGAAACCAATGGCGTTTAACCTTGAGCAATGTGATGCAATGATTGAAGCGTCAAAGCGAAACAACGTAAAACTTACGATTGGCTACATGAAACGTCACGATCCAGCATATCAATTTGCATTACCTCTCCTTCACGAAATAAAAGACCTTCGTTTGATTCGGGTACATGATTTGGCTGGGGATTATCATATCAATAATGAAATTTATGATTTGGAAGTCAACAGTGATGTTCCAGAGGAGGTACGTGCGAAAGCTTTAGAAGTAGAAAAAGATGCAAGAATTCAGGCTATTGGCAAATCTCGCGCTGATCTGGAGAATGCCTATGGTACGCTGCTTGGGTTATGCTCTCACGACTCAATAGTACTCCATGAGGCTTTTGGTTCACCAACAAAAATTATATCTGTTGATATTTATGCGAATATATTTGTTGTGGCAATCCTGGAATATGGCCCGAATGTCCGTTGTGTATGGGAGTCAGGAATGTTATTAGAACGACCGAGTTGGGATGAGCATTTGTCTGCGTATGGAGAAAATCGGGCATTGCAGATAGAGTTCCCGTTCCCATATCTTAAGAATGCTGCAACTTATGTAAATGTCAATGAAAATGAAAAAGGTATAAATGTCCAAAAACGTTTTCAAGTCTCTTTCGATGAAGCTTTTAAACGAGAATGGCGCCATTTTTACGAATGTATAACCGAAAATAAAGAACCGATAACAAGCGGAGATAAAGGTCGTCGAGATATAGCATTCTTAATTAACCTCGTCAAAGCTAGTCGTCCATAAATAATCAGGTAAAAAAAGGAGTTTAAAATGAAAATCTCATATACTGTGTGGACATGGATGATGGATGAATATAATAACTGGAAACCGACAAGTTCAAATCCAAAAGGAGATTTTGAAAAATCATTGAGGGAAGTCTCCGATTTAGGCTATCCAGCGTTCGAAAACTTCAACTTAATTGTCCCATTGTTTGAGGATTGTCCGGAGGAATTTGATGGTTTGGTTTCGAAGTATGGAATGGAATTTGTTTGCCTTTACCACTACTTCACAGATAATTTCGAAGCTGATATGAAAATGGGGGAACGCTGTTGCAAATTCTTAGTTCAACATCACGCAAAGTTCATGAACATACAAGCTCCCCACGTTCCGGAGGGAGATACTACAAAAAAAGAATTGGATCAAATGGTGGAAATGCTTATTGCAATGGGTCAATTAAGCAACAAATTTGATATAACCTTGTGCTTACACCCGCATTATGGTTCGACGGTATTTACAGAAAAGGAAATAGATTATATTCTCCAAAACGTTCCGGACAACTTAGTCGGCCTATGCATGGATACTGCACATACAACTCTTGGGGAAATGGATCCAGTTAAAGCTTTTCAAAAATATGTTAAGCGAATTAAGTATGTACACCTTAAGGATCTAGATCCAAGTTATCCAAAAGAAGCTCCGATGTCTGGCTTCAGAGCATTAGGTGAGGGAACCTTAGACTTCAAGGGCATTGTAAACTCTCTGAAGAACGGCGGATACGATGGGATACTTACTGTAGAATGTGATTACCAAAGAGTCTGTAATTACGCGACTGCAATGGTTAGCCGGGATTATATACATCGAGTTCTTAGGATGTAATACATTATTCCGAAAATTAAAGGGTTTTGCAATTAGGGAAATATGCAACCACGCTCATTCTATTCAGACTCCTCAATGAGTGTGGTTGCATTAACAAAATAAAGTAAACAATATTAATCCTTCAAATTCTGGAGAGAATTATGAATTTTAATCCCCAACTTACGAATGGAACTGCCGTATTCATGAGTCTATTTGCGGCTTTTTTATGGGGGACATGGTTTATTTCATTAAAATATCTACGTAATTATCCGGTTTATGCTTATCTCATAACGTTATTTACCACATCTTTTATCCTGGTTTGGATTGTAGGATTTATCTTAGATGGATCACAATTAATAAAGAATATTATCGATGTATACAAGATAAATTCTTCTTATATAATAGTGACAATAGTATGTGGTATTTTATATGTTATTGGAATGTGTTTTTCTATGAACGTTCTAAAAACAATTGGATTGTCACTCTCGCAGCCTATTCAGTCTTCTGTAAATATTATCGTTGGAACAATTGTATCTGGTTTAGTTGGTGGAATTCCAAAGAGTTTGTCGGTTTCACGAATTTTCATATCTGTGATCTTCCTCATAGCCGCTGTAATTGCGTCTTCTATTGCTGGAAATCTTCGGGCAAAAGCCCAAAAAGATGGTCATGGTACAAGTACACTTATTTTCACGAAAAAGGAGCTTTGGCGATCTCTTGGGATAGTAGCAATCGCTTCTGCTTTCGTCCCTGCATATACTGTTGCCATCTCATATGGCTTAAAATCCACAACTCACCCGGGGGGATTGGCGGTTATGCCGTTTATGGCAACGCTTGTAACGGGGGCTTTTTTAGGTTCCCTGCTATACAATGGGACAGCATTGACGATTCGGAAACAATGGATTTGTCTTTGGCAAGCTCCTTTTGCTATTCACAAATGGGGGATCATGTCAGGGATATTCCATTATGGAGGGAATATCATCCATACTTTTGCGACAGCATTTTTAAGCTCGGTAGTTTCTTGGCCTTTGGGGGTCACATCCAACGTGTGGACACAAGCATGGGGGATGGTATATGGGGAGTTTAAAGGATTTCCACGTAAAGTCTATATAGCTCTTTTCTCGGGTTTTGCACTCTACCTTATCGGGGCATTTATCATGGCTTTTTGATTATTTATGTGGGATATTCAAGTCATTTTGAGGAGCGGTTTTCTAAATCCCAAGGTTGAATTTACACAAAAAATCTGTCCAAATTGGTCATTATTAGCTATTGTTATTTTAAGTGAATTACATTTATGCAAGTTTCAACCCAATTTTAAGTGAATAATACAATGCGGATATGAAATCACTATTAAGGAATCTCGAACTATGAATCGGGACCGCTTTTTTGCCATTTTTATAACCATAATGATATTGTTTTTTATGTCTTTGGGAACAATTTTTTCGAAGCTTGCTCTTCGTAGTATTCAGCCAATTACGCTAACTTGGACAACTATTGCTGTTGGTTTATTCTCTATGGTGGTTTATACATTTGTTATAAAAAGGGAGCGAATCCCAAATCTGAACAAACAAGTATGGATATATATAATTCTGATTGGATTTTTTAATTTTGTGGTCAGTCGGTATACCCAAACTTTCGCCCTAAATATGTTGCCTGCTATAACAAGCACGTATATATCAAATTTTATTGGTTTTATTACGATGGCAATGAGTATATTTATACTAAAAGAAAAACCAACAATCTTTCAATTTCTTGGGGCGGTAATTGCGATCATTGGATTAAAAATTTTCTATATAAAGATTCCAGCAACAAAAGAAATCTTCGCTATCATATTAATCCTTATTGGGATTACAGGTGTGGCATTCACCAACAACATTGCACGTAAATTATCAATAATCACAAATAATGAGCTGAGCAATAACATAATATCAACCCTCGCTATTGTTATAGGTGGAGGATTATCGGTGATAATCGGAATCGCTCTTGATTGGCCTCCACATATTCAAGGAATAATTAGTTGGGGCACTATTCTGTATGTTGGGATATTTTCAACTGCAATAGGCCTTACCTTATGGAACAAAATATTAAGGGTTTTGCGTTCGTATGAAGCAAGTATTTTAGGTTCATCAAATATTATTTGGACTGCAATTTTGGCAGTCCCAATTCTAGGCGAGACATTATCCATTAATCAAGTTGAAGGGATAGCTCTTATGATACTTGGTTTAATATTAGTCCAGGTTCGTTCTAGGAAACTGAATATAGTTTTCAATAGGGGAAAAAACAATTGACATCATACATTAAATCATACACTTCTCCTGTTATCCATACAAATGGGAAAATATTTAGGGATCTTGCATACTATTAAAAGATATGTGATCATTACCGACTGTTCTGGCCACATATGACATCCATCAGGATGGGTATTTTCAGGTTTGGTTCTAGAATAAAGCAACTATCTTCCAAAAGATTGCTGGATAGGGAGAAGCTATTAGTTAACCTCCAATAGTGTACCAATTTTTAAGTTAAGTCAACTTGACCTGCCCCCCAAAAACTGATCCAACATTCATGTTAGGATTAGGACAAGGAGGCAGGTCAAATGCCACGAAAAAGCTACACCATCGAACAGATTATCAGTAAACTGCGAGAAGCGGAAGTGCTTCTCAGCCAAGGTCAGAGCGTGGGGGATATCTGTCGGTCATTCAATATCAGTGAACAAACCTATTACCGCTGGCGGAAGGAATATAGTGAGATCCGGACGGATCAAGTGCGCCGGTTAAAGGAATTGGAGAAAGAGAATGCCCGGCTGAAGAAGCTGGTGGCGGACCTCTCACTGGATAACTCGATCTTGCGAGAGACGGTCCGGGGAAACTGATTAGCCCGGCCAGGCACAGGCAAGCAGTGGAACATGCACAGGAAGTGTTCCGGGTATCCGAACGATGCGTCTGCCGGGCGTTGGGACAACCTCGCTCTACTCAGCGCTATCGAGGGAAGGAACCAGATGACGAAGAGATGCTCACCGAACGGATCGTGACATTGGCCAGCCAATATGGGCGTTATGGCTATCGGCGGATTATAGCGATGCTGCAGAGGGAAGGCTGGCAGGTCAACCACAAGCGTGTGGAGCGGATCTGGCGCCAGGAAGGGCTGAAAGTGCCTGCGAAACAGCCCAAACGAGGCCGATTATGGCTGAACGATGGTTCTTGCCTGCGGTTGAGGCCGGAATATCCTGATCATGTCTGGAGTTATGACTTTGTGTCCGAAAGAACCCACGATGGACGCGCGCTTCGGATCCTCAATTTGATTGACGAATCCACCCGGGAATATCTGGCAATCCGGGTGGAGAGAAATCTTGACCACGAAGATGTCCAAGAATGCCTGGCAGAGCTTTTCTGTACTCGCGGAGTTCCCACCCATCTGCGTTCTGATAACGGGCCCGAATTCATCGCTACTCAGCTGCGCCAGTGGCTCACTCGGTTAGGCGTCAGAACCTTGTTCATCGAACCGGGTAGTCCCTGGGAAAACGGTTACATCGAGTCATTCAATGGCAAACTGCGCGACGAATTGCTCAATCGGGAGATCTTTTTCACTCTGGAAGAAGCCAAAATCTTGATCGCGCGTTGGAGAGAGGAGTATAATCACAGTAGACCACACAGTGCTCTAGGCTATCGTTCCCCTGCACTACAGGCCTGGTTGCTGTTCCAGCAACCAGGCAGCCATGCACCAGCTCTAACATAACAACTGGTACAATCATTGGGGGCTGGTCACTTCTCTCAAGCCGGTCAAGGTGATCCGAATTGATAAATCCGGCAAAGAAATTAAAGCCTGATACCTTCAAGATACCATTGGAATATGAACCAGGAAATAACGTTAGAGGTATTCGTTGAAGGCAACGTGATCTTTCAGAGCGACAGGCACTGGCTCCATCCCTTGTTCGATCTTATCGATCATGTGGAGAAAGAAAAGGTCGATTTGAGCCAGGCGGAAGTTCACGACCGAATCATCGGGCTGGCAGCGGCTCTGCTCATGCTTCGATTGGGTGTGGCAAGGGTACACGGCGGCGTTATAAGTGAACTGGCAATCGAGGTCTTTCGACGCGCAAGCGTCCCGTACTCGTTCGATACATCGGTCAAGAGAATTGAATGCTCCACGGAATCATCCTTACTTGGAATCACCGATCTGGAGGAGGCCTACCGCATCCTGTGCAAGCAGACCAAACGTTGTTAATGCTCTCCAATCATAAAAATGTAGAGAGCAAGTGTTGTTTCGATATACACTTCCGGTTTGTAGTAGACTCTGTGGAAAATCCTTAATTATTGCTACGAGAAGAGAAAAAATATGGACAATCATTTTCCACGCACAATGGTTGGCAAAGTTTCCATGCCACGACTCATCATTGGCTGCAACTGGGTATCCGGTTTCAGCCACCTATCCGCAGCCGGGGATACCATGATCCGCCAGACACATAATGCGCCTGAATCCGTCAGTGCGATATTCGGGACCTTTCTCGAGCATGGCATCGATGCCGTGCTGGGTCTGTTCGGCGTCGATCTCAATCTCATGCCGGCAGTCGAAATGGCCCAGGAGCGAACAGGGAAGAAGATGATCATCATCGATGAGCCGATTATCAATGTCGACGACAGCAAAGAGGCGCGCGCGGAAGCAAAAAAGAAGATCAATGAATGCGCCAAGCGGGGTGCAACATTCTGCCTACCGCTGCACTCCTGCGTGGAGCAACTCGTGAATAAGAACAGCAGGACGATCGAGCGTCTACCGGATTATCTTTCAATGATTCGGGAAGCCGGGATGATCCCAGGCCTTTCAGCGCACATGCCTGAAATCGTGCAATATACCGACCTGAATGAATATGATGTCGAGACGTACATCCAGATCTATAACTGCATGGGATTCCTGATGCAAATCGAGATCGAAAGCGTGGCCAAGATCATCCAGAATGCCAAAAAACCTGTAATCACAATCAAACCGCTTGCCGCAGGGAGAACCACACCTTTTGTGGGTCTGAATTTCGTTTATAACACCATCCGGGAAAAGGATATGGTCGCCATCGGTTGCTTTAATTCCGAAGAGGCCGCGGAGGATATCGAGTTCGCCCTGGCGGCAATCGAGCGAAGAGCCCCCAATATTCGTAGTCGAAACAGCCCACTGGTGACGAGCATCATTAAAGGTGTTATCGAAGAATAAAGGTTATTTCTGTACTGGAGGAACGGGGAACACCCATTTCCCGGGCAGGCGATGTTCAGCGACGTTCTTCATCGGAAAGGAGAGCATGAAATGAAACAGAAAGCCCTGATCTTCTACGGTGGGTGGGAGGGGCATGAGCCCCAATTGGTCAGCCAGCGATTCAAGAAGATGCTGGAAAAGGAGGGGTTCGATGTAGTCCTGAGCGATAGGCTCGAATGCCTGGGGGGCCGGGAAGTCCTGATGGACCTGGACCTGATCATTCCGTTGTGGACCCAGGGCGAACTCGACGATAAGTATGCTTTCTTCCTTTCTGAAGCAGTCGAATCGGGCGTCGGCATGGCAGGTTGCCATGGAGGCATGTGCGATTCGTTCCGGTGGAGTGTCGAGTACCAGTTCATCACGGGCAGCCAATGGGTATCCCATCCCGGGGACAAGTATTACCACCACATGTCCCGGTTGACCCCGGAAAATCTGGAGTACGTGCGCAAGTTCTATCCCACCCCCGAAGGGGCGTTCCAGACCGATTATGTTGTCAACATCAAGCGAGGAGCCTCCTCCCCCATCATCGAGGGGATATCGGACTTCCGCGTTCACTCCGAGCAATACTATTTACATATTGACCCCTGCATAAACGTTCTTGCCACGACACAAATTAACACCGTCGGCCCTCACAGCGCCAATGGAGCCGTCACCATGCCGGTCGTGTATACCAAGCTGTGGGGGAAGGGCAGGGTCTTTTATAATTCTCTTGGTCATGTGGACAAGGTTTTCGAGATCCATGAGGCTAGCGAGATCCAGAGGCGTGGTTTTCTGTGGGCTGCGAGAAAAAGATAAGATTTTCTTGCACCTTGTGAAACAAAGACGAGACAGAAAACAGACAGAAGACTTTTTAGGTGCTGCAACAACGTGGTCATCCCGATGCTCCCCCGCCTTTGATCACAGATGGCTGGGGTGGCATCGATGATGCCATCCTGGCGGTGTACGGATTGATGCCCGAGTATTCTGGACGGGGACGATCGCCCACCCAGCCCAAGCCTGGCAAAGACTGGCTTTACTATAAATAGATAGCTTTGACAATGAAATTTATTGATTTTTACAGCTACCTTACAGCTACCTTACAGCTACCAGAATAGAAGGCATAGAAAACATAGAGAATTTGGACATTTTAATCGCCATATATGGTACTCAATAGAATGTAAAACACCATATATACGGTATAGACAGTTCTCAGGTCAACTCTTAATCAGTGGGTTCCGAGTTCGAGCCTCGGGTCGGTCACTACAGGAGGCGGTCTCTCGACCGCCTCCTGCCATATTTTGCGGTGGGGAGTCTGTTTTTCGCCATGTTTCGCTGAGTATGGAGAAATTAGAGTTCAATTATGAAATTGACTTCGATAGCATTATCTTCTCGGTTGGACCCACTTATAACCGTAGCTTAATGTAGATCCTCATTTGGTTTGGGTAAGTTCACTTTGATGGGCGTTATCAACTCTTCCACGACTTT